>Ga0182024_10024797_pt1 | contig 10633 bp, 6 predicted proteins | sample P32metaG_FD_120480 | JGI IMG/M metagenome (GOLD analysis project Ga0182024, IMG submission 120480) | Permafrost microbial communities from Stordalen Mire, Sweden - P3-2 metaG (Illumina Assembly) | ecosystem: Environmental > Terrestrial > Soil > Wetlands > Permafrost | place: Sweden: Stordalen...
AGGACGTCGTCGGCTGCGCGCTCGGCCCGTCGCGCGTCTGGTTCACGCTCGGCTTCGGCATCATCAACGAAGTCTATTATCCGCGCATCGACACCCCGCAGATCCGCGATCTCGGTTTCATCGTCGCCGACGGCGCCGGCTTCTGGGCCGAGGTGAAGCGCCTGGAAAACTACAGTTTGCGGCTCATCGCCGCTGGCACTCCCGCCGTCGAAGTGGTGCATCGCCACGCGCGCTTTACGCTGACGCTGCGCGTCACGCCCGATGCCGATCGCGACGTGTTGGCGATCGAGGTGACGCTCGACGGCGACGCCGCGCTGCGGCCCTACGTGCTGCTGGCGCCGCGGCTCGGCACCGAGGGCCGCGACAACCTTGCGCAAATCCAGCGCTGCGGCGGGCGGCGGGTTCTGGGCGCCGAGCAAGGTCCGTTCGCGCTGGCGCTGGCGGCGGTCGACGACAGCCAGCAGGACGCCTTCGGCGCGGCCAGCGCCGGTTACGTCGGCGACAGCGACGGTTTCCAGGATTTCCAGCGCAACGGCGCGCTCACCTGGCAATACGCGACCGCCGGTCCGGGCAACGTCGCGCTGATCGGCGCCCTGCCGCGCCAGGCGGTGCTGGCGCTCGGCTTCGGCAGCAGCGTGCAATCCGCCGCCACGCTCGCGGTATCGAGCCTGATGCAGCCGTTCGACCGGCTGCTCGACCGTCAGGTCGAAGATTGGCGGCAGTGGCACGCCCGCTCCAGCGCGTACGCCGTGCTGCAGCCGGACGAAACGGATGCGCTGGGCGCGCAATTCATCTTGTCCTCCATGGTGCTGCGGACCCATCGCGACAAGATCTATCCGGGAGCAATGACCGCCAGCCTGAGCGTGCCGTGGGGCAACAGCCGGGACGATCGCGGCGGCTACCATCTGGTCTGGCCGCGCGACCTGGTGAAATGCGCCACCGCGTTGCTGGCGTTCGGCGCCGAACCCGAGGTGCGCAACACGCTCCGCTATCTCATCGCCACCCAGAAGGCGGACGGCAGCTGGTACCAGAACCAGTGGCTCGACGGCACGCCGTACTGGGCGGGCCTGCAGCTCGACGAGACCGCGCTCCCGGTGCTGCTGGCGGCGAGCATGGCGGAGCGCGGCGCGCTCGACGGCATCGTGGTCGCCGACATGATCCAGCGCGCCTTGTGCTTCATCGCCACGACCGGCCCCTCGACCCCGCAGGATCGCTGGGAGGAAAACGCCGGCATCAACGCCTTCACGCTGGGAGCCGCCATCGCCGCGCTGGTTGCCGGTGCCGCGTTCCTGGCGCCGGCCGCGCAAGAGTTCGCTTTGGCGCTGGCCGATTTCTGGAATGACCGGATCGAGGCGTGGCTGACGGTGCAAGGCACCGCGCTGGCGCAGCGGCTCAACGTCGCGGGCTATTATGTCCGCGTGGCGCCGCCCGACGTGCTGGCGCGTCCGCAATCGCTGCAAGCGATGCTGACGCTCAAGAACCGGCGCAGCGATGCCGACGTGCCGGCCGACCAGGAGATCGGCGTGGATTTCCTGCAGCTGGTGCGGTTCGGGCTGCGCAGCGCCGACGATCCGCTCATTCGCGACAGCATCGTGGTCGCCGACGCGCTCCTGAAAGTCGACACGCCGAACGGCCCGACCTGGCATCGCTACAACGGCGACGGTTACGGCGAGCACAGCGACGGCCGGCCGTTCGACGGCGGCGGCCGCGGCCGCGGCTGGCCGCTCCTCACCGGCGAGCGCGGCCATTACGAGCTGGCCGCCGGCAACGATCCGACGCCTTATCTCAAGGCGATGGCGGCGATGACGGGGCCGTGCGGCATGATGCCGGAGCAGGTCTGGGACAGCGCCGCGATCCCGGAGCGGCGGCTGTTCCCCGGCCAGCCGACCGGTTCGGCCATGCCGCTCGCTTGGGCGCACGCCGAATTCGTCAAGCTGATGATATCGCGCCAGCTTGGCACGCCGTTCGACCGGCCGGCGGCGGTATGGCGGCGCTATCGCGGCCGGCGGCCCGAGGCCAAGCGCGCGGTCTGGTGCCTGCATGCGCCGATCGGTTCGATCGGCCGCGGCATCGCGCTGATCATCGCGCTGCCGCGCCCGGCACGCCTGCACTGGGGGGTGGACGGCTGGCGCAATATTGCCGATGCGGAGACGCGGGATACCGGATTGGGCCTGCACGGCGTCGAACTCGACGCCGCCATGCTGGCGGACGCGCAGTCGATCAACTTCACCGTTCAGTGGCGCTCCGCGCAGGACTGGATCGGCCAGGACTTTCTGGTCGCCATCAGCTAACGGCGGACACGGACAGCACAAGCCCGCGATACATATGGCCGGGGATCGCGGATCGGATGGCCGGCGAATCAGCCCCATCGGTAAAAGTCCTTATCGGCAAGGGCGGCGATCGGCGTCGATTGCTCGGGTTTCCAAGCAGTTAACGCCCCGGTAACCATGCATTAACCATTGCTTTGTCACGTTGCCGACATCGAACGGCAGTTGACGCGGCCACATGGCACCCACCGGCAAGGCACTTACGGGCTGGCAGCATCAAGCCGACCGTCTCGCGGGCACGCACACCACATTGGGAACGAGGGCGATGGCTGTGGCAGATCAGGCCCGACGGCGACGTTTGACGTCGCTGCAGGCAATCGAGACGGAAACCGACGAGGCGGCCGAGACCCGGGAAGTCGAGTTGGCGAGCGAACTCGAGCTGGCGCGCGCCAAGATCGCCGGGCTGGAGCGGCGCATGGCGAACGAGGCGGCCTCGACGCGGGCGCTGGGCGAGCAGATGCAGTTGCTGGCGGCGCAGTCCGAAACCGCGGAAAGGCGGGTCGCCGAGCTGGAGCGTGAGCTCGATGCCGCGCGCGACTGGCTGACGCAAAAGGATGACGGGCTCGCCCTGAAGGATAACGAGAATCATTCGCTGCAGGCGTCGCTCGACCTGAGCGTCGGCGAAAACGCCCGCTTGTCGCAGCGTCTGGCGGAGCGCGACGCCGCCCTCGAACAGGTGCTGGCCAAGCAGGAATTCCTGCAGTCGGCGCTGGCCGCGGCGGAGAGCGAATGCCGGCGGCTGACCGACGACCTGATCGACACCTGCGAACGGCGCCGCACCGAAACCGGCGCGCTGGGCGCCCAACTCGAGGCGATGTCCAGCCGCGCCACCACCGCCGAGACGCTGCTCGGCGAGGCGCGGGAGCGTCTGCTGCTGCACGTCGCCGAGCGCACCACGACCGAGGCCAGGCTCGCCGAAGCGACCGCGGCCCGCGGCGCGGCCGAACGAAAGATCAACCAGCTTGGGGATGCGCTTTGCCACGAGCAGTGCCGCATCGACGAGCTCGAGCGATCGCGGCTCGAGCTTATCGAAGCCACCAACACGCTGATCAAGGCCTTCCAGCACCGCGACAACGCCTTCCAAGGCGCCGCGCACAAGATCGAATCTCTCAACCGGCGGATCGCCGAGCTTCAGGCGGAAGCGCGCCGCGGCAAACGCCTGCAGGCGGCCGACGCCATCGATCTCAAGCCCGCGAGCGCCCGTCTCCGCGTCGAGGAATCGGGCGAGCACGCGCGCCGAAAATGGGCCGAACTGGCCGGCGAACTGGCGCGCCTGGTGAAGCACCGGCACCAATCCGCGGCACCGCTGCTCGCCGCCAGCTAGGGCGCGGCCGTCGACCCGCAAAGCGCGATCGCGTCAGACGCCGATCGCTGTTTTCACGTCCGCTTTCGGAGCATAGCGGGCTTGCCGACCCGCTACCGCTTCGCCCCTGTCGCGAATGACCAACTCGGACGTGGAGGGCGCGTCGCGGCGTGCTCATCACTCGGGGTTCCGCAGTTGCACCCGCCGCGTGGTCTAACGCTGCCGCAACCGGCTAATCGTTGAGCCATTCATTCGCTAGGCCGCCACGTCGCCGTTTTCTGAGCGCCTACGTCTTCACATGTACGAACGGTAACGCGCCATGATGGCGCGGCGGACTTGCTGCCGATGAGGCGACGGTGGCGGAGCTCCAACGCAATGGATTTTTAGCGCGCAGTGATGGCCTATCAGTACGCCGAGCCGCTGGTATCGCCAAACGAGAACAACGTGGGCATTGAGAAGATCGGCATCGACACAGGTGATCGCAGCACATCTGCCGCGGGCCCTGTTGACGCGGCCTTTACGTAAAGCTCACCTCCTAATAGGCGGCGTTTATAACATTGCAAAAAGATTAGGATTCATGGATCGAATTTAGTTGCACGAAGAAAGTTGGGACCCACCTATTGCTCAAGGCAATTACGAAAAGACGAACAAATAAAAGGAAGAATCGAAGTGAGAAAGTTTCTAACTATCGTTGGCTTGCTGACCGTCATCGCGACGCCAGCTTTGGCTCAAGGTCTCAGTTCTGGATATGGAACCGGGAATACTACGCCGTTCGCTTACGGACCGGACGGCAAGGCGCATCAAGTCATGACACCCAATGACCAGGAGCAGTCTGCCGCGCGGCCTCTGTATAACGTCGTGCCCGACGGGCAGCACCATCGGCTTCACGGCCGGAGCGTCGGCGGACCGCAAGGCGCGACCAAATGATCAAGGCGTCGGCGCGACCTGCGCCGCGCGTAATGCGAATGTGAAGCACAGATGAGCCCGCCCACCTTACGGGCGGGCTCGCTTCGTCCCTTCGCTTTACCGCTGCCTGTAACTCCAAAGAACGTCGGCGATCTTGGCGGCGCTATTGATGGGACGCGAGGTCGGCTCATGACAGTGCCGGCTTTCTCGCGGCGCTCCAGGAGGTCTCGCCGCGGTATCAGCAGTTAGTAGTGATCACGGATTGCCGCGGTGCATGAGTCCATTGGGCCCTGCGCGTCACTTAGCGCCGCGCAGCGATATGTCTGCAATTGGGTGAACTGCGGAAGTGCCTGACGGGCGCTCGATATGACGCGAATGACCCGGAATGGAAGTCGCGCGTGCATCGCAGCAGTTCCAAAAAATCCAAGACACATACGAATTGCAATACTTGACAATTAAGACGACCGGTCATATTACATGCTTATGGCCAGAACCAATGTACGCCAGAAAATCGTGGACGCTGGGCTCAAGGTCCTGATTGAAAAGGGCTTTAACGGCTCCGGCGTCCAAGACATCACAGCCGCGGCCGGTGTGCCAAAGGGCTCCTTCTATAATCATTTCGAGAGCAAGGAGGCGCTCGGCGCCGCGGTCGTCGATCGCTATGGCCGCGACAGCCCGCGCCGCGCTGCACTCGCCGATACATCCGTCCCAGCGCTGCGACGGTTGCGCGCTCATTTCGAGCGGTTGAACGAGGCCTATACTGGCGCGCGCTTCGGACGCGGATGCCTCTTGGGGAATTTCAGTGCCGAACTCGCCGACCAAAGCCAACTGATCCGCGAACGCCTGGCCGACCTTTACCTCTCCTGGTCGACGGACATCGCCACGGTCATCGCCGAGGCCCAGGCCGACGGCTCGATCTCCACCAAGACGCCGGCCGCTGACCTGGCCGCCTTTCTTCTTGACGCCTATGAGGGCGCCCTGTTGCGGGCGCGAGTTGAGAAGAGCGGGCGCGCCTTCGACCGCTTCATGACGGTCGCATTCACCCAGATCCTCGTCTGAGTTCAAAGCCATGGCCAGCGAACCACCCGATTTTTTGACCGAAGTTCAAGATGACCGACCATCTTACACCAAGGAGCACCCTATGATGACGACGACACCCCGCTCGATGGCACGGCTGTACTGGCTGGCGTTGGGCACATTTGCCATTGGCACCGAAGGGTTCATGATCGCGCCGCTGCTGCCCGATCTGGCCCGCGACCTGTCCGTGAGTCTCGCCAGCGCGGGACAACTGGTGACGGTGTTTGCACTTACCTATGCGCTCAGTTCGCCGGTCCTGACGGCCCTCACGGGCGACTTCGACCGGAGGCGGCTCTTGATCGCCTCCATGCTGGCGTTCGCGGCAGCAAACTTCGTCGCATTGTCGGCGCACAGTTATTCCGGTCTGTTGGCAGCGCGCATCCTGCTCGCCGTCGCGGCCGGTCTCTATGTCCCGAACGCCAACGCCCTGGCGAGCGCCCTCGTCGAGGCGTCGCACCGTGGCACGGCCCTGTCGATCGTCACCGGCGGCACCAGCGTCGCGGTCGCCCTAGGTGTGCCTCTCGGCGCGCTCGTCGGCGATCACTTCGGCTGGCGTGTGAATTTCGCGGCCGTCGGCGTACTGGCATTGATCGCGACCGCCGGGTTGCTGAGCGGGCTTCCCCGCAACATCGCCGAGCGTCTGCCCATCGCGAGCCTGCGCGAGCGGCTCGACGTGGTGCGTCAGCCCGCAGTTCTTCTGGCCCTGCTCAGCACCATGATGTGGGCGACGGGTGCCTTCACCGTCTACACCTACCTCGCGTCGTTCCTCGCGCGCGCCGCGGGACTGACGGGCTCGTCCGTCAGCGCCGTGCTGTTCACGTGGGGCGTCGCGGCCGTGATCGGTCTCAGGCTCGGCGGGCGCCTGACCGACCGCTTCGGACATCTGCCGGTCATTGTCACGAGCTTGTCGGTATTGGCACTTGCCTTCCTGAGCCTGTCGACAAGTGCCGTCTTCTTGCCGCCGGCAGCAGCACGCGCGCCGATCCTGCTCGCGATCGCCCTGTGGGGCGTATCGGCGTGGGCCTTCTTCCCAGCCCAGCAGGCGCGGCTTATCAGCATCGCCGGCGTGAAGGTGGCGCCGGTCGCACTTTCGCTGAACGCATCGTTCCAGTTCTTCGGCTTTTCGTCAGGTGCGGCTCTCGGCTCGCTGACCGTAGTCCACGCCTCGCCCCTGGCGCTCGGCTGGGTCGGTGCGGGCTGCGTGATCGCGGCCTTGTCGCTCGTGGCGGCCACGAGCCGCCACGTGCGGTGCCCGTCGCCGGTCGCGGCCTAACCCGAAGCTACAGGAGACTTTCCATGTCAAAGACCACTCCGAAGCAGAATAAAGCTATCGTTCTGGAAGCCTTCGACACGCTCTTCAACAAGCGCGACTACGAAGCCGCCAAACGCTATTGGTCGGACCGCTACATCCAACACAGCGCGCATATTGCGCCCGGCCGCGACGGTCTATTCAACCTCGTCCGTACGCTGCCAGACACTTCGAAATACGAAAACCATATCATCCTCGCCGAAGGGGACTTCGTGATTACGCATGGCCGGTTCTCCGGTAATGGACGTCAGGCCGCCTGGGTCGCCGCTGACATTGTCCGCATGGAAGACGGCAAGCTCGCCGAGCACTGGGACGTCCTCCAGGACGAAGCCACTAAGGAAGAATCAAAAAGCGGCTTGCCGATGTTCGGCACGTCGTTCCCCAAACCAGATCCTCAATCCGCGCCCGCCGGCACTGACTCTTCCTTGGGGGTAGAGGAAGCGCGGAGGATCGTCTCGCCGCTATATGACGCGCTAAATCAACCTTCAAAGAAAGATGTGCCCGCCCTGTTGGCCAAGGCAACCAATCCTGACTATCGATCATATCATACGAATGAGGACTGGCTGACGCGCGATCAGTTAGCCGAGGTATTTAAGAACCTTGGTTCGGCTGTCCCCGATCTGCACTGGACAATTAAGGACATCCAAACGCTTGGTAATCACATCGTGGTACGTGGCGAAGCAACCGGAACACCCACAGGCGAGTTTTGGGGAGCGACGCCGACCGGTAAGAGCTTTAAGACAATGGCGATTGATGTGTTCACGGTGAAGAATGGCAAGCTGGCGTCCGCTTATCATGTTGAGAACTGGATGACGGCACTCCAGCAGATCGGCAAGTAGATCTCCCTCTTTTTAGCACTGTCTTAGGGGTTTTGGGGTTGATTGGCCGGCGCAGGAAGCGGAAGAACGGCGCTGCTATCGCAGCCGCCTGATCAAAACACCTGATAGGATTTCGGAGGGAGCCGCCTGGAGGCGGTCTTTCTGTTTGCGCCTTGCCGATTATGTTGCAGCGCATGAGTCTCTTCATGGCCCTTCGCTACCGTCTGACTGGCGTGTTCAGAATTCCGATATTAGAGCAAGAGCGGACTCTCCGCGAACGGGCGATCACTTCGCACTTTGGACCCGACTCCGACATTCGCCGCCTCCAAATCACCCGATGCGAAAGGTTCGCCCGCTTTCATGTTGAGGTGGTGCTAACCGGGCCGCGATGGGCGTTTTGATCCTTCGCCTAATTGGCGTTGACGTTCTGGACTTGCCACGTCGTCCCGACATTGCCGATGCCAAGGGACGACGACACCGCCGCGCCGTTCATCAGCCAGACCGCCAGGTCGCCGGCGGCATCGAGCAACAGAATGTCGCTCTTGCCGTCGCCGTTGTAGTCGCCGACTTGCGCCACGCTCCAGTTGCTTGGCAGCGTGCCGACGACGCCAGCAGACGTAACCTGCGTGCCGTTGGTGAACCAGATCGACAGCGCGCCGGAATTGGTGTCGCGCCACAGAATGTCGATCTTGCCGTCGCCGTTGAAGTCGCCGACACCTTGAACCACGAAATTGCTCGTCACGGTGCCGAGCCCGCTGGAGCTCGCCACCTGGCTGCGAAACGGATGTCGATGGAGTGTTGTCGCCCGCCGTGGGCACAAAGGCTGCCGGACCAATATGACTTCGGCACGTCTCGAAGGCAGCTCTGATCCAGAAACTACATCAATGACCGGCGCCGAGAAAGGTCGATGTCGGTTGCTGGCCCATCACGCCACGCGCCCTGCGATCGCCAACGGTCGCTTTCGGGCAAAGCGGACTGGCGTGGATCGTCCGCCCGGCGCATTTATCAGTTCACGCCCCAGGACCAAGTATCCGCGGTGATCCGCCGGCACGGTTGCCGCGCAACAATCACGCCGCCGCGGCTTGCGCCTCTCGCTCCAGCACGAAGTCGTAGTGCACCACGTAGAACGGCTCGTTCATGAGTTCGCCGCTCGGCGCCTTGCTGCCGGCCGGCATTTTCTCGAACGCGACGATCAGCGGCTCCTTCACGCCGTAGACCGCGTCGTCGTCGATCCATTCGTCGCCGGCCTGGAACAGATGCGTGACCAGGCCGTGATGGCCCGGCGCGTTGATGGCGAAATGAATATGCGCCGGCCGCATGTGGCTCATATTGGTGCGGTTCATCAGTTCGCCGATGGTGCCGTCCATGGGGATCGTATAGGAGACCGGCGCCACGGTGCGGATCAGATAGGAGCCATCGGCCTGGGTGCGATACAGTCCGCGCATCCAGGCGCCTTCGATTTCCGGCCGCTGCGACTCGTAGAGGCCCTCGCCGTCGGTCTGCCAGAGGTCGAGCATGGCGCCGGCGACCGGCTCGCCGGACAATCCGGTGACCTTGCCGCGCACGAAGCAGGCGATGCCCGGCGCATTGGCCGCCATATTGGCGCCGTTGGCCATGGCGGGCGCATCGGGGACGTGGAACGGCCCTTCGACCGTGCTCGGCGTCGCCGTGCTCGAGCGGCGGTGATTGATGGCATCGACCAGCATGCTGACGCCGAGCACGTCCGACAGCAGGATGAATTCCTGGCGCTTGTCGTCGCACAGCTTGCCGGTGCGGGTGAGGAAGTCGATGGCCGTGAACCATTCCGCCTGGGTCGGCTCGATCTCGCGCACGAAGGCATGAACGTGCGCCACCAGCGCCGTCATCACCTGGCGCAGCCGTGGATCGTCGATATCGCGCCAGCGCTCGCTCACGACGTCGGTCAAGGTCTTTTCGGTCGCATAGGCCATTGGGGTCTCTCCCTGGAATCCGGTTCGGCGAACGTCATCCGCCATTCAATTCCCGCCGCACCAGGCTTGCGCCTTCGGCCATCGCTTTCATCTTAGCAAATGCCACCGCGCGCGGCAGGTATTTCATGCCGCAGTCCGGCGCCACCACCACCCGATTTGCCGGGACATGGGCCAGTGCCCGCCGGATGCGCTCGGCGACGATCTGCGGCGTCTCGACCGTCATATCGGCCAGATCGATGACACCCAGGATAATGGTTTTCGACGGCAGCTCGCGCAACACTGCGAGATCGAGCTTGGGCTGCGCGGCTTCGATCGAGACCTGCTGGGCGCCGCAGCCTTCGAGCTCCGGCAGGAACGAATAGCCGGTCGGCTTGTCGTGCACCACGGCGGCATAGCCGAAGCACAGATGCACGGCGACCGTGCCGGTGACGCCGGCCAGGGCGCGCTCGAGGGCCTTGAGCCCGTAGCGGCGCGCCTTGTCCGGATGCTGCTGCATCCATGGCTCGTCGACCTGCACCACGTCGGCGCCGGCGGCGAACAGATCCTTGATCTCGGCATTGAGCGCATCGGCGTAAGCCAGCGCCACCGCCTCTTCGTCCTTGTAGTAATCGTCCTGCGCCTGCTTGCCCATGGTGAACGGGCCCGGCACCGTCGCCTTGATTTTGCGCGCCGTATTGGCGCGCAGCACGTTGAGATCGCGAAGCTCGACCGGCCCCTTGCGCCGGATCGGGCCGACCACGCGCGGCACCGGGATCGGCCGCCCGCTGCGGTTGATGGTGGTGCCGGGATTGTCGACGTCGATGCCGTCGAGCGCGGTGGCGAAGCGGTTGGAATAGCTTTCGCGCCGCTGCTCGCCGTCGGTGATGATGTCGAGGCCGGCGCGCTCCTGGTCGCGGATGGCGAGGATGGTGGCGTCGTCCTGCGCCGCATCGAGCTGGTCGGGC
>Ga0182024_10024798_pt1 | contig 10633 bp, 10 predicted proteins | sample P32metaG_FD_120480 | JGI IMG/M metagenome (GOLD analysis project Ga0182024, IMG submission 120480) | Permafrost microbial communities from Stordalen Mire, Sweden - P3-2 metaG (Illumina Assembly) | ecosystem: Environmental > Terrestrial > Soil > Wetlands > Permafrost | place: Sweden: Stordalen...
ATGCCGATCATGCCTGGCGGAATGACCCGGATGATGCTCGGCACAGACTCCGCAGTTGTGCGCGCCGCCGACCCCAGCGAGAAGGCGCGGGTGCAGCAGGTTCTTGACCACCTTCTGCCGGTAAGCCAGCGCATCGCAGGGATGAACTTCGACGTCAAGACAGCCGCCACGCACGAGCCGTATCCGATCGGGAAGATCTCCTGCCCTGTCCTGACGATCAGCGACGAGGACGATCGGTTCGGCACAGCCAGTCGGGCGAAGTACATCGCCGCCAACGTACCCGACGGCAAGGTCATCTTCTTTCCAACCGGCGGTCACGCGCTTGTCGGCCACTTTGACGACGCCCTGCGCGAGATCACATCGTTTCTCCAGACCGTGCCGCAGCGGCGCCCGCCAAGGTGAGCCTCTCTCTACAGGGCTGGAGACGTCGCAAAAGCACTCATAACGAACATCCGTCACGCAGGACGATCTAGCCAGACTGGCTCAGACATGTCGGAATGCAACTGGTGAGGATTCCATGGATACCATCACATCGCCGAACAGGTCACCTTTGAAGTTCTTCTTGTTGGTGTTCGCTCTTTCCCTCCCGTTCTGGTTGGCCGGCGCCCTAACCCCATTCCAGCTCTTGCCTGGGGTCCCGGTGGGGGCGCTCATGCTCTTCTGCCCGATTACTGCGGCGGTCATATTCGTCTACCGAGAGAACAAGACCGCAGGCGTGACCACGCTGCTGAAAAGGGCCTTCGACTTCGAGAGAATCAGATCGAAGATATGGTACGTGCCGATCCTCCTTCTGGCGCCCGCCGCGGCGGTCCTGCAGTTTGGACTGAGGCGCTGGATGGGCGTTCTGCTTCCAATCCCGCAAATCCCGGTTGTAGCGACGCTGGCCATGGCCCTTGCGTTATTCGTTGCGGCACTGTGTGAGGAGTTGGGCTGGTCGGGATATGTCACCGATCCGTTGCAGGATCGGTGGGGAGCGCTTCCAGCCAGCATCCTCCTGGGATCAGTGTGGGCTATTTGGCACATCGTGCCGTTGGTGCAGGTTCATCGGTCGCCAGTATGGATCGCCTGGTGGTGTCTCGGAACGGTGGCGGCCCGGGTTCTCATCGTCTGGCTCTACAACAACACCGGGAAATGCGTCTTTGCTGCGGCTGTCTTCCACACCATGATGAACGTCTCCTGGCAATTGTTTCCGATCCACGGCTCGTACTTCGACGAGCGTATCAACGGGGTGATCATGGCATTCGTAGCTGCAGTCGTGGTCATCATTTGGGGGCCCCGAACATTGGCCCGATACAGAAATGGGTGCACGGGTCGGCCGCGCTGCGACTGCATCTGATCACGTGCCCCTGGGGGTACGGAGATCTCCGCGTCAATAGGGAAGACGAGCTCGGCGCGGAGTATCCCATCCTCTGAAGGGGCTACACGCTGCATTGCGATTCGATCCAGTCTATGCAAAAACTCTCGGATCGTCGGCGATCCGGGAGTTGACGGTCGATTTTCTCGGTTGATGAGAAATCGCGATCGCGCTCATCCAGGAACCGATGGGTACCCGGAAGTCGGCAAGGCGACTGGAATCTGATTACCTATCGTTGGTGAGGATCGCCGTTGCCTACGGCATTTCGCAGGACTAGAGTATTTTGGCTTGGATGCGGATTGAGTGGGGTTTGGTTCTCGGTTAAGATTTGGATGTGGGTTCTAAGGAGGATGTGGATGAGTCTGGCGAGTGAGCGGGAGTCGTGGTTGGATCGGTGGTGGCCGCTGCTGGTGATTGGTTTTGGGTTGATTTTTGTGTCGGTGCTGGTGACGTTTAAGCCGGGGGTTTGAACGGAGGAATGCGGTGGCAGAAAGGGGCTGATGGAGATGGCAGCATCAGGTAACCGCGGGTCCTTCGACTTCGCTGCGCTCCGCTCAGGATGACAGTTTTTGGGAGAGTGGGTTCAAAGGGTGATGCCGGCGGATTTGTAGACGGCTTCGAGGGCTAGCTGGTCGGCGAGGCCGTCTTCGCCGGGGGTGTTGGGCGTGCGGTCGTGGAGGATGCAGTCGGAGAAGTGGTCGACCTGGCGGGTGAACTGCATGGGGTCCTTCTCGGCGCCGGCGATGTCGACTTCGATCCAGGGCGCGCCGTCGCGGGGCTCCGATGCGTGGCGGCCGAAGAGGTGCTGGCCCTGGTAGGTGAGGGAGGTCATCTGCAGGAATCCCCAGGGGCCGTGGGCACGCCAGTAGCCGCCTAGTTCGACTCCGTAGCTAGCCGAGCCTGAGGCGAGCGCGCCGGAGGGGAAGCGGGCGAGCTACTGGACGTTTTCTTCGACCTCGGTGAGTCCGCGGGCGCTCATTTTGGCGAAGTCGCGGCGGGATGGGGGCATGGCAGTTCCTCGGATGCGGAGGGTGCCGGTTGGGCCCTCCGGCTGCGAACTAATATACCGGGGTTGCCGCGGAATCGGCATCCTACAAGGTACCAGTGTTGCGGGTGTTGCATCCGAATTGAGTGTCGAGTCGATGCGGTCGTGGGTTAGACTCTGCAAGGTGGCCAACATGAAGATGACGCAAATGCTGACGATCGGGCTGGCAGGATTGTTATTTGCCGGTTATGCAGGACGGGCACAGACTGCTGCGGCGGCCCCTCCGACCTACGTGGATGAGAACACGCCCGATCCGGCTCCACTGAAGCTGCGCGATTTGGACGGCGTGGTGCGCGGGTTGGGCGGAGACGCGATGTCGAGGGCGTCGGTTGCGCTGTTTACCGAGCAGGGACACGACCTGGTAGCGAACACGATCAGCGACAAGAACGGCAAGTTCAAGTTCGACAAAGTCGCCAAGGGGCTCTACCGCGTGGTGGTGCGGGTGCAGGGGTTGTGCCCGGCGAATGTGCCGATACTGCTGGAGGGGTCGTTTCTCGCGCATCACAAACTGGTGATCACAATGCGGGCGAAGGATATCGACACGTGCAGCTACGGCACGACGAAGTAGGTACTTCATACCGTTCTCGACGCTTCGGCACTTCGTGCGGTTCTCGACGCTTCGCGTGAAAGACAAGAGCGGCGATAGCTATTGCCTGGCGAGGTCGAAGACCTTTTCCATGGGCTGCCAGCGGCGGACGGGGTCGGCGCCGGCGGGGACAGCCTGGAAGTTGCCCATGAGGGCTTCCCACTCGAGGACCCTGGGGTTGGCGGCGTCCATGGCGGCCTTCTTGTCGAAGGAGAAGCTGTCGCTGACGTCCATGATCATGAACATGCGGGTGCCGTGCAGGTAGATCTCCATGTTGGTGACGCCGGCGTCGAAGAGGCTGTCGCGAATCCCGGGCCAGATTTTTTCGTGGTGGCGCTTGTATTCGGCGATTTTTTTGGGGTCGTCCTGCAGGTCGAGGGTGAGGCAGTGGCGTGGCATATTTCTCCGTGGCTTGGGGTGGGTGTGGCGGCTGGCGGCGTGGAGGTTCGGTCGATTTAGAATCGCCGGGAAGTGCCTCCGCGGTTCTTGAGCAGCCTACCATCGCATTCCGCCGTTCGCAAAGGCGGGGCTGGTGGTAGTCTTTTAGATGCAAAGAAATTGCGCGATCAGGCGCGGGAATCCAGACAACGAGGCGAATGGGGAAGCAGAGCAGCACCAACCCAATGCGCAGTCCCGGACGTGTATGTGGGAAGAGACGCGGGGTGCTGGTGCGTCTGTGCGCGGGGCTGGCGGTGGCGGGGTGGCTGGCCGGTTTCGCGTGGGGACAGACGCAGATGGTGCTGCCTTCGGCGATTGTCTTCGACGCGCAGGGAAATCTCTATTTTGCCGAGACAGGTAACCATGTGGTCCGCAGCTTCTCGACCGCCGGGGTGATCGCGACGGTTGCGGGGAGTGGGGTGCAAGGGTTCGGTGGGGACGGCGGGGCGGCGACGGCTGCTGAATTGGACTCGCCGGGCGGGTTGGCGATGGATGCGGCTGGCAATCTGTTCATCGCGGATACGCATAACCATCGGGTGCGCGAGGTGGCGGGGGCTACGGGGATCATTACGACGGTTGCGGGGACGGGCGCGGCGGGTTTCTCCGGCGACGGAGCAGCGGCGACCGCGGCGCGGCTCGACCTGCCTACGGCGCTTGCGGTTGACGCGGTGGGCAATGTCTACGTGGCGGATATGGACAATCATCGGGTGCGCAGGATTGCCGCGGGGACGGGTGTGATCACGACGGTCGCGGGTAATGGGGTTGAGGGCTTCGCGGGCGACGGCGGATCGGCGACGGCGGCGTCGATCGACTCACCCAACGGCCTGGCGGTAGATTCCGCGGGCAACCTGTACATCGCGGACACGCATAATGGGCGCGTACGCGAGGTGAGCGCGGCGACGGGAATTATCTCGACGGTGGCGGGAACGGGAGCGGAGCAGGCGTTTGGAGGCGATGGCGGTGCGGCGACGGCGGCGGGGCTGGCTCTGCCGCGCGGCCTGACAATCGATGCGGCGGGTAACATCTACGTCGCGGATAGCGGGAACCATCGTGTGCGGAGGATCTCTGCGGCGGGAACGATTACGACGGTCGCGGGGCAGGGCACGGAGGCGTTTGCCGGGGATGGTGCGCCGGCGGTGGCGGCGAGCCTGGATTCGCCGCGCGCGGTGGCGATGTCGCCGGGCGGGTTGCTGACGCTGGCGGACACGGACAACCAGCGCATCCGGCAACTCGACGCGCTGCCTGCGCCGGGGCCGGACATTCACGAGATTGCCGGGCTTGTCAGTGTCGCTGCGGACACGCTTTCGCTGACCGGGCCTGCGGTAGTGACGTATGGAAGCGGAGCCGTGGCCGCGACTTTGAGCCCCGGCACAAGCGCTTTGGGAAGCGTTACATTTCTGGATGCGAGCGGCGGCCAGCCGATAACGCTTGGCGCGGCTGTCTTGAGCGTTGGTTCGGCGGCGTTCAACATCGGCGCGCTTGCCGCGGGCGTGCACAGCATTGTGGCGACGTATGCAGGGGACTCGAGTCATGCGGCGGCGCAGTCCTCCACGCTGGCACTGACCATTACGCCGCTCAGCGTGACTGCCACGGCCAGTCCAGCTTCGATCCTGTACGGCCAGACTGTGCCTGCGCTCAGCGGCTTGTTGAGCGGAGTGCTCGCGCAGGATGCCGGGAGACTGACGGCGGTGTTTGCGACGAGCGCGGGCGCGCTCTCTCCGGTTGGCGTGTATCCCATTGCGGTCACGCTGGGCGGTAGTGGGGCGGCCAACTATACCGTGGGCGCAACGGCGGGCGATCTGACGGTTGCGAAGGCGCCGACGCTGACAACGCTGTCTGCCTCGACGAGCGCGGCGCCGGTGGGTCTGCCCGTCACGCTGAATATCCAGGCGGCCAGCACGACCAGCGGCGTTCCAACCGGCGACGTCACGGTGCTCGATGGGACGACGGTGCTGTCTGTACTTCCGCTGGCGGCCGGTGGCGCGGCTTTCAGCACGAGTGCGCTGGGGCTGGGCACGCACAACCTGAGCGCGGTGTATGTGGGCGATTCGAACTTCCTGGCGAGTATCTCGACGGCTGCGAGCGTCACGGTTGGCGCGGCCTCTGACTTTACTTTGGCGGCAACCGGCGCGACGACCCAGTCGGTTCCGGCGGGAAGCGCGGCGACCTTCAACTTCTCGGTTGCGATGCAGGGCGCGGCGATGTCGAGTCCGATCACGCTTGCGGTACAGGGAACACCGGCTGGCGCGACGGCTTCGCTGAGCCCGTCGTTACTGCCGCCGGGCGCGTCGGCCACCAGCTTTACTTTGACGATTCAGACGCCGCTTGCGGGGATGGACCAGCGCTCGCAGCCATTCGCGCCAGGTCCTTCATCGCTCGCCGGCTCGACGGTGCTGGCTCTTCTGGTATTGCCGTTTGCCGGCGTGGTGTCGAGGAGGAAGAGGCGGCGTTCGATGGTTGTCGTCCTGCTTGTGGCCGCGTCCAGTCTGCTGCTGGCAACGCTGGCGACTGGCTGCGGGAATCGGGTCAACACGGCGCCTGAATCGGTGAACGCGAGCAGCTACACGCTCACTGTTACCGGCACCGCGACCAGCCCAGCGGGGACTGCGGTGCAGCACTCTGCGAATGTCACTCTGCAAGTGCTCTGATCGCGCTAGCCCGGGCCGAGCATTCGCAGCAGGAAGAACAGCACCACGCCGGCGAAGAAGACGAGGGCCATGCGGACGCCAGGCTCGCGGTTCACCTCGGGGACGAGGTCGGTCGCGGCGACGTAGATGGTTACGCCCGCCGAGAGTGGCAGGCCGGCCTTCACCCAGGTAGGTTCGAGGTTGATGGCGAGCACGCCTAGCACCGTGGTTGCGCCAAGAAACAGTGCCGAGTTGAGCGCCGCGCGACGACCCTGGCCGCCGGCGAGCATCACGCTGGCCACGGTGAAGCCCTCGGGGATCTTGTGCAGGAAGATCGCGATGAAGAGCACCCAGCCAAGCCAGGTCGAAACGACGAACCCCGAGCCGATGGCGATGCCGTCGAAGAAGGTGTGCGTGGCGAGGCCGAGCAGGACGGAGTAGCTGCTCCTCTTCGAGAGGAATTGGTGGTGGTGCGTTTCCTCGCCGAAGTGGAAGTGCGGCACCAGCGTGTGCTCCAACAGGTGGACACCGCAGTAGCCGGCGAGGATGAGCGGAGCGGCCCAGTGCATGTTGATGGTAAAGGCTTCGGGCATCATCTCCAGTAGGGCGGCGGAGAGCATAAAGCCCGCGCCGAGCGCCACGAAGTAGCGCAGCGCGCGCGCCGATGGCGAGCGGCGCACCAGCAGAAAGCCGCCGAGGTAATCTGCGAGTCCGGCGAAGAGGCCGAGCGCGAGCGCGAGCCAGAAGCGCGAGGCGGCGATGGTGGAGGAGATCATCGAAGGCTAACCGCTGTGGCGAATGTTCAGCACGTCGCCGTCTTTCACGGGATAGTCCTTGCCCTCGAGGCGCAGCGTTCCCTGCGCGCGCGCGGCGGCTTCGGAGCCGGCGGCAAGCAGCGTGTCCCAGTGGATCGTCTCGGCGCGGATGAAATGCTTTTCGAGGTCGGAGTGGATTGCGCCGGCGGCTTCCTGCGCGCGGCAGTTCATGGGGATGGTCCAGGCGCGCGTCTCCGGCTCGCCCACGGTGAAGAAGCTGGCGAGGCCGAGCAATTCGTAACTCTTTCGGATCAGGCGGACCAGGCCGCTCTCGGTGAGGCCGTAACCTTCGAGGAACTCGGCGGCTTCTTCGTCGTCCATCTCGGCCAGCTCGGCTTCGACCTTGCCGCAGATCGCGGTGGCGCCGGAGTTCGGCCGCGACGCCACTTCGGTGAGGCCATACCTGGCGACCGCGGCGTCGACGTCCCTGCCGAGAGTGGTGCTCTCGGAGATGTTGAGCACGTAGAGGATTGGTTTTTGCGAGAGAAACATGAAGCCGCGGATGAGCTTCTTCTCTTCGGCGGTCAACTCCATCTCGCGCAGCGGCTTCCCGGCTTCGGTCTGCTGCTTGCAGCGCAGCAGGAGCGCGTGTTCGCGTTCGCCCTCGGCGGTCTTGAGCTTCTTCATGTCCTTGACGACGCGCTCCAGCCGCTTCTCGATCTGGGTGAGGTCGCTGACGATGAGGTCGATCTCGACATTGCCGATGTCGCGCAGCGGATCGATGGGGCCGACGTGCGGGATGGTGTCGTCCTCAAACGCACGCAGCACGTGGATGATGGCATCGACGTTGCGCAGGCTCTGCAGGAAGGCTGTTTCCTTCAGGGCTTCTTCGCCAATGGCGGCGAGGTCGGCGTACTCGACGGTGGCGTAGACGGTGCGGCGCGTGTTGGCCTGGATGGCGAGCTTGTCGAGGCGGGCGTCGGGCACTTTGGCGACGCCGAGATGCGCCTCGCGCGGGTTGGAGTGGCCAAAGCTGTCCGTCTTTGCCTTGGTCAGGATTTTGAACAGGGAGGTCTTGCCGACCTGCGGCAGACCGATAATTCCAGTTTTCATGTCTCTACGATTCTAAGCGGTTTCAGATTTCGCTGTCGCGCTGGGGTCGGGGGAGCCGGATTCAAACGCCATCAGCACGACGACGCCGAGGCCGAGGAATAATGCGGCGCCCTCGACCTTTTCGGAGATCGGATGCAGGCGTTCGAAGTCAAGGCGTGCAGGGTTGTCCGGAGGTGCGGCATCGACGTCGCCGCCGGCCGCGATGCGGTCGCGCTCCATCGCCGGGATGATGCTGGCCTGGACATACATCGTCGCTGCGATCATCAGCAAGACGAAGAGCATCTGCGTGACCAGGATTTTGCGGCCGCGCGCGCTGGCTTTGAGCCAGACAGGGACGGTGGCGAAGAGGAACATAAAGCCGCAGAAGTGTCCGAGCATGTTCAACACGCGCAGGGTTGCGCCGACCACGGTGCCCGCCAGATGTGTTGTGGGCAGAACGTGAAACGCGACTGGCGCCAACACAAATGCGAAGAAAACCAGGCCGCCGACCCACACAACCACAGCCAGCAGACGCAGCACACGAAGAAAGACAATCATGCGTCCATGCTAGTCGATTTGGTTAGACAAGGTCGCGGCCGATGAGGCGGCGGATGCGTTCCTTGGTGGGCGGATGGGTGGAGAAGAGGCTGCCGATGCCGCCGCCGATGAGGGGCGCGATGATGAACAGGTGCGCGGTGGAAGGCGTTGCCTGCAGGGGTATGCGCTTTGCGTAGTCCTCGATCTTCTGCAGCGCGCGGGCCAGGGCGTAAGGGTTGCCGGTGGTGTGCGCACCGGTGGCGTCGGCCTCGTACTCGCGCGAGCGCGAGATGGCGAGTTGGATGAGCGTGGCAGCGACGGGTGCGACGATCAGCATCAACAGTGCGCCGAGGCCGCCGCCATCGCGATCGCGCCTGCCACCACCGCCGTAGCCGCCGAACAGCGAGGCCCAGTATCCCATGCGCGCGATCAGCGTGATGGCGCCCGCCAGCGTGGCGGCGATGGAACTGGTGAGGATGTCGCGGTTCTTTACGTGACCGAGTTCGTGCGCGAGCACGCCTTCCAACTCTTCGTCGCTGAGCAGGTTCAGGATGCCGTGGGTGACAGCGACCGATGCGTGCTGCGGATTGCGTCCGGTGGCGAAGGCGTTGGGCGACTCGGTGGGGATGACGTAGATCTTCGGCACCGGGATGCCATCCTTGGCGGCCAACCGTTCGACGACGTCGTAGGCGCGAGGCAGTTGCTCGCGGGTGACGGGCTGCGCGCGGTACATCGAAAGCGCGATCTTGTCGGAGTAGAAGTACGCGGTGAAATTCATCGCTATCGAGATCACGAACGCGAGGATCATGCCGTTCTCGCCGCCGATGCGGTCTCCCACCAGGACGAGAATGAGCGTTAGCGATACGAGCAGAAGCGTGGATTTGAAGGTGTTCATCGGGTCTATCGCCTGTCCGGCAACCGGCTGTCTGACGCAGCCGTGGTTGCCTTGTCCCATATTAGACGTGGTGGCGCAGGGTTCGATGCAGCTAGGCAGACTCGGTGCGGCTGAGGGCGCGGCGCAGCACGACGTCGAAGGCCGCCTTGTGCTCCGCGTACTGGGCTGGAGTCAGTTTGCCGGCAAGGCGGTCGGTCTCGAGCTCAAACAGCTCATCCTTGAGCGCTTGCAAGAGGGGATTCGTGCCGGCAGGCGTAACGGGCACGGTGATGGTCTGAGTGGCGAACGCTCCGGTTGGCGCCGTAATGTCGACCGGCGGCGGCGCTGGTGTCCCCGCATCCGCGGTGGCCGGGTTTGCCTTGAGCATTACGCCGGCACCTCCGGCGAGTGCCAGGCCAAGCAGGCCGATGATCCACCACTTGTACTTGGTCCAGGGATCGGCGTCGTTGGCTCCGCCGGGGTCGATGGGTGCGCCGAGGCCGCCGCCGGGGCGCGATCCGCTCGCGTTCTGACCGGACTGGGCTCCGCCGCCGGACTGATCGGTTGCGCCCTGCGATCCGCCCTGTGCGTTCTCATCCGGCAACTGGCCTGTGCCGGCGACGGTGAAGGCGATGGGCTGCACGGAGACCGGGTTATGCGCGTCGAAGCTCTGCGAGTTGGGGTCCGGGTTGATGGGCTGGAACTGCGCGCCACCGTCGAACTGCATGGTCTTCGGCAGCATCACGGCGACGTCGCCGGTGGGCACGGAGAGCTTGATCGAGAAGGGCTGCCTGCCGCTGTAGGGCAGGGTGTAGGCCACCTGGAAGCGCGTCTCGCCGGGGCGAATGGGGAAGGTGAAGGCATAGTGGCCGCTGGCGGCATCGACCGGGACGAGCTTGCTGTTGGTCGGCAGTCCGCCGGGAGAACTGGCCAGCGACTGCTGGACCTGGGCACCCCTGGGCAGGAAAAACTCGAACGTGTTGCCGCCGAATTGCGTGCGCGGCGGCGCCGATGCGTTCTGGATGAAAAAGTTCTCGGAGACGTTCAGAGTCTTGCCGGCCGGGTCGGTCTCCGCGCGCAACACCAGGGCCTCGCCGGTGATGCCGGTAATCTTCGCGGCGGAGTCAAAGACCTCGATGTCGACGCTGGTGGTATTGGGCGGGACGGTCTTGAAGTACTCGGCGCCCTTGTGCGTGACGTGCAGGAGAATCTGTCCGCCATCGGGCACGCTGACATGGAAGCCGCCGGTTGCGTCGGAGGTCACCTTGGTGATCTCGTCCATGCTCTGCGCGGTGTTGATGACCGCGATGGTGTCGCCGGGCGAG
>Ga0182024_10024799_pt1 | contig 10632 bp, 8 predicted proteins | sample P32metaG_FD_120480 | JGI IMG/M metagenome (GOLD analysis project Ga0182024, IMG submission 120480) | Permafrost microbial communities from Stordalen Mire, Sweden - P3-2 metaG (Illumina Assembly) | ecosystem: Environmental > Terrestrial > Soil > Wetlands > Permafrost | place: Sweden: Stordalen...
ATAGCTGCGCAAGAAATCCACGTTGGCAGTTTCCTGCAACTTACGCGTGATACGGTCGGTGACCTCATCCTGAACCTGACGAGCGGTGGCCCCGGGCCAAACCGTTCTCACCACCATAACCTTGAAAGTGAACGGCGGGTCTTCGGATTGAGCGAGCTTGCCGTAGGCCAAGATCCCGAACACCGATAGCAGCACCAAGATGAACACCACCAGCGCTTGGTGCTCCAACGTCCAACTCGATAGATTGAAACGGTGACTGGTCGCGTGGGCCGGCGGCACGGTCGACGACCCTGTTGCCGCCGCGGAGGGCAGCGTGCCGCTCACGTCCGGGCTCACGGAGAAACCGCCGAGCCGGGCCCGGTTCCGTCATTGGCAAACAGCGGCTCAACCGGTGTCGCGTGCTCCCCCGCGTACACGGTATGCACTCCCGCCATCACCAGATTGTCACCCTCCTTGATGCCGTCGCTCACCAACACCCAACGCTCGGTGTAGCTGCGAACAGTCACCGTCCGCAACTCGAGCCTGGAGTCCTGAGGCCGAATGATCCAGACGGCAGTGTCATTGCCGCGATGAAACATGGATGTGGCCGGAATCTTGAAAACCGGCGTATCGCCGGGCGGAGGAGTGCCCGAAGCCGAGCGAGGCGGCAAGGTGCCTCGATCGGCGGTCGACAAGGTGGCATCGCCGGTCATACCGAGACGCACCTCCGGGCCGCCGTCAATCAGCGTGAGTTTGACGCGATACGTGCGGCTTTGCGGATCGGCATCTGGGGCGATCTCGCGTACGCGGGCAACAAAGTGACGCCCCGGGAGTGCGTTAAAGATGACGTCGGCCGCTTGCCCGCTCGTCATCTTGTTGAGGTCGCTCGCGGCCGCGTCGAGATCCACATCGACATCCCCCGACCAAGCGAGTCCGTACACGGCCTGCCCGGCGGCTACAACCTGGCCGGTATCGGCGTTTTCGGCGGTGATGACGCCATCATGATCGGCGACCAGGGTGGTATAACGCAGTGCGTTATTGGCCACCGTCCATTGATCGGCCGACTGGTCGCGTCCGGCCAGCGCCGCGACATAGGCGTCTTCGGTTTGCTCAAACTGATTCGCAGCAATCAAATTCTGCTTCAGTTGCGCTTTGTCACGATCGAGTTGCTGCCGGGCAAACTGCAGCCGATGTTCCGCTGCGTCGAGGACGGCTCGAGCAGCGGCCGCCTGCTTAGCGGCATCGATGGAATCGAGGCGCGCGACGATCTCACCGCGATGGATTTGGTCGCCGAGCCGCACTTTGCGTTCCGTCACCTGACCGGCGACGCGAAACGACATGACGTTCGAGTACCTTGCTACCACTTCGACGGGGTATCGCGGACCGGAACTTTCGCCCGCGGCGAGAGCGTGCACCTTGAGTGCTACGACCCTGGCGGCCGGCGGACTGGGTGGCGCGTGAGGCTGACAGGCGCTCAGCAGCAACGCGGTACACAACCCTAGGTATGCGAAACCAGGAATCTCGGGAACATTCATATCATATGTACATAAATTGGACATGTGCCAAGTTCCAGTAAAAAAATTAGCCCGTGCGGGGATTCTCTGCCATGCGCCGTAGCAGTTGGAACGCGTTGTTGTTGAAGTCGGGGATGGCAATGCCATGACGTGCGAGGTCGCCACCCTTCACCGTAGCCACTTGAATAATTCCGTGCGTGAACGCCCACAAGGTCATGGCAAACATTCTCGCATCGCCGATGTCGGCCCGAATGCTGCCATCGCGAATGCCGGTCTCGATGGCCTGAACCACGGTGCCAATCACCTGATCGCCGGCGACCTTGCAGGAGCCCTCGTTGGTGCTTGGGTCGGTCGCGATCGCCTGTGATTGGAATCGCGAGCAAAAGTCGAAATAATGTGGAAATTCAGATGCATAGCCTATATACGCGCGACCGATCGCTTCAATTTGATCCATGCCCGAGGCGGTCGTCGCGGTGGCCGCCACAAACCGGTCACGCAGCAGGCGCATCGCGCGCTCGCCGATCGCGAACAGCAGGTCCTCCTTGTCGCGGAAGTAGACGTAAACCAGAGCCCGGGAGAGGCGCGCGCTACGGGCAACCTGGTCGACGGTGAGCGCATCCCAGCCCTTCTTGATGTACAGGGTCTCCGCCGCATTGAGGATTTCCGCACGCCTGCGCTCTTTTTCGTCTTCGCGGCGTTCGGCTATGTAGGACATTGCGCAAAGGTAGTCTATCTATTGACACAGTGTCAATAGATAGACTGCTGCGTCGCCATTAAGTTAAAGACGCGCGCTGATCACTGCTAGAACCACCGCGCCGGCGCTGGCTGGAACGTGCTCGAGCGAATCCCTCGACAGCACGGGCGAGGCGAGTGGATCGACCACAGCTTCGTCGCGGAAATAATTTCTCGGCCGGTTTGGCCAATGCCAGCAGCAAATAATTCGGTTTCCGAACTATCCCGGCTCCGCAAGATCCCGGTTCCGCAAGAATGGTGTACTACCATGAGTATTTGACGGTCAAGGGGAACACGCCGGCGAACACCCGACAAACAGCGCGGGCGACGGCCCGTTGATCGCCGATGCGCGGCTGCACCGGCAGAGTATAATCAGCCAACACAAACGATCTGGACATGGCAAGGATAAAACGATGACGCAGCAGACATTGGACACTTCCGACATAGCTCAATATCTAGGCAAGCCGATCGATTCGGCGACGCTGCGTGAGCCTATCTCCAATAACGACATCCGGCGTTGGGTGCATGCGATGCACTACCCGAATCTGTTGCATTACGATCCGGCCTTTTCGGCGAAGAGCCGTTGGGGCAAGCTGGTCGCGCCGCAGTCCTTTCCCATCGTCGTCGATGATGGACATGGTTCGGCGCCGGCGTGCGTCGGCCGCATCCCTAATTCGCATCTGCTGTTCGGCGGCGATGAGTGGTGGTTTTACGGCCCTCGGGTCGTCGGTGGCGACATTCTCACCAATGAGCGAATTCCCTTCGATTTCGTCGTCAAGGAAACAAAGTTTGCAGGGCCCACCTGCTTCCAGCGTGGCGACAATTACTACCGCAATCAGAAGGGTGAGCTGATTGCCAAGCAACGCTCGACCTCGATCCGTTACAGCGCGCAGGCCGGTGCCGAGACCACCAACACGAAGGAGTTTGATGATCCGGAGTGGAGCGATAATGAAATCGAGGCGTTAGAGGACCGCAAGTTCAACTGGATCCGGATGCTGCACGATCTTGGCCATAAGGAACGCTGGTGGGACGATGTGAAGTTGGGCGAGAACCTGCCGGAACGTGTCTTTGGGCCGCATTCGGTCGCGAGCTTTGCCACCGAGTGGCGAGCGTACTTGGTCAACACCTGGGGCACGATGAATCTGCGCAAGCTGGACCTGCTGGCACTGGGTTTCACGCCCGAGATGGCCGGCTGGGAGAACGATCCGGATGTGCAACTCGTGAACCCCGACATCACTGATGGCGCCTACTACGGTCCGTCGCGCGGCCATCTATTCCCGCGTTACGCCCGCAAGATCGGCATGCCGCGCTCTTACGGCTACGGCGCCTCGATGGGCGCATGGGTAACCGATTATCTGTCGGGCTGGGCCGGCGAACATGCCCTCGTGCTCCATTCCGCCGCGAACTACCGTGGTCCGGCCCTCTCGGGCGACATCACGATCCAGACGGGCGAGATCATCAAGAAGACCCTCGATGAGGAGGGTCGTCACATCGTGCAGGTCAAATGCCTGATGGCCAATCAAAAAGGCACCGTCATGTGCACGGCCACGGCGGAAGTTCAGCTGCCGAAAAAACAAGGCTGATTGCCAGCGCTGGGAGATTCATATGAGCGAGGAAATCGAAAGCAGACGATCCCCGCGGTTCACGATTTATCGAGGCGCCGATGCGCGCAATTACGCGGAACACGATGTCATGCCGCTGGAGGGCATCACGCCCACGATGGCCGAAGGGCTGGCGCATTTTCAGGGCGCGGGCGCAGGTGATGGACAGGTGGTCAAGCTACTCTACGCCGCACCGGGATTCAGCCTGACCTACGTCTGGTTCAAAAGCGGCTACCCGCTGCCGGTCCACTCCCACAGCAGCGACTGTCTGTACAACATCATCAGCGGCAGCCTTCAGATCGGACGCGAGACCTTGAGTGCGGGCGACGGATTCTTCGTCGGAGCCAACGTGGCCTACACTTACATACCCGGACCGGAGGGTGTCGAGGTGCTCGAGTTCCGCAACACCGACAAGTTCAACATCCGCTTTCAGAGCGACAGTAAAGACGTTTGGGAAAAGGCGGCGATCACCCTGGCCGCTCATCGTGCCGCTTGGAGCCGCGAGCAGCCGCCCAGCCGGGCGACCCACAGCGGTGAGTGAGCGCGGGGTGCTAGCAGGCCGAGGCGAAGGCCCGACAAAGCGCATCCAGCTTCGCGGCGTTGAATCGTTTCGAGACGCCGGCGTCCCGGGCGACTAAATCGAAGCCGTGGAAGGCGCCGGGTACGACGAGCAGTTCGGTGGGCACGCCTGCATCGAGAAGACGGCGGGCGAAATTTACGTTCTCATCGGCGAATAAATCCAACGCGCCGACACCGATAAACGTGGAGGGGAGCCCTGCGACGCTCTGCCGCGCCGGCACCGCAGCCGAGGGCACCAGGTCCGTGCCGGGTTCCTGGCCCAGGAAACACCGCCAGCCAAACCGGTTTGCGTCAGCATTCCAATTGAAGGCGCCCAAATGCGGCGGAGTCGCTCGTGAACTGCCCGTGCGGTCATCGATCATCGGATAGATGAGCGCCTGGAACAGCAGTTGCATCTCGCCGCGGTCGCGCGCGGCCATGGCGAGCAGTGCTGCATGGCCGCCGCCTCCGCTTTCTCCCATGACCGCAATCCGAGAGCGATCGATGCCAAGTTCGTCGGCATGACGGTGGGTCCACTGCAGGCCCGCGTAATTGTCCTCGAGAGAGCCGTCATGGCGGGTCTCGGGCGCGTTGCGAAAGTCGACGCTCACGATCGTACAGTCGAGCGCTCTTGCCATGGATTGAAGGTGAGGGACGGAACCCCTGGCGGAACTGGCCGTGAAACCGCCGCCGTGCATGTGCACGATGGCAGCACGCTGTGCGCCTGGACTCGAGTTGACGATCCACAGCCCGACTTCGGGCCCGTGCCGCGCGGGGATGCGCAATTCTCGCGCCGGCACGTCGGGTAAAATCGGCGCAACCATGGACGACAGCATGTCGCGTCGCTTGGCGAGCTTCGCGACCGTCATGGGCGTGAACTGCTGCGTCATCCGCAGCATCTGCAAGGCGGCGGGTCGAAGTTCCGCGTCAACCAGCGCCAGAGGTTCGTCCATGATATGGCTCGGCTCAAAGAACCAGTATAGATCCGGAGCCTCGGCCCTGAGCTGTCGCCTCGAGGGGTGATGAATCGCGGAACTGCGAATCCTCGGCACGCAACCTCGCCAGTCGCATCGCCCGACGGTCCTTGCGCGAATCTGTGATGTTTACAGCAGTGTTCATGCGGAGCGCGCTGCGCGCAGCCGCACGGGCAGACTCCTCAATCCGCGAAGAATGACATTGGTATTGCTCAGATCAAGTTGATCCGGCGTCACGGCCAGTTCAAGGGATTCGACATTGTTCACGATCTCTTTGACCGCACACTTCATCTCGTTGCGCGCGAGCATGGCGCCGATGCAGTAGTGAACGCCGGTGCCAAAGGCTACGTGCTGGTTGAGGCCGGTGCGATCCATGTCGAATTTGTCCGCGTTCGCGAAGCGTTGCGCATCGCGGTTGCCCGAGGCCCAGCAGAGCAGCACATGAGATCCTTCCGCGATGGTCTTGCCGCGCAGCACAGTTTCCGCCTTGGTGACGCGCGGCAGCTGGGGAACCGGCGAGTAGAAGCGCAAGGTTTCATCATTGAAGCGGCCGATCTCCTTGTCTTGTTCCTTGGATGAGCGCAGACGTGCCAGCAGATCGGGCCGCGTCGCCAGAGCATGGAGTGAGAAGGCAATGCCATTGCGCGTGGTATCTACTCCGCCGGCCACCGCGACGGTTGCAATCGACGTCAGTTCCTTATCGGAGAGCTGCGGTGCGGTTGGATCATCGATACGCGCGTGAACGAGTTGCGAAATGAGGTCAGGGCCGGGATTGTGGCGCCGCTCTTCGATGGCCTTACGCACAAAGCGCTGCAGGTGCATGACGTTGTGGGCATGCTGATAGGCGACTTCCCGTGTCGCCCCTGCGCCAGCCTGAGCCACCATCGAGTCCGCACCGGCGCTGATTTCATCGACATGATCCAGCGGCAATCCCAAGGTGTCGCAGATGACGAGGATGGGTATGGGCAGTGCGTATTCTTTCACCAAATCGGCCGTTGACCGATCGAGGAACGCAGCCGCTTTGCTTCGGCAGATCGCGGCGACCCTCGATTCCAGCGCCGCAACGTTCGGCCCGGTGAAAGCGGGCGTCACCAGTTTGCGCCGGCGCGCGTGCAGCTCGCCATCGACTTTGAAGCCGTCCGTCTGGGCCAACATCAGGAAGCCCTCGCGCTTCATGTACTCGTTTATTTCGTCGTGGAACGGCGAACGAATCGCGTTGGATACGCGCATTTGGTCCGAATAGACCTCCGTACCGCGGGCGACCGTCAATATGTCGTCATGGCGCGTTACCAGCCAGGTCTGGATGCCCTCGTCGAAGTGCACGGGGTCTTCCTCGCGCAAACGCGCGTAGTAGGGATAGGGATCCTGCATGACCTTAGGATCGGCAAAGGTGTAATTGCTCAGTGGCTGCATGCGTGGATCTGTAGTTCTCCGGTGACTGCCCTCCAGGATAATCGAGCGAATTGCCTGAGTCTGATGGGGAAGTTGTTCCAGGGCGCTAAAATTGGCCTGGCTCGCGATGCCGATGGCATCGAGAGCCAGGCCGGCACGCTAGTACTTAATGTCGTAATAAGAATTTATCCGATTGCCGTACTCCGCATCGTACGTCGGAACGCGTTCGTCGGTGTATTTCGGGGCTTTTTCGAGCCGGGCTTTATCGAGCGGCACGATATATCCGCCTTTATTCAAATCATATTTCAGCACGGACCAAGGGATGGGATAGCGATCCGTTCCCAAGCCCAAAAAACCACCAAACTCCAGCACTGCATATCTGACGTGCCCGGAAACTCGATCGATCATCAAATCGTCGATCGACCCAAGCTTCTCGCCAGCGACATTATAAACAGCCGTGCCCTCTACTTTATCGGATGAGATGACCGTTGAATTGCCCATAAGCATCGCTCCTATGTGGTGTTGGTAACTCACTAGAGAGCGTACTGAGGTTGCAGAGAGATCACTGTCGGCATCGCGCGTGCCCAAGTGTCAGAGCGTAGACCCAAAGCTGATGCGATTCCTACGCGACGATAAGCGCCGCCATTTGAGCTATCCAGATGCTGCGGCGGAGAGGTCCAGCTCCTGCAACGGGGCGGGTTTTGTTTGCTATTTGTTGCACGGAAAAGACATTTATTTCCAGCGCAGACATCATATTGTGCATTTTGATGCAAATTTGCTACGATCACGCAAAATATAGTCGAAGTTGAATAATAGATGATCAGGGGGGGGTGATGAAAAACCTTAAGACTTTCAAGACTTTCGCATTGTGTGCTTCTATGTTCGGTGCCGTGGGGCTTTTGCTCGGCGTACCAGCGGGTACTTATGCTCAGAACGCCGATGCGGTGCAGGCCGGCGGGCTCGATGAGATCGTCGTAACCGCGCAACGCCGGTCGGAGAAGATGGTCGATGTGCCCATCTCGGTCGCGGCGCTCAACGCGGACCAGTTGGCGACCGCCAATGTACAAAACTTGTCCGACATCGCGCAGCTAACCCCGGGACTGCGCTTCGATACGCAAACGTTCTTTTACCAACCCTCGATCCGAGGCATTGGCACGGGAATCACGACCTCGGGCGGGGGCTCGAACGTCGGCATCTACATTGATGGATTCTATTCGCCCAATCCGGTTGCAGCCGACTTGCAGCTCCTCAACGTAACGGATGTCCAGATCCTCAAGGGCCCCCAGGGCACCCTATTCGGTCACAACACCACGGGCGGCGCGATTCTCGTGACGAGTGCCGAGCCCAGCATGCAACCCCATGCTGAGGCGACGGTAGATTATGGCTCGTTCGATAGCCAACGCTATCAGGCCTATGCGACAGGTGGCATCGCCGATATCGCCGCTGTGGATATTGAGGGCATTTTCTCCAAGAGTTCCGGCTTCATCACCAATATCGTGAACGGCGACAGCGATGTCGGCGCTTACGAGAACTACACCATTCGCGCCGGCCTCAAGTTCCAGATCGGGGACAAGGTATCGGTGCTGGCGCGCATCTCGCACTCAGGGGAGAACGACCCGACCTCGGAATTGACCAATACGAATACCGATAACTCCACCGACCCGACGACAGGAAAGCCCTGGGGTATCCAAACGTATGCATTTGGCGCCTATACGACCAATCCCAATCGGGTGGCTGAATTGCAGCCGCTATTCGTGACCTCACAGAACACCGTCGCGCAATTGACGGTAAAGGCCGATCTCGACTTCGCCAATTTCACCTCTTATACGCAATGGCGGAAAGAGAACACGAATGCTTCCGAGAACCTCGCCCAATCGGCTGTGCCAATCTTCAATCTGGGATTGCCCATCCTCGATTTTACAGAAAGCCAGGAATTTCTGTTTACCTCGAAACCCGGTTCTCCCCTGCAGTGGACGGCAGGCGGGTTCTACTTCACCAACCGAGATGCATGGCAGACTTATATCGATACCGCGACCCAGGTGAGATCCAATACACCTCTCACTGCAGGCGGGAATCGCCTGGGCGGATCGGGCACCGAGACGGAGAGCTTCGCTGAATTTGGCGACGTCACCTATGAGCTGACGCCGCAGTGGTTCGTGACGGTGGGCGCGCGCTTCTCGCACGATAACGTCGTGAATGCCTATTACAATCCCAACCCTGGCAACCCCCTGTTCCCGAACTCAAATACAAACATCCCTGTGGCCAGCATCGACGGTAATAAAGTCACGCCGCGTGCCGTCGTTCGCTATAAGCCGACCGATCAATCGAGCATCTACGCTTCCTTCTCAGAGGGCTACAAGGCCGCCATCATCGACGTCGGCGGCTCATGTCAGGATGGGCCCGCCTTTAAATGTAATCCCATCAAGCCGGAAACCGTGGACGCCTATGAAGTCGGCTACAAGTTCGAAACTCACGGCTTCTCCAACGAGTTAGCCGCGTATTACTACAACTACAAGAACCTGCAGGTCTCCGAGTTCCTCGGAAATGCGCAGGCCTACATCGTGAACGCCGCGCAGTCGAAGATTTGGGGTTTCGACGAACAACTAAACTATGAGTTCAACCAATATGCTCAGCTGAATGCCAATGCAGCCTATACGCACGCACGCTACACGACCTTCGGCGGTGTGGTCGGCGGAGCCACCGTCGGGGCGCCGGTTTACGCCACTTGCCCCGGCGCCCCGGCGCCGGATCCCGCTAATCCCAGCTGCAGCAATGGCGCCTATGCCTACGTCAACACCTCTACCGTTCTTCACGACGTACACATGCAGCATGCACCCGAGTTGACGGCGACCTTTGGCCCGCGGTTTACGACAGGCAAGCTTGCATCGGGTGAATTTTCCCTGTCAGCGAACGCCTACTACTCATCGGGCTTCTACTACAGTCCGTCGGGCACGCAGTTCTATCAAGCCGCTTATGGCACGGTGGGGGCACGCACCGAGTGGAAGGATCCGTCCGAACATTATTGGGTGGCTCTGTACGGCGAAAATCTCACCGACAAACGCTACCGGACCCAGGTCCAGTACAACAGTTACGGCATGGGTGCTTCGTGGAACGCGCCTACGACCTGGGGTATCCAGCTTGGCGCGAAATTCTAGGCGGAGTTCGTTCCGAGCATAACGCAAGTTTCACGCCAGTGGCCGCCGCCATGCAGCGACGGTCGCCGGCGAGTGCCGTAGCAGTCAAGTTTCTATATGCTAAGCATTCCTGAAGGAATGCAATCAATGACAAAGACAGCACTCGTCACCGGTGCAGCCGCCGGAATTGGCCGTGCCTGCGCGATTCGGCTCGCGGCCGAAGGCATGGCCGTAGGCATACTTGACATAAACCTCGAGGGCTGCGAGCGAGTTGCCGCCGAAATCCAAGCGGCGGGCGGCAAAGCGATCGCGCTGGAGGCCAGCATCGCGAATCGCGGCCAAGTTACGGCCGCGGTCGCCAAGCTGCGGAAAGCCTTCGGGGCAATTACGGTTCTCGTGAACAACGCCGGCATCACCGACATGACGCCATTCAAGGAGGTCACGGACGAGCTCTGGGACCGCGTGATGGAAATCAACCTGAAAGGCACTTTCATCGTCACTCAGGTGGTGCTGCCGGACATGGAAGCGGCTGGATGGGGCCGCATCGTCAACATCTCCTCATCCAGCGCTCAGACCGGCTCGGCAGGCATGGCGCCTTATTCCTCGTCCAAAGGTGCTGTGATTTCGTTGACGCGCACGCTTGCGAGAGAACTGGGCCCGCTCGGCATCACCGTCAACAACATCCCGCCCGGCACCGTGATGAACACGATCATGTCCGAGGCAACGCGGAGCCGAGTTGCGATTCCGA
>Ga0182024_10024800_pt1 | contig 10632 bp, 11 predicted proteins | sample P32metaG_FD_120480 | JGI IMG/M metagenome (GOLD analysis project Ga0182024, IMG submission 120480) | Permafrost microbial communities from Stordalen Mire, Sweden - P3-2 metaG (Illumina Assembly) | ecosystem: Environmental > Terrestrial > Soil > Wetlands > Permafrost | place: Sweden: Stordalen...
ATGCCGTAATCAAATTCGCGCGCGGGCAGCGTGCTTAGAAAACCGGTGTCCACCAACACGCCCCGCGGCTGCCAGAATGTGCCCGCGAGGTTTTTTCCGGCGGTCAGGTTGATACCCGTCTTGCCGCCCACCGAGCTATCCACCATCGCCAGCAGCGAGGTCGGCACCTGGTAAAAATCGAGACCTCGCAAATAGGTGGACGCGGCGAACCCGGCCAGGTCGCCGATGACTCCGCCGCCGACGGCAAACACCACGCTGCGCCGGTCCAGCTTCTGGCCCGCCATCCAGTCGTAAACCTGCCCCAGGACCTTCAACGACTTGGTTTTTTCCCCGCCGGGGAGCAGCAACGGCGCTTCCGTTCCCGCGTGCACGTTTTTGAGCAATTCCGGCTGCTTTTCCGCCACCAGCTTGTCCGCAATCACCGCCACGCGCCGGCCGTCATGCCGCAATTTTCCCGTAATCTCCCCGAAAATCTCCCACAAATCGGTGCCGATGTAGATGGGGTAACTGCGTTCCGCCAGCTCGACATGCAAAATCTCGGTCATTGGCTTTGGCGGACAAACTAACGCCGCCCCTCTCCCTTGGAAAGCGCGAAAAGTCTACCGCCGGGTATAACTTCAATCATCTTCGATTCACTAACCTCCCCCTACCCGCAGCGGCGGTGCCTTTGAATGCAGCATTTCGCCGCGTATCTTCCAGGCAAGCTCCCGCGCTTGATCGTCTTCCCGAAATTCAGGCAAAAAGTCCTTGTCGAAATTCAGGTAAGCCTTCAAGACCGCATCGTTTGTGTATCGCGGGTCACTCGCACAAGCCTGCAGGAATGCCTCGGCTTCCGGCGAGCCGTACTGGGCGATTTGCCGGAGTGCCTCTCCCTGCGCGTTCCACCAGGTCGGATTTTTCGGCGTAAACAGAACCCGGGGCATCGCCCGTCCCTGCCAAAACTCGAACGAAGCCCGCTGCATTAAAAACGCCAAGGCTTCCGGCGTGCCACTCCGGGCCATAGCCTCATAGGCCAGCGTGAGCGAAAACGATTTCCCGGTGACACCCGCCGTCTCGTCCTCAATTTGCTCAGCGAGCCCTTTGAGCGACTCAAAGTTCAATTCCGGCAGATTGTTGCCAGCTAGGTTACTCAAGGCGAATAGGGCCGCCACACGATACCCGTCATTTAGCGACCGATCCCGCGCTATATTTAACAAAGGCCTCAGGTATTCGTCCCGGTACATCAGGATGTAATAGGGCGACCCCGATTCCAAAGCCGCATGTTCCGGATTCGGGTCAGGCCCATCGATCATTCCCATTTCGCCCGAGGCGAGGGAAAGCATAGTGTGCCATTCCTCCGGCGAGATGCGACCGTCCATCTGCGGAATGCTCTTGTTTTCCAAATAATCATAAACATCTTCCGACGGCAGTGCTTGCCAAGCGACCAACAACAGACCCAGTACGTGCAGCGCCTTCATGAAGTCGGGGTCTCGCCCGGGATAACTTCCCTTGGTATATTCCCGTCTTCGATAAAGGCAATTCTCATTCACGGGCGACCATTTAGACCATACGCCTTTGGCGAGCGTGAAAAGCCGGGCCAGCCCGGAGCTGCAAAGCCCTTGACCGCGCCGGGCGTTCATGCGATGTTCTCTCTTTGGCCCGGTGACACCGGGCGCGGCCATGTTGCTGGTCATTGATAATTTCGATTCGTTTACCTACAACCTCGTGCAGTACTTCGGTCAGCTCGGGGTCGAGCAGCGCGTGTTCCGCAACAACGAGATCACCCCCGCCGAGGCGCTGGCTTTGAACCCCGACCGCGTGCTGCTTTCGCCCGGCCCGTGCACGCCCAGCGAAGCCGGGGTGAGCCTGGAGATCATCGGCGCCTTCGCGGGGAAAGTGCCGATCTTCGGCGTCTGCCTCGGCCACCAGGCCATCGGCCAGCATTTCGGCGGCCACGTCGTGCGCGCCGGCCGGCTGATGCACGGCAAGACCTCGCCCATCCTGCACCGCGGCACCGACCTCTTCCAATCCCTGCCCAGCCCCTTTGCCGCCACGCGCTACCACTCACCCCTGGTCGAACGCGCCACGCTGCCCGACTGCCTGGAAATCACCGCCGAAACCGCCGAGGGCGAAATCATGGGCCTGCGCCATAAACAATTGCCCGTTTACGGTGTCCAATTCCATCCGGAGTCCTACGCCACCGCCCACGGCCAGCAACTGCTGAAGAATTTTCTCGCGCTGTGAGCCTCTCCCACGGGCGGCCGGATTCATCTTTCCTCCCTTAACTTCCACCGTCCAACCACGCCCCCTTTCTCCCATGAACTGTCCCAAATGCGGCCACGAGGACACCAAGGTGCTCGACACCCGGGCCGGCCGCAACAACCGCTTTATCCGCCGCCGCCGCCAATGCCTGGACTGCGGCCACCGCTTCACCACGATCGAAGAAATCGTGCGCGAGGGCTTTTTGGTGATCAAAAAGGACGGCCGGCGCGAGGAGTTCGACCACGCCAAAATCCTTTCCAGCCTGCGCAAGGCCACCGAAAAACGCCCGATCGAGGCGGAACGGCTCGAACTGCTCGTCACGGAGGTCACCGAAACCATCGAACGCGAATACGACGCCGAGGTGCCCAGCCGCGCCATCGGCGAACACATCATGGCGCGCCTGAAAGAAATTGACCAAATCGCCTACGTCCGCTTCGCCTGTGTGTACAAGGACTTCAAGGATTTGACCGAACTGGCCGACGAAATCCGGGCGCTCAAGGTCGCGCTCGATTGAGGCGGCCCCGCCGCGTCTGGCCGTGACCGCCGCCAAACCCGCCCCCTTACGCGCGCTCCACACTCTGTTGAGCGCGGCCGTCGGCGCCGACTCCGACCTCGCCCGCCAAGTTCAGGCCGCGGTGGATTTCACGCTCGAAAACGCCGCGCCGGGCGGGCCCGACGCCGCCACGCTCGGCCAGGCCGCTAAAGCCCTTTTGGGACTCCTGCGCCGGGCCACGCCGCCGCCGGCCTTCGCCCACCTCGACTTGCGCGAGCAAGCCTGGGAGCCGTTGTGGATCCGCCAGCGCGTCCTCGGCGCGCTGCGCCCGCTCGCCGGCTACCGCGAAGGCGTGCTCCTGACCACCGGGTTGCGCCGCCTCGCCTGCCCGCCCGGCCGCCGCTGGTCCGCCCGGGCCCGCGCGCGCTACCAAGCGGCCATGGCCTACATTCAGGAAACCGCCGCCGCCCACGCCTCGGACAAAACCGTCCTGCACCTGCTGTTTCTTTAGGGCCAAACCAGCCGGAGCCAGCTATCGGCGGGGTGGGGAAAACACCGGGCACACCAGCAGGGGAAGAATTGGGTGGTAGTAAAAGTCCCCATTGCGCCGCGCGCAGGAACTGGATACGGTCGCGCGGATCCGCCTGCTCCGGAGCATCCCCTGGAATAACTATCGCCGCCCTGCATGAAATATATCGCCACCTCGCGCCGCCGGATTCTTTGCGTCTTTCCGCGTTACAGCCGAGCCTTCGGGACGTTCAATCACGCGTTTCCGCTGATTGCCGGGGTCAAGGCCTTCATGCCGCCGCAGGGGATTTTGCTGATTGCGGCAATGTTGCCCGAGCAGTGGGAGACGGCGTTTGTGGACGAAAACATCCGGTCGGTGACCCCGCAGGAAATCGCCTGGAGCGACGCGGTCTTTATTTCGGGAATGCACATCCAGCGGGAGCAGATCAACGACATCAGCCGGCGCGCCCAGGCGCTGGGGAAGGTGACGATTTTGGGCGGACCCTCCGTTTCGGCCGCGCCCGAATACTATCCGACGGTGGACGTGCTGCATTGCGGCGAGGTCGGCGACGCAACCCAGCGGGTGATTGACTACTTGGACCGCACGACCGCGCGGCCGGAGCGGCAACTAATTTTCCGCACGATCGAGCGGCTGGCGATGGATCAATTTCCCTCGCCCGCGTATCAATTAATCCAGGTTAAGCATTACCTGCTGGGCAGCGTGCAGTTTTCGAGTGGCTGTCCGTTCACCTGCGAATTTTGCGACATCCCCGGCTTGTACGGCCGCAACCCGCGGCTGAAGACGCCCGAGCAGATCATCGGCGAACTCGATCAACTGGCCGATGGCGGCGCGCCGACCGTCTATTTCGTGGACGACAATTTCATCGGCAACCCGAAGGCGGCGCAGGCGCTGCTGCCGCATTTGGTCGAATGGCAAAAGCGGCGGGATTACCAGGTGCGGCTGTCGTGCGAGGCGACGCTGAACATGGCGCAGTATCCAAAAATTTTGGAGATGATGCGCGAGGCGTATTTCACCACCGTGTTCTTTGGCATCGAAACGCCGGAGGCGGGCGCGTTGAAGGCGATCCGTAAAATGCAAAACCTGCGCACCCCGATTTTGGAGGCGGTGCAGACGTTCAACCGGCACGGCATCGAGGTCGCCGCGGGCATTATCATGGGGATGGACACGGACACGCCGCAGACCCCGCAGGCGATCATGGATTTCGTCGAGACTTCGCAAATCCCGATTTTGACGCCGAACATTTTATACGCGCTGCCCAAGACGGCGTTGTACGACCGCCTGGAAAAAGCCGGCCGCGTCAATTCGGGCGAGGGCCGGGATTCCAATATTGATTTTCTCCGGCCTTACGAAGACGTGGTGAACGATTGGCGCCGGGTGGTGCGGCACCTTTACGATCCGGCGAATGTGTACCGGCGTTATCTGACGCAGACGCGCGATACCTACCCGAACCGGATGCAGCCGGCCAACCCCCTGGCGCAGGCCACGCCGGCAAATTTACGGATCGCGCTGGGAATTTTGGCGCGCATCATCCTGCGGGTCGGAATAAAATCAGACTACCGCAGGGAGTTTTGGAAAATGGCGTGGGCGGAGGGCAAACGGGGCAAGATTGAGAACGTCATCCAAATCGCGCTGGTGGCGCACCACTTGATCACCTTCGCGCGGGAAGTGGCGACCGGCGAGATGGCGGCCTCGAATTATTCGCCGCGAAAAGTGGACTCGGCGTTGGCCGCCAAGACGGAAGTGGTGGCAGCACTGGATGAATCGGCGAGCATGGGTTGAGCCTCGGCGAACGGGGGCCGCCGGCAATATCAGTTGGTCTCTCCGTCTTGTTAACTATTGATTCAAAAGTTCTTAGGAAAAATTCTTCAACGGAGAGTAGGTAACAAAAGGCAGGCGGACGGGCAGAGTCGTTCGATCAATCCGAGGCGGATTTAATTTTTCAGATAGCTTCCGCGCGTCCTTCTGCTAAAAGCTCCGCCATGGCCGAGAAGACGATCTTTCAGCGCATCATCGAGCGCGAAATCCCCAGCACCTTCGTCTTTGAGGACGAATTGTGCTATGCCTTCCGCGACATTCGCGCGCAGGCGCCGACGCACGTCCTCATTGTCCCCAAGAAACCCATCCCGCGCCTGGCCGAGGCCTCGGGCATTGACCAATCGCTCCTCGGCCATTTGCTGCTCACCGCCGCGCGCATCGCGCGCGATCTCAAGCTCGAACGCGGCTACCGTGTCGTCATCAACAACGGCGCCGACGGCGGCGAAACCGTGCCCCACCTCCACATCCACTTGCTCGGCGGTCGTCCATTGGGCTGGCCGCCGGGCTGAGTTGAATCGCCCGTTCGGCTTCGTTCACCGCGCTTCAAATCTTCCGTCGGCGCGCTTCACGATCAGGCGCTTTAATTCGAGCAGGAGCAGCGACGCCGCGACGCGCGCGCTGGGCAAATCGGTGTGCGCCGCCAGTTCATCCGGGTGCAACGGCTTGTCGGCGCGCAGGCGCTCGTAAACGCGCCGGCCGTCCTCGCCCAACGCCGCGAGCGCCTCGGCATCGGGGCCGGCGGCCGCCGGCGGCAGCGCCTGGTCGAGCGTGATCTTTAACTGCCCGTCCCGGCCCCACTCTTCCAGCATGTCCTCGACGCCGGTGATGAGCTTCGCTTCGCCTTCGCGGATGAGCTTGTGGCAGCCGCGGCTCGAGACCTGGTCAATGCGCCCCGGCACCGCGAAAACTTCGCGCCCCTGCTCAATCGCCTGCGCGGCGGTGATCAGGCTGCCGCCGTTGACATCCGATTCCACCACCACCACCGCGCGGCACATGCCGGCGATGAGCCGGTTGCGCATCGGAAACGTTTGCCGGTCCGCCTTGCGCCCGAGCGGAAATTCACTCAGCACCGCGCCCGACGCCGCGATGCGGCGGAACAGTTCGAGATGCTCCGGCGGGTACACAATGTCGAGCCCGTTGCCCAGCACGACCGCCGTTTTGCCCCCGGCTTCGAGCGCGCCCTCGTGGGCGGTGGCATCAATCCCGCGCGCCCCGCCGCTCACCACCCAAAAGCCCAGCCGCGCCAAATCGCCCGCCAGCCGCCGCGCCACCGCCTGGCCGTAGAGGGTCGCGCGCCGGCTGCCGACGATCGCCACCGCGCGGTCGGCGCCGGCGTATTCGCCCAGGCAGTAAAGGCCGATCGGCGGGTCGTGAATATCGCGCAAAAGCGAGGGATATTCGGCATCCTCCGCGACCAAAAATTTTCCCCCGCACGCGGCCAGCATTTGCTCCTCACGCTCGGGGTCGAAGTGCTCACGCCACGCGGCGATGGTGCCGGCGATCACCTCGCCCACGCCTTTGACCTGCCGCAGTTCCCGCGCCGATGCGGTGAGCGCGCGCGCCGGGTCGCCCCCGAACGCTTCCAGCAACCGCCGCAGGGTGATCGGGCCGAGGTTGGGCAGGGCGTTTAAAATGAGCAGGGCCCGACGGGACGTGAGGGTGTCGTCCATGGCGTCAATCCCGGACAATTTCATCGCGCAGCGCCTCGGGCATAAACGACGCCAATTCGGCCGTGAGCGCGGCGGTTTCGCCCCGGGCACGCGCCAGCTCGTCGGCGGCCAGTCCGTGCCAGGCGGCGGCGCGGGCGGCCGCGCCGAAGGCGTCCGCGGGCGTTTGCGCGAGCAGCCCGCCCGCGATGCCCGCGAGCACGTCGCCGCTGCCCCCGCGCGCCAGCACCGGCCCGCCAAACGTCCCGCACCAGACGCGCTTGCCATCGGCAACGCGGGTCACGGGACCCTTGAGTATCGTGACTACGCCGTGGTCGCGGCAAAATTTTCCCAAGTCCGCGCGGGCGCCCGCCAGCCGGGCAAACTCGCCCGCGTGCGGCGTCAGCACCACCGGGCCCGCGCCCGCCGGACGGTGCGCCAGCGCCGCCAACGTGGCGGGGAAGAGCGCGTCGGCGTCAAGCACGAGCGGCAGCGGACATTCGGCCACGAGTGCTTGCAGCATGGCCTGCGCATGGCCGGTGCGCCCCAATCCCGAGCCGGCGAGCACCGCTGTGGCGCGCGGCCACAGTTCGCGCGCCGCCGCGAGCGTCGCTCCGCCGTGCCCGCCGTCGGCCTCCTCGGCGCAGGCACGCCACATCGCCTCGGGCCGCGCGGCGGCGAAGGCGCCCGCATGTCCGGCCGGAACCAGCGCCGTCACCAGCCCCGTGCCCGCCCGCAACGCGCCGAGCACATTGAGCATTTGTGCACCCGGATAGGCGCGCGAACCGGAAACCACCAGCAGGTGCCCGTAAGTTCGCTTGTCGCCCACGCTCGGCCGCAAGCCTTGCAAGGGCGCCAGCACCGCCGGTCGCAAAAAATCTTCCGGATGAGCGCGCGGCCCATCGTAGGCCTCCGCAAAAAAACCGATATCCACCTCGCGCACGCGGCCGACCCACGGCGCGTTGCCGGCGGCGAATAGCGGCGCTTTCACCACCCCGGTGGCGTAGGTGAAATCCGCGCGGAAGGCCAGATCGGCCGGCTCATCACCGATTCCGCTCGGCACGTCCACCGCGGCGCGGAAGCCGAGGCCGGTCGCCGCGTTGAGCGCCGTAATCAATCCGCGCGCGGGTTCGCGCAACGGCGGGCGAAACGACATTCCGTAAAGGCCGTCGAGGGTGATGTCCCAGCTCTCGCCCGCGCGCAGGCGCGCCGGCAATTCCGCCGCCGACAGCGGCGTCGCGGCACCGAGCGCGAGCAGTTCGTCGAGCGCGCGGCGCGTGAGCGGCTTCGATTTCTCCGCCGCTTCCAGCAATGCCACCGTGATTTTCCCGCGCGGGCGCGCGCGCAACAGCAACGCGGCGGCAAGGAGGGCGTCACCGCCGTTGTGGCCCGGACCGGCCAGCACCAGCACCCGCGGGTCGCGCGGAAGCGGACGCCACGTCGGAAAATCGCGCAGCACCGCCGCGCCCACACCCGCACCCGCGCGCCGCATCGCCTCCCACGACTGCTCGGGGTCGTCGCCCAGCAGGCGGTTCTCCAAGGCACGCGTCTCCGCGCAGGTCAAAATGGGATGAAAGGGCGACATGGCGAAATTCTTCGGCGGGTTCATTTCACCAACAGCACGATGGCGTGTCCGAGCGACGCGGTGTGGCTGAGCGACACCAGCATTCCGGAGGCGCCGCGCGCCGCGAGCAAGCCGCGGCCGGCGTCATCGAGCACCGCCAGGGGCGCGCCGTTTTCATTGTGGGCGACCGAAAACGTCTTCCAGCCAAACCCTTCCGCGATGCCGGTGCCAAACGCTTTCGAGGCCGCTTCCTTGGCGGCGAAGCGCGCGGCGAAAAACGGGTGCGGATCGCGCTGGCGGCGGCAATAGGCCAGTTCGTCCGCCGTGTAGACGCGCCGCAAAAACCGCTCGCCGTGCCGCTCGACCGCCGCGCGGATGCGCCCAACCTCGACGATGTCCGTGCCCACTCCGAGCACGACGCGACCGACGAACATTGAGTCCGGCGCTTTCACCGCGAATTGAAAATGGTGCGCATGGGGCGGAGTTAAATCGGTGGTAAGGAAGGCGCGGTTGCGCCCCGGTTCGACATTCCATTTTTTAACGCAGCGCCCCGTTCATGCGCGCCTTCATTTCGCGCACCGCTTCCTCGAGGCCGGTGTAGAGCGCGCGGCAGAGAATGCTGTGGCCAATGTTCAGTTCGTGCAGCCAGGGAATCCCGCGCACCTCCGCGATGTTCACGTAATTGATGCCGTGGCCGGCGTTGACGGCCAGGCCCAACTCGTGCGCCAGCGTGGCGGCGCGGCGCAGTTTTTCCAATTCGGCCGCGCGCGCCGGGCCGTAATAGCCGTGGGCAAACGCGCCCGTGTGCAACTCGATGAACGGGCTGCCCAGTTCAGCCGCGGCTTCGATGGCGGCGGGCTCGGGATCAATGAACAGGCTCGTTTTGATGCCGGCCTTGAGGAGAGCCCGCACCACCTCGCCCACGCGTTCGGGCTGCCCCACGATATCCAGGCCGCCTTCGGTGGTGACTTCCGTGCGCCCTTCGGGCACGAGGCACGCGAAGTCGGGTTGGAGGTCCAGCGCGTACGCCACCATCGCCGGTGTGCAAGCCATCTCCAAATTCAGGCGCGTTTGCACGCATTCGCGCAGCCGGCGGACGTCGCTTTCCTGGATATGACGCCGGTCTTCGCGCAGGTGGACGGTGATGCCGTCCGCCCCGGCCCGCTCGGCCAGTTGCGCAAGGGCGACCGGGTCGGGCTCGACCATCTGGCCGCAATCGCGCGCGAACTCGCGGTAACGCGCCTGGCGCAGCGTGGCCGCGTGGTCAATGTTCAAACCCAGCAAAAGAGGCCGATCGCGCATAACGGGGAAAAGCGAATTATAACCATACAACCGCCGTCCTCTTCAACAACCAAGCGCGGCCCGTCAGGTCACCGTTTTCATGGGTGGAACACGCTCCTGTTCAGCAGAGGCGCGCGTTTGTCGGTGGCTGAAAGCGTGCGCGGGAGCGCCCGCTCCACCAAATTGAAACTCTGCGGCGCAGCCCATCCTGTCACTCCGGATCCGGCGGCAGGAGCGCGGGGCCGTGGCGGGCGTCGAGAAAATCCTGCAGGATCAGCGTCGCCGCGCGCGAGTCCACCTCGCCGGTGGCGCGGGCCTGCCGGCGGGCGGCGACGTTTTGGCGCGCGGCCCGGGCGCGGTGCGGCGCGGCGGCGCGGGCGTCGGCCTCGGCCTGGTGGGAGGTAAGCCGTTCGTCCGCCCGGTGCACGGGCAAACGGAAACGCCGCTCGACTTCCGCGATGTAGGCGTCCACCGCGCGGGCGGCCGGGCCGGCCGAGCCGTCCATGTTGAACGGATAGCCCACGACCAAGTCCGTCACGCGGCGCGCGGCGATTTCCCGGGCCAGGTGCGCGAAACGTTCCTCCACGGTCGCCGCGAGGGCGGCGGGCAACGGCACGGCCAGGCCCAATTCATCCGCGAAACTAAGGCCCCAGCGTTTCGCGCCGTAATCGAGGCCGAGGAAGCGCATGGAAGATAACGCCAGCGTTCTACTTCTTCGCCGCCTGCGCGTCCAAAGCGTTCAGGAGCGGCAGGGCGCCGTCGGGGGTTTTCACCTTGCCGTCAAAAATATCGGTGGGCGTCAGCGTGGGGTCGTCGTAGAACTTGCGGTTGCCCTCGGTGTTGGTGGAAACTTTCACCCCCGAGAAGGAAGCCCCGACATCCAGCCCGCTCGATTGCTGGTACAGAACGATGTCGGCCGAATCGTCGAGGGTGCTCGTGCTGGTGGCGTTCGGGCCGGCCACGGCGCGGGCGTCCCCACCCCAGGTCAGCTTGCTGTCGGTCAGCGCGGTCAGGCCCTTGTCGGTCATTAGGAAAGCGATGGTGCGGGTGTTGCCGCCGCCGA
>Ga0182024_10024801_pt1 | contig 10632 bp, 8 predicted proteins | sample P32metaG_FD_120480 | JGI IMG/M metagenome (GOLD analysis project Ga0182024, IMG submission 120480) | Permafrost microbial communities from Stordalen Mire, Sweden - P3-2 metaG (Illumina Assembly) | ecosystem: Environmental > Terrestrial > Soil > Wetlands > Permafrost | place: Sweden: Stordalen...
GGCCATCGAAGGTGACCTCGAAGCACTGTGCAAACGAGGCGGGGCCCGGCCCAGAGGAGACCGCCAGAGAGGCTCTCGGGGGCCCGGATCGGCTCGAGGGGCGGCCAGGGCAGCGGAGTACGAGGACGAGGAAGCTCAGGCCCGTCGCCGGCAGATGCCCGGCCCCGATAGGGGCATGGGCCGGTAGGGCTGCTCTGGGCAAGTAGCGAAGAGCTTGCCGGCGCCACAGTCGTTGCGGGACGGTGCTCGGAGACTGCTGCGCGCATGGCGGTCGCCCCTCCCCGGCAGCCAGCGCAGTGACCCATCCCCCGCGGATGGGTGGACCGCCCACGCTGTCCTTTGTCGAGGGTTCCGAACCCACGACCAAGATGGTTAACCGGGAGACTTCCCGGGAAAACCACTATCTTGCTGACCCGACGCACCGGTCCCGACAGGTTCGGGTACATGTACGGCGTGACCTACTCTGTGGGTCAGCGGTGCGTCGCCGTGGTGTGGCGGTTGGCTACTCCGGAGCGGCCACCGTCACGTCGCCGGGAGCCGTGGGCGTGGCATTATTCACCTCGGACGGGGGGATGGCTTGGCAGTGAACGGTCGGATGGCAGACACTTGCCGGGGTCCGACGGTGTCCTCTGTGGCTCGCTCGTGACGCTTGACCTGTCGGGTGTTCGGCTCAAACTCTCCAGGGCCGCATACCACCTCAACAATCTTTACGACGAAGCAGCTTTCGGGACCGAACGTGATATCGAGTTACGGAGCGAATATGACGAAGGGCAGCAGGGCCACGTCATCTTCTACGAGGGACCACCCATACCCCCGGAGTGGGGCGTTATTGCCGGGGATTGCGTCCACAACACCCGAAGCTCACTTGACCACTTAATCGCCGCGCTTGTCCGTGCCAACGGAGGCAAGTTGATGCGTGCGGATTCTTTCCCGGTGTGTGTCACTGAGGCCGACTACAAGCGGATAGTCACGGATCGGGATCCGGACCGTGGCAGGGGGCCACTCGACGGCCTCACCGAGGGCCAGCGGGAAGTCGTCAAGGACTGCCAGCCGATGAAAGGCAGAACCCCCGAGGACGCACGGAAAACCCTGCTCTACCGCCTGCACAGCTTCTGGAATGCCGATAAGCACCGGATCATCCATGCGGGAACTGGATACATCGCCGAAGGGGATCTCAAAATCGAACTTTCACCCCCAGGGATGTTTGTCATCCAGCGTGTGGTACTTCACGCCCTGCCAGGCACCCTGCTCGTACCTGGCGCAAAACTCGCCGTGGTCCAAATTGGACAACACATCGACGCCCCGATGGACACCGAAATGCACATGCAGTTGGGACTGCCGTCCTCCGTCTTGTTTTCCGCCGGGAGCGCCACGCCGATCGCCAACTTTGGCACCTTCGGCGAGATGATCGTCGAGGTCGTCGAGATCGTTCGCCGGTTCGATCCAACATTCGGAGTCGAGAAGTGGAGGAGTCAAGCCCCTCCTGCTGACCGGAGGCGGCCGCCGACCCTGGTATAGGGCTGCCGCGAGGGTGAGAGTCCATCCAGGGGCCGGGCCCGTGTCGCAAGGCGCCGGGCCGTGGGGTTTTATCGGCTGCGTTGGAACCGCTGCGGGACGGCATCGGGATTCACCTCGCGGAGGTGAACCAGCCGGGACCAGACAGCGCCCTCGCTCCGGCCATGGACCTCGGCGATGGCCCTGCTCGCCTCTTTCCCCCGGAACTCGCTGACTAGGCGAGCGTCCTCCTCGGCCAACCACCGGGCGCCGGCCTTTGGAGGTCCAGGCGGGGGAAGGGGACCGTGGATCTCCTCTTCGATCTCTAGAGCCAGCGCCGACTCGGCTGCGATGTATGCCGAGCAGGGTTCACACCACAGCGAATCCGTCGCCGGGGACTGCTGGCAGGAGATGCACAGTATGACGCTGCAGATTCCGCAGCAGGGCGTCACAGTCGGACATCGGGGGCCCGGGGGTCGTGGTCCCCGTCCTGGCAGACCTGCTCGTTCACATCGAGGGTCATGGTCCTCCCCATGGCTCGATGGTTGCAATTGCTGGTGGCCAAAGACTACGCCCGGCCGATGCCTGGCGGCGTCCCAAAAACGGTTCAATTCCGACACGAGCCCCGATCGGAGCGGGCCGAGGGCGTACCAACATCGGACGTTGCCAGTAATCCGCGTCGCGAATCAAAGTCCATCCACCACCGTCACGGCTGCTTATGGGACGGTCTACGTGGGCCCAAGGCCGGGTGGGGGCCGGAAGCCAATGATGAAACCCGAAAAGATCACTGCAGCCCGTCAGCTGTACGACTCCAAAGAAGACACGCTCGCCTCGATCGCCCGCACGCTCGGCGTTAGGCGCCCGACCTTATATCTCTACATCTGTCAGGCCGATCAACCGATGGGAAGCGCGCTTATGAGCCCCAGCAATCCGCAACGTCCGCCTCCGCCACGCCCTCGGCCAGCCCCGCCGCCTGCGCCGCCGCCCAAGCCACGACCGGCGGAGAAGCGCGGGGGTAAAAAGCCCGGCACTGAAAGTACCGGGCCGATGACCAAGCGCCCGTGAACCTCGCCGAAGCGAAGGCCGACTACCAGGCTCGTACTGGCAAGGCGAGCGATATTGCTCGTCAGTTGGCGTTCGCGGGAATCGCCTTCGTTTGGGTATTCAGCGGTGGTAACGCCACCCATACTGGCCGCCTCCACATTCCAAACAACCTTCTAGTCGTTGGCCTCGTCCTTGTAGCGGGCCTGGCGTGTGACCTCCTCCAGTACGTCTACAGCGGAGCCGCTGTCGGCATTCTCCGATGGGTGGAAGAGCGCAAGCTGCAGGCTGCGGCGGGAGATTCGGTGAACGTGACGCCCGACACAGGAGACTTCAAGATGCCCGCGCAGGCGAATTGGGCGACCGTGGCCCTCTATTGGAGCAAGATCGCCTCGATCATCACCGCGTACGTGCTGCTCGGTGTCGCGCTCGAGTCACGCATCCACTGAGCCGGGGGCGCCGGGCAACGCCAGCTCAGGGTTCTGCGTACCGACCAGCTCCAGCAACCGGTCCCCGATTTCGAGATTCAGCACGATGGCTGTTCCTTGGACGCGTTGGTCGTCCTTCAACACGTTCTCGCTCGACCTGGATCTGCTCTCAGGCCCGGCGATATGTTCCCCAGGGGTGATACCCGCGTCCCTGGCGATCTCCTCCAGGTAGTCCACCTTGGACCGGATCTTCAGATCGTCCACTCGGGCGGCAACGGCGAACAACCGCAGAGCTATCCGTTCTCTTTCCGACCACGACTGGTCCCCTTTGATCTGTAGTTGCCTACCGACGAATCTCCGTTCCGAGATCTCCCACGCGACCCACAGATGCTCGGAAAAGCTCTCGTAGTACGCCAAGACGAGCCGTTGTAGCTCAACGAGAGCCTTTACTTGCTCGGTTCTTCGAAGCGCGTCGAGCTTGTCACCGGCGGCCTCCCGGGAATGCTTTCGGTGCGAGTACTCCGTGAGTGCCCAGGTCCCCACGGCTGCCACCACGGCCGTGACCAGCGGAAGGACAGTCCGAAACGTAGACACGGCGTAAGGATACGACCGAGGTGGGAAAAGAGCGGTGACCGACTAGCGACCGCAAAGCAGAGGCCGGGATCAATCCGACAGGCCGTGCTGGCAACGGCGTAACGATCGTCAGCCTCGGGAGGTTCGCTTCCCGGGGCTACTTTCGTTCCGTCGACACCGCCTTTCTAGCCGATGACGGCAGCAACTCACGGTGAGTTCCTATGCCCTTGTGCATGTGCCCGGACACAGAGGACTTACCGCCTCCGATGGACGACAAAGTCCTACTCAGGACCACCCAGTCCCGTTCAGGGGGCGGCTTTGCGGCAGGTATCCGGGACTCCCTAGGACAGCGGATTCGCAGGTTCGACAACCGCCCGGTACCCCGCCGTGAATGCCGCTCGACTCCGTGGCGGCGCAGGTACTCGCACTCAGCAAGATGGACTGGAACAACGACTCTCTCTACGACGGTCTGCCCTGCACCGTTCGGTATGCGAAGGTGCTGGCGAAGACGATCAATCGCATGCCCGACCTCGCGCCGCAACCGTACGACTATCGCCTCTTTATGTGACCATCGTCAACGGTGTCACCGTCTCTTACGACCGCAGCTTCATGACCTGGGTTTCGGCGTCATATTCGTAGTCCTTGATCGCCTCGGTTTCGATCAGGCCAATCGCATCGTCAATGACCTTCAGAGGCACGGCGAACCATTCATTGGCCTCGGCAACGTTCATCCCACTTTGCTCGAACCAGACGTCTAGTCGAGCGCCTGAGAACAACCGGTGCAATAGGTTCTCGATCCTCTTCTCAACGCCAGACGGAACCTCATATTCAGCAACTACTTCCACCGGTGCATTCAAAAACGTGGTTTGCTTCTGTGCCCCCGCTGTACGCGCTTCGACCGACTGCTTGGTCGATCCAATCTTGTGCAGGTGCGGTAATTGTTGTACCTGCGGATCGTCGCTGAGTGAGCGGAGGACATACACCCTCGCCATCGGCGTATTTGGCGCAAGGCCCATCGATGCTTGGGTTACGGCGTTGGGGTCGGTTACTCTCTTGCCGAATCTATACAGCTGGCTTGAGAGAGATCGAAGCAACATGTCAGTCTCGGTGCCATTCTCAAATATGCATCGCAGCCGCGCATTGATGCGCCCGTGCTCCTTCACCTTCGCAGTGGAATCAGCCACGTACACTAGAACGCCCCTCAAGACGTAATAGGTATCCGGTCGTATCTGTTGCTCTTTGCGAAACGGAATGATCTGCCGTTCCCCGGACCGAATCTCCGCGTGGCACTTCTTGAACAATGGCTCGAAGTTCTCGAAGTCTTCGCAAGGCTTGCGCTGCGCGATCTTATCGGGGACCGTTACGACTTTTGGAACATTGCGGATGGTGAAGATATCATCGGCAGATCCATCGAGTAAGCCGCTTGTGTCGGAAGCAACAACGTCAGCAAGTGTTGCGGGCGGCTCGGGTTCCCTCAAGAGCCCTAGAGTGTCGAACGCTTGCAAGCTAACTCGCTGGTCTTCATTGCCAATCATCGCCCGCAGTCGCATGGCCAGCTTGGTCTCGCTCATGTCAATCGAATCTGTGGCTGGCTGACGATCGTGCTCCACCACGAATTCCATGATCTCGCGAAAGCCGGCGATCAACCTTTCGTCTGGCGTTAGTGGTTCCGTCTTGACGGGAACGTCCAAGAGGCCGAACTCATCTTCCGCAATCATCCTGCGAAGGTTTTCAGACGACACACTCAAAGGCCTTGCTCCCGCCTCTGTTTTTGCAAAAGCAGGAGGGCTTCGGCCATACGCCGCTCCAGCGGGTCTGAGGAGCGGACGCTAGGTTTCTCGCCAGTTTGGCGAACGAAGTCTTGAATTTTTGGCCAAAGAATGAGCGCCTCTGGTTCCTCGATATCGATGCGTGTCGCATCGATCGCGTCCTGGATCAGCCGCAGCACTTGCTTGGTCACTGACTTCGACAAAATCTCAAAAGCCTTCTGGAAGGGGTTGACCGTGTCGATCAAGTCGATATGGAGGTCGTCGATGTTGACGAACTTGCCGGCCATAAGCACGAAGCGTTTGTCGCCAACCTCCTTGATCTCGCCATTCTTTATCACCGAATCGGTGACGACGTACTGTCGGACTTCCTCCACCTCTTCTTCGGACATGTCCGGGTAGCGCTTGCGAATGATCTTGGGGATGAGCACCTTGTTCATCACTTCCGGGTCGATGTTTCCCGGCATGGCCTTGAGCATCATCTGGTCTTGGAGGATCTGGGCCTTCAGATCGTTGAGGTCAGATTCGACGACATTGCGCACCCGCTCCGTCGACGGCTCCTTGAATCCCCCGATCATCAGCTCGCCCGGCCCCGAGATGTCATCGGGTGAACGCTTCGCCTTGAACTTGAAGTTAGGTGCCACAACCTGCTCCATAAGCAACGACGCTGTAATCGCCTTGAGCATGTTGTTGACTGCGACCTTGACCTCGTCATCTCCTGCATCCGGCTGGGCGATGAGGTTGGTGAACTGGGCGTGGGTCTTGTTGCTACTGTCGCGGGTACAGCGACCGATGATCTGGATGATCTCGGTCAGCGAACCTCGGTATCCGACGGTTAGAGCGTGCTCGCAGAATGGCCAGTCGAATCCCTCCTTGGCCATCCCCAGGGCAATGATGAGGTCCATGTCATCAAGGGAATCCATTGTGCGCAGGTACTCCACGATCTTCCGACGCTGGGCCTCATCGTCATTGACGAGATCTGCAACCTTGATGGTCTTGCCATCCGAATTGCGCTTGATATGAATCACACCTGTCGAGTCGTCCTGATACTCAACTTCACCGAAGCAGTCGATAATCTCATCCACTTCGCGCAGCTTGTCCTTGGTGGACTCGCCTGACTGCACACTCGGGATATGCAGGATCGTCTTCTTATCGGTGTCGAGAACTTCGTGAACCGCGTCGGTGTATTTCCCCTGATAGAAGTGGTACCCGATACCAAGCGACTTGAGATACGTATATCCGTTCAGCTGTTGGTAGTAGTTGTAGGTGACCTTCCTGAACTTCTCTTCGTCAGCGGGTTCGAGAACCGGCACAGCGTCCCCACGAAAATACGAGCCCGTCATGGCGATGATGTGCGCATTCGTCTGCTTCATTATCGAACGCACCAGTTCCCCGAGTCTGCTCCCCTCATCAGCCGAGACATGGTGGAATTCGTCAATAGCCAAGATCACGTTGCTGAACAGACCTTCGTCGAGCGCGTCGTGCGCGAACCTCAGCGTCGCGTGCGTACAAAGAAGAGTTGTGTCCGAACTTTCAAGAAACCGCTTCAGCGCCTGAACTTTGCTCGGATCCGTCCCGGGCGTGCAGAGGTTGTTGCGATCCTCGACGATCCAGTCTGCGAAAAATCCGTGGTCGGTAAGCGTAGTACTGGCAAATGAAGATCCGATGGTCCGTTCTGGGACGGCAACGATGATCTTCTTGAGGCCTTGATTGAATAGCTTGTCGAGCGCTATGAACATGAGTGCTCGTGACTTACCGGAAGCCGGTGGCGCCTTGAGCAGCAGGTACTGGCTGGTTCGCGCCGCGAAAGCCACTGTCTGCATCTCGCGCATGCCAAGTTTGTCTATCGCAGTGCTGCGTCCAGTTTGCTCGTACTGGACATCAACGAGGTTAGGCATGGGTCACCGATTCCTGTTGGGCTGCGATCGTCTGCTCGTAGAGCTCAAACAGCACCTCCAGCCTCTCTTCGTCTAAGCCGAACTCACTCTTTCGATACAATTGGTCAGCAGTTTCGTCGAGCGCCCGGTGGGCCCGCCTCAAGACATCAGGCATGATATCGGGGTCGTAAAGTTCAGCGAGTGTCTTCTGGACAAATTGCTCCCGCGCATCCAGAACTGCATATGCCCCCACCAGTAGTTCGGCTTTCTGCGAGTCATCTAACTCTGGAAAAGGAAACGTGTTGTATACAAGTGAGTTCGCGTAGCTGTACCGCGTCTCTAGTCTCCCTGCCACAGCTCTCATCCATACCATGTGCATTCGAGACTGGAGTAGTCCAAAGAGCCAAGGTTCCGCCCCGTAGATCACGTATACCTTATTTGATACCACCGTGCCCGAAGGCAGGAATCCCATCGGGATATATTCGCGCCGCTCAGATGAAACGGCTGGCACGGCGATTGCTTGGGCGTCGCGATGGCTGATCTGCACAAATCTGTGGGACGCATCCGCAAATGTCTGAGTACTTCCCGCTTTGCTATTCGACCGGAACGCGGCCACACCCGCTAATCGCTTTGCTACTTCGGGGATGGCCGCCGCTGCCACCGCTTGTTCGTCTGTGATCCATAGGCAAAAGCGTTCGCTTCCTTTGATGAACTCAGCCCCTCCGATATAAGACCGAATGAATTGCTCTGCAGCAGGGGCAGATTGAATTAGTGCATCCCTTTCAGCAGCTCCACTGAGGATGAGATGCCCTCCGTCTCTGGGCATGCTTCCAAAGACCATTTGGGGACGCGCGGAGATCGGCTCATTCGTCGCGTAGACGATGGTGTCTCGTCGTGCAGGCACGAGGTACGGGTTGATGTGGTCAACCTGCCTCTCAAGGGCTCCCTCAAAGAATCGTTTCTTTTGGTGGCCCGGCCGCGCGAGGCCAATTATCACGCAAGTCACCCCTGCGTTGGACTTCGCGTTGTTGCTCCAGCGGAAAGACGTGCGAGCAAAATGAATTTCCACTTTCGCTGCGAGGATCCTTGGCCAAAGGAGCCCAACCTGTTGCCCTTGACAGATGGAGTTCGTAGCGACGAATCCGAGTGTGGCGCCTGTCTCTGCGACGTAGCGCGCTCCTTTGTACAGCCAAATTGCTACGTAGTCGAGATACTTGTTCGTCGTTGGATCCTCCAGCGCATAAACCACGTCCTGTGACTGCTCCGGTGTGCGCTTCGTGCCGTATTGGTACGGTGGGTTGCCGCACAGGTATATCTCCTCCCCATCACCGGCTGGGCAGATCCCCTGCCAATCTGTTCGCGCGGCATTGGCACTGACGACGCTGCCAGTGTCTTTCAAGGGGATGAGTGAAATCTCCACGCCGAAGAGTTCGAGAAATTCGACGTTCATTTGGTGCTTTGCGAGCCAGAGAGAAAGGACCGCGATCTCGTGAGCAAAGTCGTCGATCTCGATGCCGTAGAAGTTCTCCAACTTGATTCCGGACAGATTGAAAAGCCCCTTCTTGCTGTGATCCAGTTCGTTGATGCGCTGCAGAATGCGATGTTCGAGCTTGCGTAGCTCCTTGTAGGCGATCACGAGGAAATTGCCGGAGCCGCAGGCGGGATCGAAAATCTTGATCGTGCAAATACGCGTAAGCAGACGCTGCAACTTCGCGGGGCTGTCAGCGGCGGACTCAAAGGCTTCCTGTAGGTCGTCGAGGAACAATGGTCGGATTACCTTCATGATGTTCTCGACGGATGTGTAGTGCATCCCCAGGCCTTCGCGTCGACCTGGGTGCACCACTGCTTGAATCATCGAGCCGAAGATGTCCGGATTGATCTGCGACCAGTCGAGAGTTCCGCATTCGAGGACAAGCTTGCGCGCCTTGGCAGAAAATGTCGGTGAGCCCGACTGCTGGTTGAACAGATTGCCGTTGACATATCCGAAACCCTGAAAGCGGGATGCCAATGTCGTCCGACCAGACTCTTCGGTATTCAAAGCGGTGAATAGGTCATCCAGGAAGGTGTGAACGTCCTCGCCGTTGGCGTTGGTCATCGATGCGATCGCGTTTGTGAACTGAGAACGTTCGAAGACTTGTGTGTCTTCTGCGAAGAAGCAGAACAGCAAACGTGAGAAGAACACATTGAGCTGGTGAACGTCGGTGTCTGTGCTGATCTGGTTGTACTTGATGATCTCGTCGTAGAGACGCGCCATCTTTTCGGCGGCCTTTACGTCCGCGTAGTTCAGATTCTCGAGCTGTGTTTTCTCGATGCCTGCCCATGGCAGGAAGAATTCGAAATGGGTCAGGAGGTCCGCCAAGGGCGTATCGAGCGTTGCGTCGGTTCGCGTGTCGAGCGCAAGCAGATGACCCGTGTTTCTCACGACTAGGAAGCGCGGCCGCTCTCTTAGCATCCGGGGATCTGTTGTGGCATCGTCGATCACGCCGTGGAGGTCAGCGCCGTTCTGAACAAAGCGGTAGTACACCTTCCCCTTCCACAGGCACTCATCCTCTCGGTCTGAGCGGTTATGCGACCCGTTGCGGAGGCGAGCGATCGACGCTTTCGGCAGACCATAGGAACGCAGCAAGTCGTAGATCAGATCGAATCCTTGATCTGTATCCACGTCCGCCACTTGCTGCTCGATTTCCCCGAGATTCATGGATGACCTGGGAAACGCGAGCGGAGATCCTCGGGCGACAATTCGGACCGCCCACAGGCCCAAATGAGAGGAGCGCTTCGAACCTTGAGACGAACTGTGGCCATCAGTCCCAATTCCATCGGCGGATGGTGCAATTGGCGCCACCTCCTCGTTGGCAGCAGCCTCGAAGAGATCCAAGCACGGTTCGATGATATGGGAAGCCTTCGAAATTCAACGCCATCCGTACCCCTGATGAGGGAGCCGCTGCAGACAAGAGCGATCCGAAGTTCGGTCGGCGGGTGCCCGGTCATTCCTACAAAATCCCTACAACTCGCCGATGGGCTCTCAGGGGGACGATCCCTGTCCAGAGAGCTGAGTCCGTCAACTGTGCAGGTCAGCGGCGATTCTGGAGGACGCTGGGGGGACCGGGCCGGGGCGCGTGGATGGCTCAGATGGGGCTCATAACCCGAAGGTCGCGTAACCCCGTCCGTCGCCCGAAGTCAACTTCGGGACTTGGGGCTTACGGTCGGGTCCATCCCGAAGACAAACTTTGGGTTCTGTGGTGTGAACCCCGCTCAGACGCGCATCGTGGCCTTCCGTGAGAACCAACTTGAGAACCATACGGCCGGCATTCCGTGTGACGGACGGTAAGTGGTGGGGTGGCGTCCCCTCGAATGGTGGGCTTTGAGGTGAGCCGGGGCATCCACCAACAGGTGGGGCCATCGGCGTGATCCTCGGTGTGTTCCTAACCGAACCCACCAAGAGGAGAACACAAC
>Ga0182024_10024802_pt1 | contig 10632 bp, 6 predicted proteins | sample P32metaG_FD_120480 | JGI IMG/M metagenome (GOLD analysis project Ga0182024, IMG submission 120480) | Permafrost microbial communities from Stordalen Mire, Sweden - P3-2 metaG (Illumina Assembly) | ecosystem: Environmental > Terrestrial > Soil > Wetlands > Permafrost | place: Sweden: Stordalen...
ACCGAGAGCGGCGGCGAAGGCTCGCGCGGGGTGCTGGAGGTGCGCAGCCACGAGACCCCGTTCCTGCTCGAGGACGGCCAGACCGTCGCCCGCCTGGTCTACGCCCCCCTCGCGGCGCCGCCCTCCCGCCTCTACGGCGCCCGCGGCGCCCACTACCAACGCCAGGGCCTGCGCCTCTCCAAGCACTTCAAGGAATGGTGACGAGGCTACTGAACGTCACGAACGCACGCCCCTCTCTGATCCAAGAGGATCTCCCCGCCCCCTCGATGGGGGCGGGACCGGGGGTGGGGGTGTTTTTGCCGGCTTCGCTAAGAAGAAGAGGGTCGGCGCCGATCGAGCTTCTTCCGGGCGCATCGCGCCCACACCCCCATCCCAACCCTTCCCCCATCGAGGGGGGAAGGGCTCGGGGACTGCCGGGAAGGTCAACTCCAGAGGCTCGACAGCGGCGCCGCCCACAGGCGGTCGCCGAAGGGCACGGCCCGATCGTGATCGTACAAAACCAGGCCGAGCGCGAACTGGTCGCCGGCCGCCGCGGCGAGGCGGCGAAGGCCGCGAAAATCGTCGGCGGTCACCGTGGCGCCGGCCTTCACCTCCACGCCCACCAGCCGGCCCGAGCGATCCTCGATCACCACGTCGACCTCATATTGGTCCTTGTCGCGGTAGTGGCTGAATGTCAGGCGCTCGCCGCTCCAGCCGGCCAACTTCAACAGCTCGGAGAAGACGAAGCTCTCGAGGATCGGGCCGAAATCGCCGCGGTGGCGCGCGATCCGTTCCGGCGTGACGCCGCGCAGGGCGGCGAGAAGGCCGGAGTCCAGAAAGTGAAGCTTCGGTCTCCTGGTCAGGCGCTTGAGGGCGTTGCTGTGCCAGGGCGGCAGGGTGCGGACCAGGAACAGTTGTTCGAACAGCCCCGCATAGCGCTGGGTGGTAACGTGGTTCAGCCCGATCGCCGCGCCCGCGCCGGTGTGGTTGATGAGTTGGCCGGAATGCTCGGCGAGCACCCGCAGCAGGCGCGGCATCGCGTCGAGCTGGTCGACGTTGGCGATGTCGCGGACGTCGCGCTGGACGACGGCCTCGACATAATCGAGATACCAGTCCTGGCGACGCCCCCAGGTCTTGCGCTCCAGGGCCTCCGGATATCCCCCGGCGAGCACGGCCCGGGCCAGTTCGTCGCCGACGATCGGGCGGCCGGACGCGGACGGCTCGCCCCGGAAGGCGGCCTGAAGGAACGCGGGTGGCGCGGCGCCGGCGATCTCGGATTGCGCCAGGGGCAGGAGGCGCACGGTCTCCATGCGGCCGGCCAGGGAGTCGGCCACGCGCGGCAGGGTCATCAGGTTGGCGGAGCCGGTGAGCAGGAAGCGGCCGGGCCGGGGATCGGCATCGACGCTCTCCTTGATCGCCAGCATCAGGCCGGGCGCGCGTTGGATCTCGTCGATGACGGCGCGATCGAGGCCTCGCACGAATCCGGTCGGATCGCGCGTGGCGGCGGCCAGGGTGGTGGCGTTGTCGAGCGTCTGGAAGCTGCGCGGTCCGTCGGCCAGCGATTGGGCGAGCGTCGTCTTCCCCGCCTGCCTGGGCCCGGCCAGCAGGACGACGCGCGTGTCGGCGAGCGCCTGCTCAACCTGGGCCGCGGCGAATCTGGGATACATCGGCGGGTCGTCCAATTGAAAGTGAATCGCCGTCCAATTGAAAGTCAAACACCGTCTATATGAAAGTCACCAGCCGTCCAAATGAAATCGACGGAAGCACGAACCTCACCAACCCCACGAACGGCCACCCCCAACACAACACATCGCCTCTCCCCGCCCCCTCAATGGGGGCGGGGTCGGGGGTGGGGGTGTTTTTGCCGGCTTCGCTAAGAAGAGGCGCGGTCGGCGCCGGCCGAGCTTCTTTCGGGCGCATCGCGCCCAACACCCCCATCCCAACCCTTCCCCCATCGAGGGGGAAGGGCTCGCTATGGATGGATTGGGGGAAGGGAGCGCTACTCCGCGGCCCGCCGGTAGATGGTGTTCTTCGGCGCGGCGACCACGCGGCGCAGCATGGGTTCGAAGGCCTCCAGCGGCATGGTGTCGTAGTCCGGATCGAAGCTCGACTGGTCGTACCGGTGGCAGAACTGGGCGGTCGCCTCGAACTGCGGATGGCCGCGGAACTGCTCGCGCATGTCGCGGTCGAGGCCGAAGTAATGGAAGAAATAATAGCCCTGGAAGATGCCGTGCTTGTCCATCATCCACCAATTGGCCTCCGACACATACGGCTTCATGATCACCGCCCCGACCTCGGCGTGATTGGCCGGCCCCATGAGGTCGCCGACATCGTGCATCAGGGCGCAGACCACATACTCCTCGTCGCGGCCGTCGCGGTGGGCGCGGGTGGCGGTCTGCAGCGAATGCTCCAGCCGGCTGACGGCGAAGCCGCCGGTGTCGGCGCCCAGCTCGCGCAGAGCGGCGAGCAACCGGTCGGGCAGGGCGCGCGCGAACGGCTCGCCGGCGGCGGCGATGGCCATCCAGTCCGCCTGCGAGCCGGCCGTCATGGCATTGAACTTCGCCTTGCCGAGGGTTTCACCATCCGCCATCTTCGCACTCCATTTCGGGCCGAGCCTCGGCCTTATGGTGGGCGCCGGGGCGGCGAAGGTCAATGCGCCTTGCCGCGCCCCGCGCTTGCGCTATCTTCGCCCCTCCGGCGGCGCGCCGCCGGCGCGCGGGCGTAGCTCAATGGCAGAGCAGAAGCTTCCCAAGCTTACGACGAGGGTTCGATTCCCTTCGCCCGCTCCAATGTCCCCGTTGTCCGATCCGGACACATGGGTGACATTTCGTACCTAAGACATAGGTAACAACCTCGGGCCGAACGGGTTGTCGAGGGGTTGCAGGGTTTTTTGTTCGAGGTCGATGAAGCCCAGGTCGTATCGCATGAAGCTGACGAGCCAGACGCCATCGTCGACTTCCTTGATGCCGAGTTTCTGGCTTGCCAGAACGGTGGAGATGTTGACCCGCTTGCGGTGCATGCAGACGCGTCGGCAGGCGGTGACCAGCACCTCGCGGTCGTGCAGCGGATAGGAGAGTTCGGGCAGGCCGGCGTAGGGCCGTGGCGAAGCAGAGTAGACCTGGACTGGACATTTCATGCCGAGGGCCTCGTGCGGGCGCTCGGTGTTGAACTCCTGAACGAAGGCGTCGAAGCGCGCCTGCTGCTGGAGGGTGTTGGCTCCGGCCGGGCGGCAGGCTTCCTTCTTGAGCGTGAGATGCATGCGTTCGTGCCGACCGTTCTGTTGGGGATGGCCAGGCTTGATACGCTCGATCTCGATGCCGAGCCTCAGCCACCAGACCGACAGCTTGGAGAGGGTGAACAGGCCGTTGGGGCTGGCGAAGGGCACGCCGTTATCCGATCGGATAGCTTCTGGCAGGCCTCGCTCGCGGAACAGCTGCTCGAAGACGGTGATCGCCGGCGCCTCGCGGGTGGAGTCGAGCGCTTCGCAGACGAGCAGCAACCTCGAGGCGTGATCGGTCACCGTCAGCGGGTAGCAATACCGGCCGTTGCCGAGCTGGAACTCTCCCTTGAAGTCGGCGCACCACAAGGCGTTCGGCACGGCGCCCGCTGATAGGCCCGTGCCGCACGCCTTGTGACGGCGAGACCTGGAGCCCTTCACCAGCCCGTGCCTGTGCAGCACCGCATGGATCGTACTGGTGGCTGGAACGCGGAAGTCCTGGTCTAGCCGCCTCACCGGCGGTTCACGGATCTTGCGGGCCCCCCAATGCGGCTTCTCCCGCTTGCACGTGACGATCATCGTCTCGATCTCGGCCGGCAGCTGGTTGGCGTAACGCACCGGCCGACGCGAACGGTCCGTCAGGGCTTCCAGCCCCTGTTCCTTGTATCGATCGAAGATCTTGTAGCCGGTCTTGCGCGAAATGCCGACGTCGCGGCACACCTCGCTCATCGCCTCGCCATCCAACAAGCGAGCCACGAACCGTAGGCGCTCGTCCATCACCGAACACTCCTTCCACGGCATCGACACCTCCCGCGCAAAAGCGGAAAGTGTCACCCATGTGTCCGGTACGTTCTGTCACCCATGTCTCGGAACGCTCACGTCGGGAATCGGTGACAGGAATTGTCTGGGCAATCTCCCAGCTTAGCGTTCCCTGATCTGGGGTTCCGTTGATCGCTGAATCGATGTCGGAGGGTGCCGCTCTCGCGCGAATTAGTTGCTTGACTGGCGCACCGAATCGCTTCCGCGATTACTGAATCGCGCTAATCACCTGTGAATCAAGAGCCCGCGCCGGCAGGGTAGTGATGGACCGTCGGGTTCAGCACGAGGTCCGCCTTCGAGCAGGACAGAGGATCTTTTGGCGTGAGCAGGTTCAGGAGTGACGATGTGCTGACGGCGCTGCAATCGGATGCCTTTTTTCGGACAGCAGCGCCAGGACGGCTCAGGTCACTGCTCATGGATGGCCAAGACCCAGTTCTTTTGCTGGGCGCCGGCGCCTCAATCACCTCCGGAATTCCAGCCGCCGGTACGACAGTTGAGAAGATCGCCCGCTGGGCGTGGTGCAAGGAGAACGGCCGTCATCCGGACGATATCAAAATCCGAAGGTCGGACTACTGGCCCTGGCTGACCGCGCTTGCTTGGTATCGTTCCGGCTCCTCGACGGCGGACCTCTATCCCGAGGCCGTCGATAATCTTCTCGGCGTCAAAAGCGACCGGCGGGAGTTTTTGGAGCGGCTGATCAACCCTGATGTTCCGCCATCTCGTGGCTACGATGCCCTGACCCAGGTTCTCCACCAAGGATGGATCTCGACAGTTCTGACTACCAACTTTGACCAGTGTCTGGAACGCGCGGCGATTCTCAACAACCGGCCGCACCGCTTGGTCAACATCAGCACCCCCGCTGACTATGTGATGTTCAATTCGGCACCGCAGGATCCTCAGATCATCTACTTGCATGGTTCAGTGAAACACTACACGGACAGGAACCTAACCGGAGAGCTACAGTCGCTCGATCCAAGTCTTGTCTATCGAGTCAAGCCCCTGCTTCGGGATCACCCCGTGGTCGTAGTGGGCTATCGGGGCTCCGAGGCTTCGGTAATGAAGGATCTCTTCATGGACCAGGCATCGGCAGAAGGATTCCTTCATGGTGTCTATTGGTGCGTCCTGGCCTCCGGCGACGGCGAGCGGTTGTCCCCATGGGTCGACAAACTCAGGGCCGCAATCGGATCGAACTTCCAGATCGTCCCGATCCCGGGGTTCGACGACCTATTCGAGAAGGACCTCCTGGCCAGCATGACCGCGGCCGGGGCTCGGCCCACGCGGCGCCCCTCGGGCCATAGTGTTGTTGGGATACCGGCCGACATGCGGCCGCTCAAAGGGTTGAAAATCGAGGATTTCGAGGATTCATTGTTGCAGGCGCGCCTCCGCCAGTATGCCGAGAGAACAGACCTATGGCGCCCCCATGAGATCGATCGGCCTTGGGTCGAGGAAATGGTCGATCGGCTCGATCTTGTGCGTCCCGTGGGCGACTCCTTGGCACCGACCTTAGCAGGATGGCTACTCTTCTCTCGCAACCCTACAACTCAATTTCCGCAAGCTCATGTCGAGTTCGAAGCAAGGGGACCATCACACTGGCTGAAGGCACGATTTGGCGACGACACTGTGCTCGAAGCTGCGGATAGTGTGGACGAGTTTACGGTCCGTCGCACAATCACGGGCAACCTTTGGAGTCAACTGGATGAACTGATCGACCTCCTGGCGCTGATCAACTTCCAATTCCGGCTCAAGGCCGAGGTTTCCCGTACAGTCAGCGCATACAGCGCGTTGGCGCTCAAGGAGATAGTCGTCAACGCGATCGTTCACCGGGACTACGATCGGGAAGCGCCTGTCCGGGTCCTCGTCGAGCCCAAATCGATCTCAGTCGTGAGCCCAGGCGGGCTGGTCGCCGAGATCGCCGCATTGGTCGGCGATCAATCATTCCAGGCCGCAATCGCCGAGCGAACCCGTCCAATCAAGGGGTACCGAAATCCCGCGATTTCTGACCTGTTCTACGGCGGCGGCCAAATGGACCGGCGTGGCTCGGGCCTCTCCGACATGGTTCTGCTCACCGCGAACAATAACGGGGCGGTCGCTTTCGGGCCCACAGCCGACAACCTGCAGTTCGTGGTGACGCTGGATGCGCGTCCCGAGGCCGTGGACGAGATCACCAACACGGCGCTCCCCATCGCAGACGAAACGGTCCGTTACTCGTCGAATATAGTGCCCATCGAGGTCATGCCGACACTCATCTGGTATGCACCCACTAGCGCGAAGTCCAACCGCAGCTTCTACAAAGAGACCGAGGGGGTTGCCGTCCCGCCAGGCCACGTGAGCAACGGAAGTTTCTATTCGCTATATGACATGGAGAGCCTGGCCGAGGCTATGGTAACGCCCTTCGACGCCGGCGCTATCGAAGCCATGGACGTCGACGAATTGCTAGGCCAACTGGGCGGCGAAGCCATATTGCTCAAACTGCTTCATGATCAATTGTTCGAACATTGGAAAGTCAGGGGTTTACAGGTCGATTACGGCCTGCGGCGGGCATATTTCGCTCGGGGGGATGAGCCCGAACTGAAGATTAGCTATCAGGGCCGCCTTAGGAAAGCGACGCGAACAGTTGTAAAGGCGCGAACAAAGCGCGACTCCGAAGACGTCGTCTACTATGAACATAAGGCGGTCAGCTCCTCTCTGCTTCGTTTCGGCGACGCTTGGGGGTTCGTCTTATCGCCGGGTTATGCGTTCACGCGAGATGGGATCCGCAACCCAATCAGCCGCGAGCGCACCAACTCCCTTTCGACCCGAAGGGCGGCGCGCGACTTCAATCCCACCGTCTTGCAGGACGTATCCTTCTGGCTGGCGATCCTGTCGGGCGAGCCCGAGGGCTTGTTCGCTCTGGAACAACAGGACCGGAACGATCTCGCTCGGTTTGCGCCGACGATTCTCTTGTCTCCGCGGATGCCTACGATCTCGTTCAATGTGTCCGCTTTCAGTGAGTCATCGCAGCGCGACTCGGAGATTGACGAAGACCTTCGCAAGCTAAACGCGGAGCTGGAAGCGCTCGCGCTCGAACCGGAGGAAGACGACGCCGAGTTCGACGATTGGAGCGCCGACGACGCAACATCGCCGGGAGATGGCGATGTCGATTGACCTTTCGATCGTTGAGCTCGCTGCCCCCCAGCTTCAGTTCGGCGGCGCGAGTACGCACTCGGATCCAAAGGCGGGACTTCTGGCCGCCGGTCCGTTTGATCTTCGCTTCGGTTCGGCGCGCAAGGAACACGTGCACATTGGCATCGTAGGACCCGTTGATCAGGTGGCAGCCGCGCGCAGATGGCTGGACCGTTGCGCCGGTGAGATCCCGACGTTCGGCGAACCCAGCCTGCTGAAAAAGCCGTTCCCGGGGTTTGAGGAGGCGTTCCACAAGGGACTCGTCACGCCAGAGACATCCTCCATCAGTTTTTCAGACGAGGCGGGGGGCGATCTCGCACGAGCGCTCGACGGCGACGCCTATCAAGCCTTTCAGCGAGTGGTTGACTTGTATTCCGACGCGCACTCGCGCCTCGCTTCTCGCGACCTTAATCGGCCTGATATCGTACTGATGTGCATTCCTGACGCAGTGCTCACGAAGGTGAGTTCCGTGGAGCGCAAGACTACAGAAGCGGAGCGGAAGAGGGCGAGAGAATTCCAACGGTCGCAAGCGACGGGACAGCTAGATTTATTTGACCTCTTGGATGAGGTCGAACAGACAGCTGAGGATTTTCTAAAGCGCGATCTTCGTAATGCCTTGAAGGCGAGGGCGCTTCGTCAACGATTGCCGATCCAATTGGTCACCGATGCGCTACTCAGCGACACCGCGCGCAATCAGGACCCAGCCACGCGCGCCTGGAACTTCTCTGTGGGCCTGTACTACAAGGCCGGCGGTGTCCCTTGGCGACTTCCTCCGAATGGCCCAGACACTTGCTTCGTCGGAGTCAGCTTTCACCACTTTCGGACGACACAGCGCGCCATTGTCCGCTCGAGCCTGGCCCAAGCCTTCTCGAGCGACGGCGAGGGGTTTGCGATCCGGGGTCAAGGCGTGCCGGTTGAGCCCGACCAGGGCCGCAACGTGCACCTCTCCGAACAACAGACCTTCGAGTTGACAGGGAATGTCTTGGCTGAATACCAATTGCGCACGGGCGGTGCGCCATTGCGGGTCGTGTTGCACAAGACTTCGTATTTTGACGTTGCAGAGCAGGCCGGATTCACAGCCGCCCTCAAGGATACACCCATCGTTTCGATGGTGACGCTTGTTCCGAGCCAGTTTCGTTTGCTGCGATATGGCGCCTATCCGCCTAAGGTCGGTACTGTTTGCACGATTAACTGCGATCGTTCCTATCTCTTTACATCTGGCTTCATGCCCGAACTCGGGACATATCCCGGCCCTCATGTGCCTCAGCCCTTTGAGGTTCGCTGCCTCGGCTCCGAGGAACCGATCGCGGCGGCGCAGGATGTGCTGAACTTGACCCGTATGAACTGGAATACAGCGGACATCAGAGGCAAGTGGCCCGTCTCGCTCTCGTTCGCTCGCAGGGTGGGCGGTATACTTGACGAATACGGCGACGACGACCTAGCCGAGACCTCCTTTCGCTATTTCGTCTAGTCTAGCGCAGTCCCATCGTCGCGGCTAGCGGACTTCTTCTATCATCTTTAGATTCCAATAGAATTCCGCTTCGGAATCCAGCGTGATGCATCGCGGAGCCCTTGCGAGAAAGATTACGGGGTGGGCGAGTCCGCGCGGGGCCAGAGTTCGCAGAAGGCTTTGCCCAACGCCCTACCGCGCTCGCGGATTGCAGACTCATCCCATTCGGTTTTATCGTCGAAGTAGCGGTTTAACCGCATAACAGAATGACGATACTCTTCGCGTTTAAGGCCAAATGAACCGTTGCTTGCGGAAGGATTAAGGTATTCATTTAGGAGGGTAAGATTACCAAGGGAGCTGAGAGCAATATTCCGGGCACGAATAGCGTCAGCCAACACCTCTTGTTCGGCGGGTGCCATATACGGATAGGAGGCATGGAGGGGTTCGACTGTCTCGCCGTTCAATAGCCAGTGCGCCGCCCAGCGTTGGGGCATGACGTGCTCGATCTGAAGGCCTGGTTGAATCTCAAGGTTCTCACTCTTTTTTCCGCGTAGCGACAACTCGAGGCGCTCGAAAATGATCCTCAGCGCGGGAGCTCTTAGGCTGTCATAGATCGGTGCCGTGACTGCCTGCTCTATCACCTGCTCATCGGTTGGCCAGACCCGAGTTGTTCCACCGCCAGAGAGAAGCTTCTCGACTAGGGCGTCACGGACTTTGGCTCCTTCGGTGCCGCGCAGCGAGCGCACGACTTCGACGAAAAGCTTGTTGTATTCTTTAGTTTCCTCGCCGGCGAAGGCACGTCGGATGATGAACGACTGAACTATGCCGAGGCAACGCGCGAGTTCCGATTGATCGACGTTCGCCTCAAGTTCGAGGAAGAGAACCAAAGGGATGGCGGTGGATACGTCAAAATCTTGAAGAACTCTGCCAATGTCGTCGCTCTTGGCACCGATGAAGCTGCCCTCCAGCTTGTGGAAAGCAGTCGCGTATCGAGTGAAATCCGAAAGCTCGGCACGAACGGATGGATAGGGGGGAGGACTCGAGGCGATCCACCTACGATAATCTTCGTTCACTCGGCGCGCGTCGATTAGCAAGCCTGTCTTTACCGTGAGGAAGTGGCGTAGCGCGAGGTCGAGCCGCGTGTATGTTCGCCCGCCTCGCTTGACTTCCGCGCTCCAAAACGTCGTCTCAAAAGCACCCCAGAAGTCCGCGAACAGCGCGTCGCGGTCTTCCTGCTCTTTCTCGGCGCGCATGAATATCAAGCTGCGCAGCAGATCTGACTGCGAGAGCGGCCTACCCTGGGAGTTAAGTGAATAAAAGATCTCTTGGCTATCATCTCCATCGGAAAGCGCGATTTCTACAACGCAAAAGTCTTGCTGAACTGCCTGGAGAAAGGAAAATGCGCGTTGTTCGTCGCTCCGATCGCCCAGCGTCGACTCCTGAAGAACCCATGCTTCGATCTGCCTATAGAAATAGAGGTATGCTTCCACTAGAGGGTTCCGCGACTCTGGCCTCCGCTTATACTTTAATCTGATGAGCGGATATCTGTCCTCTACGGCGTTGCTAGATCTAGCCGATATGATGTTGGCGAAAACTTCGCGATTGAGTTTAGTCGGCCAAACTTTGAAAACTTCCTCGTCGGGCTTTTCCATTACATCAGCGTCGGGGTTTTCGAGGTAGCGGTTCGCCTTACGCTCCAGAGAGGTCCAGCCACGAGATTTGGTGAAGTCTCGAAAGGCGCAAAGAAGCAATTGGATCGTGGTCAGACGCTGTTGCCCATCGATCACCAGCAGGCGCGTTACCTCGCGTGCGGACGACGGCTTTACGCCCTCGACGATTAGTGCGCCGAGGTAATGCGGGTTCGATTTCTCCCCCTTGAGGCCAGGGCTATCGCATTTGAGCGAAGAGTTCGAAGAGGAAGTCTTTTCGTCGGGCGGCGCGCTGCACCTTGCCGTTGATGGAGCGGCGCATTGGGTGGGTTCTGAGGATATTGAGCGCCAGCCGT
>Ga0182024_10024803_pt1 | contig 10632 bp, 11 predicted proteins | sample P32metaG_FD_120480 | JGI IMG/M metagenome (GOLD analysis project Ga0182024, IMG submission 120480) | Permafrost microbial communities from Stordalen Mire, Sweden - P3-2 metaG (Illumina Assembly) | ecosystem: Environmental > Terrestrial > Soil > Wetlands > Permafrost | place: Sweden: Stordalen...
CAACTTCCGAGATCCGGGCAACCCGCGCGTGCTCACCGTCGGCGAGATCCACGAGGCGCACCAGACGGCGCCCCTCAGGCGGCGTTCGCCCCGGGATGACGTTGCCGTGCGGGCAGGTGGTCGGCCTGCCGAGCTGATCGTCAAGCCGGTCGAGCACGACGTCCGACATCCCGTGGGTCAGCTGCGCCGCCTCGAGATCCGCCGTGGCCCAGTCGAGGCCGAGGACGTCGGTCATCCAACGTTCGACGATGCGGTGGCGGCGGACGATCATCGCCGCGGCCTGCGCACCGGAATCGGTGAGCACCACGGACCGGTCCGCGGCGATGTGGATCAGCCCGTCGCGTGCGAGTCGCTGCAGCGAGACCGAGACCGTCGGTGCGCTGACGCCGAGCCACTCCGCGAGCCTGCCCGGACGCGGCACCTCGCCCTCGTGCTCGATGTAGTAGATCGCCTCGAGGTAGCGCTCGGTGGTCTCCGACCGCTGCAGCGACGGCTCGGGGTCGCTCATGCCGATGGAATCTACGCGCACTCGGCGAGCGAGGGGTCCACGTCGAATCCGGGCGCATCCGGACCGTGGACCCGGAGTCGCTGCCAACCGGCGGCGGCGATCATCGCGGCGTTGTCGGTGCAGAGATCGAAGGGCGGGATCACGACGCGGAGCCCCTTGAACCGGGCCGTGACTGCTTCGCGCAGCGCCCGGTTGGCCGCGACACCACCGACCACAGCCACAGTCGTCGCTCCGGTGCGATCCGCCGCGGCCTCGAGCCCGGCCACGAGCTGGTCGACCGCGGCCACCTGGAAGCTCGCGGCGAGGTCGGCCACCACCTGCGCGTCGGCAGGGACGCCGCTCTCGGTGAGCGCTCCAGGTCCCAGGTCGCGGACCAGGTACCGAACCGCGGTCTTGAGCCCGCTGAACGAGAACGCCCCGTCGAGGCGGGTTCGGGGCAGCGGGAACCGGGTTGGGTCGCCTGCCGGCGCCACCCGCTGGATCGCCGGTCCGCCGGGATATTCGAGGCCGAGCAGGCGGGCGACCTTGTCGAAAGCCTCGCCCGCTGCATCGTCGCGAGTGGCGGCAAGCCGGTCAGCGACGCCGTGCTCGCGCAGCACCACGCATTCGGTGTGCCCGCCGCTCACCAGGAGCGCCAGGTACGGCGGCTCGAGGTCGTGATCCGCGAGCCAGGCGCTGTACACGTGTCCGGCCAGGTGCGAGACCCCCACGATCGGCAGGCCCCGGGCGATGGCGGCACTGGTCGCATACATGGTGCCGACGATCAAGCAGCCGGCCAGTCCGGGCCCGCGCGTCACCGCCACGGCGTCGATGGCGTCCCAGCCACCCGATACCGGCGCGAGCGCGGCGTCGACGACCGTGGCGAGCCCTTCAAGGTGGGCGCGTGCAGCCAGCTCCGGAACCACACCCCCGTGGGCGGCATGCAGGGCGATCTGCGACGACACCACCGAGGAACGGATCTCGCGGCCGTCCGAGAGCACGGCAGCCGCCGTCTCATCGCAAGAGGTCTCGATGGCCAGGAGGTTCAGGCGGACGGGTACTCCATCGAGGGCGCGCCCCCGACCCCGGCCACGTCGAGGCCGTTGAGGATCGCCATGAATGCGCGCTTGAACTCCGGCGCGTGGATGCTGTCGCTCCACATGATCACCGCATCCTCGCCGTTGTCCGTGTAGTAGCCGCGCCGCCGGCCGATCGCCTTGAACCCGAAGCGTTCGTAGAGGCGAATGGCGTGGTCGTTGGTGTCGCGAACCTCGAGCGTGATCCAGCGCGCGCCGAGCGCATAGGCTCGCTGCACCAGCGCTGCGAAGAGCACCGTGCCGTAGCCCTTGGAGTGATCGCCGGCGCGCACGCCGATGGTGGTGACGTGCGCCTCCAGCGCGACACGCCAGAGCCCCGCGTAGCCGACGATGTCGCCGCTCTGCCGCAGCACGATGTAGGACGCCTGACGGTTCTGCGACAGCTCGCTCGCATATGCGTTCTTCGGCCACGGGGACGCGAAGACCTGGCGCTCGATTGCCTGCACGGCAGCGATGTCTTCGTAGCGCATCGGCTCCACGGAGAGGCGAGGAACGACCTGCATGAACACCCTGAAAACAGTGATCGGGACGGGCGTCTCCATCATAACCGCGCCATTTGGAAGTCGGCAGGTGCGCGTGACAGATGTCATGTCACATCCCTGACCCGCCTCACTATCGGCGGCACCCGGTGCGCCCCCAGGCTGGGCACATGACATCTCACCCATCCGCCGCGGGCTCCGCGGTCCCCACCATCGGGACGTCGCCAGGGGGCGACGGCCCTGCCGTGCGTGTCGACAGTGTCACCCGACGGTTCGGGGCTGTCCTCGCCGTTGACAACGTGAGCCTCACCGTCGGACACGGCGAGACCATCGCGCTGCTCGGCCCCAACGGCGCCGGCAAGACCACCACGATCTCCATGCTCCTCGGCCTTTCCCAGCCCGACTCGGGCAGTATCGAGATCTTCGGATCGGCCCCGGGATCGGCAGCCGCGCACGCCAACGTCGGAGCCATGCTCCAGGACGGCGGGATGATGCCCGGGGTCCTGGTCGGCGAACTGCTGGGCATGGTGCGCAGCCTCTACCAGGCTCCCCTTGCGCTCGACGAGGTCGTCGAGATCTCGCAGCTGCGCGGGCTCGAGAAGCGGCGAGTGGATCGCCTCTCCGGTGGCCAGGCGCAGCGCCTGCGTCTTGCCATGGCGCTCATCGGCGACCCGCGCCTGCTCATCCTCGACGAGCCGACGGCCGCCATGGACGTCGAGACCCGCAGGGGGTTCTGGCACGCGATGGAGGGATTCACCGAGCGCGGACGCACCATCCTCTTCTCCACCCACTACCTCGAAGAGGCGGACGTGGCCGCGGACCGCGTCGTGATGATGGCCCGCGGCCGCGTGGTCGCGGACGGCACGCCATCGGCGATCAAGAACTCCGTTGGTCTGCGCGTGATCCGGTTCTCCATCGAACGCGCCGGGATTGCCGGTCTCGAAACCCTCCCCGGCGCGGTGTCCGCGACCGCGCACGGCAACCGCGTGGAGCTGCGCTGCAGCAACTCGGACAGCGCGTTGCGCGCACTCATCGCCGCGCGACCGGACGCCTACGACATCGAGGTCGCCGGCATCGCCCTCGAAGACGCCTTCATCACCATCACCGACGGCCTCGCCGCCTGATTGGAGACCCGCATGTTCAAGTACCTCGGCCTCGAAATCCGGCGCTCGCTGCGAGACCGCCGTTACCTGCTCCTTGTCGCCGGCTGGCCGGTTGCGGCATACCTGCTCTTCTCCACCGTCTTCGGTGCCGCCGCCAACCGGACCGAGGGGTTGTCGCCGACCGTCGAGATCATGGTCGCGATGGCGTCGTTCGGCGCCATGGGCGGCGTGCTCCTGGCGTCCGGTCCGCGCCTCGCCCTCGACCGCCAGCTGGGCTGGATGCGCCAGCTTCGGCTCACGCCGCTTTCGCCGGCGCGCATCCTCGCCGCGCGCCTCATCGCCGCGATGGCTTTGAGCCTTCCGGCCATCATCCTCACGTTCATCACCGCAGTCCTGGTCAAGGGCGTCACGCTCCCGCTCTGGGAGTGGCCGCTCCTGGTGGTGCTCATCGCCGCCGGCTGCCTGCCGTTCGCGGCGATCGGCATCCTCGTCGGCACCATCGCCGATGGTGACGGCGCCCAGGGACTCACCATGGTGCTGTACCTCGTCCTCTCGGCGCTGGGTGGGCTGTGGATGCCGGTGCAGATCCTGCCGTCGGCGCTGCAGACCGTTGCCAGGACGCTGCCCTCGTACCACCTCGCCCAGCTCGGCTGGCACATCGCACGCGGGGTCGCACCGGCCTTCGGCGACGCAGCCGTCCTGCTCGCCTGGTTCGCCGGCGCTGCCGTGCTCGCGGTCGCGGCCTCGCGCCGGTTGACGCTGCGCACCGCGTGAGGCCGGCATAGCATCGTGCCCATGGCCGGCGAGCTCGAGCCGACACGGCAGGTCGGCGGACCCGACAACCTGATGTGGCCGATTCCCACAGTTGCCCGCCTCGCGTGGGCGGCGATCTGGCTCGTCTTCCTCGGCTATCCCATCGGCGACATCATCGGCGCCGGGTACTCGCCCACCAAAGCGGTCATCGCCTGGATCTGCCTGATCGCCTTCGCTGCCACGTATCTCTTCGCGATGTGGATCTGCCTGTCCCTTGTCCCGCGAGTCGCAACGGGCGCGCTGCTCCTTCCGCTCGCGGCGCTCTTCGTGGAGGGGATCACGCTCGCACTGGTCTTCCGCGGAGGGTGGAGTGGCGTCCTCGTGTACTGCGGCGTGTGCGCCGGGTGGACACTCCGCTGGCGCTTCCTCGTCCCAGTCCTCTTCGCGCTGGGTGTCTTCATGGTCGTCTCCGGCGTGGCTCTCGGTTATGCGTGGGCGGACCTCGGCTTTCTCAGCTTCCTCACGGTCGCGCTTGGCTTCACGATGCTCGCCTTCCGACGCCTCATCGCGACGGTCATCGAGCTCCGCACCGCGCGCGCCGAGGTGGCGCGCCTCGCGACGTCCGATGAGCGCCTGCGCATCTCCCGCGATGTTCATGACATTCTTGGCCACAGCCTGTCGGTGATCGCGCTCAAGGCACAGGTCGCGCGCCGGCTGATGCAGACCGATCCCGATGCGGCTGCCGAGGCGATCGGCGACGTCGAGTCGGTCGCGCGCGAGTCGCTTGCCGAGGTGCGCGCGATGGTCACCGGCTACCGGCAGCGCTCGCTCGCCGACGAGTTGCAGGGTGCGCGCGACGTGCTCGACGCCGCCGGGATCGCATTGGAGGTGACCCGCGACAGCGCAGTCCCGGCCGCACCGGTGGACAGCCTGCTCGCCTGGACGGTGCGCGAGGGTGTGACCAACGTGCTCCGCCACAGCCGTGCGCATCGCTGCGAGATCTCGCTTGAATCCGGCAACGGCGGTTTCACGGTTGCGATCGTCGATGACGGCGTTGGCGGCGTTGCCAACGCGGGCGGCAGCGGGTTGCACGGTCTCCGCGAGCGTGTGGGCGCTGTGGGCGGCCGCGTCGAGGCCGGGCCGGGTGAGCGCGGCGGATTCCGCCTGCAGGCCTACGTTCCGCGAGCCGCGACGTGATCCGCGTGCTGATCGCGGAGGACCAGGGGATGGTCCGCGGCGCGCTCGCCACGCTGCTCGCCCTGGAGGAGGACATCGATGTGGTGGCGCAATGCTCGCGCGGCGATGAAGTTGTTGCTGCTGCCACGGCTGCGAATGCCGACGTCGCGCTGCTCGACATCGAGATGCCCGGGCTCGACGGGCTCAAGGCCGCAGCCCTGCTCCATCAGGCGCTCCCCGCCTGCACGATCATCATCCTCACGACCTTTGGCAGGCCCGGGTATCTGCGTCGTGCCATGGAGGCGGGCGCAACCGGGTTCGTCGTCAAGGATGGCCCCGCGGATCAGCTTGCGGTGTCGATCCGGCGCGCCGTCGCAGGCGAGCGGGTCATCGACACCGCGCTCGCAGCAGCTGCGTTGAGCGACGGTTCCAACCCGCTCACGCCGCGCGAGCGCGACGTGCTGCACGCCGCGTCGGGCGGCGCAACCATCGCGACCATCGCCACATCGATGTTCCTGTCACAGGGAACGGTGCGCAACTACCTCTCGTCCGCCATCCAGAAGACGGGTGCGCGCAACCGCCTCGAGGCCGTCCGCACCGCCGAGCAGCACGGCTGGTTGTAGCCCGGATGCGTCACTCGACGTAAACGGCGGTGAGCCCCGCGCGGTCGAGCGCCGGACGCGACAGTGCGAGCGGCACGGATCGCGCCAGCGCGAGCGCGGGATCGATCATCACGACCACCGCAAGGTCGATCACATCGCTGCTCAGGACACGCGCCCCACCAGCGTCGAACTCGCTGACGCCAGCTCCGAGGACGTTCGCGCCGGCGCCGCCATCGCCGCTGACGAGTCGCAGCCCACCGACGTCGAACGCACCCGCGCCAACACGAGTCGCGTGCGCGGCATCACGTACGCGAGCAACGTAGAGCGCGCCGCGACCGGCGTCCGACACAACCCAATCGCGCGCAGCCGCCTCCGGATCACCGCTTGCCACCACCTCGAGCGCGCCGACTCCATAGAGCGGCAGGTTGCGCGCATCGGCGATGCCGAGCGCTGCCGCCATGCCGGCGCGGACCCCGGTGTACGTTCCCGGGCCGGTGACCACCACCACCGCTGTGTCCACCGCTGCGAGCATCCGCCCCAGCACTCGAGGCAGCGACGCGGCGACCGGCTCATCGCGGATCACTTCGGCGTCGAGCAGCTCGCCCTCAGCCGACGCCACCACGCACACGACTCGCGACCTCGACGACGTGTCGATGGCCAGAACTCGCGTCACGGCCGATCCCTCTGGTCCCACGCGCTCATCAATCGTAGCGGCGCGCCGACCGGCGGACTGATCACGCGCGCGCCGTCGTCGTCGATATCGATGCTGATGCTCGCCGGCATATCTCGCTCGCGAGACGCGTGCTCGCCCCATTCCACGACCACCACGCCGCCGGACTCGAGCATCTCGTCGATGTCCAGCAGCCGGATGTCAGCGCCAGGGCCGAGCCGGTACAGGTCGAGATGGTGGAGCACCTTGGGGCCGGCGCGATAGATGTGGTGCAGCACGAAGGTCGGGGATCGCACCAGGGTCGGGTCGATGCCCATGCCCGCGGCAATCCCGCGCACCAGGACCGTCTTGCCGGCGCCGAGCTGACCGCTCAGCAGGATGAGGTCGCCCGGCTGCACGCGGGTGCCGATGCGCTCGCCAAGCGCAAGGGTCTCGGCTTCCGTCGAGCACCGCGCCACCGCCGTCATATCGCTCACATGAAATGCCTTGACGCCGTCCGGGGCGGCGGCACCGTCGCCCCAGCTTCCCGATCGAGCACCGCGACCCCTTCGCCCTCGCCCAAGCAACCGACAATCGTCAGCGGCGCCAAACCAGCCTGCCACGACTCCAGCAACGCCGCCACCGCCGCGCGAGGGAGGGCGGCCACCAGCTCGAAGTCCTCACCGCCCCCCACCGCGAGATCGGGCCACGCTGACCCGAAGTCCGAGACCAGCGCCGCTTCAACGGGGAGCCGGTCGAGCCAGATCTCGGCCCCGCACCCCGACATGTCGGTGATCCGTTCCAGCTCGACCAGGAGGCCGTCGCTGATGTCCCCGCCGCACCGAACCCCCAACGAGACCAGTTCCAGACCCTCGGCGAGACGCGCGACGGGCGAGAGCTGAGCGTCCACCCACGCCTGTTCCTGGTCGGACAGCTCGCCGCCGTCAAGGAGCAGGCGCAACCCCGCGGCTGCCCTGCCGAGCGATCCCGTGACCACCACCACATCCCCCGGGCGGCCCGCATCGCGGCGCAGCACCGCCCCGGGAGCAACGGTCCCGCCAACCACGACGTCGATGACCAGCGGCCCGTCGATCGCGCTGACATCGCCTCCGGCGACCGCGCATCCCGCGGCTGACGCCGCAGCACAGAGGCCCCGCTGGATCTCGAGAACGTCCGCGAAGGACGTGCTCGAGGGCGCGCACAGCGTCGCCGAGCACCACACCGGCTTGGCGCCCATCCCGGCCAGGTCGGAGAGCGCGACGGCCATCGCACGAGCCCCGAGGCGGCGCGGGCTGATCCACCACCGTCGGAAATCCACCCCCTCCACCAGGGCGTCCTGGCTCACCGCCAGGTCGCGTCCCGGTTCGGGCGACCAGACGGCGGCATCGTCGCCCGAGCCGATCGCGAGGCCCGTCGATGTGGTCCGGGCGATGTCGGTGAGCGCCCGCAGGAGGGCTCGCTCGCCGGTGTCTGCCAGGGTTGGACCACCCTGGTCGAAGGCCGGATCGGCCGTGCTATCGGCTTCCAACGTCACACGTCCGCAATATACGGGGCATGCCCGGTGGGGTACGGTGGCGGGCATGTCCGGCTTGCGCTCGGACTACCCGGCTCGCTATGGTGCGGCGGGGACGTACCGGCCGATGCCTGGTTCGGGCACCAGCGGCAGACGATTAGGAGGATGCCTATTTTGACGTGGAGCCGGAAGGTGGCCCTGACCGCGGCAGGCGTCATCACCCTTCTGGCCACCGGACTCGGAGCTATCCCGAACAGTCAGGCAAACGGCGCGCAGGCACCGAACTCCGCGATCGCAGCGCTGCAGCAGCGGCGCGCGCAGCTCATCGCAGAGCTCGCGGCGCTGCAGCCGAGCCTCCAGGCAGCGGGTGGCTCCGTCAATTCGGCGGAAGCGTTGTTCAACGCCCAGCAAACCAAGGTGTTGAACGAACGCAAGCAGCTCGCCAAGCTCAACGCGCAGCTGCTTTCCTTGAGCAGCCAGCTCAACAGCAACAACGCCACCTCTGCAACCGACAAGGCCCAGCTCGCCGGCATCACGCGTGCAACGTACGAGACGAGTGGCAACAACCAGGTGCTCGCAGCGGTGCTGAGCGCGAAGTCCTTCAACTCCGCAATCGATGAGTTGAAGGCAGCCAACCAGGTGTCGCAACAGGTGCTCAACCTCGTCGAGCGTCTCGCGGCGGCGAACCACGCAATCATCGCGGAGCAGCAATCCATCCGCGGTGATGCAGCTTCGGCGCAGGTCCTTGAAGGACAGCTCGCCGCGCAGAGCGATCAGTTCCTCGTGCTGCTCGAGAACCGCAACACGACGTTCGCGGGGCTCAAGGGACCGGCGCGCACGCTCGCCAGCGACATCGCCAACATCGACAACCAGATCGCGTATCTCCAGGCCGGCCCGCACGTCGGCGGCTCGGGCTCATGCGGCAACCACTTCGCATACGGCTTCTGCACGTACTACGTCGCGACTCGCCGGTGCGTCCCGTGGCTCGGCAACGCCAACGGCTGGTACAGCGCGGCGGCGGCGATGGGATACAAGGAAGGTCACATGCCGGTTGCCGGCGCCATCGTGGTGTTCTGGCCCGGAGTCGACGGCGTGAGCAGCGAAGGTCACGTCGCCTATGTGGAAGCGGTCGGGCCGGCTGCGGGAATCCCCGCGGGGGCCTTCAAGCTCTCGGAGATGAACTTCGTCGGATGGAACCGTGTCGACTACCGCGTGATCAGCGACACGAGTGGCGACATCGAGGGATTCATCTACGGGCACTAGCCGCCTCGAGCGCCTGCCTGAGGAGCTCCTGAGCCGCCGGTAGCGAATCGATCACGTCCGAGGCGAGCCCGCCGGCCCGTCCCCGGCGAGCCTGGACCATCAGTCCGGCCTGTGCGTGCACGGTCACTCCGGCGATCGCGGCGTCCCGCGCAGCGAGACCCTGCGCCAGCATCGAGCCGATCAACCCGGCAAGCACGTCGCCGGTCCCGCCGGTGGCCAGCGCCACGACGCGGTGCGTGTCGATGTGCGCCGGCCGGCCCGATGCTGCCACCACCGTCTCGGCGCCCTTGAGCACGACGACGAGATCGTGCTGCTGCGCATAGCGCTCGGCGGTGCCAATCCGATCCGCCTGGACCGTCGTGGTGTCCGTCCCCGCAAGCCGGGCCATCTCCGCCGGATGCGGAGTGACCACGATCGGCTGTCCGCCGCGCTTGAGATCGAACCCCGAGGTCGCGACGATGTTCAGCGCGTCCGCGTCGACCACCGCGGGGCACGGCAACCCGACCAGGAGCTCGAGCAGCGCGCTGACCGTCTCCGGCGCGCGGCCCAGCCCCGGCCCGATCACCAGCGCGTTCGCGCCGGCCAGCCGCTCGCGAATCAGCGCAACGGCGTCCGGATGGAGCACGCCCGTCCCCGCGTCGGGTAGCGGCGTCGGCATCACCTCGAGACACCCGACCGCGACGATCGGATGGATCGCCTCGGGCACACACACCTCCACCAGGCCGGCGCCGCCGCGCGCCGCCCCCATCGCCGCCAGCCGCGGCGCCCCGGTGAAGGCCTTCGATCCCGCGACCACCACCACCCGTCCGAAGGTGCCCTTGTGGCCGTCCTCGGGCCGCTCGGCAAGCACCAGGTCCGCCGGCGGAACCGGGAGCTCACGCCGCCGACCACCGATGCGATTCACTGCAACTGCAATGGCCAGACCACCATCGTGAGTGAGCGACAGCGCGATATCGGTCGGCTCGCCGCGAACGTGCACCTGGGGTGGGCCACCACGGCGGCGGACCACCTCGATGTCCTTGTACGCCGGCATGCGTTCGCCCATCGAGCCATAGAGCTTCTTGACCGCCTCCTTGGCGGCCCACCTGCTCGCCCATCGCTCGGGCTTGGCGGCGGCGTACCGCTGCTCGCCGTCGGTGTAGATGCGCTGGGCAAAGCGAGGATTTCGTCGCAGCGCTCCCGCGATGCGATCCACCACGGTCACGTCGACCCCGACCACCATCGTCATCCGACGACTATTCCACAGTCACCGATTTGGCGAGGTTGCGCGGTTGGTCGACATCGCAGCCGCGCTGCACGGCCACGTGATACGCGAACAGCTGCAGGGGCACGACGTTGATCAGCGGCGAGAGCACCTCCGAGCACGCGGGCACCGGGACCGTGGCGGCAAAGCCGGCGTCGAACGGATCCTCGCCCTCGGTGATGAGCGCGATCACCGGCGCGTCGCGCGAATGCACCTCCTGCACGTTGCTCACCATCTTGGGGAGCGTCGCCGAACGGGTGGCGATGG
>Ga0182024_10024804_pt1 | contig 10632 bp, 11 predicted proteins | sample P32metaG_FD_120480 | JGI IMG/M metagenome (GOLD analysis project Ga0182024, IMG submission 120480) | Permafrost microbial communities from Stordalen Mire, Sweden - P3-2 metaG (Illumina Assembly) | ecosystem: Environmental > Terrestrial > Soil > Wetlands > Permafrost | place: Sweden: Stordalen...
GGCCGGTCTGCATTCGTTCACCGAGTCTCTTCGTGTGCAACTGAAAAACACCAAAGTGAAGGTATTTGAGCTAGCACCGCCGGCGACACAAACCGAACTCTTGGGTGACTTTGATGTTGAAGACATGAAAGGCGCTTCTATCATGAAGGTGGAAGAAATGGTTCAAGCTGCCGTCAAAGGGATGCAAACCGATCGGTTTGAAATTCGTCCAGGTCAGGCGAATCAACTCAAAATAATGAGTCGTGTGGCGCCCGGATTCATTTTGAAACAAATGAGCCGATCGGTCGATCGGATGCTTAGAACACGGAATTAATTGGAAGCATTGCGACCAGATGAGCTTAATCGAGCGGGGCCGCGCTATCGGGTACAACTGCGGCCGTGGTTCGAGTGATTCTGACGCGTTCCCGGCAGTCTTGAGGGACCGTTGGAATTGGGTCGACCGAGCAATTGGTCAGAAGATTCGGTTACAAAGGATGAAATCTATGAAAACTCTCGATGTTCGATACATGGCGAAGGCGACCTGGATTGTTGTTGCGACGTTGGCCTTACCGTTTTCGGCGCTCGCTCAGGGAGAAGCAATAAAAGATGTGCCCCAATACGCCGGGGCTTTGACTTTTGCCCCGGACGGAACCCTTTTTGTGGCGGATAACATTTCGAGTGCGGTCTTTGCTTACAAAACAGTCCAGGCTCAGCCTGAGCAAGTTGATCCGAAAGCTCCACCCCTTGAAATTGATTCGGTCGATAACCGGATCGCTCCCATTGTCCGCAGTAAGATCGGGCAAGTCGAGATTAATGGCATGGCCGTCCATCCGATCTCCCGAGAAATTTACCTGTCTGTTTCTCGCAAAGGTAACGGCGGTGTAGAGCCTGCGATCGTGAAGATTTCACTGACGGGTAAAATCAGTGAATTCAAACTGAACGCCCCGGACCGCAGCGAATTCAAGATCAAAGATGCTCCCACACCTAATCAGCACTTTGCCGATCGTGCCGGACAATGGCCAGTCCCGTCGCCAGAAAAGTATCATGAGAAAGCCAAAACACCGATGCGTTCAATGACTATTGTAGATATGAAATTCCACGCTGGCGAACTCTACATTGCAGGTATCTCAAACGAGGAGTTCTCCTCCACGCTTCGTCGCGTCCCGTATCCGTTCACTGACGCGATTTCTGAGACAAAAATCAAGATATACCACGACGCACACGCGCAGTGGGAGACGCGCGCTCCGATCCGAGCGATGACTTTTGCACAAATAGATGGCAAAGACACTCTGATCGCGGCCTACACGTGTAGCCCGCTCGCTCTAATTCCGGTCGATGATCTCAAGAACGGGGCTCAAATCGAGGGGCACGTGATTGGAGACCTGGGGAATGGCCAGCCGCTCAGCATGTTTAACTTTAACTATAATAGTGAAGCTTCACTCTTCGTGACAAATGCCGCACACGATCCTCGCATCATTCCGATTGCCAGTCTTCAACATGCCAGAGTGATTACCGAGGCGGATTCGAACCATCATCTTAAAATGGATACAACGGAACTTCCGGTGGGCGTCGTAGGTAAGGCCGTGATGTTCGTAGGGTCTTCTCTGCATGCTGATTTACTCAATGATAGATTCATCATCTCCCTTACGCGTAATGCGAACTCCGGAAATCTGAATTTGGAGTCTCTGCCGACGTACCCGCTCCCGATGCGCCTCGATGAGATTTGGGCGGAGTATGATTTCCAAGGGGCGCCGCCGCTGAAAAACAACTCGCGTCAACAGGAGAAGTGAGAGGTGAGAACCATTTTGATCGCTTGCATTCTGTGCCTCCCTCTTCAAGTCCAAGCGCAATCGGTGACGTCGATCGAGCCGACCGCGCCTGTACTTCCCTCCAACACACTCAGGTTCTACATTACGTTTGATCGTCCAGCCCGGGGCTTGGTTCATCAGAGCGGCATCAAGCTTCTCGACTCGAACAAACGACCCGTTGAAAATGCCTTTATGGATTTTGGTCAGGAGCTCTGGAGCCCTGACGGTAAGCGCTTAACCGTGTTGTTTGATCCAGGCAAGATGAAGCGCGGGGTCGAAGCACCTCGCTCTGAACTCTCGCCTCTCAAAGAAAATGAAAACTACGAAATCACCTTCGGAACATTTCAGCACGCTTTCCGAGTCGGGCCGCCGATTCGGGAAAAACTTGATCCGGCATCATGGACGATTCCTACTGCGGAAGCTCCTGCACGGACCGTTGACGTCAAGTTTGATCGAGTGATGGACGCAGCTCTCCTCGCAGATCAGCTTCAGGTTCAAGACGATGAGGGGAGGCCTGTCGTGGTCGTCGTGCAAGTAATTGATGGCGGCCTTGGGGTGCGCCTTAAGCCGTCTCGCCCCTTCAAAAAGGGCAAGTACCGGATCAGCATTAGCCCCATTCTTGAGGACGTTGCGGGAAATCGAATAAATGAGGCCCTTGATCACCCGGTGAATGAAAAGCCCAGCGAATCGCTAGGATTGGCAATGGATTTCGTGGTTCGCTAGGGGCACCATCGTCGAGCAATGGGTCCCGCACTTGGCATACCGCCGTTCTTGCCGCACGTTCTCGGGGCTTGCGGCTGGCTGGATTTGCCGGGGGGTGGTTGTGAACGTGGCGATCCTGGACACGGCTCACTGTTCCAGTTTCACGAGTCATTCACGCGACAAGCGAGGGCGGTCCTCGGTTCCGACTCGCCGTTCGTTCCGTACTGAGTTGACGTCGGCTCTGGATGATCCTTGTAATGGACCATAGCCGGAAACAAGTTCAAACAAAGGACAATCACATGATACGGAAGGTCGAAATCGAGCGATTCAGTCTTGTTACCTCTAAGCAGTTCGATGACGTAGTCGCGGCGATCCACGCAGCAATCGGACATCCGGACATGGCTGACTTCTGGCGATCAACCCAGCAGGCTCGCTCTGTGGCCGAACTTGAGAGCACTGTCCGGAATTCACTGGGGAGTGCGGACCTCATGCTATTCGTGACATTCGATCATGGCTCAATTATCCAGAAGGATACCGGCCGCGACAGACCTCGAGTCGTCCGGCTCGTCATCGGAAATCCTCTGATCATGCGAGAAATGGCGAAGCGCGTTCCGGACGCAGGCTCCTACGCACCCGTCACCGTCCTGGTCGACGAGCGTCCTGACGGGGTCCATCTGTCATATGACCGGATGGCGAGCCTGTTGGCTCCTTACGGAAATCCGGAGGCGCTGGAGGCCGCCAGGAATCTGGATAGGAAAGTTGAAGACCTGCTGCAGCGTGCTGGAGTCTGAAGACCAACGCGAGCGAAAACGAGAGAGAACAACCGTATTGACAGGTTTGCCTACCTCGTCCCATCATCTAAGTTAGCTGACGGACTATGCCCATGGCCAGGACACATCTCGATAAACGATCGCGGCTGCTTAATGCGGCAGCGAGCTTGGCGTACCAGAACGGATTCGGTGCCACCTCGCTGGCCGATATCGCGCGCGAAGCCAAGATTCCTCTGGGCAACGTCTACTATTACTTCAAGACCAAGGACGAGATTGGCGAGGCGATCGTCGACATGAGGCTGGCGGAGTTGTCCACGCAGCGGCAGCGATGGAACGAAGCTGGATCGCCCAAGGACCGGCTTTGCGCCTGCGTCCAAGGCGTCTTCGAAAACAAGGATTGCTTGGCGCAGCTCGGCTGCCCGGTCGGGACGTTTTGCTCCGAGCTCCACAAGTCGGGCGGCTCGGTCGCCACCAGAGCGACCGAGATCTTCGCCCAACTCCTGGCCTGGATCGAGAGCCAGTTTCGGGCGCTAGGAAAGGGGAAAGACTCCAACGACCTTGCTGTGCACCTGCTTTCCGCCATGCAAGGCGTTTCGATCCTGGCTCATTCCTTTCGTGACTCCGGTCTAGTGGCAAGGGAGACCAAACGCCTCAAGAGTTGGATTCAAAGCTTGTGAGGCGATGCCTGTGTTCTTCGGATCGCTCCGCAGGCGACGTTCACGCCTGAGAACACCTACTTTCAGGATGAACGCGGAAAGCAGGTTGTGGGTGTCAAGGTGCAACTCAAAGGACGCCATGAACTCGCCAAGCCGGGGATGCCGGCGGAGGGGTTTACCCCATCGCACCGTGGCAAAACCGTGTCGAAACTCTTCGCATTGGAGCTGTTGGGGTTGGGTTTGAGCGAATTCCCCGAATTACGAAACCATTAGAAGTGTGGAGAATTAGAAGCAGCTTTGGAAGCCGTCGGGCTCCGCCCAAGGCGGCTTCGCGAAATCCGACACCTCAAGCCGGGAGCGACGATCCTCAATTCATCGCCTCATCGAGCCGAACTTTCAGCAAACGCCGAAAAGACAGCCCACTCTGTAGGACTTAAGGACCCGTAATTCAAGCGCTTGTGAATGGCGGTTGCATTGCCTCTGTCTGCACAAGCCTCGGCTTGAGGCGAAGAGTCTGTCCTTGAAAAACCGTGATGAAAGCCTTTGCTGCGTCACATCGTCGCCACATTGAAAGCGTCGGCGTCTGCTACCCGGCGGTCCTCGAACTACGGGGTGGTCCCGTCAGTTCGAGTCCATTCTCGGCTGTCCAGGTATGCGGATGAAAATCGAGGAGATGCGGTTCCGCAAGAACGTTATACCTGCTGGAATTTGGGCAAAGGAGCCCGTCCGTTGAAACGTAGCATCGCCTCTGACAAAGGACGTCGCGGAACGGAAAGAGCGGGAGCCCGGATTCTCCTCGTGGACGATGAACACTCTATACAGGAGATTCTTAGCCTCACTCTACAGCCCGCCGGATATAGCCTTTATCCGGCTTCCACCGGTGAAGAGGCTCTTCAGAAATTTAAATTGGCTCGGCCGGAGTTGATACTGCTCGATCTGTTCTTGCCCGACATGGACGGTAAGGAGGTATTGCGGCGCCTGCGGGCCTGGACATCCACCCCTATCGTCGTGATGTCAGTTCGACATCAGGAAGCCGAAAAAATTGCGTGCCTCGACGCCGGCGCTGATGACTACCTCACGAAGCCGTTCACGATGGGGGAGCTGCTAGCCCGACTCCGAGCTGTTTTACGGAGGGCGTTCGGTGCTTCGCAAGGGGAGTCTTTTAAGGCGGGCGCCCTCAGAGTCGATTTCAACCGGCGAGAGGTCTTTGTCGGGGAGGAGAAGGTAAACTTGTCAGCGACAGAGTACGATCTTTTGAAGGTTCTCGTTCATCATGCTGGATTGGTCAGGACGCACCATCAGTTGATTCACGAACTCTGGGGCGGCATGTATTATCAGGATTCTGTGCACCTATTGCGAGTCACGGTCAGTAATCTGCGACGGAAACTGGCGTGTGACCCTAAGATTCTGCGCTATATCGTTACTGAGCCTGGCGTCGGTTACAGACTCCGTACCGACGCCGATTGGGCGCAAGTGAGAGAAAACCTGTGAGGCGGACGAAGAGTAATTCCGGGCGTCCCAAGGCGCAGGAGATCGAGCGCTCGCTTTTGTCTCTGCTTCGCCTGAGCGACAGCCTGAATTCGACATTCGACGTCAATCAATTGCTAGATGTACTCGTCGAGCAGGTGATCGAACTGACAAATGCGGAAAGTGGATGCGCAGGTTTGCGCACAGCCAAAGGAATGTCTTGCAGCCACTTTCTGCCAGGATCTGGCGTTGCGCCTCTTTCGTACGATTGCGGACCCGATACCGGATGGCCGGGTTGGGTCATGGCCCATCGGACTCACTACCTAACGAATGATGCTTTGAATGATACGGTGATCGTACCCCACGTCCGTGAACGATTCGGTATCAAATCCGGAATGTGTATTCCGATGATAAATGGTGAGAAGGATGTCATCGGAGTTTTTGAGATCTACAACAAGAAATCCAGTAAGGAGTTTACTCAGCAGGATTTGAAGAACAGCTTGGCGGCGGCGCAGATCGCTGCACTAGCCATCCAAAGCGGTTTGACGTACAAGAAGCTGACAGCTCTCGCGGGGTTCAGTCGCTCGCTGACCCTAGCGGGCGATCTCGAACAGATTCTGGAGGTCGCTGGCCATCAATTTGAAACAAACTTCGACTGCGGTTTCGTCCTCCTACTGCCAGCGGACCACGGGCTGGCGGTACGTTTTCGAACGCCAGAATTTCTATGGAACGACAAAGAGATGGAAGCGGCCACGTGGTGTTGGGAACATGGCCGAGAGGCCGGCGCAGAAACCACAGCGATGCCGGATGCACTGGCTCGTTATCTGCCGCTCATGGTGAGAGTGCAAGTCATCGGGGTGCTCGGCCTGGAATCGAGCGCGGGTGCTTGGTTCTCAACCCCGCAGCGTGAGCTCTTGGCGGGATTTATTGCGCAATCGGCGTTGGCCATCGAACGCGGTCTCCTCGACCAGAGAGTGCGCCGTCTCCGGTTCCTGGATGAGTCGGATCGGCTGCAGAATACACTATTGGCCGCGATCTCACACGAGGTACGCGCGCCTATCGCGGCTATAACGGCGGCCGTAAGCGCGTTATTGGGCTCCAGTTCCCCGCTCGGCAAAACGCCCGAACATCAACTGTTACGAACCGTCGAATATGAGATCAAGCGTCTACATCGCCTGATGAACAACCTTCTAAACGTCACGCGCATTCAGGCAGGAGCGACACGGTTGAAACTTGAACCATGCGACTTATCAGATGTCGTTGGAGCCGCGCTGGAGGAACTGGGTACATCGACACAGAAGAGACAGATCTCCGTTCAAATACCTTCAGATCTGTCCTTGGTACCTATGGATTTCGATCTAATCACGCAGGTGTTGGTGAACCTGTTCAGCAATGCTATTAAGTTCTCTCCCTCTGACCAGCCAATCGATCTTCGCGCCCGAATTGTGAACGATAAATTGGAGGTGTTGGTGGTTGATCGCGGGCGAGGTGTACCCGCAGGAGATCTCGATCAAGTCTTTCAGAAATTTCGCCAGCGCGCAGAATCCAGTTCGGTCGAAGGCCTCGGTCTGGGGCTCTCCATCTGCAGAGAATTTGTGGAGGCGCATCGCGGACAAATCCGTCTAGAAACCAATCCTGAAGGCGGAACGATCGCGAGATTCGTTTTACCGTGTCAAGCATCGCCGGCGGTTTACCGATAAGTTCGACACAATGAATCCCGTACAAGGCAATCCGGGACCAGAGGAACCGGCTCTCGAAGACCTTGCGGGCGAGTGTGACGCCGAAGATCGCGCGATTCAAGATCGCAAGCCCGACCACGCCGGGGCAGAAGACGATTTATCGGAACTGTAACCACCAACTCCAGCCGCAACCGCGGCGCTGCGGTCGCGCCCACGCTCGCATAGTATCGGTCAGGTGCTCCGCTCACAACCCGACCTCACTGTAAAGGGAAAAATGTCACCGTAAAAAGCAAAATCCAGAAAGCGCGGGACTCGCGCGTAGCCTTGATTCCTTTTGACCCCTTTTTGACGCTACCCCTCCTAAAGTGAAGCTATGGACCAGACGCAACGGCTCCGTAACCTCGACCAACCCGTGGTCATTTCCAGAACATCACGAACATCGGAGACCGTTCGCCATGGACTCACGGGCCTGCGCAAGGGTTGGTGGAGCAATAGGGAATTTGGGGCTCGATCAGTTCCAGTCTGTCGGAGAATTCGACATTGAGCCTTAAAATGCTTTTTGCGATCGTTCTGCTGGCTCCGGCGACGATTGCGAGCTCCCTGCGCGAAACGATTGCGGCGCAGCCCGGTCTCGACTACTTTTATAATCTGGAATATGATCAAGCGTATGCCGTATTTTCCGACCAGGCAGCACAGAATCCTTCTTCGCCCGACGTCTACAATCACATCGCTCAGACTGTTCTGTATAAGGAGATGTATCGAGCAGGGATGCTCTCCAGCGAGTTTGTCGGAGGCACGCAGTTTATCCGTCAACCCAAGCTGAAATTGACTGAGGCAGTAGATAAGCAGTTTCACGACGCGATCAATCGCGCAATGAGTTTATGCCAGGAGCGGCTTGCGGCCAACCCTGACGACACCGCGGCTTTGTATTCGATCGGCGTGAGCTATGAGCTGCGCGCGAATTATTCCTTTGTCGTCAGGAAAGCATGGAGAGACGCATTGCGCGATGCAGCCGAGGCGCGCAAAGCGCATGTACGCGCGACGGAGCTGGATCCCAATTTCATCGATGCCAAGCTTACGCAGGGCGTCTACGATTACGTTGTGGGAAGTCTGCCGCTGCGTTGGAAAATGTTGGCATTCGTTGGCGGATTTCATGGCAATAAGGAGCGCGGGATACTCACACTGAAAGAGGTTGGCGACCACGGCCGAATGAATCGTGTGGACGCGATGGTGCTGCTGGCGGCACTCTATCTGCGGGGGAAACAGCCGGAAGAAGCGGTGCCGGCGCTGACGGCTCTGACGGAGAATTTCCCGCGCAATCCGCTGTTGCGAGTTGAGCTCGATAAAGCGGTTGCGGCGACGAACAACGTAGTAGCGCAACGCTAAGCTGAGTGCCGGTGGCTCAACTTTTCTCGTGCACGCCGATTCGTGTCGCGGGCCGGTCCTTTTGATACCTTTTTGACGATGCTTTTCTTATCTTACAATCAGGTTTATGAAGCCGACACAATGGGCGCTGGCGATAGGCGGGATTTGCGGGTTGAACAAATCGAGACAGCTCCAGGCTGCAACATTGGACTCAGGAAACGGAAATGTTGATCTGCGCTTCGCCCTGCCCCGAAGTGCGTCGCCGGTGCGATCCGGCTCTCGTTCAATCAGCATAGCAATCAAGTGTCTGTGGGATCGCAGGAACCAGCAATGCGACACCCAACATCTATCATGTCCCCGAAGTAATCGCTCAAAACTCGAATGCCATCGGCGAGAAGCCCGATCTGAGCCCGAACGATATCTATGCTACGGTTCACCACATCCCGGCGGAGCTGGTGTGGGATATCGATTCTGCGACGACGGCCACGGCTCGATTCCCCAATTGGCCCCATCGGAGGCATTCTGAATGGCCGCCCCTCGTGGTGGTCTTCAGGCATTCGGGCGCCCGCGCTGCCGCCAAAATCGGCACCCGACGATAAGGACGGAGTTGGGACCGCGTATTCCGTTGCCAGGAGAGTCTGGTTTACAATTTGGAACGGAATAGTAACCGAGATAATTATCCGGCCATCGATCGTCCGCAGACGCGCGATCTCCAGTACCTTTTCACGGACAGCCAAACGTTTTGCCACGATGAAGCGACATTGGACACGACCGCCGATCGCCTCGGCGAGGCGCTTAGATATGTAGCCGTGGACGACATAAAGACGGTTTATTCAGCTACGAGAAGGAAGTCATCTCGGACCCGCACGACCCTCGTCTTCTGCAGCGCACCGAGATTTCCGCGCTTCCCGCCATGCTAGAGAAGAAGTCCCTCTTATTGGGACTATCTGTACGATGTAATAGCCTCCAACCGCGGCGCTGCTTGATCTGGCCGGTTTTTCTTTGCCTCTATCATAAGGGTCGGCGGCTCCTTGAGGGGATTCGCGCACCTTGCGGGACGAATTATTACTCGCAGATGAACGGTGGACACAGTCAGTTGGCGCTTGCCCGGGATCCACGTTTCCTGCACGATAGGCCGCCGGGGAGTCGTGGCAATGACGTTTCTAGGCATTCGTTTTTGACAGTGATTTGACACTCATCGCGATAACCTTGAGGCGCGGCTTCGATGACCGTGCTTTTTGCTTTTTAGCTTGGGCCCGTCGGGGAGGGCAATTTGACAAGGATTCTACCCGTACCAAACAGCGAACGAGAGGAATAGGAAATGCAAAGGTTTGAAGAGAGAATAGAGGGAGGCGATTCGCGCGGTCATCGCTGGGGAGTGATTCTGGCAGGAGGCGACGGAAAACGATTGCTGCCACTCACGCGAAAACTTGCGGGCGATGATCGGCCCAAACAGTTTTGTGCCGTGATGGGTATCGAAACACTCTTGTCTCAGACGCGGCGGCGAATTTCCCGATTGGTTCCCCAACGGCGGACGTTAGTGGTCTTGACGAGCACGCACGAGCCCTTTTACGGAAATCAGATTGACGGAATTCCATCTTCACGATTGGTGATTCAGCCTTCCAACCAGGGTACGGCGCCGGCGATTGTCTATAGTCTGGTCCAGCTCGGCAAACTGGATCCGGAAGGTATTGTTGCCTTCTTTCCCTCGGACCATTACTTTTTTGATGATGCGTCGTTTATCCGGGATCTCGATTCCGCTTACACAGCGGCTGCATTCCTGCCCGAGATGGTGGTCCTGCTGGGTATTCCACCCGAGGCACCGGAAGTAGAGTACGGCTGGATCGAGCCCGGCATCAGATTGGACGGCCCGGCGCCGACCTCACTATTTGCCGTCGACCGCTTCTGGGAAAAACCACACCAAACGCTCGCTTCGGCCTTGATGGCACGTGGATGTCTGTGGAATACCTTCATCATGGTTGGCCGCGTTAGCGCTTTCCTGAATCTGATCCGTCACACGCTTCGCGACCTGCTTGAATCATTCGAATCCATTCGGTCATCATTGTTGACTGTTTTCGAGAGAACGGCAGCGCGCGATCTTTACTCTGGTCTTCACGCCACAGGCTTTTCTCGAGACGTGTTGTCTGCGAGGCCCAATGATCTGGCTGTGCTCCGCGCCAGCGGTCTCGGCTGGAGTGACCTGGGA
>Ga0182024_10024805_pt1 | contig 10632 bp, 8 predicted proteins | sample P32metaG_FD_120480 | JGI IMG/M metagenome (GOLD analysis project Ga0182024, IMG submission 120480) | Permafrost microbial communities from Stordalen Mire, Sweden - P3-2 metaG (Illumina Assembly) | ecosystem: Environmental > Terrestrial > Soil > Wetlands > Permafrost | place: Sweden: Stordalen...
AAAACATGTTGCAATAATCGTTCTATTATGGTATTGTTTAATAGTTTTATCGGTATGTCAATACCGTTTACAGATCGAATGGGAGTGGAATGATTAGTTTTCAGAAGCCAGGCAAGCGATACGCAAGAATAGTAACTGCTTTAGTTACAGCAATTATAATTGTTTTATTCTTCATAGCCGCTTCTATACCAAAAGTAGATGCGGCGTTTAAACTCGCTACTACGCATCAGCCAGAACGATACACTGTACTTTATTTCGATAATAGCCGGAGCCTAAGCTACGTGGCTAAAGACGAGATCGCTCAGTACAACAGCTTCCATATCATCAACTATGAGGCAAAGACCTATACATATAACTATGTCGTAACTTCAACATACGCGAATAAAACCTTATTGCTTAAGAACGGAACAGTTACGCTGGGGCCGAGTGGTTCATCTGATATTTCATTCAACTACGTTGCGTCAAATCCGACCAGTTCAATCTACATAAGTGTCGATCTAACTGGTCTGCCGAATCATATCTTTTATCAGGTGAAGCCATTATGAAAAAAATAACAGTTATAATTCCGTGCTACAACGAAGCCAGCGCTATCGCAGCCGTTATTTCAAAATTTCCAAAAGCTAAAATAGCTGCTGCAGATTATGCACTAGAGATCATAGTTATTGACAACAACTCTTCAGACAATACGTCTCAGGTTGCCAGAAAAGCCGGTGCAACGGTAATATTTGAACCCAACAGGGGCAAAGGAAACGCTGTTAGAAGCGGATTTTATGCGGTTTCACCTGACACAGATTATGTAGTCATGCTGGACGGAGACGACACGTACGCTCCTGAGGAGATAATGCGCCTAATCGAACCAATTGAAAGTGACTTCGCAAAGGTAATTATCGGATCCAGAATGTTTGGACGAATGAACGAAGGTTCAATGCGAGCGTTTAATAAGTTCGGAAATAGAATGTACTCCCAGCTAGTTAGGGCCGGATATAACATCGCCGTCAACGATGTTTTAACTGGATATTACGCCTGGTCGATGGAAGTAGTCGAGCAAATCAGACCATACTTAAGTGCGACAGACTTTACTATTGAGATGGAGTTAATTACTAAGATGGCCCGTTTAGGTTATCAGATATACTGTGTTCCTATCTCTTACGAGCAAAGGCTTGGGGATTCCAGCCTAAAACCGATCAGAGACGGCAGTAGAATAATGCGAACTTACGTGAGAAACCTACGCTGGCATCCTGCATCAGAAAAACTCCGAGTTACTGACCGCCTAAAATCAGCAAATGTTATTCCTCAAGATCTAGTTGACGATTACCAATTGGAGGCAAGGCAATGACCAAACCTGTAAAATTTGCATTTGTCAGCGATGCGGTCCTGCCGTTTCATAAAGGCGGCAAAGAAACCCGTTTATACTATTTCTCACGAGAACTAGCCCGGATGGGTCATGACGTTCATATTTATACAATGAAATGGTGGGATAAAGGCGACACTTTTAAAAAAGACGGTGTAACCTACCACGCATTAAGTAAACTATATCCCTTGTACGTTGGAGACCGCAGATCAATTAAAGAAGGCCTAGTATTTGGCCTGTCTTGCCTTAAGCTAATCTTTTACGACTTCGACATTCTAGAGGTTGATCATATGCCGTATTTCCCGCTGTTCAGCGCGAAAGTAGTTTGTTTGATCAAACGAAAGCAGCTGTACGCAACCTGGCACGAAGTAGTCGGCTGGAAAGCTTGGACTGAATACATGGGAGAGGGGCTTGGTACGATAGCCTATATTGTCGAGAAGCTTAGCGTAAAACTGCCTGATCATATAGTTGCGGTATCGAGACTGACTAAAAAACAACTCAGAAAAGTCTTAAAATATCGAGGTGAGCTATCACTTATCCAAAACGGAATCGATTACTCCAGCATTGACCCGGTTATACCTTCAACAAACAAAAGCGATATTTTATACACTGGCCGGCTAATTCCGCACAAGAACGTCGATCTGCTTGTTCATTCAATCGCGCTGCTGAGAGAAGAAATGCCTGATATTCAATGCGTAATTATTGGCGACGGGCCGGAGTTCGCCAATATTCAGAAAATAATTGCAGAGCTTGGTCTTGAGAAAAACATAGTTATGACAGGACGAGTTGAATCGTCTGATGATATCTATGCTCTTATGAAGGTCTCTAAAGTATTTGCCCTGCCTTCTACTAGGGAAGGCTTCGGTATAACAATTCTGGAGGCTTATGCTTGTGGTTTGAGGGTAGTTACCGTAAAACATCCTAATAACGCTGCTCAATACTTAGTTAAGTCAGGATCTGGTATAGTCTGCCGGCCAACGTCAGAAGATATCGCCAAAGCGATAAAAACTTTGCTTGAGAATTCCATGGAACAGACTGCCGAGTTTGACGGTGCTGCTGTCGATTGGGCAAGGAACGCAAGCGCCCTAAAGGAGGCTTACGGATTATGAAAGCTATAATTGTAACCCCTTATTACTATCCCAAAATAGGCGGTCTGGAAAACTACGCCAGACAGCTGGGTATTGCCCTAAAAGACCTTAAAAAGTGGGAAATCGTCATAGTTACTTCCGGAGACCCGAAAACCGGCATAACTCAAGGTGTTGTAGATAAAATGAAGATTTATCGGTTAGGAAGATGGATTAAGCTGTCAAATACACCAATAAACCCACTTTGGCCACTGCAGATCAGGAAAATTATAAAGCACGAAAAGCCTGATTTAATTGTTGCGCACACGCCTGTTCCATCGATGTCCGATTCAGCTGCGCTGGCTGCCCGTCGGACTCCGTTCGTACTTGTTTATCATGCTGCAACGCTGCTTAAAGACGGTTCAGTAGTTTTTAATATAGTCGCTAGAATTTATGGATTAATGGAGCTGGTTTCTTTCTCAAAAGCTAAAAAAATCATAGTCGTGTCTGATTTCGTAAAGGAACAGATGCCATCTAGGATACAGAACAAGGTTAGCGTAGTTCCGAATTCAGTTTGGGCGAGTGAAATTTCGATCAGAAGTTCACAACCTAATTACTCGAAGTTTTTATTTATCGGATCACTTGATAAAACTCACGGCTGGAAGGGCTTAGACCAAATAATAAAAGCAGTAGGCATCTGCAAGCAAGAGTTTAATCAAGACATACGCTTGGAGGTTATGGGAGCTGGAAACAACTTGCCCGAGTATATAAAACTGGTTAGAGATCTTAGCCTTAACTCTAACGTCAAATTTCTGGGAGCTAAAAGCGGCAAGGCAAAAGATGCAATTATAAATGATGCAACTGCGATTATAATCTATCCGACAACCTCAAACGACGCTTTCCCAACAGCCATGCTTGAAGCGTGGGCAAAGGGAGTTCCGGTTATCTCTGCTAAGATCGGACCAATTAATTCCCTGGTTGATAACTATAAGAATGGATATCTCGTAGAGGCGTCTAACCCGCGAGCTTTGTCTGAGAAAATGAACGAAGTTGCTAACGCAAGTTCCGCATCTCGGCAAGCTATCGCCAAAACTTCTGAAATTCGTGCCGCGAAAAACTATACCTGGGAAAAGCAGGCCGATACGTTCTCTACTCTTGCTGAGGGGTTGGTGTAATGAAATTATTAATGCTTGGTTCTGGATCGTATAAGAGTAGTCTGTCAATTCGTTTGATGGCCTTTGCTAGACATATGTCTAAATACGACTGGGAGCCAACCATTATTCTTCCGTCAGCTGACAAGTATAACGATTTTCAGTCAGAGCTCGACGCCAGTCTTGGATTTGCAGACTTAATTCAACCGTGGCAGCCTGCTACAGGCAATGCAATGCTTAACCTGTTGCCCTACTTGTTTACTTCGCTGTTTTCAATACTGCGCTCTCGAAGTGACGCAGTTTATATGTATAAGCCAACCCCAATTAATATACTTGGAATATTGCCAAAATTTCTTAGTGGGACACCAGTTATATTGGATCTCGACGACCTAGGCAGTGAGGTTATGAAGTCTCAAAACCAGTCTAAGCTTCAGTATAAATTAGTAGAGTACTGTGAGCGTATAGCTACAAGGTATTCGTCTGCTATAGTAGTAGCTTCAACTTTTTTAGAGTCAACTGTAAAAGCAAAATTCCCACTAAAGTCAGTTTTAGTCATTCCTAATGGAGTAGAGCCAAGCGACTACAAAAAAACCAGAGCGTCAAACCCGAGAAACGCAATCTATTATTTCGGAGCAGTTAACAGGTTGAGTCTGATTGATGATTTCTTGAAGTCTCTGCCGGATGTAATTAAGTCAGTACCTGACACAAAAATCACAATCGTCGGTGGCGGTAGCGCTCTTGACGAGGCTAAGCAGCTGGTGGACAGATTAAATATCTCGTCCAGTGTTAAGTTTACGGGCTGGGTAGATATGCTGGACATCGAAAAGTACGTCAAGTTTGCAGATGTAGCTATCTGCTATCAGCCGGATACACGAACTGTCCGAGCGGCAAGCAACATGAAAGTATTTCAGTATATGGCAATGGCTAGCGTCCCAGTCGTAAGTGACGTCGGCGACCTAAGCATGTACCTAAAGGACGGGCAATTAGGTGCCGTTGTGCCACCAAGTGATCCCCAAGCACTGTCCGAGGTTTTGACTGACCTCCTCCTAAACCGTGAAGAAAGACGCGAAAAAGCGTTGACTGCACGAAATACTGCCATAGAAGAGTATTCCTGGGAGACACGGAGTTCAAAACTAGCTAATATGATTAATGCATTTTCTAAGAAGAAACGCGGTCCGCTTAGCGAAGAACCCCCGTCGCTTAGAAAAGTAGAAGACAGCGAACTTCCATTTTTGAGCGTAGTAGTCTGCAGCTATAACGGTGCGAAGATAATAGGCCGAACAATCGAGTCGATAAAGTCACAGAATTATCCTAAAAACCGTTTCGAAATAATAGTTGTTGATGATGGCTCTACCGATAATACTTCTGGAGTAGCTAGCAGCTATGATGGCGTGATCGTTGTCAAGCAATCCCCTAACCAGGGTGTATCGATCGGCAGAAACAGAGGTCTTGCAATCGCCAAAGGCGATATTTATGTGTGCTCAGATGATGACTGTATCTACAACAACGATTGGCTCCGACAGATCGCAAGCGGATATACCCTGGAAAACGTTGTTGGGGTAGGTGGCTATTTATCTGAAATGGAAGGGTTGCGAGGCATACTAAATGGTTACTTCAGCGCATTAGGAAGCGGTTTTCCGCCAATAGTAAATTCTATTGAGTTAAAGCCAGGGCCCGTCAGGCGGCTTCGCAACTATGTTTTAACCTGTCTGCACCGGCTTGATGATCGACAAGATGATTACGTTCAGGTTAGGGAATTATACGGCGCCAACTCTTCCTTTCCAATAAGGGTGCTTAAATCTGTCGGCGGCTGGGATGAAAATATGGGGCACATTGAGGATAGAGATGTTTCGCAGCGGATACTAGATAGATTCCCAGGTAAGAGTTTTTACGCCATAAGAAAAGCTGAAGTTATACATGACCCGGGTATCCCATTGAAGAAGTTCTTGCTACGTCAATATTTTCGTGCAACTGATACATATGAGTTTTGTCGGGTAAATAATATTTTTCCACCGATTTTCCCATTTCCTATACTTATGCTAATAGCTGTAATTTTTGGATTAAGCCTGAACCCGTTCAGTATTCCTTTTATCATATTACTCGGCCCTCAGATTCTATACTTTTGGTGGCCATACTCGATACTAAGGCGTCATAAGCTGATTTACTTAGCATTTCCATACATCCAACTCGCTGAAGAGATTATGGAGACTGCTGGGATTATCAGGGCGTATTTAATCAAGCGCGGAGATGAAGATCATGCGTTTAATTAAGAGCACCCATACCCTAAAACAACTTCAGGCTTTGCTGATAACCAGCATTTGGGTTCTTTCTACTCTGTTCGTCAATAACCAGATCATTAAAGCGGTGTTCTCTGTTGCATTCCTGTCGCTTGCCCCGGGCTACTTTCTATACAGAGTAATTGCCGGCTATGTAGAATCGCAGCCTAGAATTAAAATCATGGCCTATTCTTTAGGATTAAGCCTGATCTCTCTAATGACACTTGGACTCGCAGTCAACCAAATTGCCCCACTACTTGGAGACAAGCATCCGCTGTCAACCGGCCTTCTTACAGTTTCAATCGGCGCATTCACAGCAGTACTGATAATTCTTAATGGATTTTTGCATCGCAAGCACTCGGTAAAAAAATTCAAAATAACCAGAGCTAAATTAAAGAAACATATTCGTGTTCTAAAAACGGGCTTAATCAGCCTATTGCTGCCAATTTTAGCTATCGGCGGGGCCACAACTTTGAATAACGACGGATCAGGCTGGCTGGCTATGACCGTAATTGGTATAGTAACAGCCTACTTTTTAGTGCTTGTTTGGAAGAAACCTGGTCATGAGCTGCGTTATCCAATTGCCTTGTTCGGCACGTCTTTAGCAATTCTTTACGGTATATCAATGCGAGGATGGAATATAACCGGCCACGACATCATGCAGGAATACCAGGTCTTCGAGCTCACTCTTCAGCACATGGCTTGGCACATAAACTACTACCAAGACGCTTATAACGCCTGCTTGAGCATTACTATCTTGCCAACTATCTTCCAAAAACTAACTGGGATTGAACCCCAATACATCTATAAACTGATTTTTCAGATCTTCTTTGCAGCGATTAGCCCTATCATGTACCTTACACTTAGAGATTATGTGAACAGAAAGACTGCTCTGCTTTCCGTTTTGACGTTTATTGTTTTCCCAACTTTCCTGGTTGACATGTCGATGCTAAACAGGCAGGAAATCGCCTTTGTCTGTTTTGCGCTATCATTAATGGCTGCTCTAGACAAAAAACTGTCAAGACATATTAAATCTGTGCTGATCACGATTTTTTTGATGGGCATGATCTTCTCGCATTACTCGACAAGCTATTTGACGCTTGGGGCTTTAATTATATCCTTAGGTCTTGGATTAATTTACGCCTACCGTAAAAAAATCTTTATTGGCAGAGAGCTCTCTAAGAAGAAAGTCTCAAAGTTAAGATTTTGGATATACGGTCCGCCGATTATGGTTATTACCCTGCTCGGTATCTATGGCTGGGGAACTCTGGCGACACACACCACCACAAACATAACCCAGAACATTTCTGCGGCAGTACACTCCGTACCAGGCTTATTTAAATCTTCCACCAGCAATGCTCCTCCGCAGATTAACGCAACAACGCCTCAAGCTATTATTGCGGAATACGATCAGACCATTACTAAATCTCGGGTATTTCCACCCGACAACTATTTTTCAAATGCCGCAAGCTATTCTGTTCACCCAGTGCCCGAAGCTTTGGAAAAAGAAACCTCTGTCGGGAAAGGTTTGCATCTCTCAGTTTCTTCGATCAACAGTGTATTTGACAAGATTCCAGAACTATATGCGCTGTATATCTTTGGCGGGGCAGTTCTTGGAATATTTCTAATACTTTCCAAGAAAATTAGATCCTATCTGCCTATCCAGTATTTCCTTATGGGGCTAGCATTCTTCGTTTTAGTAGCATTAACCCACTACGCTCCGGATGCATCGATAAACTACAGTGTAGTGCGTGAACTGCAGCAGACCCTGATCGTTGCTGGTTTGCCAATCATTGTCGGCAGCCTTTGGATCTTAAAGAAGTTTAAATTATCGATGCTTAGTGCCCAGAGAATCGTCGGAATAGGGTTGATTACCCTTTTCTTGGCAATGTCTGGATTCATACCGGCAATTATAGGCGGCTATAAACCGTCTTTGGCGCTGAGTAACTCAGGGTTTTACTACGAAGCCTATTACACCCATCAGGACGAAATTACGGCAACCGATTGGCTGGTAAATTCTACTCCTGTTGGTTCAAGGGTTTATTCTGATGAGTTCGCTAGAAGGATGATAATCGCTTACTCAGATTCAAAGATATTCTCGCAACCAACTCTTGTCCCAACAGCTATTCCAATAGACAGCTACGTCTTTCTAAGCGATACAAACACTACACTAAATACCGTTCCAGTATATCCAAATCAAAACGTCGCGTACTACAATGTTCCTTACGCTTTTTTGAACACTAACAAAAACCTGATCTACAGCGGTGGAGATGTGGACATCTACTATTCTACAAACACAAACAATTAAGGCTTCCAGGACTCGCTAAAGTCTGTTAGCTTATAGCCTCGGCTTCTTATATCATCTATGAGTTCAGGCAAGAGCTCACGGGTGTGTTTTCCATGCATATGAAGCAGGATGACCGCACCAGGGTGCAAGTGGCTCATAATGGCTGGTTTCATGGCTTTTGCTGAAATCCCGGTCCAATCCCTAGAATCTATGCTCCAATAGCATATTACATATCCCAAATTACTAGCGATCCTTCTAATCCTCTTGTTATAGCGGCCCTTAGGCGGTCTAAACCAAGGCCCGGGCAAGCCGCGAGCTATCTGATCTTTAACCTCAGCGGTTTTTAATATTCTAAGGGCTTTATGCGAATAAGTATGATTCCCAAGTACATGCCCGCCTTCTTCTATGAGAGAAACCAGCTCAGGATTTTCTTCAGCCCAATCGCCCTGGATGAAAAAAACAGCTTTAACCGACTTATTCTTCAATATTTTTAAAATGTCTTTTACCTCTAATTCACTTCCATAATCATCAAAAGTCAGCAAAATAGAATCGCTCTTCTTATAAGCTTTTTTTTCGATATCGGTAGCTGTAGTTCGGTAATCAGCATACTTATGCAGGGCATTAGCTAGTCCTGGTTTTTGGGATTGATTGGATCTAAACGATTTCATAATTATTGCTAACTTTGATTAATAACCATTACAACAATTCTATACTAGACTTAATTAAAAAAAACAGTGGCAATTATATCAATAAAATGATATACTAACATAGTTGTGCAGTGTTGTCAAAATCAGTTGATTAATACTGCTCTGATTAACCGGGAGTAGAGTTTGAGCAAAAGATACTTACTACAAGGTCGTAAAAGCCGTTTACCGCATCACAGGTTGGACAAATTCATGGTGCCGACTGCTATTTTTATAATAATTTTTACTTTTTTGGTATCGCTTAACGTAAATTCTATTCCGGCTAATCACTTCTTACCGGCGAACTTTGCGTTGAGCGCTCCCGTATCAGAAACAAAAAATAAGACCGCTAAAGATACCCTGCATAATACATATGGTATCGCAGCCGGAAGCTCATTAACTAGTCTAAGCCCGCAAGAGCTGAATACTAGAATTGCTAATATGGCTGCACTCGGAATAACCTGGATTCGATTGGATTTTGACTGGAGCCAAATTCAGCCCGACAACAGCACCAGCTATAATTGGTCAACTTATGACAACATCGTAAACGTTATCGTTGCTCACCATATCAATATTCTGGGTATTTTGGATTATACACCGGCGTGGGCAAGAGCCAGCGTCTGTCAAGATACAAACAAATGCTATCCCGCAGACCCGAACCAGTTTGCCGCATTTGCCGCAACGGTATCTCAGCGATACAGCCCCTATGGCCTTCATTACTGGGAGATATGGAATGAACCCAATACCCCTAACTTCTGGGCACCAGGCGCAAACGCTGCACAGTATACGCAGCTGCTGAAAGCAACCTACGTTGCTATAAAACAAGTTGATCCCTGGTCTTATGTACTTACTGGTGGACTAGCACCAGACTCAACCACTTCGAATTCATATACTCCTCCAGACTTTTTAGCAGCTATTTATAAGGATGGTGGTAAAGGTTATTTCGATGGAGTTGCCGATCACCCATACCAGTTAATTGTAAACCAAAGTGATGCCTCAGATGGTGCATGGGGACAAATGGCCGATTCAACCGATAGTTTGCGCTCAATTATGGTAGCTCATGGCAACAGCAATAAAAAAATCTGGATTACAGAATTCGGAATCCCAACCGGCGGACCAGGACAAATAGCTACTTCTACAAACTTGAATCTAAGCCAAAATCCGTTTGAGGCAGATTATACAATTCAAAACCTTGTAATGGTTAATGCGCTTACCTTATATAAGTCATATTCATGGACCGGCCCGTTTTTCTGGTATACCTATCAAGATTCTGGGACTTCACAGGACTCCGTTGAAAACTTTTTTGGAATAGTCGATTATTACGGTAATCCAAAACCGACCTACACAACTTATCAAAATTGGATTACTGATAATAAATAAGCTTGATTTCTAGCCTAATATATACACGAATATCCGGTATTTCAAAAAAACTGGCAGGGGAGACAGGGATCGAACCTGCGACCTTCGGTTTTGGAGACCGACGCTCTACCAACTGAGCTACTCCCCTAAATACCACTTAAGTAATAATAATTCAGATCGATACTTATGTCATTGTTTAATCTATTAATTGCGTTGAGTATTAGAGCTAACTGATATACAATTAGTGGCACTTATGAGTAAATTATCGCCTAATAATCCTGTCTTAATACTGCTTTATGGATTTAATGGAGCTGGCAAGACATATTTTGCTCGACAACTTTGTGAAAATTTGAATGCCGCCCACATACAGGGAGATCGTATAAGATCTGAGCTTTTCAACAATCCCAGACACGACCAAGCCGAAAACGACATTGTAGCCCACATTATGGACTACATGACTG
>Ga0182024_10024806_pt1 | contig 10632 bp, 11 predicted proteins | sample P32metaG_FD_120480 | JGI IMG/M metagenome (GOLD analysis project Ga0182024, IMG submission 120480) | Permafrost microbial communities from Stordalen Mire, Sweden - P3-2 metaG (Illumina Assembly) | ecosystem: Environmental > Terrestrial > Soil > Wetlands > Permafrost | place: Sweden: Stordalen...
TCGCCAGGCCGCTGCTCAAGAGATTTGGACTGAAGGGCTCCTAAACCGCTACGCCCAGAAGCGCGAGCACGACGCCTACCCCTCCCGCCAGTAACAGCCCGCTCACCACGCCACGCCGCGCCAGAAAAAACCACAACAACGCGCCGCCCAGCACGGGAATCTGCCAGACGTGGTGCAAGGACAGACCGAGCGGTATCGCGGAGCCGGCGATGGCGCCAATGACCGCGGGAGTGGCGCCGGCGAGGAACGACTGCACGGTGTGATTCGACCTAAATCGGTCGAAGTGCCTCGCTCCAAAGATCACGAAGAGAAAGGAGGGAGCGAAGGCAATCAGCGCGGCCAGCAGGGCGCCGCCGACGCCGGCCACGGCGTAGCCCACCACCGATATGGTCAAGACCACCGGACCGGGGGTGATCTGACCTAGGGCGACGGCGTTCAAGAACTGAGTCCCGGTCATCCAGTGAAAGGTGCTCACCACGTCGTGCTGCATGAGCGGAATGATCACGAACCCTCCGCCGTAGGAGAGGGCCCCAATTTTGAGCGCCTCCCAGGCCAGCGCACCGAGTCCGGCCGCGGCAGCAACGTGCAGAATTGTCGCGGGAACGAGGGCGTACGCACGAGGCGACGCGGAGCGACCTGCCGAGCGCACCCAGATTTCTACCGCCCCGCAACCGAGCAGCACGAGTACGACGTAGGAACCAATCACGGCCGCCGAAATCGCGCCCAGCAGTACGAACGTCATCCAGCGGTAGTGTGCGCTACGCGGCGCGCCGATGCGTTGACGACTGGGAGCAACCAGTCGGGAGGCGGCGATAAGGGCTACCGCCGGCACCGCCGCGCCAGCGCCGGCGGCCGCGCCGAGGATCCACATCGGAGGATGGTGAGCCAGGAACACCGCGGAGAGGGCGATGATAATTGCCAGACCCGGAAGGATGAAGCAAAGGCCTCCGAGGATCGCTCCGGGAACCTGTCGCAGCCGCCACGCGCAAAAGATGGCCAGCTGCGTGGACGCGGGACCGGGCAAGAGATTGGTGGCCGCCAAGCCGTCTTCAAATTCCTGCGCGTCCATCCACTGATGATCCTGGACGCACATTCGCCGCAACAGGACAATGTGGGTAGGTGGGCCGCCGAATCCCATGAATCCGAGGCGGGACCATTCGCGAGCAATCGTACTCAGCGGTACTCGGGTGTCATTCGCGCCTGCGCTGGTCACGGTGCTGCGCCGCAGCGGGTCTTAAGCGGTGACGCGACAGGTGTCGTCGCCGCGGGCGCGTGAGGTCATCGTCACGTTGGTGCGTTCGGCTCCGAGTCCTTCGAGCATTCCGGAAATTAATCCGCGGTCCACGGCGCAGAGCACCGGGTGGTGGGTCGCCGCCGACCCGAACGGGCAGTTGTCCGAAACGACCGACTGGGCCGTATCGTTCTCTTCGACTCGGGCGGAAAAGCCGTGGGCGGTGAGCAGTCCCGCGATGGAGGCCATGGCGGTCTTGAGCGACCGGGTCGTTTCCTGGGGCAGCACGGCGGCGCCGAGCGTTCGGCCGTAATCCACCCCGACGTCGTGGGCCATTTTTTCCGAGGCTTCGGGGCCGAGCCGTTCGAGGGCCGTTTCTAACAGGGCCACCAGCAGCGCGTCGCGGCGCATCGAGCCGTCCATCATCAAACCGTCGTCGAGCACCCGGTAGCCCTTGGCCGGACGACCAACGGTGGTCTTGCGCACGTTGTCGAACGTGACGTAACCGGCTTCACTCAGCCGTTCCAAATGGTGGCGCACCACGTTGGGGTGCACGTCGCAGTGCAGGGCCAGGTCCGTCGCGGTGGCCCCAGGACTTTCGCGCAGGTAAAGGTAAATCGTTCGACGGGTGCGGTCGCCAAAGGAGTGGGTCAGGCTGGTGACGGTGGCGGTGAAGAGAGCCGGGTCGACCTCGTTGTCCGTGGGCTTTGTTGGCACATAAAAAGTCTAGGGTCAGTCCGGTCGGCCGCGCCGGTAATCTCAAGAAGCCTCTTCTAAAGGATCCCTCTTGAGTAATGACCAACTACGCGGTGCCCTGAGTGCCATTGAAGAACCGCAGTTAGTGCGCACCTTGGGCGAATTGGGTTTCCTCGGCGACGTGGACGTGCACGATGGCACGGTTGACGTCGAACTGGTCCTGCCGGTGACGCAGTGGCCCAATATTGCCCTTTTAGAAGTGGCCATCCAATTGGTCGCGCCGGGGGCGTCCGTCCACGTGCGGTCCATGAACGAAGAACAACTCCTGGGGCTGCGCAACTTTCTGCGCGGGGCCATGGCGGCGCCGGCCGGTCCCGGTCACCACGAACACGCTGACGCCAAGCCCCGTTTTCTCGATACTTTGTCCAAGACCCGTGTGCTCGGCATCTCCTCGGGCAAGGGCGGCGTGGGCAAGTCCTCGGTCACCGTCAATCTGGCGATTGCCTTGGCCCAGTCCGGTTACCAGGTGGGAATCCTCGACGCCGACGTCTACGGTTTTTCGGTTCCCAAGATGCTCGGCGCGGTGAGCGATCCGATTGTCTTGGGCGACACCGTCATTCCTACCTTGGCCCACGGCGTGCGCTGCGTGTCGATGGGTTACTTCGTGCCCGACGAACAGCCGGTCATCTGGCGCGGACCAATGTTGCACAAGGCCATCGAGCAACTGGTTACCGAGGCGTGGTGGGACGAGCCGGATTTTCTGCTGATTGACATGCCCCCCGGCACCGGCGACGTGGCGTTGACGCTTTCGGAGGTGCTGCCGCGCATTGAGATGTACGTGGTCACGACGCCGCAGGCCGCAGCCCAGCGGGTGGCGCAGCGCTCCGCCTACGCCGCGCGAAAACTAAAGCTCGCCGTGCGCGGCGTCATTGAGAATATGAGCTGGTTCAACGGCGACGACGGCCAACGTTACGAGATCTTCGGTTCTGGCGGGGGCGCACTGTTGGCCCAGGAACTGGGCATCTCACTGTTGGCCCAGATTCCCCTCGAGACCAAACTTCGCGTGGGCGGCGACAGCGGCCAACCGGTCATCGTTTCGGCCCCCGACAGCGAAGTAGCGAAGGCCTTTCGTGCGCTCGCGGCCACGATTGCAGCACAGGGTCCGGCGCGGGTCTATCGTCAAGAACTCAAGCTGGTCTAAGCCAGCGGCACGAGGGGCGCGAATGGATCTGGCGGGCAAGACAGCGGTAATCACGGGCGGGGCCAGCGGCATTGGCCTGGCCACGGCGCACCAGTTCGCGGCGTCGGGACTCAACCTGGTGTTGGGTGACATCGAAGAGGGACCCTTGCAAGAGGCGGTGGAGGGTTTGCGCGCTCGCGGCGCTCACGTTATTGGACTGGGCTGTGACGTGAGCAAGGAAGAGGACGTCATTGGCCTGCGCGACGGGGCCTTGGCGGAGTTCGCCGGCGCCCACATTGTCTTTAACAACGCCGGAGTGGTCGGTGGGCCCGCCCTCGGTACGCCTAAGAAGGTGTGGGACTGGGTGATGGGCGTCAACGTGGACGGCGTCGTCAACGGCGTGAACGCGTTCGCCCCGCTGTTCCTAGAACAGAATGAAGGCCACATCGTCAACACCGCGTCGCTGGCCGGTCTTGGAGGAGTGCCGGGTACGGGCGCGTACTGCGCCAGCAAATTTGCCGTGGTGGGCATCTCCGAATCGCTCTTTCACGAGTTGTCGCTGTCGGGCAAGAACGTAGGTGTTTCGGTCTTGTGCCCCGGATTCGTGAGCACCAGGATCTACGAGTCCGAGCGCAACATGCCCCACGAGCTGGTGAGTTTCAACGAAGATCCCCTGATGAAGATGGCCCGCCAAATTGGTGAAACGGTGGTCAAGGCCGGCATTGATCCCACCGACGTGGCCAAGGCGGTCGACGCGGCGATTAGGGTCAACCGGTTCTGGATTCTGCCCCACGAGCGGGTAGCCCTTCGTACGACTGAGTTGCGGCTCGAATGGATGAAGGGTGGGGCGCCACTCTTCATTAACCTCGACGCCGCCACCAAGCCTTAGCGGTCGATACCGTTCGGCAGTTGGTCGTCGGGCCAGTCGAGCAAGGTAACGGCGCTGCGGCAGGCAAAGCGGTCCGTCATGCCGGCGACGTAGGCAACGGACGCGTGCAGGGCCGCCGAGGAACTTTCGATGACGTCGCCGCGCTCAGCCACGTCAGGTATGAGTTCGGGTTGGGCGGCGAAGTACTGCACCAAGGCTCGCAGCAAACTCACGACGGCCGAGGCCTGTTGACGCGAAGCACCACGCAGATAGATGGTTTCGTAGTCGAAGGCCCGAAAGGCGCCCAACGCTTCGGCGTGGCTGGCGTCCATTCCGATGATCCCGGTGGAGCGAATCGTGCGGATCATGGCGTTGATGAACGCGCCTAGCTGTTGGCCCCGTCGCTCGCCGCATCGCTCGCGAACGATCGAAGGAAGCTGGTCGGCCTCCATGATGCCCGCCGACACGGCGTCTTCGAAATCGTGACATACGTACGCGATGCGGTCGGCCCAACTGACGACTTCACCTTCGGGAGTGCCGGGTGCGGGCCGTGACCAGGAATGGTTGCGAATACCGTCGAGGGTCTCTTGGCAGAGGTTGAGCGACACCAGCGAGACGTCGGCGCCCCAGGTGGCGTGATCGAAGCCGCCCGGCACGAAGGGATCAAGCGCCTCCTCGCTGGCGTGGCCGCCCGGACCGTGTCCGCAGTCGTGGCCGAGCGCGATGGCATCGGTGAGCGCCACGTTGAGTCCCACGGCGCGCGCGATACCCGTGGCGACTTGGGCCACCTCCAAGGCGTGGGTGAGACGGGTGCGCATATGGTCGTCGGGAAACACGAAGACCTGGGTCTTGCCCGCCAAGCGGCGAAAGGCACTGGAGTGCAAGATGCGGTCGCGGTCGCGTTCGAAGCAGGTGCGAAACTCGTCGGGCTCTTCTTCGCGCGCTCGATGGCCAGCGCCGCGTCCTCGGGTGGCCCCCGCGGCGAGGATCCGTTCGAGCTGTTCTTCACGTTGGTGCAGCGATCCCAACGCGTCCGGCCCGGTGGGCGTCGCTCTTTCGATGCTCGCCACCGAGTTCTGGTGCGCCACGGTGACGTCGTTGGCCGCCCCTTCGAAACCCTCCATAGTGGCAGCCCAGCGCCGATTGTGCTCTGAGGCCGTATCACTACTCACGTTCTCAATCATGCCCCAGCGCCGTAACATGGTGTGAGTCGCCCCCGGGCAGAGGAGTCGTAATGGATATTCGTATCGGCATCGTGCAGTCAATGAAGGAACTTGAGGTTGAGTTGCCCGAAGACGCGAACCGCGAAAAGGTGATGAAGGAGATTGAGGCCGTGTTGGGCGGGGACAAGGTGCTCTGGCTGACGGACCGCAAAGGACGGCGCGTGGGCGTGCCCGCCGCAAGGATTGCCTACGTCGAGTTCGGCACGCCCTCGAGCGACCGTGTCGTCGGCTTTGGCGCGGCCTGATCACTTGAAGCTCGGGCCGGCGTGATTGACTATCACCTCCACCTCTGGCCCCACGAGGAGTCCTCCGTCTGGTTCAAATTGGACCAGATCGCGGCCTACTGCGATGAGGCAGCCACCCACGGTGTCACCGAGTTAGCCCTCACTGAGCACACCAGCCGTTTTGTCGACGTAGTGTCGGCCGTCGGACCGTTCTGGCTGAAATACGGGCACGAACCCACCAGCCCCGTGCTGGAGCAGTATCTCAACTGGCACGCCCGCAATTCCTTAGAGCAGTACGTCAACCTCGCTCAACTGGCCAAGGATGAAGGCTTGCCAGTGAAGATCGGACTGGAGGTCGACTACTACCGCGACCAGATGGACATTGTCTCGCCCATCCTCGCCCAATATCCCTTCGACGTATTGATTGGATCGGTGCACTGGCTAGGGACGTGGCAGTTCGACGACTACGAGGTGCCCACCCATTTTCACGAATGGACGGTCCGCGATGTGGACCAGTGCTGGGCCGACTATACGGTCGCCATCGAAGAGTTGGCCGCCTCCAATTCGGTCGACGTGCTGGCCCACCCCGATTTGATCAAGGTGGCCGGTTTTCAGGCTTCTAATCCGTCGGACTTCTGGGAACTGATGGCCAGCGCCGCCGCCGGAGCCGACCTCTCGGTCGAGTGCTCCTCGGCCGGATGGAAGAAGCCCGTCGGCGAGCAGTATCCGTCGGAGGGCTTCCTTGATCGACTCATTGCCAAGGGCGTCACGTTTACGACGGCCAGTGACGCCCACTCGCTCGAGCGAGTGGGCGAGCGAGTGGGGGACCTCGCCGACATGCTGGAATCGCGCGGCGTTACCCAACTGGCCTCCTTCTCCATTCGGCAACGCCAACTCGTGGCGATGCGTTCCATCTAATGGCCACGCTCGCCGAACTCACGACGGAGCACACGACGCTCCCGCAGCCCTCGGTCGATCACCTACTTCGTCTCACGGTCTCGTGGTCGCTGCTGGCGGACCTTTCCTTTTCGGACATGCTGCTCATGACCAAGGTGGACGAACTCACGAATCCCGGCGAAGACAATTTTGTGGTGCTCGGCCAGATGCGACCGAATAACCGCTCGACCTTGATGAACGAAGACCTGGTCGGCACCTTGCAGCGCGGTGACGCCTGGCCCCTGGTGCGTCAGGCCTTCGACGGTGGCATGCGCGTGGTGGGCGAGGTCATGATTGAAAACGTCGAAGACCGGGTCCCGGTGTGGTGCGTGCCGGTGCGCTTCGAAGGCGTGATCGTCGCGGTGCTGGTGCGCCTCCAAGGGCCGCTTCGAGGACCGGCCTCGCTCTACGAACAGGCCTATCTTTCGGTGTTCGAACGACTCTGCGACATGGTCGCCGACGCGACGTTTCCTTACCGTGAGGATGACGTCGCCGGACCGGGCATGCCGCGCGTCGGCGACGGCATCATCTTGATTGACGGCGACGGCCTGGTGGAGTTCGCGACGCCGAACGCCACCAACGCGCTGCACCGACTGGGTATCTATGCACCGGCCGAAGGTCGGTCCCTGGACGATCTAGGGCTGCGCGTGCGGGTGATCGAGCGCACGCTGGAGTTCGGTATCCCCTCGATGGACGAAATCGACCGGGGCCACGACGTCGCCATCGTCTTTCACTGCGTGCCGCTGCTGGAGCGGGGCGAGGTCACCGGGCTCATCACCCTGGTGCGCGATGTCTCGGACCTTCGTAAGCTCAATCGGGTGCTGCTCAATAAAGAGGCGGCCGTGCGCGAGGTCCATCACCGCGTGAAGAACAATCTGCAGACCATATCGTCTCTCTTGCGCCTGCAAGCCCGTCGCAGTGACATTGCCGAGACGCGCACCGCCCTGTTAGAGGCGGAGCGTCGGATCCGCTCGATTGCCGTGGTGCACGAAGTGTTGTCGCGCGAACCGGGCGAAGAGGTGGTCTTCGACGAAATCGTGAGATCGCTGGTGCTGCTGGTAGAAGACACGGTCCTGGCCCTCCATCCCGTGGAGATAGTGGTCAACGGTGAACTAGGCGTGCTCTCGACCGACCTCGCCACGCCGCTGGCGGTCGCGTTGGCGGAGCTGCTTACCAACGCCGTCGAGCACGCTTTCGTTGATTTTGGCGGCGAACATAACCAGCACGTGGGGATAGTGACGCTAAATCTTTACCAGGAGGACGGCAACGCCATCGCCGAGATTCGCGACAATGGTCGAGGGCTGGGCGAGGACTTCTCGTTAGAGGTGCCCACCAGCCTGGGACTGTCGATCGTTCGCGACATAATTCGGGCTCAATTGCACGGAACTATTGAGATGAAATCGGTAGCGGCCGATGAAGGCGGTGGGACGTACGTTCGAGTGGCGGTCCCGACGACCGCCCGTCCTTAGTTGGACGTGGAGCGACGGCGAGCCGCCAGCCACTGCTTGCGCAACTTGCGTCGCTCATCTTCGGTCGTACCGCCCCATACGCCCGACTCCTGGTTGGTCGCCAGGGCGAACTCCAGGCAGGCCTTTTGCGCGTCGCAGTTGTCGCAAACCCGCTTGGCCGACTCAATTTGATCGGTCGCCATGCCCGTCGTGCCGATGGGAAAGAAAAGCTCCGGTTCGGTATCGCGACAGGCGGCTTGAGCACGCCAGTCAGCGTCGTCCCAGGCATGGGTACGGTTCCAAATCAACGACATTAAAAATCCTTTATATGGGCAAATCCACAGCATTTATCAGCTAAAAAACAAGATTTGGTTGGAACAAAAGGTTACCGAAGTTCTTGTCTGAAAACAAGGGTGATTTAGGTATTTTGTATTCGTTGGCTTCTCGTCGGTCAATTTTAGCGTTCGTAAAAACTGGATAAATGTTTTGGTCGCGAGTTTCGTGGCGCAACTCAAATTCGCGATGAGCGGTGGCTCGTTTTTACAGACGATGTAATTACAGGGACGTAGTAAAGAACGAACATAACGTTCGTTCTCGATTGCCGCCCTCGTCGACTTTGGCCAGCGACGCCGCGGAAATCGAGAAGTACGGCGCCCGCCAAATGAGCGTTGGGCTTCCGGAGGTGTCGCTGATTTCCATATCTCCTTAAATCACATGCCCTCTGGCACACTTGAAGGGTGACTCAAATCTTTGCGCACCGAGGGCTCCACGTGGTCGAGCGCGAAAACACCCTGGCTTCCTTTCTGGCCGCCAAAGAAAATGGCGTCGACGGCATTGAATTTGACGTTCGTCGGACCTGCGACGGTGCCTTGATCGTGCACCACGATTCACGGTGTGCAGGCCAGGCCATTAGCGAGACTCGACAGCGGGATTTACCTGCGTACGTCCCAACGCTGGACGACGCGATGGCGGCCTGCGAGGGAGTCACCGTGAACGTCGAGATAAAGAACAGCCGCAAGAGGTCCGAGACGACCTACGACGAGACCGGCGCCTTGGCTCGTCAAGTGGTGCGCCATCTCCAACAGATTGGTTGGGCCGACCGGGTCATTATTTCCTGCTTTGATCAAGCGACGTGCGCCGCCGTGCGCTCCTTTGACGCCGAGATAGCTCTGGGCTGGGCGGTGGAAAAGTTTGACCTCGTGGTGGCCCTGACCCAGGCTCACATCCTGGGCTTCACGGCCGTGCACCCGCAGTTCAGGGGACTCAGTGAGGAGGTAATGGCTATGGCCCGTGAGTTGGATCTCGATATCAATACGTGGACCGTGAACAGCAAAAGTGGACTTACGTCGGTGGCCAACCTTGGCGTCAATGGCATCATTACTGACGATCCGCGGAGAGCGAGGGCAATCATCGCCGAGGCGTCGCTCGATTAGGGCCCTCCGTCATGGAATAGATTGGCTGCATGAACGTTGTCGTATGCGTAAAACAGATTCCCGACCCGGCAGCCCCCCAAAGTTTTGACGCTTCGAACTACCTGGACCGCTCGGGCAAGTTAATTCTTGACGAAGCCGATACTTACGGCGTTGAGATGGCTTTGCAACTGGTGGACAAGGCCGGCGACGGAGAAGTAACCGTGGTGTCGATGGGCTCGGGCTCGGAATTGGCCGGCGTGCGAAACGCGCTGGCCATGGGAGCGGCCAAGGCCATCATCGTGAGTGACGACTCGTTGCGCGGCACCGACGCGCTGGGCACCGCCAAGGTCCTGGCCGCCGCGATACGCCGCGTCAACCCCGACCTGGTGCTGGCTGCTACGGAATCGTCCGACGGCTACACCGGCACTACGCCCGTCCAGCTCGCAGAACTGCTTGGTTTTCCTTCGATAACCTTCGCCAAATCCGTCACCATTACCGGAACCAACGTCGAGGTCAACCGTCAGACCGAATCCGGTTACGACGAGGTCTCGGCCCCGCTGCCCTGCGTGGTCACGGTCACCGCGGGCGTGGTGGAGCCTCGCTACGCGTCCTTTAAGGGCATTATGGCCGCGAAGTCCAAGCCGGTCGAAGTGTTGAGCGTGGCCGACCTGGACTTGGCCGGCCAAATAGGACCCGGCGGCGCTCGCCAAGAGATCATCTCCGTAGTTCGCGCCGAGTCGCGACAGGGCGGCGAAAAGTACGTCGACGAGGGCGACGGGGCGGCAAAGATCGTCACCTTCCTCGAATCGATCAAGGTTCTCTAGGAGATAGTCATGGCGCTTTCATCCATCTGGGTCGTGGCTGAGCCCTCAAACGGCACTTTCACGAGTACGTCGCTGGAGCTGCTGAGTCACGCCCGCACCTTTAGTGCGACCGTGTCGGCGATCACCTGGGGCGAGCACGGATCGGATCTCGCCGCAGTGGCTGGTGACTACGGCGCCACGACGCTGTATGACGTGGGCGACGTGGGCGACGTTTTGCCCGGCGTCCCCGTGGCCTCGGCCATTGCCGCCTTGGTCGCAAGCCAGGGTGCCCCCGACGCGATACTCATTCCCACCAGCTACGACGGTCGAGACATCGCGGGACGCCTCTCGGCCCGTTTGGACCGCCCGGTCCTCACCAACGTGACGGGTCTTATTGACGAGGACGGACTGATCACCGAGCACCCCGCCTTTGGTGGAACCCAGATCGTCAAGGCGCACTTCACCGGCGAGGGTCCCGGCATCGTGGTCGTGCGCGCGAAGTCATTTGTCGCTGAGCCGGCCGGGGGCGCCAGCGCGGTAGTGGTAGGCGCGCCCGCCGGTGACACCGGCGTCACGGGAGGCGCCAAGATTGTCCAGTCACACATCGAAGA
>Ga0182024_10024807_pt1 | contig 10631 bp, 7 predicted proteins | sample P32metaG_FD_120480 | JGI IMG/M metagenome (GOLD analysis project Ga0182024, IMG submission 120480) | Permafrost microbial communities from Stordalen Mire, Sweden - P3-2 metaG (Illumina Assembly) | ecosystem: Environmental > Terrestrial > Soil > Wetlands > Permafrost | place: Sweden: Stordalen...
CAATTATGGCGCGGGATTGAACCAGGTAAATTTCAAAGGCGCGACGGAAGCGGCGCGACTCACGATCAACAAATGGGTAGAGCAAAAGACCCAGGACAAGATCAAAGACCTGCTGCAACCCGGTGCACTAAGGTCGGACACGCGGCTGGTGCTTACCAACGCTATCTATTTCAAAGGTGACTGGGAGACGCAATTCGATAAGGCGCAGACCAAGAACGAGGATTTCCATTTGTCCCCGGCGCAGACAACGACGGCGCCATTGATGCACCGCGAAGGCAGGTTCAGCTATTTCGACGGCGGGACCTTTCAAGTCCTGGAAGTTCCTTACAAGAGTAAGGAACTGTCGATGATTGTCTTTCTGCCCAAAGATTCCGGCGGCCTATCTGGCTTGGAACAGTCGCTGACCGACTCCAACATGCAGCAATGGCTGCGGCAATTGGCGCCGGTACCGAAAGTGATCGTGACCATGCCTAAGTTCAAAATGACACAACAGTTTGAGCTTGGCTCCACGCTCAGTGCGATGGGCATGGCACAGGCATTTAGTGGGAGCGCGGATTTTTCAGGAATGACCGGCCATCGCGACTTCGCTATCTCAGAGGTAATCCATAAGGCTTATATCGATGTAAACGAAGAAGGAACCGAAGCGGCGGCGGCAACAGCGGTGACCATGCGGGCCCTGGCAATACGCGCTCCGGAGGCGCCCCCGCCCATTTTCCGTGCCGACCATCCATTTGTTTTCATGATTCGCGACAATCGTTCGGCCAGCATCCTATTTATGGGTCGCATGGCGGATCCGCGAAACTAGGAGACGAACGGCTTACCGCCAATGCTTGAGTTCTGGCCAGACGGTCTGGAGATTGGTCTTAAATTCCCTGCAGTGATAGATAGGAAGCCATTCATCGGGGCGGGAGAGTGGGTCGTTGGTATCGCCGACGATGGAGTAGCTGGCGCACTTGGTCTGCATGTTTTGCTCCTCTCCTTCACCCAGGACGATCAGGCTCTCCCCGGTATAGTTGCGAGGTCCCCAGATCCAGTAGTTCTGATGGCCCCCGATGGCTTTGGGAAGACCATACTTCGGCCCAAAAAAGTCGATGGCGGCGGCATCGCCATAGTTGTTAGCAAAAATGGCGGTCTTACGCTGCTCCTCAGGTGAGAGCGTGTGGTAGTACGCCGCTACGCGCTGCGCGATCTGTTCCCAGCCGAACATATCGGCGTATAGCTGGGGAAGCACGCCGGGCTGCATGTGCTCGAATTTCTGCTGCTCGATGCCCATCTTATGTTCGTAGGCGAGAAAGTGGGAAACGCTCAGTAGCGGCAGGATAGTCGGGGCGTAGATGGCCGCTACGGCGGCAATGGCGAGGGCGAGAGCGGGCTTAGCCCAGATCCACCGCTTCCCTTCTGTTACGCCTTCGATCCACACTGCCCCCGCAGCGAACATCATGGGATACACGGGCGCGACGTAATACATTTTGCCGCGAAGCAACATCATTTCGCCGAGGAAAACGAGGTAGGCCCAACCCAGGGCGCGATAAGGCCGTCCTGGTTTAGAGAAGAAGAATAGAAGTGCGAAGGGCACGAGAAGTGCGGCAATAAAACCCAGCATCTGGGCCTGGGCTTGAAGATAGGGCAAAGGAGGAAGCAGGATATCGCGGCCGCTCTCCCGCACGTTGTGCATCAGCTCGAGAAATGGAAACTGATGGCGCCATTGCCAGAGGAAGTTGGGCATTGCAATGGCCGTGGCGAGGGCGCAGCCAAACCAGAACCAGCGCTGGCGGAGGCTTTGACGAAGCGGCGTCACACACAGTCCAACGATCAGGCCCGCGAGCCAGAAGAGGACGGCGTACTTATTGAGGATGGTAATTCCCGCAAGAGCGCCTACCGCAAGCCAGAGAGGTTGGCTACCCTGCTTCGCAATGCGTACGACGAGGCAGGCAATGGCGGTCCAAAGCAGGGGGTCGAAAGCGTTCATGGTGAACAGGTGCGACAGAGCGAGCATGACTGGCGCCATCAAGCTCGCCAGCGCGGCGAGAAACATTGCCCAACGCCGGCCTCCGAGTTCGCGAGCGAGCAGGCCCGCGGCCACGACGCTGGCTGCGCCGGCAAGGGCGGGCAATAGCCGTAAGGCCCAGAGTGAGGTGCCGATTGAGTGCTGTAGGAGCCAGGCTATCCAGGCGATGAGCGGCGGTTGATCGACATAACCCCACGCCGGATGTTCGCCGCACGCCAGGTAGTAGAGCTCATCGCGGAAATATCCATAATTATGCCCGGCAAAGCAATAGAGGATGATGCGCACCAAGGCGACGTACACGACCGCGGCCATCCCGGAGGTGAAGGGGACGGGCTTGCGGGTTTCCTGGGCGGCAGTTACCGCGGTAATACCGGCACTCATGAGGTTAAATACGCATCTTACCGCGAAAGGTTCCCGTAGGCTGTTTGCGCTTTCACGAAGCCTGCTCGCACGTTATATAGATTTATGGGAATAAGAATCCAAGCCCGAATCCTTTTCTTCTACCTGCTTGTGGGAGCAGCAACAAATGCTCATGCGTCGGTGGCACTCCTTATGGAGGAGCCCTATGGCGAATTTGGAGCGGTGAACCCCACCGGCCACGCAGCCGTCTATTTCAATCATATCTGCGCCGATACACCCACGATGCTTCGGCCCTGCCACGAGGGCGAGTATGGCGTCGTCATCAGCCGCTACCACAAGATCGACGGCTATGATTGGCTCGCCATCCCGCTAGTTGGCTATCTCTACGCGGTCGATTCGCCCAGCGACATTCCCGTGATGGTGGACAAAGAAAGGGTCGCTGCCCTACGCGATGCATACCGCAAAGAGCATCTGCTCGCTCTTGCGCCGGACAACCGGCATAGCGGGGCCCCAAAAGGCGAGTGGACCGAATTGGTGGGTGAGTCCTATGACCGGACCATCCATGGCTTCCAGGTGGACAGCACGCCGGCACAAGACCAGCGTTTCATCAACATTTTCAACGATCGTCGCAATGTCGGCCACTTCAACCTTCTGTTCCACAACTGTGCTGACTTCTCTCGTGTGGTTCTCGACATCTACCTGCCGCACGCGATTCACCGTAACTTTCTCGCTGACGTCGGCCTTATGACCCCGAAACAGGTTGCCCGGTCGCTGGTCAGCTACGGCAAGAAAAACCCCGAGCTCAACATGACCGGTTTCGTGATCGAGCAGGTACCCGGCAGCATTCCTCGCAGCCACCCGGTGGACGGTGTTGCCGAGTCGCTGGTCAAGAGCAAGAAGTATCTCCTCCCCATGGTCTTTCTGGCGCCCGAGGTGACGGGCGGAGTCGTGGTCGCCTACCTGGCCGACGGCCGTCTGAAGCTGCCCAAAGGCACAGCCGTCTTCAACATCGGCGATGAGGAAACTACCAGCCAACCAGCGTCGCGACCGACGCTTCCCGTCCCGGCGGAGGAATGCAAACTCCAACCATGCTCTGTGCCTCAGCCACAAGCGGCGCCGGCATCCTCTCCTCCCCCGAGCTAAACGGGTAGACCATCTTTCCACTCCATGCGCGAGGGGCCTTGCCCGCACCAGTAGCCTTTGCCGCAGAGCAGAAGCGTTGGAAGGGGCTGCGCCCGGGGCTGCGCCCCGTCTTTTTCGGCCCATGTATCCGGATTTCCTGCACGGGGCACCACCAACACCCGCGTGTGCGGCTTTCATTAAGGAAAGCCGCATGAAGTTCGACAACGCCAGCAAGCTCGACAGGAAATCCGGAGTACGCTGAGGCGAACATGGGGCACCCGTCCAGAACCTTAGACGGTGGTTAGAAGATGAAATCCGTCAGCTTCCCTCTCCAATCTAAATTGGACAAGACCGATTCTTAATTGCTTCGCAGCGCCACCGTTGGTTCGGTGCGGGACGCCCGCCGTGCGGGCAGATAACCCGCGGCCAGGGCGACTAGTGTCAGCGACGCAATCATGATGAGAAAGGTCGCCGGATCGCCCGGCTGCGTATCGAACAAGATGGAGCTGATCGCCCGCCCAACCACGTAGGACGCAATCGTTCCCAAGGCAATGCCGATCAGCGCCATCCGCAGTGTCTCCCAAATCACACGCATCTGCACCCGCTCCCGGGTTGCACCCAACGCCATGCGAATGCCGATCTCATGCGTACGCCCGGCCACCGAATACGAAATCAAACCGTAGATTCCAAGTGAAGCCAACACCAGGCCCAGCGCAGCAAACAGGCCAACGAGGACGGCGAAGAATCGCCGGGGCGAAGTGGCGTGGTCCACAATCGACTGAATCGGCCGCAGCTCCACTGCTGCCTGCTCCGGGTTCAACGCCCGCAGGGTTCGCATCACCGCAGGCGCGAGCACTTCGACGGGCAGCCTCGATCGCATCACGACCTCGGCCTTACCTGGTTCTCCTTGAGTGACCGGTACATACACTTGCGGGCTCGATCCTGCCTCAACGCTGGTCTCGCGAACGTCGTCGATCAAACCCACCACGCGCGTGTCGCCATCGCCGATGCCCTGGGCCAACTTACCGATTGGATCCTGGTTGGGCCACTCGCGCCGTGCCGCGGTCTGGTTGATGATGATGACCGGCTCACTCTTAGGCGAATCCGCCCAGGTAAAGTCGCGCCCCTGGCGCAGATGGATGCCCATCGCCTCGAGATATCCCGGGGTCACGATGTAGACGAATGCATCCTTGTTATCTCCCTCTTTTTCGGGAATTCCCTTGGCACGCAGATCCCAACTGCGACCATGTTCAAGCGGCAAACTATCTGAGATACCCGCAGCTTCCACTCCGGGAATAGCGCTGATCTGGTGAAGGGCCTCCTGGAACATAGCTGCTCGTTTGGCCGCGCTGCCACCGTTGTTGTAGTCCGCGCTATAGTCCATCTTGATGGCCGATGTTTGCTGTGGCCGGAAGCCGAGGGCAATGTTCGTCAAGCGCAGGAAACTTCGCAGCAGCAACCCCGCGCCAACCAACAGCACGCAGGCCAAGGCAACTTCAGAGATCACCAGCATCCCGCGGAGCCGCTCGTGCTTTCTACCATGGCTGGTACCATGCCCCGAGTCCTTGAGCGATTCCAGTAGATTACCTGCCGACATCTTCCATGCCGGCGCCAACCCGAAGAGCAGCCCTACGGCAAGCGCGAGCAACACAGTCCACATCAACGCAGAGCTATCCACGCGCACCATGCTCAGCAGGGGCAACGAAATCGATCCCTGGTGCGCCAGATAGCGGATCGATGCGTATGCGAACGCCAGCCCGAATAACGCACCCGTGCCGGAAAGCACAACGCTTTCGGTCAACAACTGCCGAATCAATCGCGCGCGGCCCGCGCCCAGGGCCAAACGCAGACTAAATTCCTTGTTCCGTGTAGCTGCGCGGGCCAGCAGAAGGTTGGATAGATTGACGCAGACAATCAGCAGGATCAGTCCGACCGCGCCCCACAGCACCTGGAGCGAGCGGCGCAGCTTTCCGCTCACCTCATCTTTAAGGCCGGTCAGGGTCGTCTTGTAATCAGTGTCTCCATCCAGCTTGAGCGATGTCCTCAGTTGGGGAAACAGAGCGTTCGCCTCCGCCTGTGCCTGGGCCACGGTCACTCCCGGCTTCAGGCGTCCGACGAGTGAAAAGACGTGACCCCAATGGCGGATGTCATCCGGGACAGCGGGCACGAAGTAGTCCATTTTTGTGCCCGGCGCGAACACCGCACCAAAATCAAAGTCCGGCGGCAGCACACCCACCACCGTCCGCGCCTCCTTACCGAGGGTGATGGTCTGGCCGATCATCGCCGGATCGGCGTTGAACTGTCTCTGCCAAAATGGATAGCTCAGCATCACGGCGGGCCGCCCACCCTTGACTGCCTCCTCGGGTGTAAATTGCCGCCCGAGCAAGGGCTGAACGCCGAGGGTTGGGAAAAAGTCCTGCAATACCCACATGCCGGATACCGGCTTGGGCTCGCCGTGATTCATCAGCTTGGTCTCGCCGATGCTTAAATAAGGCACAAAGCCGGTGACGTTTTGAAAGGATTGGTTGTAGCGTCGATAGGCCTCCCACCAATCCACGCGATAAGCGGTGTCGGAAAGTCCGCCCACGCCATTGTTCCCGGCGATCCACACCAGTTGATGGGCATCGCGAAAGGGCAGAGGGCGTAGCAGGATCGTATTTACTACGCTGAACACCACGATGTTGGCGCCGATGCCAAGGGCCAGGATCAGTACCGCGACTACCGTAAAACTACGATCGCGGGCAAGCGTTCGCAAGGCGTAGCGCAGATCCTGCAGTGTGCGCTCCAGCCGAAGCCAGCCCCAACGTTCCCTGGTCACATCCGCAATCAAGGGAACATTGCCAAATTCGTGGATGGCCCCGGTGCGGGCGCGCTCCGCAGTCTCACCCTGGGCCACACGAGCGGCGGTGGCCATTCTAAGATGGCTCTCCAGCTCTTCGTGTAAATCATTCTTGCGCCGCAGCGCGTTCCTCAGCGATCGAAATGGGTTCATGGTCTGCTCTCGTTGGGGCTCATCGTTACGCCGATTTTCCCTGGAATCTTTTTACTCGAATCTTGGCCACCCTTGATGTTCGGCATAGGATGTAGACACTCTACACTGCGGCGGCTGGGTTGAGATACGTCCGCCCCGCGGCGGCGGTTCCCTGGCAAGTGCAATTTTTTCTGGGGGCAGCCAGGTTACAGGCGCCACTTGGTGCGGGTGTAGGCAATGCGAAAGCCTTTGCGTTCGGCATTGCGCTGAGATTGGCTACCGGCTTCCGTCACCATCATGGCTAGTGGGCAGCCCCGTTCGAACGCATAGCGCATCCGGGCTTCAAGCAGGGCCGCCTGAAGACCGCGCCGGCGCATCTCCGGGACAGTCGCTGCTCCGCCGAACAGTGCAACCCCGTCATGGAGACTGAGGGCGCCCGCTGCTCCAGGTAGGCCATCGAGCTCGGCAATAAAATGCACACTCTGCCGGCGCGCAAATGCGATTCCACCGAATTGTTCCAGGAAGCCCCGCAGGTCCGGGTTGTCATGCGCCCATCCCCGCGCGCTGACGGCCGCCCACAGTGCGGATTCTTCGGGGGCAGCCACCCGCACGGTGACCGCGCTATTCTCGCTTGCGTCGGGCCGGTCGACGGGGCGGTGCATCACGCTGCTGAGCTCGATCGGCCGATAGCCTCGCGCGCATAGTAAGTCGAGCGTGGCGATACCGGCCAGGGGGCTCACCTCGTGCACCACGACCGCTCCGCGGTCCTGGAAAAAGCGCTCAATTTGGTGCAGGGGTGCCGGAACTAAAGGCTCAAAGAGTCCCAGACCGAAGGTTTGCGTTATCGGCGAGTCGACTCCATCGAAGACGACGTTTGCACCGGCGCACTCCATCCAGGCGGCCCCACTCTCCGGGTAAAGGCGGTGACGCGATTCAGCAAACTCCAGGCATGCCTGTCCTTCGGCACGTTCGAGTCGTCGGGAAAGATCGAGGTCGGCAAATACCATCGCACGGTAACGGTACACAGCGCAAAGACGCTCCGCAATGCCGAGCGTCCTGGATGACTTTTCGGCCTGCTAGCGAAGTATCTAATCTGGGATTTGCTAGCGGATAGAGCAAAAGCGATCGTGGGGCTGCGCCCATCGTTTTCGGCCCACGTATCCGGATTTCCTGCACGAGGCACCACCAACACCCGCGTGTGCGGCTTTCATTAAGGAAAGCCGCATGAAGTTCGCAAGCGCCAGCAAGCTCAACAGGAAATCCGGAGTACGCTGGGCGAACGTGGGGCACCCGTCCCAGTCCGTCCGGTTCCGTCCCAACCCGTCCCGTTCCGTCCCAATCCGTCCGGTTCCGCCCCAATCCGTCCGGTTCCGGCCTTAGCCGTCCGGTTCCCTCCCACCGCTATGACACGGATTCCTACGGAACTGACTTTGTAGATCCTGGTTCTCACAGGCAGACCACAGTCCACCTAGTTCTCCGTGGTGCGCCTGCGGTGGCATCGTGTCCACAGGTGAACACCGTTTCACGATTTCGCACATATGCCTGCGTGCGCAAGATTTCCCTTCTCGGTACAAGTCGCTGAAAGCAAGCTGGTTTGAAGTGCCGGCTTTGGGTCCAGGCCTGGTACGTCAATTGCTCCTGTGGGAGCGCAAGTACATAGTGTGATCTGAAGCGAGGCCACTCCATGGCGCACTTTGAGCGGATACGCGATGTAGTTTCCGGACCATTCAGCCCATCGCTCATGCAGCAGCGGACGGCCGCCGGATGGCAATTGGTGTCGATAGAGTGGCGGCGCGAGCTGCCCGGGGATGAAGCGCCCACGGAGGGCGCTTTCAGCGAAGATATCCCCTATGGCCTACGCATCTCGGACGATTGCCAGCGGCTGGAGTTCCATCCTCGCGAGCGCCTGGTGCTCACCCAGATGATGGATCTCATCGTGCAGGACTTCCCTTTTTCGAACATAGCCAGCGATCTGAACGAAAAGGGATTTCGCACCCGCGAAGGAAAGCTGTGGAGCCAAGTCTCCGTCTTCAACATGATTCCCCGCCTGATCGAAATAGGACCCGATCTTTTCTCCACGGATGAGTGGACAGCGCGGCGCGCGAAGCTATTCCCTACCAGATCCCGACCCGGATTTCCTGCGACGCGGCACTAGACATATTCGCGTGTGCGCCTTTCTTTTAAGGAAAGGCGCATGAGGTGCGCCAACGCCATCAGGTTCCACAGGAAATCCGGGGGAGCGCGGTAGGTTCGCTTGGCGTGGCCTAAAGTGTCGGAATAATGTCTTTTCAGACGTCCGGGCCGGTGTCTACACTGGTCGCATGCGCGGCAATCGTCAGCCCCCGCCAAAGCGGATCGGACTGTTGCTGTTCGACGGCATCACTGCGCTGGACGTCGCGGGTCCCATGGAAGCGTTTGCCAGCGCCCGCCTTCCGGGTGAGCCCAATAGCATCCCTTGCTATGAACTGTTCACCATCGGTCTAACCAGGAAAGAAGTTGTCGCCGAATCGGGTTTGATTCTCAAACCTTCCACCACCCTGGCTGAATGCCCTGCACTCGACACTCTGGTCATTCCGGGCGGCCGGGGATTACGAGAAGGACGAACGAACCGGATCGTCTCGACCTGGATTAAGAGCCGGGGCGCGAAGACGCGCCGAATTGCGTCCGTGTGCACAGGAATTTATGGCCTTGCTCCAACCGGTTTACTCGACGGCAGCACCGTAACCACCCACTGGCGATACGCGGAGGATCTTTCGCGCAGGTTTCCCGCGCTCAAGGTGGATGCGAATGCCCTGTTCCTGAACAATGGTCACATTTACACGTCAGCGGGCATCACTGCCGGAATCGATCTCTGCCTGGCGCTTATCGAAGAGGACTATGGGCGCGCGGTTGCGCTCACGGTCGCGCGGGAGTTGGTCGTGTTCATGAAGCGTCCCGGCGGCCAGGAGCAATACTCCGAACCTTTGCGGTTTCAGTTTGAGTCCACCGACAGAACATCAGCAGTCGCCGCTCACATTCGATCGCACCTCAACCAGGATCTCTCCGTAAACGTGCTGGCGAGCATGGTTGGTCTCTCCTACCGGCAATTCAGCCGAAGATTTAAAGCTGCCTTCCATTGCACGCCTGCGGCGTACGTCGAGGCTGTCAGGCTCGACGAGGCTCGCACACGTCTTTGCGAGGCCCAATGCAACATCGACCAACTAGCCGTATCGGTCGGCTTCGGCAGCGATGACGCCTTTCGAAGAGCATTCGAAAGACGATTTGGCGTGTCGCCCAGCAGCTACCGCACCCGGTTTGGAACACAACAATCATTAGCAGGATAGATGTCTTCTTCCCGGCCGGAGGCAATATGGTGGCGTTCGAGATTACCTTCTTAACCTTGCAAGCCGTGGTCGTGGTGTTTCTCTTATTCCACGATTGGGTGGGGCTTGGCCGCTTGAACAACCTGGCCGCAATCCGCAGCCAGGATACGATGCTGCGTCGCGTATTCGTAACGCTCCTGCCGGGCGTGCCTGCAGCGATCGGCCTTTTCTTCAGCGCGAGGTACTTCGGCCAACCCTATCCACACTGGCTGGAGATGCTGCTGTGGATTACTTATGGCTTATTCCTCCTCGGCCTGCTGCGCGCGTGGTGGATACCCTACCTTGTTCTGCCCGACCCAGAGCGGGCCGCCCGCTATCAGATCATCTTCGCCAACACTCACTCGTTTCTGCCTAAGCGCAATGGGATGGCCCCGGACACTTTGCATACCCTGTTTCACGTTGCCACCGTTGCTACTCTCGTTGCCCTCTTACTGAGGGACCGGGTCAACCATCTGTGAGACTTCTCAGGAGATTTCTGATCTCATGTGCGGTCCTGCTGGGGTGCGCGCTGTTGGCCCTCGTCGCACTCCACAAGGACAGCTCCATACAAACGGAGATATGGATTGACAGCTCTCCGCAGCAGGTTTGGAAGGTGCTCACGGCCACATCTGAATACCCGTCCTGGAATCCTATGATCTCGCGGCTCACAGGTGAGCTCCGGGAAGGAAACGTGATCGAGTTCACGGAAGGATCAGGGTCAGACAGTATGACCTTCCATCCCAGGCTACTTAGCGTCCGTGCCCCACAAGAACTCAGGTGGAAGGGGTACGTCCTGGTTCCCGGCCTCTTTGATGGTGAACATCGGTTC
>Ga0182024_10024808_pt1 | contig 10631 bp, 8 predicted proteins | sample P32metaG_FD_120480 | JGI IMG/M metagenome (GOLD analysis project Ga0182024, IMG submission 120480) | Permafrost microbial communities from Stordalen Mire, Sweden - P3-2 metaG (Illumina Assembly) | ecosystem: Environmental > Terrestrial > Soil > Wetlands > Permafrost | place: Sweden: Stordalen...
AGCAGCGAGTGCGAAGTCCAGGTGCAGCCGCCGCGGCACACGTCGGCGTAGTAGCAGGTCCGGCAGAAGCCCCAGAGGTCCTCGACCGAACGCATCCGGCCGAAATGGATTTCCGGGCTAGTCTTCCAGATCTGCTCCAGGGTGAGGTCGCGGACGTTGCCGCCGGCGAAGCCGACGGTGGCGAGCGACGGGCAGCCCTTGACCGTCCCGTCGGCCTCCAGCGCAAGCACCGTCTGCCCGGCGCCGCAGCCGGTCCAATGGATGCGCTCGTCGCCGAATCCGCGCCAGACATGTTCGTAGGGTCCGAAATAACCGATGTTGTTGCCGACGATCATCAACAGCCCGCGAGCCGCGCCCTCGTGATAGAGCTTCGCCAGCAGCGGCATCAGCTCCAGCAACTGATAAGGTTGCAGCAACAGGTCGTCGTTGTCGACCGCGTTGCCCATGGCGACCGTCAGTTGGATCTGCCACTGCTTCGCCCCGACTTCGATGATCGTGTCCATGAGTTCGGGCAGATCGCGTAAAGTCTGCGGGCCGATCTGCGTGTTCACGCTGATGGCGAGGCCCGCCTCGCGCGCGCGGCGCAGCGTGTCCACCGCGCGGGCGAACGATCCACGGACGTTGCGCACTCGATCATGCAACGGCGCCAAGCCGTCGAGCGAGACCCCGACGCCGTTCAGCCCGGCGTCGACCGCCTTGCGCAGCCGTTCCGGGGTCAGGTTCCGTCCTCCGGTCTGCACCGCGCAATAGATGCCGTGCGAGCGGATCGCGCGGACGATTTCGGTCCAGTCCTTGCGCAGGTACGCTTCGCCGCCGATCAGGGAAACCTCGCGGACGCCGAGCGCGGCCATGGAGCGGACCACCTCGAGACATTGCTCGGTGTTCAGTTCCGACGGCCGCTTATGTCCAGCGCGCGAGCCGCAGTGCAGGCATTTGAGGTCGCAGGCGAGCGTGATCTCCCAGACGACGTGAACGGGCACGTAGCGCCGGATGTCTTCCTCCGAAAGATATCGCGGGGGCGTATCGACATCGGCGCTGTCCACCTGCGCTCTCCCTCGTCTGAGTACTCGTTTTGGAGCGACCTACGACTTGGCCGCCTCGCGGCGCGCGATCTCGGCTTTGAGCACTTCGAGTGCGGCGCTCACGTCGCCATGCTCGCTCAACCACTTCTCTGCGCTCTCCGCGAGCTTGCGCATCCGGTCGAGATCCCCGCTGCCGATCGCTTGGTGAATCGCCGGGCCGTAAGGCGGCACGGAATGGCTGCTGGCTTCCGCCATTTTCAAATCTCCTCTGGTGCGCCGGGACAGCCGACCGGTTCGGCGCCGACGAAGCCGAACCGGCCGCTACGCGCGCGAAAATTCCCTAATGCGCGAGGCGCCTCATTTATGCTTGGCTTCGGCCTTGGCGATTTCCGCCTTCAACACTTCCAGCGCGGCGCCGACGTTGCCGTGATCAGTGACATGCTTCTCGGCTTCGGCGGCGAGCTGCTTCATCTTCTGCAGATCCCCTCCCGCAATGCAGTGGTGAATAGTTGCCGCATACAGAGGCCTGGGGCCTCCGTTGTGTTTGGGTTCCGCCATGGCTCTCTCCCTAGTCGATCGTAAATCAACGATCACTTGCCTCCGTCTTCTCGGGTGACGGAGCGTCTTAGATTTTCACCGAGGGTTCTACGCATGTCAACTAAAATATAGAGGGCCCCCAGTGGGGGCTGGCGCTTAGATGCGCAAATATCGAAATCCGCGATGGAAATAAGCTAGCTTAGTAGATCGGATGCGGATAATTTTGTAAACTAGGCGGCTCGATTTCCTTAGCGTAATATTGCCGTCATGAGAAAATTCTTGCCCATAGATGTCTATATTATAACCCAGGTTGTTCGTGCGCATCGATTGAATACAACCCAGCTCCTGGAAGGGCTCGCCACCTGACGCGAGTCGTGGACGCCGCCGCCGACGCGAAGGCCGATCGCGCCAGGACCTCCGATCTTACGACCCGCCGAGCGGGACCTGTGTCGGGCATGACGGACAGCGCCATTCTCGGCTGAGCGCCGGACCTTCTGCGAAGGCGCGACGCCGCGACGAAGGAATCGCAGCCTACCTGGCGAACACTACCGTCTTCCCCCGGTTGATCAGCACCCGATCCTCGAGGTGATGCGCCAGCGCGCGCGCGAGCACGCGCCGTTCGATGTCGCGGCCCTTGCGCACGAGGTCGTCGGGGGTGTCGCGGTGGGTGATGTGCTCGACGTCCTGCTCGATGATCGGACCCTCGTCGAGATCGGAGGTGACAAAATGGGCGGTGGCGCCGATCAGTTTGACGCCGCGCGCGTGCGCCTGATGATAGGGTTTGGCGCCTTTGAAGCCGGGCAGGAACGAGTGGTGGATGTTGATGCAGCGCCCGCTTAGCTTGGCGGCGAGCCCGTCCGAGAGAATCTGCATGTAACGCGCGAGGACCACGACTTCGGCCTGGGCGTCGCGCACGATCTCCCAGATCCGGGCCTCCTGCTCCATCTTGGTCTGCTTCGTCACCGGCACATAATGGAAGGGGATATCGTCCAAGTCGATATGCTCGTAGGTCTCCCGCGGGTAGTTGGCGAGGATCGCGACGATCTCCATCGGCAATTCGCCGCTGCGCCAGCGGTAGATGAGATCGACGAGGCAATGGTCGAAGCGCGAAACCAGCATCGCGACGCGCTTCTTTTGGTGGGAGGGCCGCATCGTCCACGCCATCGCGAATCTTTCCGCGATCGCCGTGAACGCGGCGCGCATCGCGTTGGCGTCGGCGGAGGCCTCGGCGCCGTTGAAGGCGACGCGCATGAAGAAAATTCCGGTCTCGGTGTCGTCGAACTGCTGCGCGTCGAGGATATTGAAACCGCCCTCGAACAAAGCCATCGAGACCGCGGCGACGATGCCCGGCCGGTTGGCGCATGAGAGCGTGAGCACATGGCGCGTCGGGAGCATGAGGGAGGGTTCCTGGCTGGGACGGCGCGAAGACCGCGAAACGGTGCTAGAGCAAACCCGGCGCCGAGCGCAAGGGGCGGCTCCCGGCCAAGCATTTGAACGAACGACGGAACCGCGACTATGATGAGAGAGGTTTGGTTATTGAGCCTGTTCCGGTCGATGGACCAAATGATCGATTTGATCCATGATCCCAACGCGACACAGCGACGCGCCCGTTTGGCTAGGCGTTCGCTATTAAGAAGGCGTCAACTCAGCAATCCGGCCCCTCGCCCAGTCATTTGATCTTCACCAGGAGCGCCTCGAGCGACGGCAATACCCTGGCGACGATGACTTCCACGCCCGCCCGCGTAGGATGCAGGCCGTCTGGCTGGTTCAGCTTGGGATCGCCCGCGACGCCGTCGAGGAAGAACGGATAGAGCGCCACCCCGTAGCGCACGGCGAGCTCGGGATAGATCGCATCGAATTTCTTCTGATACTCCGCGCCGAGATTGGGCGCCGCGCGCATGCCCATCAGCAGCGTCGCCACATGCGCCTTCTTCGCCCGCTCGACGATCTTGGCCAGCGCCGCCTCGGCGGATTCGGGTGGCAGGCCGCGAAGCATGTCGTTGGCCCCGAGTTCGACCAGCAGCGCGTCGGTTCCGGCCGGCACGCTCCAGTCGTAACGCGCGAGCCCGTCCGCGGCCGTTTCTCCGGATACGCCGGCGTTGGTGACCTCGACGTCCCAGCCTTTGGCTTTCAAGCTCCGCCCGAGGACCTCGGCGAACCCCTGCCCAGCAGGCAGACCGTAGCCGGCGGTCAGGCTGTCGCCGAGCGCGACGAGATGCAGCGTACGCGCGGCCGCGGGCGCGACGAATAGCGTGAACAGCAGGGCCGCCGCCTGGACGCGGAGCGCAAAATGCCCATATGAGGCCGTCCGCCGAGAGAATGACTTCACGATGATTAAACCTGCCGTCGAATTGCGCGATGTGGATCTGAGCCTCGGTCGAGGGCCCGCGCGGGTGCATATATTAAGGCAAGTCAGTCTGACAATCGGGCGCGGCGAGGCGGTCGGGCTGGTCGGCGCGTCCGGCTCGGGCAAATCGACGCTGTTGATGACCATGGCGGGGCTCGAGCGGCCCGACAGCGGCTCGATCTTCATCGACGGCGTCGCGATCCACGCGATGAGCGAGGACGCGCTCGCGCGTTTTCGCGGCGCCCGGATCGGCATCGTCTTCCAGTCGTTCCAGCTGATTCCAACCATGACGGCGCTCGAGAACGTCGCTGCGCCGCTCGAGCTCGCCGGCGCGCCCGACGTCTTCATCCGGGCGAGTGCGGAACTCGCGGCGGTCGGGCTCGCCGAACGCATGTCGCATTACCCCGCGCAGCTTTCCGGCGGCGAGCAGCAGCGCGTCGCCCTCGCCCGCGCGCTCGCGCCGCGACCCTCGCTGCTGATCGCCGACGAGCCCACCGGCAATCTCGACGAAGCGACGGGAAAATCGATCATCGACCTGCTGTTCGCGCTGCCCGCCCAGCGCGGCGCGACGCTCGTGCTGGTGACGCATGATCCCGCCTTGGCGGCGCGCTGCGATCGAACCTTGCGGATGCGCTCGGGGTTCGTCGAGGCGAGCGTCCCGGCGGCCGCATGAAACTTCCAGCGATTTGGGTGCTGATCCGCTTCGCCGCGCGCGATCTGCGAGGGGGCCTGGAAGGCCTGCGGATTTTCCTCGCCTGCATCGCGCTGGGCGTCGCTGCGATCGTTGCGGTCAATTCGCTCGCCCGCTCGCTCGACGACGGCCTGGCGCGCGACGGTCGAGTGATCCTGGGCGGCGACGCCGCGTTTTCGCTGATTCACCAGGAGCTGACGCCCGAGGAGAGCGCCTTTCTCGCGGCGCGGGGAACGCTCTACACCGTCGCGAACCTGCGCGCGATGGCGCGCAACGACGCCGGCGACGCGACGCTGGCCGATTTGAAGGCGGTCGACGGTTCCTGGCCGGCCCTTGGCGCGGCGACGCTGGATCCGTCACAGGCGCCGCAGGCGGCGCTGGCCGAGCGGGAAGGGCGCTTCGGCGCTCTCGTCGACGATTCGCTGCTGGATCGGCTCGGTCTCAAAATAGGCGATGGGTTCGAACTCGGCGCGTTGCATCTCGAGGTCCGCGCCCGCTTGATTTCAGAGCCGGACAGGCTCGGAACCGGCATCGGACTTGGCGCGCGGGTGCTGATTTCCCTAGGAGCGTTGCGCGCGAGCGGGCTCGTCCAGCCCGGCTCGCTGATTCGCTGGACGACGCGCGTGGTCATGGACGACGCGGGCTCGCCCGCGAGTGATTCGGCGATCGTGGCGCTGCTCGCTGACGCGAAGGCAGCCTTTCCCGAAGCGGGGTGGGAGACGCGCACGCGCTCGAACGTCTCCCCCGACTTTTCGCGCAATCTCGAACGCTTCGGCGAGTTTTTGGCGCTGGTGGGGCTGATCTCGCTCGTCGTCGGCGGCGTCGGCGTCGCCAATGCGGCGCAGGGATTCGTCGAACGCAAGCGCGGGACTTTGGCGATCCTGAAGTCGCTCGGCGCGAGTGGCGGCGCGGTCGTGACGCTCGCGCTGATGGAGTTTCTCGCCGTCGCGAGCTTGGGGATCGCGTTTGGTCTCATCGTCGGCGCGGCGACGCCGTTTCTAGTCGCGGCGCTGGCGGCGGCTGCGTTGCCCTATCCGCTCGCGCCGGCGATCTATCCCCGCGAACTCGCGCTTGGCGCGCTCTACGGTCTGCTGACCGCGTTGACTTTCGCGGTCGCCCCGCTGGGACGCGCGCACGATCTGCCCGTCTCAGCGCTGTTTCGCGACCATGTCGCGGAAATCCCACCCTGGCCGCGACCACGCTATCTCTCGGCCGCCCTGTTGGGCGGCGTCATGCTGGCGCTGGTCGCCATTTCGGCCAGCCCGCAGCGAACCGTCGCGATCGTCGTCGTCGTCGCCACCGCGGTCGCGCTCGTCGCGCTCCGACTGGTAGCCTGGGCCGCGATGGGAATCGCGCGCCGCGCGCCGCGCGCGCGGTCGGTCGAGTGGCGGATGGCGATCGCCAATCTGCATCGTCCCGGCGCGCTGACGCCCTCGGTCGTCATATCGCTGGGGCTGGGACTGGCGGTGCTCGTCACGTTGGCGCTGGTGGATACGAATTTGCGTGGCCAGCTTCATCCGAACGCGGCGGGCGCGACGCCGACCTTTTATTTTCTCGACGTGCGAAGCGGCGAAATCACGCCGTTCCTGGATTTTCTCACCGCGAAGGCGCCCGGCGCGGCGATCGCGGAGGCGCCGATGATGCGCGGCCGGATCGTAAAGATCGGCGACGCCGACGCGGCCGGGTTCAAGGCCAAGGAGAGCGCTGCGTGGGTTCTGGAGGGGGATCGCGGCGTCACTTTCGCCGCCGGGCCGCCGCCGGGCTCCGAAATCGTCGCAGGCAAATGGTGGGACAGGAACTATCAAGGGCCGCCGCTCGTTTCCCTCGAGGCGGAGGTCGCCGCCGGGCTCGGGCTGCATGTCGGGGATTCGCTGACAGTGAACGTTCTGGGGCGAAACATCAGGGCTGAGATCGCCAACTTGCGAAAGGTGAACTGGCGGAACTTCGCGATCAATTTCGTGATGGTTTTCTCGCCGAACACGTTTGCGGGCGCGCCGCATTCCCTGCTCGTGACCGCGGCGCTGGCGGACGGATCGGGCCCGCAGAGCGAGATCGACTTGCTCAAGGCGACCGCCCGGCAATTTCCTGGCGTCTCGGCGGTGCGGGTGCGCGAGGCGCTGGAGGCGGTCGAGGCGCTGCTGGGCAAACTGATGGAATCGATTCGCGCGGCATCGAGCGTCGCGCTCGGGACGTCCGTGCTCGTCTTGGCTGGCGCGCTGGCCGCCAACAGGCGCGCTCGCATGGCGGACGCGGTCATCTTGAAGATTCTCGGCGCGACTCGAGGGCGCCTGATCGCAACCTTTTTGATCGAATATGCGACGTTGGGTGTCGCGACAGCCGCGTTCGGCGTCGGCGCGGGCACTGTGGCAGCCTATGTGATCGTCGCCAAAGTGATGGATTTCGAGTTTGAATTCGACGTCGGTCCCGCCTTGGCCGCCGCCGGCGCCGGCCTGGCGCTAACCGTCGTTTTGGGTATGGTCGGCGCCTGGCGCATTCTGGGACAAAAACCGGCCGCGTTCTTGCGCAGCTCTTGAGCCTGGGGGCGCGGGCGAGCCGTCGTGGAAAAGTCGAATTTGAGGTCTTCACTGCTGGTTCTGGGCTATTTGTTTAGACTCTTGGCGTTCAGTGGTTTTTCCTGCTTCTCTTGGCAATCGCCCCGAGGCCACTTAAATGGGGAGGCGGGACAGCCTGAGCGGTCAAGGAAGAGTCGGTCGGCGCCGCCGCTGTCGATGGGAACGCAATGAACGCCAATTTGCGCAATTTCGCCCTCTGGGTGATCATATTCCTGCTGGTGCTGGCGCTCGTGACGCTGTTCCAGAGCCCGTCGCAAAAAGCGCCGAGCAGCGAAATCCTGTTCAGCCAGCTTCTGACCGAGGTCGATGCGGGCCATGTTCGCGATGTCACCATCGCGGGGCCGGATATATCCGGCCACTATAAGGATGGGCGCGCCTTCCAGACCTATGCGCCGAGCGATCCGCAGCTCGTCGATCAACTTTACACCAAGGGTGTCGCGATCACGGCGAAGGCGCCGTCAGATGGCAATTCCTGGCTGCTGACCCTTTTGATCAACGGCCTTCCGTTGCTGCTGTTCCTCGGCGTTTGGATCTACATGTCGCGCCAGATGCAGGGTGGCGCCGGCAAGGCGATGGGTTTCGGCAAGTCGAAGGCCAAATTGCTGAACGAGGCGCAGGGTCGCGTGACCTTCGAGGACGTCGCAGGCGTCGACGAGGCCAAGGAAGACCTGCAGGAGATCGTGGAATTCCTGCGCGATCCACAGAAGTTCCAGAAGCTCGGCGGACGGATTCCGCGCGGCGTTTTGCTCGTCGGCCCTCCGGGCACCGGCAAGACGCTGACCGCGCGCGCGGTCGCTGGCGAGGCGAACGTGCCGTTCTTCACGATTTCGGGCTCCGACTTCGTAGAAATGTTCGTCGGCGTGGGCGCCAGCCGCGTCCGCGACATGTTCGAGCAGGCCAAAAAGAATGCGCCCTGCATCATCTTCATCGACGAAATCGACGCCGTCGGGCGCCATCGCGGCGCGGGTTTGGGCGGCGGCAACGACGAGCGCGAACAGACGCTCAACCAGTTGCTGGTCGAAATGGACGGCTTCGAGCAGAACGAAGGCATCATCATCATCGCCGCCACCAACCGGCCCGACGTGCTCGACCCCGCGCTGCTGCGTCCCGGCCGCTTCGACCGTCAGATCGTGATCTCCAATCCGGACTTCATCGGCCGCGAGAAAATCTTGCGCGTGCATGTGCGCAAAGTGCCGCTCGCTCCCGACGTCGATCTCAAGGTCGTAGCGCGGGGCACGCCGGGCTTTTCGGGCGCGGACCTGATGAATCTCGTCAACGAATCGGCGCTGCTCGCCGCGCGGCGCGGCAAGCGCGTCGTCACGCGGACGGAGTTCGAGGATGCGCGCGACAAGATCATGATGGGCGCCGAGCGGCGCACCCTGATGATGACCGAGGACGAGAAGAAGCTCACCGCCTACCACGAGGCCGGCCATGCGCTCGTTTCGATAACCATGCCTGCGAGCACGCCGATCCACAAGGCGACGATCATCCCGCGCGGAAGGGCGCTGGGCATGGTGCAATCCTTGCCGGAGCGCGACCAGATTTCGCAGAGTTACGAGCAGTTGATCTCGATGCTGGCGATGGCGATGGGCGGCCGCGTCGCCGAGGAGCTGGTGTTCGGCAAGGACAAGGTGACATCTGGCGCCGCTGGCGACATCCAGCAAGTGACCAAGATCGCTCGCGCGATGGTGACGCGGCTCGGGTTCTCCGAGAAGCTCGGGACGGTCATGTACGGCGAGAACCAGGAAGAGGTCTTCCTCGGCTATTCCATGGGGCGCACGCAGAACATCTCGGAGGAGACCGCGAAGACGATCGACGAGGAAGTGCGCCGGCTCGTTCACGAGGCGCACGTGAACGCCACGCGCATCCTCACGGAGCGCCGCGCGGACCTGGAGACGCTCGCCAACGGCCTGATGGAGTTCGAGACCCTGAGCGGCGACGAGATCGGCGGCTTGCTGCAGGGGGTTCGTCCGGTGCGCGAGGTTGGCGACAAGGAGCCGCCGCCGGCTCCCCGGGCGGCGGTGCCCGCGACCGGCAAGCCCCGCGCCTATGGCCCCGACGCGGGCGGCCTCGCGCCGCAACCTCAGACGTAGCCGCGAGCCGGCGAATTCTCCTCTGCTCGCTTCCAGATGAGATATCGCCCGAACGGCGGTATTTCACATCGTTCGATCGAGCCGCGTGAGCGCGACTTCGCGGATTCGTAGTTGGTCGATCCGCCTTTCGCGTACAGCCCGAGAGGGGCGCCGAGCGTCCGGGCCCGATCACTTTCCCGCCGTCGCCCGCGCAAAGCTTTCATGCCTTTGAGCGATCGCCTCGGAAAGCGCGCCCGAAAACCCCATCTCGGCGAGCATCAGCGCTGCCTCACGCATTTCCGCCGCGCGGCGTATCCCGTGGCGCGTTACGCGTGTCGGCATGACTCGTATCAGTTCGGCCCAATCCATGCCGGGATAGCTCGCGGTCAGGCTAGCGAGCACGGCGGGCAGGACCCCGGCCTTTTGGCCCGCTAGCCCGAGGTCGACCACCAGCGCTTCCAGACCCTTGATGATGATCGAGCGGCAGAGCTTTGTTGCGGAGGCAATGCCGATTTCCGTGCTCACCGGCGTGATTTTCATGCCGAGTGCGCTGAGCCGCTCCGCCAGGGCGTCGGCCTTCGCCCCGCCCGCCAAGATCGGCGACGCGATCCCGAGTCCCTCGACCGGCGACATCACCGCGAACTCGACGAAGTCCGCGCCACTCGGACCGACGGCGGCGGCAACCCGGCGTTTGGTCGACGGCGAGACGGAATTGAGGTCGACATAGATCTGGCCGGCCGCGAGGTGGGGAGCGGCGGCGAGCGCCGCCGCTTCGGCCTGATCCGCCGTCACGGCGGAAATCACGATATCCGCGCCGCGGCAGGCGCCGCCGGAATTTGTAGCGGCGCGTAGACCGTTCGTCTCGGCGAGGCGCAGAAGTAGCGGACCGAGCTCGGTATCGTCGAATTTTAGATCGTAAACCGCGATCTCGACCTCAGACCTCTGCTCGAGCTGGCGCGCGAACAATTGACCGACTTCGCCGAAGCCGATGATGGCGAGGTTCAGCGCCACGATATCCGTCTCCTCCGCTGGGCTCGTCCGCGGTAGATGGACCCGATCGGGCCCGAACGCCAGTGGAGAAGCTCCAGCGCTCTGCGACGGGCCATCGAATGTCTGTTTTCGGGAGCAAGGCGCCATCGATCGGAGGCCATTGTTTAGGCGCCGCGCCTCAGCCATATAGTTCGCCGGCCTCCGCGACGAGGATGCGAGACAAAACCGTCGAGCGAAGGTTGGACCGAAGCGCACGCGCTGATAGGCGCCGCCCGCGACCATGAACCCGAAGGAGCCCATCCGATGACCCATGCGATTCGCTTTCATAAGACTGGCGGCCCCGAAGTGCTGCAGTGGGAGGACGTCCAGCTCGGCAAGCCCGGACCTGGCGAAGCGCGC
>Ga0182024_10024809_pt1 | contig 10631 bp, 10 predicted proteins | sample P32metaG_FD_120480 | JGI IMG/M metagenome (GOLD analysis project Ga0182024, IMG submission 120480) | Permafrost microbial communities from Stordalen Mire, Sweden - P3-2 metaG (Illumina Assembly) | ecosystem: Environmental > Terrestrial > Soil > Wetlands > Permafrost | place: Sweden: Stordalen...
AAATGCCAATCAATCTCGTCCCAACCAACGGCTGCAACAAATCACGCCGCCGTCGCCGTGTTCGGCAATCTCGTGCCGACCAAAAAGCTGTTCACTATGTGTTCATGAATAATGCAGGCTAGGTGTCTCAATGTTCGGACAAACCGGCCAAATTGTCCCAGTCAATCGGATGGCTGGAATAGCGGTCGGATTCATCGATGCCCAGTTGCCTCCAGTGTCTTCAATCTTCAGTTATTTCCCCGCAGATAGATCACTACCCGTTGGAGAGGTCGCCATTCAAGTCGGTGGGCCCGATATTGCGCAACAAATTGAATCACACAATTCGCAGCCGCAGATCAAGTTCACTCGCTTGAAGAATATGATTCTCAACACCATTGCCTTTGGCGAACAAGAGAGAGAGTCTTTCCGTGACGAGTTCCAGCGGATATTCAACGGCGTGCTAAAAGGAAAAGAAATCGGTGAATTCAATACGAGCCGAATTGGTTTGCTGTCTGTTCTCGTCAAGGACATTGAAAGTGGGCGCGTCACGGAAATGGACGCACTTAGCAGTGGAGAAAAGAATCTTATTCTCACCAGCCTGTTGATCGCAAAGACCGTGTCTGATGGGGGTATCGTTCTCTTTGATGAACCGGAACTTCACTTGAGTTCGTCCGTGTGCAAAGAGCTTCTCGCATTTCTGCTGACCAACTATGGAACAAGGAAGGGCATTCAATTCATAATTTGTACCCACTCCCCCGAGATTCTGACCGCAGCGTTTGAGAATGAGGAATGCGCCCTCTTTCATCTAAAGACTCCAAGCAATATCAGTAAGGTGGGGCGTCGCGCCCTTGACGAATATGCTATTGCTTTGCAAAAGCTTGGAATCTCGGTTGGTGAGGTCCTCTTGTATGAGCGAACCGTCCTGGTTGAGGGGAACGAGGATATTGATTTCTTGAGGACCGGTTTCGGTGAGCTTCTCAGAAAATACAACATCAAGGATCGCGGAGGTCGCAGGGAGGTTGAAAAGACCGCCAAGAAGCTCCAAGAGCTTGAACAAACGGGCGAGAAGGTATCCCCCATTTTCATTATTTTAGACAAAGATGAAGAAATCACTGACCTGGTGAGTTCTGCAGCAGTTCGCATCCTTCAGTGGAAGAGAAGATGTATTGATAACTATCTACTCGATATTGACGTAATGTCGGAGCTTCTGAAAGACGATGGCATAGTGAAGAGTGCGATTGCGGATTCTGGTGAGGCCGAGCGGCTCCTCCGCCGCTTGGCATTGGATCAGATTCCAGAGATCGCGGCCCGAGAGGTCTATGCAGCTTACGGCTTCCTGAGCCCAGCTCTTCGATCTGAGGACATGGAAAAGAAAACCGTGACGGAGATAAGCGAGGCGGTATTCACGCGGATGAACGCATCGCGGACGTCGATGCTTGAAAACAAACCAGAGGCGTGGAAAGAGGAGTTTGCCATACGGTTGGAGCAAAGAATTATTCAGTTGCGGCTGCTTTGGGAGCCAAAGTGGATGGATATCTGCGATGGCAAGCGCCTATTCAAAGACCTCCAGAAGGAAGGCATCTTGAGGATTTCTCTCACCTCGTTTAAGCATAAAATCATTCAAAGGATGAAAGAAACCCAGTCGGATAGTTGGAGACTTGTTGAGAGTCAATTGCGTGAGCTAATTGGCTAGACGAGTCAACCGAACATCGAAGGAGCAAACAATGGATCTACGCCTTTGGTTAGCTTTCTTTCTGACTGCACTAGGCCTCATATGCCCGGTATCCGCCCAGACCCAAGTTGCAACACCCGTTCCCACCGCTATTGACTCGAAGCTGGTGTTCGATGCCGCCGGGCCTGAGCAGCGGAAATCCTTGGGCAATGTCTATCTAATCGCGTGCCCGACTGAAAAGGGAACCGAGCTCGGAACCGGTTTCTTGATAAAAGGAGACATTGTAGTCACGAATGCCCACGTAACAGCAACCTGCAACGAAACCAATCTCGTAGGGGTGAGCACTTCAAGCGAACAAATTCACTTTTCCCTGGTAATAAAAGACCAAGATCGTGATCTCGCATTGCTTGTTCCTGCGAAGCCCATTAGCGGAGGTTTCAATCTAGCCACGACCGATTCCGTGACTCCTGGTACACAAGTTTCTACGTGGGGCTACCCGTTCTACTACAACGGCATATCCCCTTTGTTGAGTGTGGGATATGTTTCAGGCTATCGTGTTGTTTCCGCTGGCGGCAAGAACGTGAAGCACTTAGTTATAAATGGCGCTATCAATCACGGCAATTCCGGGGGGGCCCTTTTACCGGCAGGGCGCACGGACGTAATCGGAGTCGTGGTGGCCACTTACCACTTTTACCCACCAGAAGTGAAGCAAATTATTGACGCGCTCTCGAACCAGGCAAATGGGTTCCAGGTCGGCAGAGTCAGACAGCCGGATGGGACTCAAAAGTCAATTAGCGAGGCTCAGCTTACCTCCATGGTATTGGAGGAATTCTATGAGAAGACTCAGGTGATGATCGGTGAGGCAATTGCTGTCTCGGAGCTAAAGAATATGATCAAGGATCATGCACAGGAGCTGCCCAAGACCCCAAGCACAGGAAAGCTTCCACACTGAATGACAGGTTCAAGACAGGATAGGGATATAGGGTAAACAGCTGAACTCCCATCGGATCAAGGCTCTAACCGATTGATTCTAGGTAGATGGGAAACTCTGCCGCAGAGCATCTAACGTTTTCAGATGCATTAACAGTGTGTTCCAACTGGAACTCTCTTGGGACGCCAAATCGAATCAGCAGCACCCTCGAAGCTGAACCTGGCCTATGCCGTTTCTACGGTCTCGCTGTCTTCAAAAGAGTCAGTCATCGGGAGGAAGAGGGCCAAGACCGCGGCTTGGGCGGCGTGCTTGGCAGGCGCAACGGCCTGTGTGTAGACATCCATCGTAGTCCGCAGGGTGGAATGCCTCATCAATTCCTGCATCACTTTGAACTCGGCTCCGATGCTCCTGAGCAAAGTGGAGTAGGTGTGTCGGAAGGTATGCCAGCCGATACGCTTCTCAATATTCAGTGACTCGGCAACTGGCCGGATGTACTTGCGAAGAATTACCGCGCCCCAATAAGGTCGTCGTCCTTTGTGCAATCGACTGGCAAATATCCAGTCTTCGCATCCGGTAAACCTGCAGGTCTTTCTCCAGTTCAACAGTGCCTCTCCGAGCAGCGGATGCAGAGGAACCGGCTTTTCCGACGACTCGGTCTTGCATCGACCGACAACGCCGAAGACGATCGAACGCACAACCCTGAGTTCTCCGCGCTCGAAATCGACATCACGCCATTTGAGCCCGAACAACTCGCTTTGTCTTAAGCCGGTTGATGCCGCCAGCAGTACGAGTGTTCGCTCCCGAAGGGATAAGTGGTCAACCAACGACTTGATCTCAGCCGCTGTAAGCACGTCTGGGGCACCCCGGCGCTTCGCGCCTTGGCGGACGAACCGTATGGGGTTGCGATCGAACAATTCGTAGCGACACGCATGATTAAACAGGATCGACAAGATGCTTCTGATCTTGGCGCGTGATGATCGAGCTAGCGAAAGCTGCCGCAACCATGCTTCGACCTCCACAGCCTTGACTTCGTCGAGATAAACAGAACTCCACCGCGGCTTGATCCACTTGCGAATATAGCCGCGATACGATTTCACGGTGGCGAAGCTGCGAAAGCTATCGCGGCTTCTCAATTCCCTCTGTTCAAAATGCTCGCAGATCTGCTCAACAGTGATCTTGCACGCACGATTGTCTGTGCGCCCTGCATTAATGTGAGTCAACAGGCGGTAGTCGCACCGCGCGCTGCTTGTGCGTCGGGGTACTGCTGCACTGTTCCAATTACCTTCTTGCGATAGATCCGGCCACCGCTCCGATTCTTTTCAGACCAGCGAAACTGCCAAACGTCCGGTCCGTGCTTACGATGGGTTCGAATGATGCTCCCTTGTTGCATGGCTGCCTTCTCCTTGAGTGATCTGGGGACAGTTTCAATGTTCTAGTCCCCCCACGATCGGAAATCTCCTGCTCACGAGCCCTAGATCATTTCTTTTCACTGATCGTGACCATCGGTTTCGGTAAAGGGGTGAGCCGGCTGGTCAAGGGAGAAGTTTCTTGCAGCCCGCCAATATGTCGAGACGGATTCTATCCACATTTCCGCGCTCATGGTCATTCAGGGCGGCGAAGTTGTCGACCAGCGGGGAGACTTCGATACGAGGATCGACGCCTATTCAGCGCGCAAGAGCCTGATCAGCGCGCTTTGTGGCATCTATTCTTCCGAAGAGGCGATTGACGTCAACCAGATCTTGAGCAGTAGGGAATTGACGAAGCCCCCGGATCCGCGCCGGATGCTCTCTCATCTATCTTCCTTCCCGCTCCTCCTGGAATGTACGTTTCAGGAGAAACACATGAATTGCAATCGCAATTTCCCGACTCCGCCGGCAGTCGGTCGCATATCCCAGCAACGTTGATCTACAGTATTTATTGGAGAGCCGAAGAACGCTCGCATGGGTATAGTTCTTACCATCTCCCCACATGGACGCTTGCTGGTGTTGGCTTCTGAGCCGCCGTCGCCGGACGATCCTTTTTGCGAACGGATCCCAGAAGCATTCGCCAGATCACAGGCCAACGGACTCTTGAGCCTGGCGACAAGCGAACTCACGTCCGCGCTACCGCCTGAATTCGTCTGGGCGCGCAATCTCGCTTCTCGCTATCTGACCCGTCTGTGCCACGAACCGGAGACTGCTGGCACTTCCGAGCTGCGCCCAACGCCCGTGCCCGAGCCAGGGGATCTCGCGGCCATGGCTCAGTCCGCCCCGCCTATGCGCGGACTGGAATACCTCCAGGCGTCCTTGCTTGCCGACTGGTGGTCGGATCTGGACGGCCTAGTGCGGGCGGAGGTTCGGGAATCAGGGCGAAACGTTCAAGATTACCTGCACCAGCTCAACCCGGCCTGGCGAGCAGTCGGGCGGGTTACGTTCCACCTGGCCGAGAACAAGCGCGACCCGGACTATCCCTTTGCGTTTCTCGCCACCTATGTGACGCGGTTATCCGCCCAGGGCAAGGCGCAGAATTTGCCTTTGGGCCGTGCTCTCCAGGAGTACGCTGGCGCCAGGAACCGTCCGGCTCTGTTAACCCTACTTGAGCCGATCCAACGCGCGTGCGAATCGATTACCTGGGTGAAAGAGCTCGCCGATTCAGGCGAGATCTATCAACCTCTTGCCTGGACGCCCAAAGAAGCCTATCAGTTTCTGCAAGGCATCCCCGGCCTAGAGGCAAGCGGCCTCATTGTCCGCGTGCCCGACTGGTGGAAGGCGGCGCGTCCTCCACGGCCCAATGTAAGCGTAAAAGTCGGGGAGCACGCAACAGGAAAACTCGGCGCGACTGCTTTGCTCGATTTTTCAGTGCAGATGGTTCTGGACGGCGAACCGCTTGATGAGAGCGAGCTGCAGCAGATTTTTGGTTCTTCCGACGGGCTGGTTCTTCTCCGTGGCAAGTGGGTGGAGGTGGATCGCGATAAGCTGGGCGAGGCTCTGAAGCACTGGAAGCAGGTGGAGCGGCAGTTGCGGGATGGCGGCCTTTCGTTCTTTGATGGAATGCGCCTGCTCGCCGGCATCAGACCGGGGACGGACACGGCTTCTGAACAGGCCGAGGCGGCACGCGAGTGGGCAGGAATCTCCGCCGGGAGGGATTTGGAGGTGCTCCTCCGCGAACTGCACGAGCCGCAGGCTGGGCGCGACGCCGTTCCGCCTGGCCTGCACGGAGAACTGCGACCGTACCAGAAGGTCGGCGTCCACTGGATGCGGTTTGTTACCAGGCTGGGATTTGGCGGGTGCCTCGCCGACGATATGGGGCTTGGCAAGACTGTCCAGGTGATCGCCCTGCTTCTGCATCTGCAAGCGGAAGCAATCAACTGCCCCAGCCTCCTGGTGGTTCCGGCCACTCTCATCGCTAATTGGAAAGCCGAGATCGAGCGCTTTTCGCCGTCGTTATCTCTGCTCATCGCGCATCCATCTGAGGGAGTGCTTGAAGCCGGAGATGCAGTGGGTGGACGCGACCTGGTCATCACCACCTACACGATGTTGACCCGGCTCGAGTGGCTGCGCCAGCGCGAATGGCGACTGGTCATCCTTGACGAGGCGCAGGCGATTCGCAATTCCGGAACACGCCAAAGCAGAGCGGTGAAGGAACTCCGTGCCCAGGGACGTATCGCCCTGACAGGTACTCCGGTCGAGAACCGACTCTCCGATCTATGGTCGATCTTCGACTTCCTCAACCCAGGTCTGCTGGGCGGCGCCCAGGCATTTGTCCGCTTCGCAAAGCAACTGGAGGCGGTCACGACCGGTGGGTCGAATCCGTACCGTGCTCTTCGCGCGCTGGTCCAGCCCTACATGCTGCGCCGTCTGAAGACCGACAAGCGCGTTATCGCCGACCTCCCGGAGAAGACCGAGGTGAACGCCTTTTGTGGATTAAGCCGGCAGCAGGCCGCCCTTTACGAACAGGCGGTACTAGAATTGGCAGCAGCCATTCAGCGGGCCGACGGGATCCAACGTCGCGGGATCGTGCTCGCTTTTCTGATGCGCCTGAAACAGATCTGCAATCATCCTTCTCAATGGACCGGAGACAACCGTTACGAAGCGGAGCATAGCGGCAAATTCGTCCGACTGAAGGAAATATGCGAGGAGCTTGCGGAACGCCAGGAGAAGGTCCTGATCTTCACGCAATTCCGGACAATCACTTCGCCTCTCGCCGAATTTCTCGCCCGCGTATTCGGGCGTCCGGGGCTGGTTTTGCACGGAGAAACGGCTGTTGCCAGGCGGCGCGAACAGGTGGAATCTTTTCAGCGCGACGATGGGCCGCCCTTTTTCGTCTTGTCTCTCAAGGCCGGCGGAACGGGCTTGAACCTGACCGCTGCATCGCACGTGATTCACTTTGACCGCTGGTGGAACCCCGCCGTCGAGAACCAGGCCACGGACCGCGCCTTCCGTATCGGTCAGAAGCACAACGTACTTGTTCACAAATTCATCTGCCGCGGAACGGTGGAGGATAAGATCGACGAGTTGATCGCCCAGAAGACCGGGCTGGCGCGCGATCTTCTGGACGGTGCAGGAGACGCGCTGCTCACCGAGATGAGCAACGACGAATTGTTGCGTTTTGTGGCGCTGGACATTGGGAAGGCAATGGAAAAGTAACATTACGCGCTATGGCCGCCTCCGGCGCGCGAATCCCCACAATTGTTTCAACTCTTCGATGACTTCATAGACGATCAGGCAGGTGGATGTTCTCTCGATCATGGCCATGGTGCGAAATGCGAATTCCGGTTCGTATAAATACGGATACCCTCTGCAATCGGCAGGGCGGTCTTCATAAACACTGCACCGGCTGTCTCTCAAAAACGGGCAGGGAGTAGTGCGCGTTTCCCATGGGTTTGTTTCGTCTTCGATCGGCTGCAGATAATCATCGATGAACTGTTGCTGCGACATTCCCAGGCGGATGGCTAACCGGCTCACTTCCTCTTCGCTGAACGTGGGCCTGACTTCACGGCAACAATTCGCGCAGGCAGTGCAATCGATGTGGGCCCAAACGCGCCTGGTTGTTTCAAAGACCTGCCGGTCCATGCCGTCAGGATCGAGGTCGCACTCGGATTTCACAAACCGGCGGAATCTCCAGTTCTCGTCTTCCTTTTCTTTTGCTAGCGCGCGAATCTGAACAAGATCGGGAGCCATACACATTGAGGATGGTGTCTGGCACGCCGGAATGCAAGCCGGTCGATTTTCGGCCGCGTTTTCCCCATACGTGCGCGTGCTATGGTGTGTGTGAACTTTCAAGCGAGGGCTTCATGGATTGGGGTTATTACGGACCGTACATTCCGGTGGTCAGGCGACGGGCCAATGCTTTGCGCGAGGCGCGGCGACTGGCCGGGAAAGGTACGCAGCTATCGCCGGTGACGGTCTCCGGCCGCGCGATCGCCACCACGTTCTGGGGCAAAGCCTGGTGCGAAAACCTGGAATCGTACAGCGATTTCAGCAACCGGCTGCCGCGGGGACGGACATATGTACGCAACGGCTCAGTCATCAATCTGCAAATCGAGCCGGGGAAAGTAACCTCCCTGGTGAGCGGCTCACACCTGTATCGCATTGCCATCTCCATCCGGCCACTGGCTACGCCGAGATGGAAAGCTATCAAACAACAATGCAGCGCGCAGATCGGCTCTGTCGTAGAGCTTTTGCATGGCAGGCTCTCAAAGAATGTTATGGAGATCGTGACAAATCGCGAAAACGGTCTCTTCCCGGCGCCCGCCGAGATCGAGATGTCCTGCTCCTGCCCTGACTGGGCGGGCATGTGCAAGCATGTCGCCGCCACCTTGTACGGAGTGGCCAGTCGTCTCGATCAAGATCCCGCACTGCTGTTCAGGTTACGGCAGGTGGATCACGTGGATCTGATCGAACAGGCTGGCCGTCCTGCCGCGAGCCTGAAAACCAGAAGTAGAAAGACAATCGGAAATGACCAATTGGCGGATGTGTTCGGCATCGAATTGGACACGGACGGCGCGATTGCCGTCTCCGCTTCAGTTCAGCACGCCGAACCGAAGCGCGATGGAAGGCCTCTTGCGCCTGAAGAAAAGAAGGTGAATCGCACTCGGAAGGCGCAAGACAGCGCGGCCCTGGCGTCCGGGAGATCCGCTAATGCAAGACGCAGAGCGCTCACTTCTCAGGAGCGGAAGCAAATCGCTGAGGCGCAAAGAAAGCGGTGGGAGGCCGTTCGGCAGAAACGGCTGCCCCAGAACGGCAACCGGAGTCCACTTTCTCCGTCGTCCGCAAAGAAGAATGCAAAAGCTAAACCGGCGCAATCCGCACGCAGCAAATTCACGCGCCCGGCTGGCGCTGTTTGATGGGTTGCGGTCAAACTTTCGCCGTGCTTGCCCATCGCCAGCGCGCCCTGTCGAAGAAAGATGGCTCTACTTGCACTCTGTCTAGGAGCCGGTGATTACTACGAGAGCTGTCCCTGTCCTCGAAATGATTCGCATCGCGCGCATCTTCGGTCATGCCGATGTACAACGCTCCGCCGGACTTTACGATGTCCGGAACCGGTGCAGTCGAGCTGAAACTATTCGGTGTTCTATGAGGCTGGAGGAAACAACCGTTCGATCGTCACCATAGGCAGGAACAGCCGTTTCTTCGAGTTGGGAAACGAAATGAACCCAAAGTCCTGATAGAAGTTGTGCGCCTTATTGTCTTTGGCATCCACCACGACCGCGGCCGAGGCAATATCCCGGCTCATCGCGAGAGCCCGTTTTAGGGCATCTAGCAGGAGCAGTTCCCCTAGGCCCTGCCCTTTGCAGGTCAAATCGCGGGCAAGTCTGCCAAGGAGCGTGGCTCCGATCCGATCGTATCGCGGCAGATTCAATTGCCTAATCAATTCCGTCGGAATGTCTTCGGCGTCAATGCTGTCCTGAGTGAGGGTGTAATAGCCTACCAGCCGACCGTCGTCCGACATGAGCACGTAAACGATGCAGGCTCGCCGAGCAATGTCTTGTGTGGCCTGCTCCTTGATATAGCGGGTGAGCTCTTCGGATTCACAGGAAAAAGCCGTCCGGAGCTTCTTGTGGTGTGCTCCGAACGGCTGGATCGGCTTAAACTTGGGATTAGAGATTGTCTACCTCCCAAATACCTGCGCGTGCCGTGCGGCGGCGTTCCGCAGTCTTGCATTGGGAGATGGGGGATTCAGAAGGGCTTCAACGAATGCGATCTTGTCGCGCCGTGTCAGATCCGCCAGCTCACTTTCGCGCAGAACGCGGTGAGCGGCCTCCACAGCGCTATTGACCACAAACTCGGTCACCTTTCTTCCCTGAACCGCAGCCGCTCTCTCCCAGAGCGCTTTGGTCTCGCGGGAAACCCGAGCTTCTAGACGCGCGTCACGGATAGATTGTGTTTTGGTTGCAACGGCTGGCATAGTGACTCCTTCGTTACCTTGTCCGACTGTCACTAAGTGTACGGCAATTTGCCGTACACATCAAGCAGTTGCACGATTTCCACTAGTAATTGTTTAGACACTAATCAAGCCGATGGGCGGCGAGGGCGGCGGTTCGATCTTCGGCGAGTCAATTGAACGCGGTTTTGCCAAACGGGTTTCGGGACCAGTTCGGGACCACAAAACGGGTCGTTACGATCGCTAAAATGTGTTCGGATGCGTTTTGAGGCTGCTTTAGAATGTTGGAGTTGCGATTTGCACCCGTTCTTTCACGGCGATAACACGGGTTCAAATCCCGTCGGGGACGCCAATAGAATCAATAATATACAGCACAATTAGTGGCAGAGTGGTAAACATCCTCGCAAGGCATATCCAAAAGCCGGTAATGGGAGTGCCGCTCGATCCGTTCGCAGCGCTCGTTTGCCGTGAGAGCCTACCGAGACACCCCCACAACCCCTAGAAGCCTTCCGGCGAGCTGTCGGCATCCCCCGGTCGCCATGTTCGGGAGCCAGAGTGAAACTGGGGTATACCCAAATAACGAAGCGATGATTCAAGGTCGAGAATCAGAGCAGGAACTCGGTCGTGACCACATAGAGAAGTTCAATCTCGTAGCATGTAAACGTTGAGTGGATCAGATGTTCGAAT
>Ga0182024_10024810_pt1 | contig 10631 bp, 8 predicted proteins | sample P32metaG_FD_120480 | JGI IMG/M metagenome (GOLD analysis project Ga0182024, IMG submission 120480) | Permafrost microbial communities from Stordalen Mire, Sweden - P3-2 metaG (Illumina Assembly) | ecosystem: Environmental > Terrestrial > Soil > Wetlands > Permafrost | place: Sweden: Stordalen...
GCGCATGCGGCGCAAGATGCGCGGTGGCGGCGGTGCGGGCACTGATCCGAGAGTGGAGCAAGAACGCCGCGGCGAAACTGCTGCTCCAGCCGGGGCGCCGACGGAGGCGCGCGTTTCGAGGCCCGAGCCGTCCCGCGGCGCGGGAAGGCCGGAACGGCCGGAACGGCCGGAACGGGCCCCCACGCCATCCATCAGCGAACTGCTGAAGGAAGGCCAGGAGATCATCGTCCAGATCGCCAAGGAGCCGCTCGGCCAGAAGGGCGCGCGCATCACTTCGCACATCGCATTGCCCGGAAGATACGTAGTGTATATGCCGACCGTGGAACACACCGGTGTTTCCCGCAAGATCGCCAGCGACGAAGAACGCCAGCGTCTGAAGCGTATTCTGCAAATCCATCACGCCGGTGTTCCCGGCGGCTTCATCGTCCGAACGGCTGGCGAAGGCAAGAGCGAAGAAGAGATCGCCTCCGACATGAACTTCCTCGCCAATCTGTGGATGGACATCCGGCAAAAGGCCGAAAAACGGCCCGCGCCGCTGTTGTTGCATCACGATCTCGACATCGTCCAGCGCACGTTGCGCGATCAGTTCACCGAGGAATTCAAGGACGTCTGGGTAGACAACGAAGATCTCTACGAACGGATACTGGGCTTCGTCCAGCGTTTCCATCCAAGTCTCGTACCACGCGTCAAGCTTTATACGCGTCCCGCGCCGATCTTCGACGCGTTCAATATCACAGCCGAGCTCGAAAAAGCTTTGCGTCCCAAGGTGTGGCTGAAATCGGGAGGATACATCGTTATCAACCAGACCGAGGCGCTGGTGGCTATCGACGTGAATACCGGCAAGTACGTCGGACGGTCCAATCGTCTGGAAGACACTATCGTGAAAACCAATACCGAAGCGGTGAAGGAGATCGTTCGCCAGGTCCGGCTGCGCGACCTGGGCGGCATCATCGTGGTGGACTTCATCGATATGGACGAGCGCAAGAACCGTCAAAAAGTGATGCAGGCGCTGGAGGACGCCATGCGCGCCGACCGCGCTCCCTACAAAATTCTGCAATTCAACGATTTCGGATTGGTGGCCATCACGCGCAAGCGTGTGAAGCAAAGCCTGGAGCGCTCGCTCTGCATGCCGTGCCCGCACTGCGAGGGCGCCGGTTACGTGAAGAGCGTGCAGACCATCGTCGGAGAAATTCTGCAGGAGGCGCACAAGATCGCCTCCACCGTGGAAGGAAAAGACGCCATGCTGCGCGTGCATCCGGACGTCGCGAAGCTGCTCAAGTCGAATCAGAATAAATATCTCGAGGAGTTGGAAGAGATTCTGCGCCGCCCCGTGCTGGTGCGCGCCGATCCGCTGCTGCATCACGAAAAGTTCGATCTTACCTAGTGGGTACTTACGCACATCCCGAAGTTCTGGTGAGTACGGATTGGGTTTCGAAGCATTCGAGCGAGCCGAATGTCCGGGTCGTTGAAGTGGACGTCGACAGCAAGACGTATGACGAAGGCCACGTGCCTGGCGCGATCGCCTGGGCCTGGCACACCGAGCTGTGCGATACTCTGATTCGCGACATATTGCAGAAAGCGCAGTTCGAGTGGTTGATGACTCGATCCGGCATCGATAACGACACCACTGTCGTTTTGTACGGTGACAACAACAACTGGTTCGCTGCCTGGGCATTCTGGCAGATGAAGATTTATGGCCACGCGGACGTTCGCATTATGGACGGCGGACGCAAGAAGTGGTTGGCGGAAGGCCGGGACTTGGATACGCAGCCCCATACCGCTACGCCCAGCAAGGGGCCGTACATTGCGAGCGGTCCGGATCATTCGCTCCGATCCTTCCTTGCGCAAGTGCAGCAAGTGGAAAAGACAGCCAGCGCGGTGCTGATCGACGTCCGTAGTCCACAAGAATTCACCGGCGAGCTTCTGGCGCCTCCGGGCCTGCTGGAAACCTGCCAGCGCGGCGGCCACATCCCCGGCGCGCATGGTGTTTGCTGGAGCAGGTCGTGCAACGATGATGGCACTTTCAAACCGATCGAGGAATTGCAGAAGATTTACGGCGCCGAAGGCGTCACCGAAACCACACCAGTGATCACCTATTGCCGCATCGGCGAACGATCCAGCCACACCTGGTTTGTGTTGAAGTACCTGCTGGGCATCCCGAACGTAGCGAACTACGACGGCTCCTGGACCGAGTGGGGCAACCTGGTGGGCGCGCCAATCGAGCGCGGCAGCGCCTGAGACCGCAAGACTACAACGAGCAAGCGGAGATCTGTTAACGCTAAGCCCGTGGCGCACGCACTCTTGCGTGCCGTCTCGACACTCGTGTCGAGACCTTTGAATCCAACCCTAAAAACTAAACCGCAGCGCAAACTGCATGATCCGCGGATCCGCCGCGAGCGATGTGATGACGCCCGGCGAACCGCCGCTAACGTTCGAGTTCGGCAATCCGAACGCCACCGTGTTCGTCAGGTTAAACGCTTCAGCGCGAAATTGCAGCTTCATCCGCTCTGTGAACAGAAAGTTGCGCGAGACCGAAAGATCCAGATACTGCAATGCCGGCCCTCGAAGGCTGTTGCGGCCCGAGTTGCCGAAGACGCCGGGCGAGGGAATGCTGAACGCGTTTGTGCCGGCGAACCCCTTGCATTTCGAGTTGGCCGTCGTATAGAACCAGCAATTGACATTGTCGTCCATCACGGGCGTACCGATCACATTGGGAAGCGCTTGCTCTTCTCCGATATCGATGGAGCTGTTGTTGGAACTGGCGAACGCAGTGAAGGGCCGGCCGGCCGAGTATGTATATGCGCCGGCAGCTTGGAATCCGCCGACGATTTTCGAAACCACGCCGCTCGAAGCCCACGGCTTGCCTTTACCAAAGGGCAGCTCATAGACCCAGCTAATAACGACGCGCTGAGGGACGTCGAAATCGCTGGGGCCGCGCCACGCTTGCTGGTTGTTGGTGATCTGCGAGAACGCGTTCGAGCCTAACACCGACAGCTCCTCGGCGGTATCGTCGATCGATTTCGACCAGGTGTACGCCAGGCGCATGCTCAGGCCCGCGGTGAAGCGGCGCTCCAGCGTTACATCCAGTCCGTTATAGCTGGAGTTGCCGTCGTTCTGCGAGTACTCGAGGAGCCCAAAGTTGGGATACGGCAGTATGGGTTGATGATTGGCGTTGAGCAGCACCTGTTGGCCGTTATTCACAAACTGATTGAGATCGCTCAGCGTCAACAGATGCGTGCCCTTACTGCCCACATAATCGGCTTCGAGGAAAAAATTGTGGGTCAGCTCGCGCTGGAATCCGATGCTCCACTGCTGGACATAGGGGCGCGGATCTTGCGGATTCGTGGTACGGATGTGCAGAAACTTATAGTTGATGTCGGCTGGATTCAGGAACGTGGCGGGAAATCCTGAATCGAGAGGAAAGACCGGGGCCAGCGCCGTGGACGCGAGCGAAATATTGTTGTTGATGAATCCAGGCGGATTCAACGCCAGCTGATTTTCGCTGCCCGCGCGATCGAACGGCACGTAGAACATTCCGTATCCGCCGCGCAGCACGGTTTTCGGCGTCAGTTCAAACGCGAACCCTATGCGGGGCGAAAAGTCTAATTTTTGCGGTTGAACCAGCGTGCTAGCTTCGAGCGATCCGCCGGAAGCCATGATGATGGACCCGCTTCCAGCCGGATCAAAATTCGACAGATGGTTGTTGCCTTCCCAAACCGGCGAAGAGAAGTCGTAGCGAACACCGAGATTCAGTGTCAGGCGATCGGTCACCTTGAAATCGTCCTGCGCGAAAAAATCGAACCAGTACCATTTTTGATTCACCTCGAACTGGTTCGAGAGCATCGCGGTCTGCGGATCGCCCAATAGAAAATCGGCGTACGGATATCCAGTGCCGGCGACGCATTGATTGCTGGCGTTGCGCTCGCAGGAGAAGATTTTGTCGAAAGTAAGAGCACCGCGCAGGCCGGGTACGTCCTGAAAATTGTCGCTTTGTGGAGCGTGAACATCGGTGCCGAACTTGAAATGATGCCTGCCGCGGCTCCATGACACGGTATCGCCGAACTGCCACTGCTGGGTCTTTTGGAATTTCGGCAGGAAGTTCGGGGATCCAATAAACGTATTGAGGTTGGCGAACGTGATCATCGTGACGCCGCCCGCGAACGCTGGATTGTCAGGAACTCCCGGCACCAGGTTGCCCCCGGATTGTCCGAACGGCTCCTGCTGCGCATAGGAATTGTCGTGCTCGTAGCCAATGCGCAATTCGTTCACAAGAGAAGCGCTGATGGGCCGCGTCCAGCCGATTACCGCGAGATCTGCGGTCAAATGATATTTTCCCTGCGAAGAGGACTGCGTGCCGTCGGCGATGCCAGGGAAAAGTCCGGGACTGTTGCGATCGCGATTGCTCCAGGTGTAGCGCGTGAACACGGTATCGTTATCCGAAGCCTGCCAGTCCACTCGCGTCGAATAACGGTCGGTGTTGTCCGTCAGGTCGGCATTCCGAAAGTAGTTGTTGAGTTCGGCGCCAGCCACGGTCGGTTGCGGAAAGAGAGCCATGATGGAGGAGGCCACCGGCGAAACACTGCTCGATGGAATAATGTTATTCGGAACTGGCGCGCCGTCCTGATAGATCGTTGGATACGTGGTGTGGACCGCGGCTCCCGCCGCTACGCTGAAATTGCCGACGCGTTCTGTATCCACAGGCACGGTGCCGCTGCGCAGTTGTCCGGTAATGATGCGCGTGGATTCCTCGTCGAAAAACGCGAAGAGCTTGTTCTTTTTGATGGGCCCGCCCAGGTTCCCGCCAAACTGATTGCGAATGTTCTCAGGCTTTGCGAGGCCCTGCCGGTTGGAAAAGAAATCGTTCGCGTCCGTGTCACGATTGCGAAGATATTCATAAAGCGTGCCGTGGTATTCGTTCGTGCCGCCCTTGCTGATCACGCTGATCACCGCGCCGCCGCGGCTGTATTCGGCCGAATAGGGATTGGTGATGATCTTGAACTCTTGCAGCGCGTCCACCGAAGGACGAGCTACCTGCGTGGTCAACTCCTGCACGTTTTCCGAGATCGAGTTATTATCCATGCCGTCCAGAAGGAAGTTGTTTTCGAGCTGGCGGATGCCATGCACGTTGAATCCGCCGGTACGGCCGGCACTGGTGCTGCCGCCCTGGTCCGTATAGCGCTGCCCTTGTACGCCGGCAACCAGATTCACCAGATCGTCCCAGCTTCGCAGCAACAATGGATACTCCGTCACGTACTTGTTGTCCACCACGGTGCCGATGGATGAATCTTCGGTGGAAAGTAGCGGCGCAGCGGCCTGCACTGTAGCAACTGTGGCAACGGTACCCACCGCGAGCGCGAAATCCTGACGGCCTTTTTCTGTTGCGTCGAGAGTGATCCGGCTGACGGCTTTCTGGAACCCGGTTTTTTCGATCGAGATCTCCCATTCACCCACCGGCAAATCCGCCAGAAAATAGTAGCCCTGGCCGTTGGTTTCGGTGGAGCGCTCAGCGCCGGTAGATACATTTTGCGCGGACACTTTCGCGCCGGCGACCAGCGCATCGCTTGAATCCTTAATCAAACCGGTCAGGCTGGCGGTGTTCACCTGAGCAAGTGCAGCCCCCGCCATCAGAATCAAGGCGCAGAAAGTTGTAGCAATGTTCCGAATATTCATAGATTCACCTCGTTAAGGAGAGTGCGACTGGGACTCGTTAGGCGAGTCTAGCAGCGCTTAGTTAACAGGTGATTACATCCGTGTGAACAATTCTTATTCGATCGCGAGAACCTAGTGGGCTGTCGTTGCTGAATCTTTACTACTGCCGTGCATCGCCATGAGTGGCGACGCGGCACGCAAAAGTGCGTGCGCTACCCGCGTGGCGCGAACACTCGTGTTTGCCGCGTTCGCACTCCTGCGAACGCAGGGGATTTCGATGCTAAAGGTATTTCGCCGACAGCCCACTAGAAGTGCAGCTCCGCCGAGATGGGGAAATGATCGGATGCATGAAAGTCGCTGTGGACTTCGGCGCCCTCGCACGTGATTGGGCCGCGTACGAAAATCCTAATGTGTGTGCGAATACGCCGCTCTCCAAAGCAACAGCTATATCCGGCCTCGCGCATACGCGTGATCAAGGGCGAGTGCCGGCCGGATACTTTTGTGCGTCCGCCAGCACTTCGTCAAGCTGGAGCAGCCGCCCGTGCTCCCTGGTGCGGCTTTCCAAATGCAAGCTGTAGACTACCAGCAAATTGCCGTTGCGATCCAATTCGTTTACAAGAGCAATTCGCCCGCCCACACGCCTCTGCATAATAGGGAGGGAAGAGACCAGCAATGGGCGCGGCTTCCAGAAGCCCGATTGATGGGTGAACCGCAAAATGCGCGAAGCGCGGATCGGCAGGCGGGTGAGGATCGCCTGGCCATGATAAGCGGGGCCCTGGGCCGTGCGTTGGCCCAGTTCCCGGAACTCTGGCGCGAAAGTGTAATTCATGCCGAAAGTCTTAGCGAGCTCCTGCGCCACATCTTCACCGTGCGTGCGGCGGGCGTCCAAGTCCACTTCTTGGAAGATACAAACGTCCGGATGAGTTTCCCGCATAGCGGCCACGATGCCTTTGAAGTGCTGGCCGCGGTCGATATTCCAGTTAAGGATCCTCGCGCTGGTGCTGGGAGAGACATTTGTCGAATAGGCGCCGGCGTGGATAATCTCCAGCGGGTCCGCGGGCGGGGAATCGGCTGCTCCTGCCAGGGCAATTGTTAGCGCCAGGATGGAAGGGCCGGAGCGGAACATCAAACCTCTTGCACCAGTTTTTCAGGGCTGGCCGGGAAACGCAAACGCTTCCGGCTTTGTTTTATACTAGAAGGGAGCTAACGCCCGTTCACATCCCCAACATTGAGGAAGACCGGCGGTTTCCCGGGAGTTCGGATGACTATCGTACTGACAATTATTCACGTAATCGTTTGTTTCTTTTTGGTGGTGGTGGTGCTGCTGCAAAGCGGCAAGGCAGCGGATTTGGCGGGTGCGTTCGGCGGAATGGGGTCGCAGACAGCTTTCGGCCCGCGCGGTTCGGCGACGGTTCTCTCGAAGGCCACCACCATCGCCGCGGCGGTATTCATGGTGACCTCGCTCACGCTTGCGATCCTGGCGACGCGAAACGCCACTGCTTCGGGCAGCGTTCTGGAACGGCAGAAAGCGCCGGCGGCCAAAACGAAACCGGGGGCGCCAACTGGGACACCGTCTGTCACGATAACGCCGGAAGGTGGCACGCCGAGGACGATACCGCTCAACTTACCCAGCCAGCCTGGGACCAAGCCGCCCGCCGGCCAGCAACCGCCGGCCAAGCAGCCCCCGGCACCGACGAAGAAATAACGAGTGTGGGCCACGCGGAGGTGGCGGAATTGGCAGACGCACTAGCTTGAGGTGCTAGCGGGAGTAATCTCGTGGGGGTTCAAGTCCCCCTCTCCGCACCAAATTTCACTTAGCGCTTGCAATAACTGTATGGGAATAGATGTTGGTGTCTTTGGCGTTACTTCCCGGGAAGACGCTTCCTGGAACGGAAGCAGCATCTAGATGAATATCGAGCGCTACAAGCAGCGGTTGCTCAATATAGAACGAGAGCTTCTAGCGGATATCGCGCGACTGGAAGGGGAAGCCTGTAGTTCTGGTGAACCAGAAGTCGGAGACGCTACCGATGCGGCCACCTCCTCCGAGGGCACGTCGGAATCCCTCGAAGAGGAGGCACTGGCGTCGCGGACGCTGACTGCGGTGCGGGACGCCTTGCATCGTATCGAAGCGGGGACCTATGGTAAGTGCGCCGCGTGCGGACGCCCGATTGAAGCGGCCCGCCTGGAAGCGGTTCCCTGGGCGCGATATTGCCTGGAGGATCAGAAGAAACAGGATGAGGCGGGGCACGTGCCGCAAGGCGGTTCGACACTTTGACCGACTAACTTTTACGTTCCACAAGGAGGAATCCATGCACGAATTACACCGCCAAGCAGCCGAACAGCATGAGATGGCGGCGCGCGCCCATCGTACCGCCGCCGGGCACAACGAGAAGGGCGACAACGCGACTGGCAACTGGCATTCGGGACGGGCACTCGAGTACGCTGACCGCGCTTACGAGCTTTCGAAACAGGCCCACAATAAATCCGGGCAGATAGAGAGTCTATGATGTCCACTCGTTACAACAACGGATCACATTACGAAAATCATCAGCGGGCCGCCGAGCTGCATGACATGGCCGCGCACGCGCACCGGACCGCCGCGGAGCATCACGGCAAGCAGGATCATCAGACCGGACAGGAGCGGTCCAGGCAAGCTCTAGAGCACTCTCTAGACGCTTACCGGCATACCCGAGAGGTGCATCAGGGGGTGACGAACGAGCATGGCATCGCCATGTTCGGTCATGCAGAGATAGCAGCTCTCGCCTACGAGCTCTGGCAAGCAAGAGGTTGTCCCGCGGGATCACCTGAGGAAGATTGGTTCCATGCAGCGGAACAATTACGTTCCCGCCGATAGACCAATTGGTCTTGTGTTGGGAGACGAGAATTGCAAAATGCGGGATTGCGCCGATCGACATCGCCGTGGAAGGTCTAGTTGCGGCAGCGCGAAGTAGCGTACCTTCCTGTACCGGGGTGTTTTGCCGTGTGTATCCACCTTTACCCCATGCCGGGGCGTGGAACCATAACCGCGTTGCGACTAGAGTTGCTACCACGTTCTCCAGATCTGGCTGAGCTCACGGCCGCGAAGATTGTCGCTCGTGTTTCGCTACCCAGACTTCCATTCGCTTTGTCGCCTGACTCAGAGGCGTACCGAGGGCGTAGGCGATCTTCCATAGGCGGCTAACCGTAGGGTTAAGGATTCCTCGCTCCACTCGATTGATGTATGTTCGGTCGAAACCGCACTCCCCGCTGAGGCGCTCCTGTGACTGGCCTGCCCGTTCACGGAGTTCGCGTACGACCGCTCCTATGGCCCTCGCCCTGAGATCGGTCGGCTGAATCTGCCTTTGGCGCCGTTGCATCGGCAGATCCGATGGTGCTACGTTGAAGCGTATTAGCCAACGGCATATACGCCGAAATTCCTGCCGCTTTGAACTTCAGCAGCGTGCCCGCCGGGCAAAGCAAGCAGTTGAGCTTGACCGTGAGCAACACAGGCAGCGCCACGCTCAACGTGAGCAGCGTCACTGCTGGTGGTGTGTTCTCAGTGCTCTCGCCCGCCGCGCCGTTTACTGTAGCGCCGGGCGCCGCGACTGCGGTTTCCGTGCAATTCAGCCCGTCCGCCACCGGCGGCCAAGCCAGCACGCTCAACATCGTCAGCAACGATCCGGTGCAGCCCAACCTGACGGTTCCGATTTGGGGCACGGGCTACAGCCCGGCCAACGTGCTGGTCTCCGACAGCTTCAAGCGCGCCAATGCGACTGAATGTTCGCTGGGCCCGGCGGACCTGAAATTCGGCGGCAGCGGCGCGTACTACTATTTGCCCGACTGGCCCGGGAGTGGCGGACCTGTCGGCGCCGGTATCATTTCGGGCGCACTCCAAAACAACGGGCTGGATTTCGGCGGCGTGCAACTCACCGCATCGTCCGACACCTGTGGCAGCGCCCAGGGTGCGGCACTCCCGCAGGATCTCGACATCATCGTAGATCTCTACGTCCCCGGGAGCTCGGGTAAGATCACGGATGCCGGTGCGTATTTCCGCAGCCGCTCAGCCGCTCCGGGCGATGGTCTTTTCGGCGGCACGTCCTCCGGCTACTGGGTGGAGCTATTCAGCACTGGCGAAGCGTGGGTGGATCAACTGAATCCTTTCGAACCCATCGCCAAGACCGCCGTACCAGCTTCCTTCAATCCGAATGTGGTGCATACGCTGGAGACGCTAGTTCAGGGGACCAGTCTACAGGTCACGCTGGATGGTAATCCTCAGACTTTCACCCAAAACGGCGCCGCGGTGACGACAGTGGCAGTACCCACGGCCTCGAACAATGGGGCGGTGGGCATCTCCTTCGGTTCCGAACGCAATCGCGGGAAGGCCGGAGGGCAAACTGCCAGCAACCTGGTGATTTCCTCCGCCGGCAGCGGCTCCAGCCCAGCGCCGCAAATCTCGGTCTTACCGGCCAGCCTGAGTTTCGGCAACGTGACAGTGGGCCAGAGCTCCACCATGACCCTCACCATCACGAATCAAGGAGGCGCCACGCTTAACGTAACCAGTCTCGGCGTCGCAGGGCCGTTCGCAATAGTTTCGCCCAACACGCCATTCACCGTGGCGGCAGGAGCAAGCGCCACGGTTACGATCAGCTTTACCGCTGTCGCCGGTCCCCAGAGCGCCACGCTGACCATCGCCAGCAACGATCCCGCGAATCCTTCCGTGTCGGTGGCGGTCACTGGAAATGGTGCGGCGCCAGGGGTTTCGGCGGCGGGTCTAATCGGCTACTGGCCGTTTGAAGGTAACGGCCAGGATGCTTCAGGAAACGGCTACGATTTGACTCTGGAAGGGGGCGCCATGTTTGGTCAGGGCATAAGCGGACAGGCGCTTAGGGATTGTTAGGAAATAAACTATCCAGATGATGGCGTGTGGGGATGGATTTCGTAGTTCCAATCGCCGTGGAACTTGTCGCGCTTGAGTCGGACGCCGGCGAGTTCCTTGTCGTCGA
>Ga0182024_10024811_pt1 | contig 10630 bp, 9 predicted proteins | sample P32metaG_FD_120480 | JGI IMG/M metagenome (GOLD analysis project Ga0182024, IMG submission 120480) | Permafrost microbial communities from Stordalen Mire, Sweden - P3-2 metaG (Illumina Assembly) | ecosystem: Environmental > Terrestrial > Soil > Wetlands > Permafrost | place: Sweden: Stordalen...
GTGCAGGACCCGCGATTCCGCTTCCTTCGTTGAGGGCTGGTGGCCCTCGCGAACCCACCACAGTGCGGTCGTTGCCTCACTCACCCGCTCGAACCAGTTTCGGCGCTGGACCAGCACGGCCCGGTGCAGGGGGCCATACACCCACTCTGACAGTTGTTCGATGGACTGCCACACACTCATGTTGATAATGACGCCAGCGGCGCCCTGCTCCTCCCACTCAAAGGCCTTCACCGAGGTGGCGTTTCCTTCGTCGGTCTGTAAGCGCCACACGAATCCGGGCGCGTCGTCGGCCGACGCATTGACCGGATCAAGCGCGGCCACAAAACCGGCCAACTGTTTTGAGTCGAGTGGCGCGAGTAGTCGACCAATGTTGACTTGGGCAATGTGGTACACCATCGGACAATCGTACGACGGCAGAACAAGAACCGCGACGTCTCAATCGATTCCAAACCACTCTCGACATTCGTCCAGACCTTCGATACTGATGTCGTGTCGTCGTTGTCGTTCCCAGGCGGACCTCTCCAGGGCAAGATTTGTTTTGCGAACCGGCCGTCCTCGTATCTCAATCTCTTCCACGCTCGTCGTCACGTAGCCCAGGGACTCCGAGACTCTCTGTGAGGACACGTTGCCCTCCACGAAGCCCGAGAGGGCGTGCGTTGCTCCCAATTCGCTAAATGCGAGATGCAGGACAGCTTCACGCATTTCGCGACCCAGCCCCTGACCCTGGAATTCGAGACCCAGCCACGAGGCGGTCTTGACCTGCCTCGTCGAGGGAAAGTCAATGCCCACCAGATCCTGCACGCCAAGGACTTGGTCGCCCACGTGCACCGCACCGCTCCACCGCCAATCACGCGTAGTCCACTCGGCGCGCAGTCGCCACCAGCGTGCGAGCGACTCACGCTCACGCCGAGGCGACGGCGCATCGGTCCACGCGTTGATGAACGGCATCACCGAAGGATCGTGGATACCGCGCTCAATTACGTGGAGAAGTTGGTATAGCTCGGGGCCGGACGGCAGTTGCAACGTGAGGCGCGGGGTGACGACACGCAGGGCCAAGGGCGCAAAGTAGTCCGAAAGTTGTGATGAGGGCCGCGAGGGGTCCGAATCCGCTTTCATGACGCAACATTAGATGGCCCTGTCTTCGAAAGTAACCACTCGAAACGCATCTACGTAAGAGTGTTCACGTAAACGAGTGCGCGCGCGTGGTAAGGGGCGAGAGCGCCCCTCGGACGTTTCGCCCGTGTTCAATACCCAAGTGCGAACTTGGCGCACGTTACGCTGAGATTGAGGTTTCGCAAGAAACTTGGGAGACATTTGACGAATATGAAGAGTGCCGAGCGTGACGAAGGCGGGCAACTGCAATCGCTGCTCGAGTCACAGCAGTTTCTCAACACCTTCGCCGCGGGCATCGTATTGCAGAATGAAGCGGGTTCGGTGCTCGACTGCAATGATGCCGCGCTCACGCTGCTTCGGTCCACCCGCGACGAGTTAGCGCGTCGCACCACCACCGATCCACAGTGGTCCAGCGTGAAAGAGGACGGCTCCCCGTTCCCAAATGACGAGCAGCCGGCCCGAATCACGCTGCGAACCGGCGAGCCGTGCAACGAAGTCATCATGGGCACAGACAATCGTGGTCGGGCGCGACGGTGGCTTTCGGTCAATACCTGCCAGGTCATCCTCAATGACGGGTCCAAGGGCGTCATCTCCTCGTTCATTGACATCACCCAGCGCCTCAAGACGGAACGAATCCTCGAGATGCTCACCGAAGTCAATCGACTGGCGATGCTCAGCTTCGAACAGGACGAATACTTCCATCGGCTCTGCGAAATCATCGTAGAAAAAGGCGGCTACGAGCTCGCCTGGGTGGGCGTGCCGTCCAGTGGTGAAAAGGGCGGCGTCACCATTCTCTACTCCGCGGGGGCGACGGGCTACCTCTACGAAGGAATGGTCTCGTGGCTGGGCTCCAGGGAGATCGGACTCGGTCCGAGCGGAACGGCCATGCGCACGGGCGTCAGCCAAGTCGTCGATGAACTGGTCACCGACGCGTTGTTTGAACCGTGGCGCGAGCGCGCGACCCAGTTTGGTTTCGGGTCCTCGGTCGCCATCCCCTCTACGAATGGGGTGCAGCACGCGGTGTTGTCCATCTACGCGCGCGACACGTTTGCCTTCGACGAGGTCTCGGTCACCGCGCTCGAAGCGATCGTGCGTGAGGCCGAACTGGCCGTCGCCCACGTGCGATCGGTGCGAGAGACCGACGCCGCACTGAAAGAGACCCGCGAAGCAATCGCGGCGCTCGAGATTAGTGAGACCCTGCTGCGCCAAACCGAACAGCGATTTCGACTGGTCTTCGAAGACAATATGGCCCCAATGCTCGTCACCGACCTCGAGGACCGTGTTGTGAGCGCCAACGACGCCTTTTGCCGGATGATCGGACGCACTCTCGAAGAAGTGCTGGGACATGATTCCAAGCCGTTTACGTATCCCGAAGATGTGGGAATCACCGAGGAGTCTCACCGGCGGGTTACCCACGGCGAAGCTGGCCAGTCCCGTTACGTCAAACGATATTTGCACAAGGACGGAAGCGTCATTGTGGTCGAAGTATCGAGGTCGCCCGCACTCGACGAACACGGCAACACGCTCTACTTCGTCATCTCGGAGCGCGACATCACCGAGGAGAATACGCTATCAATTCAGCTGTCCCACCAGGCGTTGCACGACCCGCTCACGGGACTGGCCAATCGCGCGCTGTTCGATGACCGTTTAGCCCAGGCGCACGCACGGACCGTCCGTCTCGGCGGCCAGGGCGCAGTCTTATTACTTGATCTCGATGACTTCAAAGGTGTTAACGACATGCACGGTCACTTCGTCGGCGACCAACTGCTCGTGTCCATAGCACATCGTCTCGCCGAGGCCACCCGCACCACTGACACGCTGTGCCGTTTCGGTGGTGACGAGTTCATGTACTTGGCCGAGGGCCTGAAGTCGCCAGAGGAGGCCGAGCGGCTCGCCAAACGCCTGCTTGACGCGCCCATTGAACCCATTGCCATCGCCGGGGTGCGCATCGAGCAGCGAGCCAGCATCGGTGTCGTGCACTGGAACGAATCAAGCACCAACAGTGTTGAATTAGTCCAGGACGCCGACGTCGCGCTCTACGAAGCCAAGCGCCGGGGCAAGGGCCACTTCGTGGTCTTCACCCCCAGCATGCACCAACAAGCGGTCAGTCGATTTGCGCTAGTACAAGAGCTGCGCCAGGCACTTCAGGCGAACGAACTCACCATGCACTACCAACCCATCGTCGACCTTACGAGTACCGAGGTCGTGGGCTTCGAAGCGCTCATGCGCTGGGAACACCCCGAGCGCGGCTGGGTGCCCCCGAGCGTATTCATCCCGTTGGCCGAACAGAGCGACCTCATCCTGGAGTTGGGCGCATTCGCGCTTCGCGAAGCGGTCGCCGCGGCGAGTTCGTGGGGGCCCACCGGCGCAAACGAAACGCGCCCCTACGTCACGGTCAATCTTTCGGCCCACCAGTTCCACGAACCCAAACTCGTGTCGATGATTGAAGAGGCCCTCACGATAAGCGGCATTTCTCCCGACCGCCTCATCATCGAAATCACCGAGAGCGTCATGCTGCGCGACGCGCTGGAGACCGCCAGCGTCATCGGGCGCCTCCAGGAACGCGGTGTCGGTTTCGCGCTCGACGACTTTGGCACCGGATACTCGTCGCTCTCCTACTTGGTGTTACTGCACCCGCGGATCATCAAGATCGACCAGTCATTCGTGCGGCCTTCTCATGAGAACGTCGACAACGACACGCTGCTCGAGACCATCATTTCGCTCGGGCAGAAACTCGGCATGACAATGCTCGGTGAAGGAATTGAGACCACGTCCCAACTGGAGAGGTTGCGTGTGCCCGGATGTGAGTTGGGCCAGGGCTTCCTATTCTCGGCGGCCGTCCCCGCGAGCAAGGTCCCCGCGATGCTCGTGCGACGGCCGAAGGGTTGGCCGAAGAAGTAGGGCTAGTGCGCGGTGGGACCCTTCATGGAGGGATTCTTGTAGGGATACTGAATTGGTTCCGCGCGGCGACGGACCTTGTTCCTACGGGTTTTCTTCAACATCGCGGCGGCGGCCACCACCGTGAGCGCACCGAAGGCCACGAGCGCGAAACCTCCGAAGTAGGACCACACAATGTTTGTACAACCCGAACTCTGTCCCACTGTCGTCAATTGACTAAGCGTCGGGTGAGCGGCATTACACGCGGCGTTCTTCGGCTGTTCGAGGACAATAAGCCAAACCCCAACCGTGCCGGTCGCTAAACCGAGGAGTACCACGATGTACCGCATCATGCGCTCACCTTAACCAAGTTTTGGGTCAAATGGCGGTTCCGGTGTCTAATCCAATAATTGCGCCATTTCCCTACGTGCGTTGATAATCAATATGCTCACAACAGCACTACTCGGCGCGTAAAACTTTCAGCATTATCACAATTCGTGAACAACTGAATAGTCGTTCGACGTGGCACGCCCGTCACATTTTTCTCGTTCGTCTCGTGACGACTACACCTGCTCGCCGCCCAAGTGCGTTTCCAGAAGTCCTATCAACTGGTCCCAATACTGCGGTGGATAGTCGTGGCCCAATCCTTCTATGACGACGAACTTCGCACCGGGGATTGCCCCGGCCGTTCGACGCCCGCCACTGATGTTGATCAGCGTATCTGCGTCACCGTGCAGCACGAGCGCCGGCAGCTCCAGGGCGCCGAGCTTAACGGTGCGTGATCCGGACGCCCGTATCGCCCTCAGTTGACGACCGACTCCCGCCGGACAAAAGTTTCGGTCGAACGCCTCTTGCGCGATTGCAGTTCGGAATTCCTCATTGAAGCAGGCCGGACTTCCCCACACTTTCGCACACTCGAGTTGAAAGGCCACGTAGCTGTCGCGATCCGTAGACCGCGCGCCAAAGAGCAGTTCACCCGCGCGCTGCGACGGCTGCCCAACGTCAGGATCGCCCGTGGTTGACATGAACGACGTAAGGGTGAGTACTCGTTCCGGGTATTCGATGGCCATGGTCTGGGCAATCATCCCGCCCATCGACGCGCCCATCACGTGCGCGCGCGAAACGTTGAGTGCGTCAAGCACCGCCAGGCCATCACGAGACATGTCCGAGAGCAGATAGCCGTGTCGCGCGCGGCGGTCGTTCGTGGGCGAGGCATCGGCGGCGTCTACATCGAATTTTGATTCATCCATCTTCGATGAGAGCCCAACGTCACGATTGTCGTAGCGAATTACGAAGTAGCCCGACGCGGCGAGACGTTCGCACATTTCGACGCGATAGTTGACACACTGGGAGCCCAAGCCATTAATCATCAAGAGGGCCGGATCGGTGGCAAGGCCAAACGTCTCGAAATATATTTCAACGTCCCCGTTGCGGGCGAATGCCATGGCGATTCCCATCTTTTGGCGTGGTCGTGAGGGTACCACCGACGCAGTGCAACTCGGTGCTGAACATTTCGCCCTTGCCGAAGGTAGTCATTAGTACGGAAACTTTCCGGAACGCAACGCGACGCCCATCGGAGACCTCATGACCACGGCCGGTATTCACAAATCGCCACCAACAACACGCGCTTCACGTCAATTCAAAATCTCCGTGGGTCTTCTCGCGGCCGCTGGGCTGCTCACGGCACCGCTCGCCGGATCGGCGGACGCGTCAGCCACCGTATTGCAGTCAGTTAACATCGCCGGTTTCCCCGGGGCGCTCGCCAACCACGCGTCTCGGACGCTCTACATCTTGACCGTCGAGAAGGGTGCCAAGCTCAAGTGCACCGGTGGCTGCCTCGGCCACTGGATTCCCGTGACCGTCAAGAGTTCAGTGACCTCGGTTAGCCTCGGAGCAAACGTCAAAGGAAAGATTGGCTTTGTCGCACGCAGCGCTACCACCAAGCAAGTCACGTTCAATTCGTACCCGCTGTACACGTTCGCGGGCGACTCTGGACCAAGGCAGTCTCACGGCGAAGGCGCCGCCTTTGACGGCGGCAAGTGGTACGTCGTGAAAGCGTCGTCTACATCAGTCGGTGCCACACCGATCGTGAGGACCGTTTCGTCCGGCGGGGCTACGACCACCACGACCACCCAGAAGCCACCGGCAACGACCACCACGACCGCCAAGAAGCCACCGGCAACTACTACCACGACGGTGGGCGGCGGGGGCGGCACCACGACCACCACGACCGGTGGCGGTATTGGTTACTAGCCATGACCACTCCGCGCAAACTCAGCGTTGACCATGAATCGTCGACCGATCGCTCCGCTCTCGACACGAGCGCGGCGATGACGACCGAGGACCTCGATCGCCCGTCGCCGAAAGACGTTGGCCACCATGACGATTTGGAGACCGCGGATGAAGCGGGGCTGCGCCAGGCTTTCTTGGCTCACGGCGGTGAACTGCTGGGGTTTGCGCGCCGGTCTCTTTATTCGTCGAACAACGCGGAAGACGCGGTGCAGGAGACATTCGCACGCGCGTGGCGTTCACGGTCACGATTTGATCCGACACTCGGTTCGCTTCGTACCTGGCTCTTTACCATCGAACGCCGGGTAATCATTGACATCGGCACACGCCAGACAAAGATGCAAACGGTACCGCTCGATCAAAGCGAAGATTCCGCGGCTGAGGATCACCTCGAAACGGCGATGCTCGGGTGGCAGATGGAATCGGCGCTGCAGCGACTTGACCCCGAGCACCGGATGATCATCACCGAGCTCTACTTCAATGGACGAAGTGGGCGAGAAGTTGCGGAGTTGTTCGCCATACCTGAAGGCACGGTCCGCAGTCGAACGTTCTACGCGCTGCGAATGCTGCGGATTTTATTCGAGGAAGCGGGTTGGGACCAGTGAACGAAATGGGATGTGAAAAGTGGCATGAGGCCATCGCGATGCGCCTCTTCGGCGACCTCTCGGCGAATGAAGAGGCCGCCCTGTTGGCCCACCTCGAGGGCTGCGCCGACTGCCAAGGCATCGCCAAAGAATTTGCGCAGACCCACCACTTATTGAGCTACGTCGATCCTGCAGCCGTAGCGCCCACTGCGGCGGTACCGGCGCAACTGACGGACAAAGTCCTGCGCGACTTGCGCCACGGTGGCGCACTGCAGCGGCGCAGGCGGCGAGCCACGCTGGCGGCAACGGTTGGTGTCGGACTCATCGCGGCGTCATTGATTTTCGCGGGCCTCTTTTCGGGAAGCACCGTCGCCAAGCCGAACACGCAACGCACCGTGGCCCTGAGCGGCTTGGCGGCGGTGCGGGCCAGTGCCGTGCTGAGCGCACGACCGTGGGGTACGTCGCTCACCATGCACGAGCAGGGCCTACCTGGAGGCAACGTGTACACGGTATCGATGGAAACGGCCAAGGGAACGTGGTGGGTCGCGGGGACGTACCGATCCGTCGCCGGTCAAACTGTCGACGCAACGATGTCGTGCGCGGTGCCGCTCGACAAGATCACTGGGCTGCGCGTCTTAAATAGTGCCGGGACGATCGTGCTCACCAGTTATCGCGACGCCCTCACTACTGGCTAAGTCGTGAACCGCAGTCGAATTTAACGGGGCAAGTGTCAACGCCCCATTGGGGGTGCTGCGCGGTATCGCCGAACGGACAATTTACGGCTACGAGCTCTCTCGGAATCTCGAGATGAATCAACAGATCTTCGAAACGGCTTCAGGGCACACGCCTCGCCAGTCGGCGCCGCACGACAATCACCAACACACGGCAACCAATCATCAGCGCGCCGAGGAAGCCCAGCGCCACCACAATAAAAGCGAGCGCCGTACCTTGACCGGCAAACACTCGCAGCGTCATGCCCACGACCACGGTATACAGGCAGATAATGCCACCGTCTCGTGGTCTCGTCCCTGAACGACCTGTAGCGCGTATCGCCAACCAACCGAGAGTGAGGCCCGTCACGAAGGGCCACGCGGTTGACAACACACCGCGCACGTATACGCCGTGATCGTGCGTGGCTCGACCAATAACCACGAAGACCAGCACGATGATGAGATCCGCAACGAGACAGATTCGACGCACAAAAGACGAACTTACCAGTGTGCATCGCAACCTTTAGCGCGATCGCGAGACTACGTCCCCTCGCTTGGTTGCTCCGCCGCGTCGGTAAAATGCAGTGATGACGCAACACGGAAAAAAGAAGTCAAATTCGAAGAAAGACGAAGCGGCGTCGACGGTATCCGATGTCGAGTCAACGCTTCCCGTGGACGTTCCTGCGGCGCTCTCGCGAGCGATTTGCCGCACTAGAAAAGGCCGGCCAGCATTCGTCAGACTTGATGATTGTCATCAATGGCGAGGGCACCGTCATCTACGCGAATCCAGTCGCCCTGCAAACCTTCGGCAAATCGTTGGAAGAAGGCATTGGCCTCAACGCGCTCGACTATCTGCATCCGGACGACCTCGAACGTGTCTCCACACGATTCATAGACCTGCTCGCGAACCCGGGGTCATCCGTGAGCGACACGGTCAAGTCAGTGACCGAGAGCGGCGAGATTCGAGAGATCGAAATCGTGTCCACCAACTGGCTCGACAACGACGATGTTCTGGGCATCATCGTCAACGGGCGCGACGTGACCGAACACAACCAGTACGTGGCCCAATTGCGGGCCCACGAAGAACGCTTCCGTCTGGCCTTTGAGGACAACATGGCCCCGATGATCTGCACGGACCTCGACGACGCGATCATCGCCGCCAATAACGCCTTCTGCCAGATGGTGGGCTTCACCAAAGAAGAGTTGCTCGGTAACGATTCGAAAATGTTCACTTTTCCCGAGGACGTGGGCATTACCGAAGAGTCCCATCGACGCGCTACCACCGGCGATGGTGCGCCGGCGCGTTACACCAAGCGATACTTACGCAAAGACGGTCGCATCATCTACGTTGAAGTGTCCAGGTCCCCGGCGCGCGACGCGCAGGGAAAGACTCTCTACTTTGTCATCTCCGAGCGCGACATCACCGAGGAGCGAGCGCTCACTGCTCGCCTCTACCACCAGGCGCTGCACGACCCCCTCACCGGTCTGGCAAACCGAGCCCTGTTTCTGGACCGATTGGCGCAGGCCCACTCCCGCGTCGTTCGCCAGGGCGGCATGGGCGCGGTATTGCTGCTCGACCTCGATGACTTCAAGGGCGTCAACGACACGCACGGCCACCTCATTGGCGACCAATTGCTCGTCTCCATCGCGAGGCGACTCGAACAGGTGTCACGTTCGACCGACACCCTGTGCCGCTTTGGCGGCGACGAATTCCTCTACCTCGCCGACGGACTGACCTCGCCCGAAGAGGCTGAGCAAATGGCGGCGCGTTTGCTCGAAACGCTCGCCGAGCCGTTTTCGGTAGCGGGCATTCACATCGGTCAGCACGCGAGCATCGGCGTGGTGCTCTGGGACGCCACCCGGTTGGACTACGCGGAAATTGTTCAGGACGCCGACGTCGCGTTGTACGAAGCGAAACGCCAGGGCAAAGGTCACCACGTCCTGTTCACCACCGGCATGCACCAGCAGGCGGTCAGCCACTTTGCCATGGTCCAGGACCTCCGCCGCGCGCTCACGAGCGGCGAGATAACTATGCACTACCAACCAATCGTGGATCTCAACGTCACGGGCGTCGTTGGATTCGAAGCGCTGATGCGGTGGCAGCACCCCGAGCGAGGCTGGGTCCCGCCCCACGTGTTCATTCCGCTGGCCGAGAAGAGTGATCTCATACTGGAATTGGGAGCCTTTGCGCTGCACGAGGCCGTGACTGCGGCGAGCTCGTGGAAGGCCGCCAACGGGGAGAACAGCGCGCCGTACGTGACGGTTAATCTTTCCGCTCACCAGTTCGGCGATCCGGGACTGATCACCATGATTGAAAAGGCACTTAATTTGAGCGGTCTCGATCCGGCGCGACTGATCATCGAGATCACTGAGAGCGTGACGCTGCTCTACATCAGTGAGACGTTGAGCGTGATGGAAGAGCTCAATCGATTAGGCATTGGTTTCGCCCTCGATGATTTTGGCACGGGCTACTCATCGCTCTCCTACCTCGCCCTCATGCGCCCACGAATCATCAAGATCGACCAATCCTTCGTGAGCCCCGTACTGGAAAGTGTTCGCAACGACACGCTGCTCGAAGCAATTGTCTCGCTCGGACACAACCTGGACATGACCATGCTGGCCGAGGGCATCGAGACCAAGGCGCAGTTGCAACGTCTTCAGGCACTGGGCTGTGAACTAGGCCAGGGCTATCTCTTCTCGCGGGCGGTTCCGGCGAGTGAAGTGCCGGCCATGCTAGCGAAACTGCCGGGCAGTTGGAAATAACGAATCGTTGATTTCCTAAGAAACGAGAGCCTCGAACTCGTACTTTTGGTACCAGTAGATTTCGTCAACAAAACCAATACTGCGATACAGCTCTTGGGGCCTCCCGGGGTCGTCCGCATTGATAATGAGCGAGCGACAGTTGCCTCCGCCTTCTGCCCAGTGCGACAAGATTGCCTGGGCGATGCCACGGTGGCGAAAGGGAACTCGTGTACCGAGGTTGAATACCAGTTGGTCTGTTCCGACGTAGAACGCCAGCACGCCCACCGGTTCACCGTCGAGTCGGGCGAGTTGTAA
>Ga0182024_10024812_pt1 | contig 10630 bp, 8 predicted proteins | sample P32metaG_FD_120480 | JGI IMG/M metagenome (GOLD analysis project Ga0182024, IMG submission 120480) | Permafrost microbial communities from Stordalen Mire, Sweden - P3-2 metaG (Illumina Assembly) | ecosystem: Environmental > Terrestrial > Soil > Wetlands > Permafrost | place: Sweden: Stordalen...
ACGTTCCGGCCCGGTTTCACTGTCGGGAACAACCTTGGGCATTACTGCTTTGCAGGGGCAGTATTTGAAATTTGACTGGTGGTGGGCCAACCCCACTCTCAGCATAATGCTGGCGCCGCAGGGGCGAGTCAGATCGGTCGTAACTGCCCCGGAATGGGCAACCTGGCAACCGTTCAACCCCTTGGAGCCAGCCGATCTGCCCAAGCTTCAGAGATATGGGATTGATTACAGCGATTATACCATCGCCGTTCAAAAATTGAAGGACGCCGGCAGCGAAAAATTGCCCAAACGACAATTTTTTCACCGGCCGGTTTATTACGTGCCCCAATGAAGGAGAGCAGCGCCCAACTTCATTCGCGTTTGCGGGCGTCCACGAGTTCGGGGTCGAACTTGATGCCGAAGACGGGACCGGGCGGGCCATCGCCCCAGCCGTTGAAGGGGACGACCCGGTAATAGAGCTTCACACTCTGCGGCTGGTGCAGCAGCGTGATTTCCGGCTCCACGCCGATGTCGGCCAGGTAGAAATTCCGGTTGTTCCCGCTGCGTTCAATGCGATAACCCCAGACCGGCCCGCCAGTCGCCGGCGGTGACCAATGGAGCAGAATCCAATGGGTTCCATAATCGGAGGAGCAAAGCGGGCCGGGCGCGCCGGGCAAGCCGCCGAGCGTGGCCTCCAGCTTGAAAGCGTTGCGCTTGGCCTCCCACGCCGCGAGGCTGGCCGCGACGTAGGCCTGGTTTTTTTGCTCGGCATCCGCGCACGCCGCCTGCTGTTGCACCAGCATCTCGCGAAAATCCTCCGTCATTTGTCCGGCGAGCCGCGGATCCCCCTCAAAGAGGCTTTTCCAATGCGCGCAGAGGGCGTTGCTCAAATGGTGGGTGAACTGTTCCTGCGGCGGTTCCGCCAGCGCGCGGCGGATGCGGGTCAGCAGAAAGCTCATAAATGGTTTATTTAATTGGCGGCCGGACGCGGTGGCCGGAGAAATTTGAGGAGCCGGGTCAGGGCGGGTAAAAATTGTTTTTTGCGCCGGTAGATGATGCCCAGCGGCTCGGTATGGCCGCCCTTCTCGAACGGCACCGCCGCAAGGATTTTATGGCCCACCTCCGCCCGGACCACGGTCTCCGGCAAAATCGCCCCGCCGGCGTCCATCTCCACCGCGCGCTTGACCAGCTCCACCTGATCAAATTTGTAGACAGGCTGAAAATGCTGACGCTGGTTCTTGGGCACGCCATGCATAAAAGGCGACCGGTGCAGCTCGTTCAAGGCGACCAGCGGGTGACCGGCCAGTTCGCGGATGGCGACCGCCGGGCGGACGGCAAGCGGATGCTGCGGATGGCAGACGAGCAACAGGCGTTCGCGCCGGAACGGTTCGATGACCAGCCCGTGCAGACGCTGCGGGTAGCAGGCCAGGCCCAGGTCCGCCACGTTGTCCAGCACGTCCTGATGCACCCGGTCAATGGAGCCATAATGAACATGGACCGCGACCTTGGGTACCGCCTTAAGGAATTTTGTCAGCAGCGGCGGCAAGTGGTGCAGGCCAATACTGTAGCAGACGGCCAGTTCAAGGATGCCACTGGGGATGACTTTGGCCTGCGCCAGCTGCCGGTCCAGTTCATCGGCCAGCCGGGTGATTTCCAGAAAGTGCGGGTGGCAGTTTTTGCCGTCTGAGGTTAGTTGAAAATGACGGCTGTTCCGGTGGGCCAGCCGCCAGCCAACCTCCCGTTCCAGGATGGAAAGCTTCTGGCTGATGGCGGATTGCGTGACGCCGTGCCGGGGCGCCGTCCGGGTGAAGCTTTTGGTTTCGACCAGATCACAGAACATCCGCACGGATTCCAGTTGCATAATTTAATAGTCTGGTCGGATCACGCCGCCGGTCATCACGGTTCACCGGAGGGCATAATTGGGATAGTCCGGGTGGAACATCTGCGAACGGATGTAGCCGGAAAGGTCGGCCGGGCGCGACCGGGTATTCAATTTTTTCTCATAAACATCCGCGGCCACGGCCAGGGCGATGGCGTGGGAAACTTCGTGGATGCGGCTGAGCGAAGGATAGACGCGGCCCTCGGCCAGTTCGTCCTCGTGGATCAGGCCGGCCAGCGTGCGGGCGGCTGCAATGAACATGGAATCCGTCACGCGCCGCGCGCCGGTGCAGACGATGCCGAGACCGACGCCGGGAAAAATATAGGCATTGTTTCCCTGCCCCGGCACGATCGTTTTGCCGCCGAGCTTGACCGGCGCGAACGGGCTGCCACTGGCGAACACGGCGCGGCCATCCGTCCAGGTGTAGGCTTCCTCGGCGGTGCATTCGGCCTTAGAGGTCGGGTTGGACAGCGCAAAAATCACGGGACGCGGATTGTATTCCGCCATGAGCGAAACGATTTCGCGCGTGAAACTTTTTGCCTGGCCGCACACGCCGATCAGCATCGTGGGCTTGAGGAGTTTCACGGCGGACAGCAAATCGGCGCACGGCGCGTGGTCGTGGGCGAAGTGCAGCTTGTGGGCCGTGAGCGTGTCGCGGCTTTTGACAATGAGCCCCTTGGAATCCACGAACCAGCAGCGCTGCCGCGCCTCGGCCAGGGTGAGTCCTTCCTCGACGAGAATGCTGACGATGTTTTCGGCGATGCCGATGCCGGCCTCGCCCGCGCCGAGAAACAGCACGCGCTGGTCGCGCAGTTTGCCGCCGGTGAGGCGGAGCGCGGACAAAATGCCGGCGAGCGCCACGGAACCGGTGCCCTGGATGTCGTCGTTGAAGGTGCAGGCGCGGTCGCGGTAGCGTTCGAGCAGGCGGAAGGCGTTGCCGTTGCCGAAATCCTCGAACTGCACGAGCACGCCGGGGAACGTTTTTTCCACCGCGCCCATGAATTCCTCGATCAGCGCGTCGTAGGCCGCGCCGCGAATGCGCCGTTGCCGCAGCCCCGTGTAGAGCGGATCGGCGAGGAGCGTTTCATTGTCGGTGCCGACATCCAGCATGACCGGCAGACATTGGCCGGGGTGGATGCCCGCGCAGGCGGTGTAGAGCGAGAGCTTGCCGATGGGGATGCCCATGCCGGACGCGCCGAGATCGCCGAGCCCGAGAATCCGTTCGCCGTCCGTGATGACGATGACCTTTACGTCGCGCGTCGGCCAGTTGAGCAGGATTTTTTCCATCTGCCCGTGGTCGTTGCTGGAAATATAGAAACCGCGCGACCGGCGGAAAATGTGGCCGAACTCCTGGCACGCTTTGCCGACGGTGGGCGTGTAAATGATCGGCATCAGCTCCTCCAGGTTGTCCATCACGACGCGGTAAAAAAGCGTCTCGTTCCGGTCCTGCAAAGCGGCGATCTGGATGTAGCGCTCCAGGTCGCTGGACTTGCTGCGGAAGTTCTCCATCACCCGCCGCGCCTGCTCCTCCATGCTCTGGACGTGTGGCGGCAGCAGGCCGCGCAGGCCGAGGGCGTCGCGCTCGGCCTCGGTGAAGGCCGTGCCTTTGTTGAAGACGGGGTTGTGCAGCCAGTCAACGCCCTGGGCGGGCAAGGAGCGGCTAGTTTTGGATTTTTTGGATGTTGTCATAATATTTAAATAATCGGGCAAATGTCCGGGCCGGCGGCACCCACCGGCTGAAACTAGCTAGGACTTTACTAATGAATAACCGGAAGCCGGCAACTTCGCTGACCGTTAATTGGCAAAACCGATGTGTATATTGCACCCCAAAATGACGGTATTCCCGGCCGAAGACGGGTTGACGGATTTTTGGCCGGCTTGAATATCTGTGTTTCATCCGGGTTCATCCCGCCTTCGCTGCTTGCTTCGGCGCGGCCGGCTGTGGCTAAATGGGCGCGTGAAAATTCTCGGCATTATCCCCGCGCGCTTCGCCTCGACGCGGTTTCCCGGCAAGCCGCTCGCGCTGATCGCGGGCAAGCCGCTGATCCAGCACGTCGTCGAGCAATGTAAAAAAGCAAAATCGTTCTCGGAAATCATCGTGGCCACGGATGACACGCGCATTTGGGAAGTGGCGCAGAATTTCTGCCGCGTGGAAATGACGCGCCCGGAACATCCGAGCGGCTCGGATCGCATTGCGGAAGTTGCCGAAAGAATTTCCTGCGATGCCGTTGTGAACATCCAGGGCGACGAACCGCTGATTGACCCGGCGGTGATTGATGCGGTGGCGGGCGCGCTGGCGCACGATGAAATGTCCACGGCCGCCACGCCGATCAGGAATATTTCCGAGCTGGACAATCCGAATGTTGTGAAAGTCGTTGTCAACGCCGCCGGTCGCGCGCTATATTTTTCCCGGCGCACGATTCCGTATGTGCGCGAGGCCGCCAGCCGTCCGGTGCCGGAGCAGTTGGCGGCGTTTCCTTTTTTGAAGCACCTCGGCATTTACGGCTACCGGCGCGGGACGCTGCTGCGGCTGGTGAAATTCCCGGTGTCGCCGCTGGAAAACGCGGAGAAGCTGGAGCAGTTGCGCGCGCTGGAAAACGGCATCCAGATCGCGGTAGTGAAAGTGGATTACGACAGCATCGGCGTGGACATGCCGGAAGATGTGAAGCGCGTGGAAGCAATTTTAAGAAAGACTTAGCCACAGATAGGCCACAGATAGGCACAGATGAAACACAGATTTTCAAACAATGAACGCAGTCGTTTTTATTTGCGTTTCATCTGTGCAAATCTGTGGCCAAAAAATAATTTGAAATGAAATTCATATTCGTAACTGGCGGTGTGGTGAGTTCGCTCGGCAAAGGTTTGACCGCCGCCGCGCTCGGCACGCTGCTCGAGAACCGCGGCCTCAAGGTCGCGCTGCAAAAGTTCGACCCGTATCTCAACGTGGATCCGGGCACGATGTCACCGTATCAGCACGGCGAAGTTTATGTGCTGGACGACGGCGCGGAAACTGACCTGGACCTCGGCCATTACGAGCGGTTCACCAGCGTCAAGCTCACGCGGTTGAACAATCTCACCAGCGGCCAGGTTTACCAGACCGTGCTCAACAACGAGCGCGAGGGGAAATATCTCGGCAAGACGGTGCAGGTGATTCCGCACGTCACCGACGAAATCAAAAACCGCATTCACGTTCTCGCCGAAAAATCCAAGGCCGATGTCATCATCACGGAAATCGGCGGCACGACCGGCGACATCGAAGGATTGCCATTTCTCGAAGCCATCCGCGAGTTCGCGCTGGAGGTCGGCTACAACAACGCCATTTTCATGCACGTCACGTATGTGCCGTTCATCAAGGCGGCGGGCGAATTAAAGACCAAGCCGACACAGCAGTCGGTCGCCAAGCTGCGCGAAATCGGCATCCTGCCGCACGTCTTGGTCTGCCGGTGCGAGCGCCCGCTGGACAAGGATTTGCGGCACAAAATTTCCCTGTTCTGCAACGTCCCGCTCGAAGCGGTCATCGAGGAAAAGGACGTGGACCACTCCATTTACGAAGTGCCGCTGATGCTCCAGCGTGAGCGCATGGACGACCTCGTCTGCCGCCTGCTACATCTCACCACACCCGCGCCGAACATGACCCACTGGCAGGAAATCATCCGCAAGCTCATCGCGCCGCAGCATCGCGTGCGCATCGGTGTGGTCGGCAAATATATTGGTTTGCAGGACGCCTACAAGTCGGTCTATGAAGCCATCATCCATGGCGGCGTGGCGAACGATTGCGGCGTGGAAATCGTGCAGGTGGATTCCGAAGACATCGAGAAAAACGGCGCGGAAAAAATGCTGAAGGGCCTCGGTGGCATCCTGGTGCCGGGCGGCTTCGGCGAACGCGGCGTGGAAGGAAAAATCCTGGCCGCACAATACGCCCGTGAACAGGGCATTCCGTATCTCGGCCTGTGCCTGGGCATGCAGATCGCGACAATTGAATTTGCCCGGAATGTTTTGAAGCTCGCGAAGGCGCACTCGACGGAATTTGACCTGGGCACGCCGCATCCGGTCATCGCCATGCTCGACGAGCAGCGCAAGGTGACGAAAAAAGGCGGCACGATGCGTCTCGGCGCGCAGCCGTGCCAGTTGACCGTCGGTTCGCAGGCGGGGAAACTTTACGGCTCGTTCGTCATCCACGAACGCCACCGTCACCGCTACGAATTCAACAACGCCTACCGTGAAAAATTCGAGAAGGCGGGCTTTGTTTTCAGCGGCCTCTCGCCCGACGGAAAACTCGTGGAAGTCATCGAGCTCAAGGGCCATCCCTTTTTCATCGCCAGCCAGTTTCATCCGGAATTTTTAAGCAAGCCGCACCAGCCGCATCCACTGTTCAGGGGTTTCATCGCGGCGGCGCACCAGCGCATCCACCACAAGCCGCTGTGAATTGGGCGGCGTTGCATGACTTACGCCGAAGCCATCCAGTTTCTCTACGGCCTGCGTTGGTTCGGCGCGCATTTTGGCCTGGAAAACCCGCGCAAACTCGCCGCGCTAGTTGGTAATCCGCAAGAAAAACTCCGCTTCATCCACGTTGCCGGCACCAACGGCAAAGGCTCGACGTGCGCGATGCTGGAAAGCATCTATCGTGCGGCCGGACTGCGCGTCGGCCTGTTCACCTCGCCCCATCTGGTTTCCTTCCGTGAACGCATCCAAGTCAACCGCCAGTTGATTCCTGAAGCGGACGTGGTCCGGCTGGTCGGAGAATTGCGCGCGGCGAACCAGGAAAATGAGACGACGCTCTTTGAATTTGCCACCGTGATGGCGCTTAAATTTTTCGCGGAGCAAAAATGTGACCTCGTGATTTGGGAAACCGGCCTCGGCGGACGGCTCGATGCCACCAACATCGTCACCCCGCTCGCCTGCCTCATCACGAACATCGCCTTCGACCATGAACAATGGCTCGGTGACACGTTGGAAAAAATCGCGGCGGAAAAGGCGGGAATCATAAAACCAGGGGTTCCGGTTGTGACTTCAGTTATAAGCCCGGAGGTGCTGGTCGTGATTGAAAAGATTGCGCGCAAAAAAAATGCACCGCTGACAATAATCCAGAAGTCAGAAATCAAAAGCCAGAAGTCGGAATCACTTTTGGGCGAACATCAAAAAATAAATTCCGCGCTCGCGGCGGCAACGGCCCGGGTTTTGCAGAAGAAAATTTCCGTTACGGAAAAGCAAATAAAAATCGGTTTGCAAAATGTCAACTGGCCGGGACGTTTGCAATTGGTCGAGCGGCCGGTGGGACAAAAGATTTTGCTCGATGGCGCGCACAATGTTGCCGGCGCAAAAGTATTGCGCGAGGCTTTGGAGAAAGATTTTCCAGCAAAAAAACGGACCCTGATTCTTGGAATTCTTCAGGACAAAAACTGGCGCGAGATTTGTGAAGCGCTTTCGCCCCTGGCGGAGAAAGTTTTCGTCGTGCCGGTGGCGAGCCAGCGAACGGGCTGTCCAATCGAGCTGGCGGAAGTATGCCGCGTGAAAAATCCGGCGGTGAAGGTGTTTGTGGAAACATCACTGGCGGAGGCATTGAAAAAGACCGGAGACGAGAAATTTGTCGTCATCACCGGCTCGCTTTATTTGATCGGCGAAGCGCTGGAACAGCTCGGCGTCTTGACGGCGGACAAAAATGAGCGCGGGCTGAACGAATGGTCTGGCGGCAAAAAATTGCCGGGATGAAACAGTCATCTTGTGCAAATAACGGCAGATATTTAATTCATTGAGTTGACGCTGTTGCGACAATTTCGCTAAGGTAAGTTTAAATTTATGCCTTACGCTGACACTCTGCCGAAGCGACGTAGCTTTGGCGAAACAACCCGTCCCGACGCATGGTGGCTCCAACCGCTGGCCGTTTTTCTCGGCTTCTCCGCATTCATCATTTACTCGACGTGGGCCGCGTTCCAGGGTGTCGGCGACATGCACAACCACACCTGCAGCTATTGGTTTGGCGGCAACGGCGCGAATTATCTCTCGCCGTTCTACTCGCCAGAAATCTGGGGCACGTCTGGTCACGCCATTTTTGGAGCGACGCTGCCGGCTTGGTGGCCAAGCTGGGCACCATTCTCGCCGGCGTTTTTGATTCTGTGGGCGCCGGCCGGTTTTCGGTTCACCTGCTATTATTATCGCGGCGCCTATTACAAGGCGTTCTGGGCCGACCCGATCAACTGCGCCGTGGGTGAACCGCGCAAAACCTTTCTCGGCGAACGCTCCTTCCCGCTCATCCTCCAGAATGTTCACCGCTACTTTTTTTATCTGGCGGCGCTGTTCATCGTGTTGCTTTCCTATGACGCCTGGCTGGGAATGTGGTTCACCGATGCGACGGGCAAAGCACATTTTGGCATCGGCGTTGGCACGATTGTGCTGACACTGAACGCGCTCTTTCTTGCGATGTATACTTTCGGCTGCCATTCGTTGCGGCATTTGATCGGCGGCTTCTTGGATTCCAAATCCAAAGCGCCGACTTGCGCGAAAGCTTACAGTTGTGTGAGCTGTCTCAACACGCGCCACATGATGTGGGCATGGATCAGTCTTTTCTGGGTCGGTTTTACGGATGTTTATGTCCGGCTCTGTGCGACGGGTCACATTACTGACTTTGTTTTCTTCAAATTCTAAACTCCGAACCGATTTTTTATTGTGGCTACCAATTACGAAACCCACGAATTTGACGTGCTGGTGATCGGCGCGGGCGGTGCGGGCTTGCGCGCGGCAATTGAAGCGTCGGCGGCGGGCGTCAAAGTCGGGCTGATTTGCAAATCACTTCTCGGCAAGGCGCACACGGTCATGGCCGAGGGCGGCATGGCGGCGGCCATGGGAAACGTGGACGACCGCGACAACTGGAAGATCCATTTCGCCGACACGATGCGCGGCGGTCAATACGTCAACAACTGGCGCATGGCCGAACTGCACGCCAAGGAAGCGCCGGAACGCGTCCACGAACTTGAAGCGTGGGGCGCGGTGTTTGATCGCACGAAGGAAGGCAAGATTTCGCAGCGCAATTTCGGCGGTCACCGCTATCCGCGTCTGGCGCACGTCGGCGACCGCACGGGGCTTGAGCTGATTCGCACATTGCAAGATCACGGCATTCATCAGGGCATCACCGTTTTCATGGAATACACCATCGTGTCGCTGTTGAAAGATGGCGACCGCGTGGTTGGCGCGTTTGGTTATGACCGCGAGCGCGGCCGTTTCCGCATTTTCAAGGCGAAGGCCGTCGTGGTTTGCACCGGCGGACTTGGCCGTGCGTATCGCGTGACGAGCAATTCCTGGGAAGGCACCGGCGACGGCGTTTCGCTGGCGTATCACGCGGGCGCTGAACTGCTCGACATGGAGTTCATTCAATTTCATCCGACCGGCATGATTTGGCCGCCGAGCGTCATGGGCATTCTCGTGACCGAGAGCGTGCGCGGCGAAGGCGGCGTGTTGCGCAACAAGGACGGCAAGCGTTTCATGTATGACGACATCCCGGACAATTACAAGTCGCAGACCTCGATGGATCCCGAAGAAGGCTGGCGCTACACGCAGAACGACAAAAACGCGAAACGTCCGCCGGAGCTGCTGACGCGCGATCACGTCGCCCGCTGCATCAACCGCGAGGTCAAAGCTGGTCGCGGCAGCCCGCACGGCGGCGTGTTCCTCGACATTTCCTGGATCAAAGAAAAAATCCCGAACTCGGCGGAGCACATCAAGCGCAAGCTGCCCTCGATGTATCATCAGTTCATGCAGCTCGCGAATCTCGACATCACGAAAGAGCCAATGGAGATCGGCCCGACGACGCATTACGCGATGGGCGGCATTCGCGTGAACGGCGACACGCAGGCGACGAACGTCCCCGGCCTGTTTGCCGCGGGCGAATGCGCCGCAGGTTTACACGGCGCGAATCGGCTCGGTGGCAATTCGCTTTCCGACCTCATCGTCTTCGGCAAACGCGCCGGCGAATACGCCGCGAAATACGCGAAGGAAAATCCCGCTGGCACCATCAACGACGCACAGGTTGAAGCGGCTTACCGCGAGGCCGTCGAGCCGTTTGAGCATCCGGCCGGCGGTAACAGCGAAGGGCCGTATCATGTGCAAGCCGATTTACAGAATATGATGCAGGCGAACGTCGGCATTGTCCGCCTCCAGAAGGAAATGGAATTTGCGCTCGACGGCATCCAGAAGCTCAAGACGCACGCCGCGAAAGTCGCCGTGCAAGGCCATCTCGAATACAACCCCGGCTGGCACACGTCCATTGATTTGAAGCATCTGCTCACGGTTTCCGAAGCCATCACGATTTCAGCGCTCGATCGCAAGGAAAGCCGTGGCGGTCATTTCCGCGAAGATTTTCCGGACAAGGATCCGGAAGCGCAGAAATATAATTCCGTCATTTCCAAGACGGCGGATGGTTCCATGAAGCTGCGCCGCGAACCCATTCCGGCGATCCGGGAAGATTTGAAACAAGTCATCGAGGAGATGAAGAACTAACCCATTCACGCGATGAACAAGCAAGTCACTTTCAAAATCTGGCGCACGGATGAAAACGGCGGCGGCAAGTTGGTGGATTACACCACCGAGATCACCGAAGGTTTGGTGGTGCTCGACGTCGTCCACAAAATCCAGAAGGAGCAGGCCAACGATCTGGCCGTGCGCTGGAATTGCAAGGCCGGCAAATGCGGCTCCTGCTCGGCGGAAGTCAACGGCATGCCCAAGCTCATGTGCATGACGCGCATGGACACGCTCGACATCACCAAGCCCATCACCATCGAG
>Ga0182024_10024813_pt1 | contig 10630 bp, 13 predicted proteins | sample P32metaG_FD_120480 | JGI IMG/M metagenome (GOLD analysis project Ga0182024, IMG submission 120480) | Permafrost microbial communities from Stordalen Mire, Sweden - P3-2 metaG (Illumina Assembly) | ecosystem: Environmental > Terrestrial > Soil > Wetlands > Permafrost | place: Sweden: Stordalen...
ACTTCGGCGTACTGATCGAGCCACCAGTCCGGCCCGCTCGGATACATGGTGAAATCCTTATCGGTTGTGACCAGCAGATCCGGCTTGCCGATGTACCACGCGTTATCGGACGTGAAGGTCAGGGGCGGCGGCAGGTCTGCCGGATCGCCTTGCGGCGCGCCGGAATCCACCCACTTGACGATGGTCGCGATCTCGCCGTCGTTGAGGGACCGGTCGTTCTTGTACTTGCGGATGCCCACCGTTTTGTCGAGATGCCAGGGCGGCATTTCGCGCGTCGCGACGCGTTCGCGGATCGATTTCGCCCACGGCCGGGTTTCGTTGTAAGTGACCAGCGACATGGGCGCGGAAGTGCCCGCGTGATGGCAGCTCTGGCAGCTCTTCTGAAAAATCGGCGCGATGTCTTTAGTGAACGTGACCGGCTTCGCCGCGCCGGTGCCGTTATCTCCCGCGAAAATTGCGGGAGCGAGAATCATCGAGAAACCGAGAACGCTAATGCTGTGCGCCATTCGTGCCTCCTTTTACGATCACCTTCACTTCGACATTGGTCCAGCAGCAGTGATATGAGAAATTTCCGGCGAGCTCGCCCGATCCGTCGTCGACCACCGCTTGCAGTATGTACTCGCCCGGCTCGCTGAAAGTGGCCGTTGCGGCCGCTTTTCCGTCGACGAGCTTCGCTCTTGCGGGCGTGATGACCACGGACCCGGGGCCGCGATACTTGGCCCAATCGACCGTCATTCCGAGCGGCTTTCCGTTGCGCGCCGGCAGACCGTCGTCGGTCGCCGAGAGATTCAGCAACGCGGCATCGCCAGCACTCGCGACGGTTTGAACCATCCCTTGAAATGGCGGCTCGATATGCACCACCGGCGGCGTGTTCGAATTCACGGTCTCGATATTTCCGCCGCGCGTGGTGCGAACACGGTCGATCATCCACACCGGTTTGAGCGTTCCGACGACCTTTTCGGTTGAGCCGTGCGCGGTGAGCGTCCAGGTGAGCGTCTGATCGCCAAAATCTTTCGGCACGACGATTTTGAACGCATCCTTGTGACGCCGGATGCTGAAGTGCGTCGGCTGGCCGCGATCCAAGCTTGAATTTGGGCTTGAATCTGGGCTTGAATTTGGGCCCGGTTCAAATTTATTCGCGTCGCCGACGGGAATATCCGGCTCTTCTTCGTAGTTACGATTCATGTAGCCGAACCACATGTTGAAGGAGCCGTCGGGATTCGCGTCGTAGCCTTCATACACCGGAGCTATGCCTTGTCCCGACCAGTGGCGAAGCTGCACCAGTTGCGCGCTCGCCGCGGGCGCGAGCGCAAGCGAAAGAGCCAGTGCAACCGGCGTCGCGAATCTCGTGCTGCAAATCATGGCTGTGAATCTCATACGATCGTCAAACCATTCTAGAGCGAAAACGCCACATTTGAAAGGGTATGGCGCAACCGGCGGAATGTCCTTAGTACGTTGGTACGTCAGCGACAAACCGTAGCGTAAATAAGCGCTCTCCCTGATTGGGCGCGAACCCCGCGCCGCCTACAATCGAATCAAGGAAAAAGCGAGGACCAGTGCTCGAGATGCAATTATCCAGAACGGTGAAGTCGCAATACTCGGAATCCGAAGCGGCGGAAGAGCTGGGGGTTTCAATCGAGCAGCTTCGCTCGATGATCCGTCACCACGTAGTCGACCGTGACGAGGACCTGAGCAATGTTCCCTCCACCACCTTCCAGCCCTCCGATCTGCTGGTGCTCAGGCTTTTGGCGCGGATGCGACCCGCTGCCACGCAGCCGGATTGATCAGATCCGGCGGACGCCGGCCTTCCAGCGCCGCGACCGCGTTTTCGCAGGCGAGCATCGACATTTTTTTCCGCGTCTCGACCGAAGCCGATCCGATGTGCGGCGCGAGCACCGCGTTCGGGCAGGCGAGCAACGCGGGATCAACGCCCGGCTCGCGCTCGAACACGTCGAGCCCGGCTCCGGCGATCCAGTTCGCGCGAAGGGCGCGCGCGAGCGCGGCCTCATCCACCACCGGGCCCCGGGACGTATTGACGATCACCGCGGTCGGTTTCATCATACGCAGCTCGGGCTCGCCGATGAGGTGCCGGGTCGCGAGGGAAAGCGGAACGTGCAGGCTGACGAAATCGGATTCGCGCAGCAGGCGAGCCTTGTCCGCCGGCTCGGCGCGCAGCTCGCGCTCAAGCTGCGGAGGAAGCGGCACCGCGTCGTGATACAGCACCCGCATCGCGAAGCCCTGCGCGCGCTTGGCCACCGCGAGGCCGATGCGGCCCATGCCGACGATGCCCAGCGTGCGGTGATGCAGGTCCTGCCCAGCCAGCATGTCGATCGACCACTCATTCCACTTTCCCGATTCGACGAACTTGTGCGCCTCGACGATTCGCCGCGCCGCGGCCATCAGCAGCGCGAAGGTAAAGTCCGCGGTGGTATCGGTAAGGACGCCGGGCGTGTTGGTCGCGAGGATTCCGCGCGCGGTGGCCGCCGCCACGTCGATATTGTCGTAGCCCACGGCTACGTTCGAAATCACGCGCACGCCGGGATCCAGCTCGGCGATCGTCTGGCTCGTGAATTTGTCGACCAATTGCGCGACGATCGCCTGCTTGCCCCGCGCGCGTTCGATGAGTTGCGCCGGCGCGAGCGTGTCGTCGCCCGGGTTGTAATCTACCTGGGCATGCCCTTTCAGGTACGTGATCGCTTCCGGATATACGCGCCTGGTCACCAGCACTTGGAAGGTCATTAATGGAATCATAGCTGGTATGGCACACGTTGGCTTTCTTGGACTTGGAACTATGGGTTATCCGATGGCGCAGCACCTGTTGAAGGTGGGGCATCCCGTCGCGCTGTGGTCGAATACGCTTTCTAAAGCAGAGGCGCTCGCAAAGGAAGGGGATGGTGTAGTCTGCCAGACTCCGCGAGATGTCGCCGCGCGCGCCGACTTCATTTTTTATTGTGTAGGCGACAGCGCGATGGCGCGGCGCATCACCATTGAAAAAGACGGACTGATCGAAGGCGTTCGTCCCGGCGCCGTGATCGCGGATTGCAGCACCATCGCCCCGGCAGTGAGTAAGGAAATCGGCGCGGCGTTCGCCGCGAAGAAGGCGCATTTTCTCGACGCGCCTTGTACCGGTTCAAAACCGGGGGCGGAGAAAGCCACGCTTACGTTCATGATCGGCGGCGAACGCGCCGCGTTCGATCGCGCCAAAAGCTGTTTCGATGCGATGGGCAAAGTGTTCTACTATTGCGGCGCGGCCGGCCAGGGACTACAGGCCAAGCTTACCCAGAATCTGATCCTCGCCAACATCATGCAGGCGTTCGCCGAAGGCATGGTCCTCGCCACCAAGGGCGGAATCGACCCGAAATTGATGCTCGACATCCTCGACAACAGCGCCGCCAAAAGCGGCCTGATATCGTTCAAAGCCCCCCACATCCTGGCGCGCGACTTCAGCACCAACTTCGCCACCAAATGGATGGCCAAAGACGTGGGTTTGGCGCTCGAATCCGCGAAAGCGATGGACATTCCGCTTCCCGCAACCGCGCTGACTGAACAGATGCTTAGGGCTGCGATCGCAAAGGGCTGGGGCGACGACGACTTCTGCTCGACAATCCGGGTTTTGGAAGAATGGGCGGGCGTGGTGGTCTCAAAATAGGTCGAGACTGGCCGGCGATCCTTGGTCGCATGGCGTATGAGTGTCATCGGTCGACGTTCTGAATGGTGGTATGTCCATATGAACCAATGGCATAGGGAGCCACCTTATCGGTGTGGTAACAAGAATTTAAGGATGATCTACAAAAAACTGTTGCTTTCGGATCGCGGGTATACTAATATTGGAATTAAGCCGGGGAGGCAACTCCCACCAAAGCGAGACTAACCTCATAAAAGACCCCTGAAGCAAACCTCCCCGGCGCCCCTCTTGGGGCCAGCTTTCGAAAAGAGGTTCAGGGCGTTGAGATTTCAAAACACGCAAACTTTCCGAATTTGTCCCTATTTCGATCCTGGCGGGGCGATGTTATGATCGAAAGCGGCGGCTTGTGTGCAGCTTCTAACACTCCTTGGCTCAACCGGTTCGATCGGCACCAACACCCTTGATGTCGTGCGGCGATGGCCGGACCGTTTCGGCGTTTACGCTTTGGTCGCGGGCCGTAATGTAGAGCTGCTGGCCAGCCAGATCGAAGAGTTTGAACCCCGCGTCGCGGTGGTTGCCGATGAGCGCGCTTTGGACGATTTGCGCCGGATTCTGCGGGATCGCTCGATTCGGGTGCCGGAGCTGGCCTGCGGCGCGCAGGGGCGCGTGGCTGCGGCCACCGCTCCGGAAGCATCCATCGTTCTATCGGCAATCGTCGGAATCGAGGGTCTCGAGGCCACCTACGAAGCCGTTCGATTGGCGAAGCGAGTCGGCCTCGCGAATAAGGAAGTTCTGGTCGCCAGCGGACGGCTGGTAATCGAGGCGATGCGCCAGTCGGGCGCGGAGCTGATTCCGGTCGATAGCGAGCACAACGGCGCCCATCAGTGCTTTCGCGCCGGCCGGCGACATGAGGTCGCCAAGTTGATCCTGACGGCCTCCGGCGGCCCGTTTCGCGAGACTCCGGCGTCCGAGCTGATCCGGGTGACTCCCGGGCAGGCCCTCAATCACCCGACCTGGAGGATGGGGCCCCGCGTAACCATCGATTCGGCGACCCTGATGAATAAAGGCTTCGAGGTGATCGAGGCCTGCTGGCTGTTCGATCTGGAGCCGAAAAAGGTCGAGGTGGTGGTGCACCCGCAGTCAAAGGTTCACGCCATGGTCGAATATGCGGACGGCAGCGTGATCGCGCAGGTCTCGGCGACGGACATGCGCATGCCGATTCAGTATGCGCTCACCTATCCCGATCGCGCTGAGGCGCCTGTGCCGCGCCTCGACTGGTCGCAAAGCGCGCGGTGGAGCTTCGATCCTCCGGATTTCAAGAAGTTTCCGCTTCTGAAGCTGGCGTATGAAGCGCAGGAAGCCGGCGGATCGGCCACGGCCACGCTCAACGCCGCCGATGAGATCGCTGTCGAGGCATTTTTGGCCGGGCGGATCTCGTTTCCAGCGATTGCGGCCACGGTGGCCGAAACACTCGACCAGGTTTCCCGAAGGGAGCCGCGTTCGGTCGGGGAAGTGCTCGAAATTGATAGGGAATCGCGCCAGGTGGCGCGCCGTGTGATCGAAATCCGTTGGGGAGGGAAATATCAACCTGAAACGGCGCTTCTCGCCTAGGCCGAAGCGGCGCTTCGCGCGCAGGTAAGATAGTAGATAGGGATATGGCAGTTTTACAAAGCATCTTTTGGTATCTGGTTCTGATCGGAGTAATGATCCTGCTCCACGAGCTGGGCCACTATCTGGCGGCGCGACTTTTCGACGTCAAGGTCGAGACGTTCAGTTTCGGCTTCGGACCGAGGCTGTTCGGCTTCAAGCGCGGCGATACGGATTTCCGGTTCTCGTTGCTCCTGTTCGGCGGCTATGTGAAGATGGCCGGCGATCAGCCCGGCGAAGAGGCCACCTCCGATCCGCGAAACCTGCTGGCGAAGCCGCGATGGCAGCGGCTGATCATCACCTTTGCCGGACCCGCGATCAACGTCGTACTGGCGGTGGCGCTGCTGACCGGCCTGTTCATGGCGCACTTCCCGAAGATTCCGACGCCGCACGATCCGCTGGTGGGCAGCATCGACCCGAACGGTCCCGCGGCGAAAGCGGGGATTCGCGAAGGCGATCAGGTGTTGAAAGTCGACGACATCGCGGATCCCACTTGGGATGACATCCAGATCAAGGAAATTTCCAGTCCCAAGCAGCCCATCGACGTTCTGGTCAAGCGCGCCGGCGAGCGTATGCATTTCACCCTGACTCCGTCGCTCGACGAAAAACAGGGCGTTGGCTATCTCGGCTGGGACCAGCAGAGCGAGGTGAGCATTCAATCGATCGTCAATGGCATGGACGCGCAGAGGCAGGGAATGGCGCCGGGCGACATTCTGGTGAGCGCCAATGGAATTCCGCTGCGCTCGACCACGCGGCTGCTCGAAATCGAGCGCGTGACCGACGGCCGTCCGCTCGATATCGTGTATTCGCGCAACGGGCAGGAACACCGCATCACGGTAACGCCGGTGAAGCGCAACATGGAGGGCCAGGGCGAGCGCTGGATGATCGGGCTCACTACGGAGCGGCGCGTTGAGATCACCAAGCTCCCGCTGCGCCAGGCGTTTTCGGAATCCCTACGGCAGAACGCGCAGGGCGCCAAAGTGATCTTCAAGTTTCTCGAAGGCATCGTCGAGCGGCGCATGTCGCCCAAGTCGATCGTGGGGCCGGTGGGAATCGTGCAGTTGTCGGGTGAGGCGGCGCGCGCGGGCGCGGCGACCTACCTGGGACTGATGGCGATGGTCAGCCTGAACCTGGCGATCGTGAACCTGCTGCCGATTCCGATTCTCGACGGCGGAGTGATCCTGATGTTGCTGGTGGAAATGCTGATGCGGCGCGATCTCGATCTGCGCATGAAGGAAGCCGTGGTGAAGGTCGGGTTCGTGTTCCTGATGGTGGTGGTGATCTTCACGATCTACAACGATATTTCGCGAATGTTGCCGGGATAGCAGCGCGAACAACGCACCGTAGCGTCAGGGTTTCGGCGGCGCGACGCACGGCGGCTTCGTTGGTGGCTGCGGGTCGCGGCCATTACTTATCGCTTCCAGAGTCTCAGCCTGATGTTTCTGGTCCGGCACACAGTTGGCCTCTCGCAGCCTTGGATTAATGAGCGTTCGATTGTAAGGTTCCATCGTCCAGGTCTGATGCCCGTTTTCCAATGTGTACGAGAATTGCGTGCCGAAGACCTGTGGTTGCCCAACCCGCTCAAGAAGGCGATCGAGAGTGGCCGCAGCCAGCCACCTTGCATCGGGGTCGCCCTTTCCGATCGCGGTCACCGCAAGGACGTGAGCCAACAGGATGTCATCCGGGCCCTCTCCATGCTGGAACACCATCGCGGCGCGCTCGTAATCCTTCCCGGTATTCAGGCTTCCTTGCTCAATCAGCTCACGCACACGCTTCCGCCGCCCGGCGTCGCGCGGGTTGATCTTTTCCCAATCGAGCATCTTGCCAAGCGGTGTTTCCCGGTCCTTCTGATCGGCGTCATAGATCCCTTTTAGCTCGGCATTGTCAGCGGATACATCGGCCGCCCTCGCGTCGCTGATGAACACGAACGCAGCCAAGGAAAGAACGATCCAGCGGAATTGGTTTCGATTTGGAGGGCTCAACATGAATCCCGGTTAAGCCAAACTTCCCGATCGCGCGCGATTCAAGGACAGGTTTCAAGCGCGATCGTAAATTCGCCGGAGGCCCGGCCAGCGATCGAAATCCGCATCGAAACTCAGAATGTCCCGAATGCCCGATCGCTCCATGATTGCGACATGCAGGGCGTCACGAGCAAAAAGCCTCGCAGGACTTTGGATGATCTCGCCGGCGCGCAGAACATCCGCCTTCTCAACCGAGAGGACCTCGTCGACAATTTCAAGCGTCACTTGCAGCGCCGGGCCGATGGCTTCCCGCTTCTCGATGGCCGTATAGCGATGCAAAATCTCCTGGAGGACTTCCGCGTCTGTTACGAGCCGCTCCCCGCGGGCGATCAGGCGCTCCAGCATGAGCTGCGCGTCCGATTTGTGAGGATGAGCTGCTCCCACCAGGTACATGGGGATATTCGAATCGACGAAGATCAAGATCGATATCCGTCTTCGATTTCCTTAAGCATCTGCGCAACGTCCGCTGTCGGGAAGCTGTATTGCGCCGCTCGACGGACGGCTTCTATTTTTGCCTCCGGCTCATGGATGGGCCGGAGCGTACGCGCCTCGCGCAACGTCCGGCGGACCCATTCGCCCACGGTCAAGCGTTCGCGCCTGGCCAGCCGCTTGATTTCGGACATTTCCTGATCCGGAATCAGGACCTGGAGACGCTTACTCACAGACTGAGTATAACGTGATCATCTCCCGAGTATCGGTGAGATCCTGTTAATCGCCCAGGGGACGGAGCGAAATTCCACCCTCCTGCAACGTTCTGGCGACGGATTCGGCAATCAGCGGCGCGCCGGGCGTATCGCCGTGGATGCAGATCGTTCGCGCGCGGCCTTCCTTCGCGATCCGCAACGCCTGCTCGCCAGCTTTCACCGGATCGCGAATCAACGCGTCGTCGAACTTGCGCGAGCGCAGAGTTCCGTCGGCTGCATACGTCCGATCGGCAAACGCTTCGGCCGCGATCTTGAATCCCCGGTCGCGAAATACCTCCAGCATCTGCGATCCCGCCAAGCCCACCAGCACGACGTCCTTGCTGAATCGCGCCACGCCCCCGGCGATCGCTCCCGCCAGATCCGGCCGCTTCACGGCCTGATTGTAGAGAGCGCCGTGCGCTTTTACGTGAACAATGGTGGTGGCGCAGGTTGCCGCGATAGCCGCAAGCGCGCGTACCTGCTCGAAAATGGTTGTCTCAATCTCGTCGAGCGGCAAATCCAATTCCAGGCGGCCGAAGTTTTGGCGATCGGGATAACCGGGATGCGCGCCGATCGCGAGACTCCAGCGCAGCGCCTGCTCGATGGTGGTTTTCATGGTCGTCTCGTCGCCCGCGTGGCCGCCGCAGGCGATATTCACGGACGTAATGGAGCGCATCAGCGATTCCTGGGTGCCGTCGGCGATGTGCGCCGGGATTTCGCCCATGTCGCAATTCAGGTCGATATGCATCGGGAAATGGCTTCCTCCTGTAGACGGATGAGATCGCGGGCGGTTTCGAAGGTGACGCGTTCGAAACGAATTTCATCGCGCGGCCGAAGCTGGCCGACGCTTGCGAGATCGGCGGAGATGATGTTGGCGATCTTGGGATAGCCGCCGGTGGTTTGCTGTTCGACGAACAGGATGATCGGCTGGCCGCCGGCGGGAATCTGTATCGCGCCGAGCGAAACGCCTTCGGAGATCATGCTTCCGCCATGCGGAGTCTCGATCACGGTGCCCTGAAGGCGCAGGCCCATCCGATTCGACTCCTCGGTGACGGTATACGCGCCTTCGTAGAACCGGCGCACCGATTCTACCGGAAACCACGCGGTTTGCGGAGCGGCAGTGGCGCGCAGAACCTTGCGCGGCGCGAGCGCTTCGAGAACCTCCACGCGAATCTTGCGCGCGGTCGATCTTACCGCGCCGGTCGCGAGCATGTCGCCCTTGCGCAGCGCGCGACCTTCGAATCCCCCGAGCCCCGTAAGGATATGGGTCGACGCACTCCCCAGGAACGGTTTCACCATGATTCCTCCCGCGACGCACAGGTAGCATCGCGCACCGCCGCGCGTCGGCCCGATCTTGAGCGTCTGGCCGGCGAGAACCTCGCAAGCGGTGTGCATCGGGAGCGCCGCGCCGTCGGGCCCTCCACCAAGGAGAGCCGCACCGAAATCCGAACCGGCCAGCGCGACTACGCTGTCCTCTTCAAAAACGAACGTGCCGCCGACGAGCGTCATTTCGAGCGCAGGCGTATTTTCCGGATTACCCACCAGAAGATTTCCGATTCGAAGCGCAACCGGATCGGCCGCGCCGGATGGCGAAACACCCAGCGGTCCGTAGCCGTAACGACCTAGATCCTGCACGGTCGAGAACATGCCGGGCGCCTGAACACGAATCATTTTAGGAGATACAAAACATCCGTGCGCAGCTTGGCCGGATCGTCGCTCCAATCACCGTAAAAGTACGCTGCCGCGCGGCTGCAACCGGCTGCCCGGCTACCGTTTCAGTCTTGATCTCATAGTTCATGCGCCGTCTCCTTGATGTGAAGCGACCGGCGTGAAGCGAACGTGATCGCCGATGCGGACCCGGCTCAACTCGGCCGAATCGGGATCGAAAATTTCGAGCGGCGTGCGGCCGATAATGCGCCATCCACCCGGCGTTTCGAAGGGATAAATGCCGGTGTGCGCGCCACCGATGGCGACGCTGCCCTTGGGCACTCGCTTGCGCGGCGCCTCCAGTCGAGGCGTCGCGAGCTCCGGCGGAAGTCCGCCGAGATAGGCGAAGCCCGGAACGAACCCGATGAAGTAGACCACGTAGCTCGCCCCCGAATGCAGCTCGATTACGCGCTCCGGAGTGAGATCGTGCAACGCGGCGAGATCCGCCAGATCCGGCCCGTGCCCGCCCCCATAATGAACCGGAATCTCGACCGTGCGCGGATTGGGAAGCGCGACGGAATCCAATCTCGCGAGGTATTCGGTGAGGCTCGCCTCCAGCGTTTCGTGATCCTGCGCCAGAGGATCGAAGACGATCAGGATCGAATGGTAAGCCGGGTGCAGATTACGCACGCCGGTTAAAGGCTCCGCATCGAGCAGACGCAGCAGCTTGAGCACGCGCTGATGAGTTTCGAGATCGATTTGATCGCCAGCGGTGTTTTGATCGGTGAGGTACACCATCAGCGACTGATCGCTCGCATGCTGGAACGCGTTCATGAGGAGATCGGGCGATACAGTGCGATCGAACGCGGCCCGCGACGGAGGGTCTTGTGTGCGACGTTAAAGCTCGTCCACGCACGATCCCGTTGTTCAAGTGAATCGAAATGAAACCACCGTTTCCGCGACGTGTACTCGCGTAGCTCGAAGATGCCGCCCGCGTTGAAGTGCGC
>Ga0182024_10024814_pt1 | contig 10629 bp, 10 predicted proteins | sample P32metaG_FD_120480 | JGI IMG/M metagenome (GOLD analysis project Ga0182024, IMG submission 120480) | Permafrost microbial communities from Stordalen Mire, Sweden - P3-2 metaG (Illumina Assembly) | ecosystem: Environmental > Terrestrial > Soil > Wetlands > Permafrost | place: Sweden: Stordalen...
CGTTGGACCAACCAGGAAGCGACGGCCCCCGTTGTCGCAGGAGCCGCTACTGTATGACCGAAGCCACCTTTCATTGCCGCGCATGCAACTCCACGAAGTGCATTCCGATTCTGTCCTTCGGAACCACTCCGCTTGCCGATGCATTGCTCTCAGCCGATCAGCTAGGGTCGCCGGAAGTTACGGCGCCCCTGGACCTGGTCTTCTGCCCCGAGTGCTCACTGGTGCAGATCACCGAAACCGTTCCGCCGGAAATTCTCTTTTGCCGCAATTATCCTTACTTTTCTTCCGTGTCAAAGAGTCTCCTGGAACATTTCGCCAAGAGTGCTGAAGCGGTCATCGCCGCCCGCAACCTTGATTCCCATAGCCTGGTCATCGAAGCTGCGTCCAACGACGGTTACATGTTGCGCAACTTCGTCAACCACGGAATCCCGGTTCTGGGCATCGATCCCGCCGAAGAGCAGGTGCGCACCGCCAATGAACGCGGCGTCAACAGCATCAACACTTTCTTCACCAAGGAGCTGGCACAAAAGCTGGCCGCCGAGGGCAAGAAAGCCGATGTCTTCCTGGCCAACAATGTGCTCGCCCACGTGGCTGACCTGAACGGTTTCGTCGACGGCATTGCTGCCTTGCTGAAACCCAACGGCGTAGCTGTCATCGAAGCGCCCTACATTGTCGATCTGATCCAAAAGTGTGAGTTCGATACCATCTATCACCAGCACCTCTGCTACTTTTCGGTGACGGCGCTGGCGCGGCTTTTCCGCGATCATGGTCTGTACCTCAACGACGTGGAACGCACCAAGATCCACGGCGGATCCCTCCGGCTGTTTGTTGAGCCGGTGGAGACTCCGACCGCGCGCCTGAAGGCGTTGCTCGCCGATGAGAAGAACGCGGGCGTCTCGACCATCGAGTACTACCGCGGGTTTGCCGACCGGGTGCACGCAGTGCGCGACGATCTCACGGCGTTGTTGAAGGACCTGAAGGGCAAAGGGAAATCGATCGCCGGCTATGCCGCGGCGGCGAAGGCCACCACGCTGCTCGCCTTCTGCAATATCGACCGGGAACTCCTCGACTATGTCGTCGACCTGAACGAATTCAAGCAGGGCCGGTTTATGCCCGGAAATCACCTGCCGATTCTTTCCCCGACCAAGTTGCTGGAAAGCAAGCCGGATTACGTCCTGGTGCTGGCATGGAACTTTGCCGGCGAAATCATGGAGCAACAACACGCCTACAAGGCGCGCGGCGGAAAATTCATTATTCCGATCCCAACCCCTGCGGTCGTCTAAAGGAGATTGACTGAATGCACAGCATCTACGTAGATTCGAAATTCAATGACGAAAAGCGCCGCCAGCATTTGTATGACGGCCAACTCTTCGTCTACTCGCCCCGGCCGAGCGCGCTCGCCTTTACCAACTTCGCCGCGGAAATGATCAAGGACGCCTTTGGCAAAGAAGATCCGACCACGGCACAGTTCGACATGCCGGTGGAAGAATTTGTTCGCATCTTCGCGCCCCTCAAGCCGGCCTTCATCCACCACCCGGAGTCGAAGCGCCTGATCCAGGCCATGCTCGCAGACTTCGGCTGCGATATGGAAACCACCTATCTTGATGTGCCGCGCCTGCGCGCCGTCACCTCGGATGCCTACCTCACGTCTGGCGTTGGGTATGCTCACCATCTCCATCGTGACACCTGGTACTCCGCGCCGATGTGCCAGCTGAACTGGTGGCTGCCCATCTTCGAGATGTCCTCCGAGAGTTCCATGGCCTTCCATCCGAAGTATTGGAGCGAGGCGGTCAAGAACGGCTCCAGCAAGTTCAACTACTATGCCTGGAACAGCACCGGCCGCGCCGATGCCGCCAAGCACATCAAGTCCGACACCCGCGAGCAGCCCAAGCCCGAGCAGCCCATGGAACTGGATCCCCAGGTCCGTGTGATCTCCGAGCCCGGTGGCGCGTTGGTGTTTTCCGCAGCCAACATGCACTCGACCGTGCCCAACACCTCCGGCAAAACCCGGTTCAGTATCGATTTCCGGACCGTCAGCCTGGTCGACGTGAAGACCAAGAACGGCGCTCACAACCTGGATTCGCACCCCATTGGTACCTCGTTGCGCGACTTCATGAAGGGAACCGATCTGAGCCCAATGCCGGAAGAAGTTGCCGCAGCCTATGACAGCCCTGATACCGCCAACGGCGTCAAGGTCTATCGGCCTGAGGTAGTAGGCGCTCGGTAACCAGTTCTGTCTCAGTGAGCGTTAACGTTCCGCTAGGCACCGGTCTGATGCTTTGTATCAGGGCCCGACTTGAGTCGGGCCGTTAAAGCCCAGTAGAATCTGGGCTTTAGCCCCTGTGCCGTTCATGCAAAGGCGCTCTTTTCAGAGGGTCTCTAAGAACCTCGCTTTCCGGTCCTGGGTGCCTTTTTACGCTTTTTGCGCTTTTTGCGCGCTTTTGTTATTTGCGCTACGGGCTCCGCTGAAAATGGGAACCACACATCGTGAACGGCCAATAGAGCCCAAACGAGCACCACCTGTTGTTGAACATTTGAGTGAGAGATCTGCCGCGTCCCCGCTCCACCGATATCTCGAACAGTCGGTACACTTTTGCACCAGCCCACTTCATGGAGTGAGGGCGCCGCAACACGCCTTAAATCTTAGCCAGTGACGAAATTCTTCTGAACGGGGATCAAGAAATGCCTGAAATCAAGACCTGTCCAAATTGCCTCAAGGGCGACATGACCGTTTTCTACCAGGTTCCGCGGGTGCCGGTACACAGTGTGTTGTTGATGCCGACGCGCGACATTGCGGTGAACTTTCCCAAGGGCGACATTGCCCTCGGTCATTGCTCCCATTGCGGCTTTATTGCCAACACCCTCTTCGACCCGACCGTGCACAACTACTCCGCGCAATACGAGGAGACGCAGGGCTTTTCCGGGACCTTTCAGGCCTTCCATCGCCGCTTGGCTGGGGAGATGATCGAAAAGTACGATCTCCACGACAAAAAAATGATCGAGATTGGATGCGGAAAGGGGGAATTTCTCTCCCTCTTGTGCGAAATCGGCAACAACAGCGGCGTAGGCTTCGATCCCGCTTTCGTCAGCGAGCGCAATCCATCCGCCGGCGACGCCAAAGTCGAATTTGTCGCCGACTTCTACGGGGAGAAGTACGCGCACGTGCAGGGCGACTTTGTCTGCTGCAAAATGACCCTCGAACACATCCCCGATACCGCCAACTTTGTGCGCACGGTGCGGCGCTCCGTGGGTGACCGTTACGACACCGTCATCTTCTTCCAGGTCCCCGACATGACCCGGGTGTTGAAAGACCTCGCGTTCTGGGATATTTACTACGAACACTGTTCCTATTTCAGCGCCGAATCGCTCTCGCTCCTCTTCAAGGAGCAGGGGTTCGATGTGCTCGATGTTTGGACCGACTACGACGACCAATACCTGATGATTACGGCGAAGCCGTCGCGCACCCCGGCCTCTTCGGTAGCCAAGCCGGATCCCACCGCGATGAACAAGGATATCCAGTACTTCACCGAGCACCAGGCGGTCAGAATGGCGTCCTGGAGAAGCAAGCTCGAGGAAACGAAGAACAGCGGCAAGAAGGCCGTGGTATGGGGCTCCGGATCCAAGGGCGTGGCCTTTCTGACCGCGCTCAACCTGCATACACCCGACTGCGAAATTGAGTATGTGGTCGACATCAATCCATTTCGCGAAGGCAAGTACATGGCTGGCACCGGGCAGGAGATCGTCTCGCCGGCCTTTCTCAAACGGTACAAACCAGACTTGGCCATTGCCATGAACCCGATTTACCAGCCGGAAATCAAGGCTGATCTAGAGAAAATGGGCCTGTCTACTGAGGTTGTCTCCGTTTGATTACAAATCCAGCCTTGCCAACAGGCAGAGGCTTCTTAAAGGCAATCTATGTATGATTTCGCGATAATTGGTGGAGGAATCGTCGGCCTCGCGACGGGCGCTGCCCTTGGCCGTCGTTATCCTTTTGCACGTATTCTGCTGGTTGAAAAAGAAGTTGGTTTTGCTCAGCACCAGACCGGCCGCAATAGCGGCGTTATCCATTCCGGCATTTACTACAAACCGGGCAGCCTCAAGGCAGAGTTAGCACAAACCGGAAACCAATCCATGCGTGCCTTTTGCTACGAGTATGGCGTGCCGTTCGATATTTGCGGCAAGCTGATCGTTGCTACCAGGCCGGAAGAGATTCCTGAGCTCGATAAGATCTTCGATCGTGCTGCTCAGAACGGCGTATCGGCAACCCGGCTCCGTCCGGAAGAAGTAAAAGAAATAGAACCGCATGTCTCCTGCATCGCTGCCATCCGCGTGCCCACCACGGGCATTGTGGATTATCGGCAGGTCTGCCACGCCCTGGTGCACGAAATACAGCAGCAGGGAGGAGAGCTCAAGGTCGGCACCGAGGTGCTCCACATCGTGCCCACCCCGCTCGGCCACTTGCTGGAGACCTCATGGGGCTCGGTGGAAACACGCTTTCTCATCAACTGCGCCGGCTTGCACAGCGATCGCGTGGCCAAGCTGGGGGGCATGGAACCGAAGGCCATGATCGTCCCCTTCCGCGGCGAGTATTTCGAGCTTAAGCCCGAGCGCCGTCACCTGGTGCGCCATCTCATTTACCCCGTTCCCAATCCAGCTTTTCCTTTCCTCGGCGTGCACTTCACGCGCATGATGGACGGCAGCATTCACGCCGGCCCCAATGCAGTGCTGAGCATGAAGCGCGAGGGCTATAACAAATCGGACTTCAGTTGGCGCGATCTCTCTGAAGTGTTGACCTATCCCGGTTTCTGGAAGCTCTCCGCAAAGTACTATCGCGAGGGCGGCCAGGAGATGTACCGTTCCTTGAGCAAGGCTGCCTTTACCCGCAGTCTGCAGCGCCTGGTGCCAGAAGTCCAGGCCGACGACCTCATCCCCAGCAAGAGCGGCGTGCGGGCGCAGGCTCTGCTTCGCGATGGAAGCCTGGTCGACGACTTCCTGCTGCTCGAGGGCAAAAATTCTCTCCACGTCTGCAATGCTCCTTCCCCGGCAGCCACGGCATCGCTCGAAATCGCCAAGAGGATCGTCAGCAAAGTGCCCCGCCCAGGCCGCCTTTCGCTGGTCAAGATGGCATAACAGGCTTACGGAAAACTCGCATCTCTGAAGGGTACGGCCTTTAGGCCGTACATAACTGCTTTGAAATGAATTCGGCTTTAATCCGCTCCCCTGCGAAGCTTCCTCCAAAACGGAACTTCATGCGGCCCCCTTAAGGGATACGCATACGCGTCTTTTATGGAACTGAGTGCCGGAAATTTCCGGATCCAGCATTTTCTGAAGCTCCAGAATTTCGACTACGCCCGTCCCTTAAGTTTCGGCAACGGCGGGCGATATGAAGGGTATACCCGGTTACTGCATGCTTATCGAACAAACAACATGTGGGACATGGGCCACCTCTGGCGGTAGGCAGGTGCAAGGTCTCGCTCGAGGAATCTCCCCGTTGCGCATCGCTATTTACGACTACAGAATCACGCGCAATAATCCCGCCGGCAGCTGTCATCTGGCCATGCTGCGCGCGCTCGCAGGAGAGCACGACTTTACCGTCTTCGCCGTAGAGTTCGAAAATCCCTGTCCGGAAAAGATCCGGTTCGTCCGCGTACCTTCGCCGATGCGGCCGCTGGCACTCCTCTTTATCGTCTATCACTTCATGGCCCCCCTCTGTTACTTGCTCTACCGGCTGCGCGGTGGCCCCAAGCCCGATCTCGTCCAGGCGATCGAGAGCAACCTCTCCTTCGGCAACATCCTGTACGCTCACTTTTGCCATGGCATGTACCTCAAGCATCATTGGAGCAAATCGGGCGCCAAGGGCTTGCGCGGCGCGTTCCGCTGGATCGATCATCAGCTGCACGCCTGGATGGAAAACTTCACCTATCCCCGAGCCAAACAGGTCGTCGTGCCATCTCAAGGCCTGGCAAGAGAGCTGCAGGCTGAGTTCCCATATATCCAGGACAAGCTGACAGTCCTGCCCAATCCCATCAATCTGGCACGGTTACAAAAACCGCCAGAGTTCGATCGCCAGGCTTTTCGTCACAGCCTTGGTATGGATGACCAGGATCTAGTCGGCCTGTTTGTGGCTCTGGGACAGTTCGAGCGCAAAGGATTGCCCCTTGTCATGCAGGCGCTCGCCACCGCCGGCATGGAGCAGGTCAAACTGATCGTCGTGGGCGGCGAAGCCGATCTGATCGCACGCTACCGCGAGCAGGCTGCGAAACTTAGCCTTGGCGACCGGGTTAAATTCGTTGGCATGCAGTCCGATGTCCGGCCTTACCTCTGGAGCTCAGACGTTTTCGTGTTTCCGTCGTTGTACGAAACGTTTTCTTTAGTTACCTACGAAGCGGCCGCGGCCGGGCTGCCGATTGTCGTGTCCAAGCTCTATGGAGTAGAAGATTTGCTCGTGGACGGAGACAACGGGTTCCTGATTGAGACCACTGCTGCCGGGGTCAGAGACGGGTTGCTACGCATTCTTAGCCAGAGCGCGGACGATCGGTACCTCATGGGGCAACGAGCCCGGCAGGCCGCTTCCGCTTGCTCTGAGGATCATTTTGTCGACGCGTGGCGGGCCTTTTATCTACGCCTGACCCATCCGAGGAATTGAATGCGAGAGAAATCATGGTAGACGATGTAACAGGTGTTCACCACGGTATAAAAGCCGAGTCTGCCGCGGGCAATCCACTCCGCCGCACGCTCAGCCGGCAGGCAGCCGATCAGCCTGTGACCGATAGAAACAGGTAGGAAACCGCGGCATCGGTAGCAGGCAAACGGGTTGACCCCAATGAAGATTCCGTTAGTGCACAATTCGTACCAGATGCCCGGAGGCGAGGACCAGATCTTTGCCCAGGAGACCGATCTCCTGTGCTCTCATGGACACCAGGTACTTCCGTACCAGAGCATTCCGGCCGTACAAACCATCACCGTGGGTGCAGGGGAATGATCGGCGCGGCAGTGGAAGCTGCGGCGGAGAACGAAATAGTCCCGAGCGAAGGACTGAATAAGCTCGTTCCCATCGCACTGAACAGTCTTCACCGCAAGCCCTCCGTCTCGGTACTGATCACCTGCTTCAACTATGGAGCCTACGTTGGCAGGGCAATCGACAGCGCGCTCCAGCAGACCTACGCACCGGCGGAGATCATCGTCAGCGACGACGGCTCCCAGGACAACTCGCGTGAGGTAGTAGAGTCTTATATAAAGCGCGGACTTGGCATCAGGCTGCTGCGCAATTCCCACGGTGGCATGGCGGCTAACCTCAACGCCGCCTATCGCAGCTGTTCGGGAGACGTGATTTGCCTGCTCGATGCTGACGACACATTCCTGCCCGGTAAAATCGAAGCCGTAGTGAATGCATTTCAAGCCCATCCGCGGGCCGGTTTTGGGATCCATCGCGTCACCCTGCTGGACAACCAAGGGCGGCCACGTGGCATCTATCCTTTGCTAAGCAACCTTCCCTCGGGAAATTGCACCCAGGCTACCTATAACAACTCCGGTATCTTGATGGGTCTGCCGCCGACAACCAACCTCGCCCTCCGCCGCGAAGTCGCTGATCGTATTTTTCCCATTCCAGTGCAATACACCGGCTATGCAGAGCAGATGATTCACCGGCTGGCTCCGCTCATGACTGAATTGTGTGCGGTCAGCGTGCCCTTGGCGCAGTGGCGATTCCACGGCCTGAACGACCAGAACTCCATCCACATCACACCCCGCCGCCTGGAGCGGGAGCTGAAGATCATGGACTCGCTGTGGCTGGAACAGAAACACTACCTGGAGACCGTAGATGAATCCCTCGCGCGGTCCTTCCCCCCCCTCAACCGCAATCCGTTCTACCTCAAAATGAATTACATTCGGCATCGAATGGATAACGATCCGGCAACGCCGCAGGCCTACAATGATCTGTGCCGCTACGGACTTCGGGCGAATTCCAAGATGGATCAGTTTTGGCGATACTCCAATCGTCTTCCCCGGCCGCTCTTCCAGCGAGCCGTCGACCTGCTTCTTACCCAGAGTGTCTGGAAGCAAATGGTCACCCTTGCCCTCCGCAACAAGCAAACGGCCTAATGTAGATGAACATTCTCTCTGTGCACAATTCGTACCAGACGCCCGGAGGCGAAGACCAGGTCTTTGCCCAGGAGGCCGATCTGCTGCGCGCGCATGGGCACAAAGTACTGCTGTACCACACCAGCAACGAGCAGGTGAAGGGCAAGAACCCACTGGTTTTGTTGGGCAATACCATCTGGAACAGGCAGACTCATGGCGAACTGCGTGACTTGATGCAGCGGGAAAGACCGGACGTCGTTCACGTCCACAATACGTTCCCGGTCATTTCTCCAGCCGTCTATTATGCTGCCAATGCAGCCGGGATTCCGGTTGTACAAACCTTGCACAATTTCCGCATGCTTTGTCCCGCGGGTACCTTATTCCGTGACGGACATGTTTGTGAAGACTGTATAGGCAAGCGCGTCCCTTGGCCCGGGGTGGTCCATGGTTGCTACCGCGGCAGCAGGCTGGCGACCGCTGCTGGAGCCGCGATGCTCGCCACGCATAACTATAAGCAGACTTGGAGCAAGACGGTCTCGGCCTATATCGCACTCACCGAGTTTGCTCGCCACAAATTTATCCAAGCCGGCTTCCCGTCTGAGAAAATCCTGATTAAGCCTAATTACCTGCCCGCCGATCCAGGGATCGGCGAGGGCAGGGGAAAGTATGCGCTTTTCGTGGGACGATTAACCCCGGAAAAAGGCATCGGCACACTACTTCAAGCGTGGCGGGAAATTGGAAACGAGCTCCCTCTGCAAATTGCCGGCGATGGTCCGCTTGCGCCAGAGGTCGAGAGGGCTTGCAGCGAGATGCAAAGTGTAACCTGGTTGAAGTGGTTGCCACGCGCCGAAATCCTGCAGAGGATGAAAGATGCGTCTGTGCTTATATTGCCGTCGACGTGGTACGAAGGCTTTCCCATGATCATCGCCGAAGCCTTCGCCGTCGGCCTGCCTGTGATCGCAAGTGACCTGGGGAGCATGTCGACGATCGTCGATCACCAGCGTACCGGGCTCCACTTTGAGGCTGGGAACGAAACAAGCCTGGTGGAAGCCGTGCGCTGGTTCGGCACCCACCCCAATGAAACCGCCCGGATGCGGGAACAGGTTCGTTTGGAGTATGAGTCGAAATACACGGCGGAGGGGAACTACGCCCAGATGATGAACATCTATGAACTGGTCCTCAACTTGAGTGCCGGCAAAGAGGTTGTCATCCCGCCTGTCTCGGTCTATCGTGGGACCGCAGTCTCTTGATCGAATTCTCCTCTGCAGTCCTGCTCACGTCTTTCTTCGCCGGGCTGCTTGGCGCTCTCACCGGACTGGGCGGCGGTGTAGTGATCGTGCCCGCCCTCGCTCTCTTCTTCCACGTTGACCTTCGTTACGCCATTGGTGCCTCACTCATCTCCGTGATCGCCACCTCTTCCGGCGCCGCTGTCGCCTACGTCCGGGAGGGTTTTTCCAATGTGCGGATCGGAATGTTTCTCGAGGTGGCCACGACCCTGGGCGCGGTCGGAGGGGCCTATCTCGCAGCCCGCGTTTCCACCCCGGCCATCGGCATTATCTTTGGCGTCACCCTCCTCTTCTCCGCCTGGAGTTCCTTCCGCGAGCCACCCAACGAGACGCCTCATCCGCCCAATGCGCTCGCCGAGAAACTGAAGCTGAGTGGAGACTACCCGGTAAATAACGGCCGCGTCGCCTACCTCGCGCAAAATGTTCCGGCCGGTTTCGGCATCATGTTCATTGCCGGAATTCTATCTGGCCTTCTTGGCATCGGCTCCGGAGCAGTCAAGGTCCTGGCTATGGACCACGCCATGAAGCTTCCCTTCAAAGTGTCCACCACTACCAGCAATTTCATGATCGGCGTAACCGCTGCCGCCAGCGCCGGTATTTATCTGGGCCGAGGCTATATCGCGCCCGGGTTAGCGGCGCCAGTGATGTTGGGAGTGTTGGCGGGCTCGCTGCTCGGCGCGCGCCTGCTGGTCAGGATGCGTGTGCCCGTCCTCAGGGTGGTCTTCGCGGTGGTCATTGTCGCGCTGGGCGTCGAAATGATCTACAGCGGAGCCACTGGAAGGTTGTGATCGGATGGCCTCCGAAGCTGATCTGAAGATGGACATGGCCATCAGCCGCACGCTGCGGGCAGGCGTCAGCATAGCTGCGTTCGTCGTCCTCGTCGGTTGGAGTCTCTATCTGTGGCAGACGCATGGAGTAGGGCCGGATTATCTTCATTTTCACGGAGTTCCCAGTCCCGCCGACCGGCTGACGCCGGTCTTCGAAGGAATTCGTCACCTCGACAGTCGCAGCATCATCCGATTAGGCATTCTGCTTCTGATCGCGACCCCAATCATGCGTGTCGCTTTTTGCGTCTACAGTTTTGCGGTCCAGAAGGACAAGGTCTACGTCCTGATCAGCAGCGTCGTTCTTACCGTGCTCCTCTACAGCTTCTTTCGTCGCTGACATGTAACGGTCCCAGCCCCCGGCGCCCCAAATCGATTCAGCCCTGGAAACGCGAAGGGTGCCCCAGGTCTCGCTTTTGAGACCTGGGATCCCCGTAACC
>Ga0182024_10024815_pt1 | contig 10629 bp, 11 predicted proteins | sample P32metaG_FD_120480 | JGI IMG/M metagenome (GOLD analysis project Ga0182024, IMG submission 120480) | Permafrost microbial communities from Stordalen Mire, Sweden - P3-2 metaG (Illumina Assembly) | ecosystem: Environmental > Terrestrial > Soil > Wetlands > Permafrost | place: Sweden: Stordalen...
GTACGACACGGAAATCCTAAACATCCTGCCAACCAGATCTAGTCGCAGAAAAACCAGTTGGCAAGGAAGACTGGACCACAGCGCAGCGCCGCAGATGCCACCTCTCGAAGGTCCCCAGTAAGAGCGGCCCCCGGCATGATTATAATGTTTGACTTATATTAGCTGTGCGTTATAATTGTGGTGTGGCGTGGGACGTCGAGGTTACGGATGAATTCAAAGTCTGGTGGAGCGGGCTCACCGAAGCCGAACGCATATCGGTCGAGAAGGCCGTTTTGCTGCTGGAAGAGCGAGGCCCACATCTCCCATTTCCGTACAGCAGCGGAGTAAACGGATCGCGTCACTCTGCAATACGTGAACTCCGCGTGCAACACCAGGGCCAGCCCTACCGGGTGCTTTACATTTTCGATCCCCGCCGCGTGGCGCTTTTGCTGTTGGGCGGTGACAAGACCGGGGACGACCGCTGGTACGAGAAGAACGTACCGCTGGCCGATCAGATTTACGACAACTACCTTGCCGAGATGGAGGAAGAAAACAATGCCAAAGACAACAAAGTTCAGTGAACTTCGGGCGCAGATGTCGCCTGAAGCGCGGACCGAGGCTCGACGTCTCGCCGACGAGGATCTCAAAGAGATGCCGCTGCACGAACTGCGAGCCGCCCGGCATCTGACACAGCAACAACTGGCGAAGTCTCTCGACATGACGCAGGCGGCAGTCTCGCAGTTGGAGCAACGCACGGATGTTTACCTCAGCACGCTTGAGAACTTCGTTGAAGCGATGGGCGGACGGCTGGAAATGTACGCGGTCTTTCCCGATGGTAAGGTGAGGCTGGGACTCGATCGCGAAGCATCGTAGGCATTCTGCCGCGCACCTACCGCCCCCTGTGCCCCCGGACGCCCGCCTTCGGCAAGGGATTGTCCCTATGAGGACACCAATTGTTGTCTCCTCCAGCAGACAACAATCACAGCGGCTTGCAACCGCGCGCGTGAAGGCACGTACCGCGCCATTTCCGAGGAGGAGTCCCAGAGTCCGGGCGGAGTCCAGATTGTGATAACGGCCTCCCGTGGCGTCCACTGGCGTCCAAGTCGTGATACGCGAAGTCTTGTGTTACTGGTGTTCCTGCCTCTAAGTGATTGATATTTCTTAAATGGCATGGAAGAGGTCGACGGTTCGAACCCGTCCAGGTCCACCATAACCGTTCATGTAGCGCGGGCTGTGGCAAACTAGTCACAGCGCCGTGTCGGAATGAATCCGGGAGCTAAACAGATTGTCGCGAAGTTGACCGGCGTGCTCGTCCAGGCCGCCCATCCGAAGATGATCATCCTCTTTGGCTCCCAGGCCAGAGGCGACGCTGCTACGCATAGCGGCTTCGACATCATACCCCCCAACCGGTTCGCGGAAATGGTCCGGCTGAATCGGCTCATTCGCTCCTTTGATATCGCTGTCGATCTCATGGTTGTCAGCGACGAGAAGTTTCATTACTGGCGGGACACTCCCGGCAACGTCTATTATGAGGCCGCCACCAGGGGGCTTCTCCTCCCCGCCAAGGCGCAGAGAAGCATGAGAAAGCGGGCGCGCAGTCATCTCGGCGCGCAAAACATCGCGCCTTGTGAACCAGTTGAAGGCGGCGGGGAGGACCGGCTCCTCGAAAACCGATTTTTTCGGAGAACGCCCCGCTTGCGCTTGCTCCTCAAACGGAGTAAAAGGGTGAAGCATAGGAGGAGCCTTTGAGATTCCAGTCCGCAATGTTACTGTGCGTATTCGTTGGGTTGAACGCCTGGGCGCAAGGCGGACCCGGTCGAGGAGCCCCGCCGGTCAAGTCGCCTGAGGTTTCGCCCGATGGACGCGTGACCTTTCGTCTTCGCGCCCCCGAAGCCTCTCAGGTAGCGGTCGTCGGCGTTGGCCAGCGTCTTGCGATGCAGAAAGACGATCAGGGTGTTTGGGCGGCCACCACCGATCCCCTCAAGCCCGACATTTACACGTACTCGTTCAATGTCGATGGCGCGACTTTGAACGACCCTCGAAATCCCTTATTCAAGTCGTCATACGGCAGCGCCGGCCAGAGTTTGGTATACGTACTCGGATCTGGGCCCTCCGTTTGGGCGCCCTCCGAAGGTCCGCGCGGCACGGTCGCGCATCATTTCTACAAGTCGGACATCATTGGCGACAACCGCGACTACTACGTCTATACGCCTCCCGGCTATGACGCAAACCGCAAGGAACCGTACCCCGTGCTGTTCCTGCTGCACGGCCTCGGCGACGATGCCGCCGCGTGGACGAACGTGGGCGCGGCCAATGCAATTCTAGACAACCTGATCAATCGGGGCGCGGCGAAGCCGATGGTAATGGTGAATACGCTCGGCTACGGAACATCCGATGGCCCCGCCGGCGCGATGGGCGCCGGCATGATTCCCACATTCACGCGCGCCCTGATCGAGGAAGTGTTGCCCCAGGTCGAGAAGACATATCGCGTCTCCCAGGACCGCACCCAGCGCGCCATCGCCGGACTCTCCATGGGCGGGGCCGAGTCGCTGTACGCGGGTCTCCACAATGCCGACCGCTTTGCGTACATCGGATCGTTCAGCGGCGCATTTGTGATGTGGCCGCGCGCCAACCCGCCCAGCGGCGGCGCGCGCGGCGGCCGCGGTCCGCAAACCATGCAATACGAGGATTTCGATAAGAATTTCCCCGATCTTACGGCCAAGTCCGCGTCGCGGCTGCGCCTGGTGTGGATCGCTTGCGGCCTTGACGATGGCCTGAACGCGGTGAACCGCCAGTTCAAGACATGGCTCAAGTCGAAAGATATCCAGTTCACGGATATCGAAGTCCCGGGGTATGCGCACGTCTGGCCGCTCTGGCGTGAGAATCTGGCAGCGCTGGCGCCGCTGCTATTTCAGAGCGGCGGGAAATCTGAAAAATGATCCGCGCCAAATGCGGTTAACCGGGAGCGGTGCACGCTCGAAGATTTGGCATCCGGCTGGCGCTGGGGCGCTGAGCCCGGAAGCACCCGCTTTACGGATTACCGACTTGCTGGAAGGTGTGGCGCCGCAGATACCAGCACGGCACGAAGCCGAAATGCGGCATAAGCGCGTCGACGCATGTCTCCATAACGGGGGTTCCGACCGAGTACTCTACCTGATTCCACTGGTTCATTGCGGCGTATACACGATCCACCTTCACGTGTTCCACCGGCCGCCCCCTATGGCGTGCCCAGAGGTCGTCGCTGGCATAGATTAAGGCCGTCAGACCTGCGAGCGCGAGACATCCCCACAGCAAGATTTTCCGGAAAGACCGCATGCGAAAGGCTCTTCTCGACTATAGCGAAAGGACTATAGCGAAAAGGCGGTTGACATCCGGAGACGTTCCCGTTTCTGAAAAAGCGAAGCCGTGCGATCGCTCTAGCTGGCTACAGCGTGGAGAGGCTTGCGTACTGGCGGCTGCGCACCGCGAACTCATCGGCGAGCGGAACCGCGAACCCTTGCGATGATCCACGATGGGCGCTCTTAGGATCGGCGCCGCCGAACCGCCGCGGAACGCGCCCATAGGGACGAAATAGACGCAAATCGCTATCGATATTCGCTCCCCGCAGTGCCCCCGCAAGACGGACAGCTCTCCGCGTACAACACCGTGCTTCCGATACGGGAAATTGAAACCGCGTTAGACGCGTGCCATCACCAACAGCTAAGAGGACGGCCCCAACGGAGACCGTCCGATGTACGATCGATGGCTGTCATATAGCAGCACTGGAAAGGAGCAACTCGTATGCGTGCGAATTGGATCGCCGGCGCGGCGCTGGCCGCCGGCCTGGCATGCGTGGTTTCGGCCCAGCAGGGCGTCCCGGTCAAGTATCCTGGCTGTTCCCGATTGGCGAAAGAATTCATACGACCGTGTGCGCCACTCAGCTAGAGGCCGCCTGGCTGCGACTGCGGCGGCTGGTTTGCGGCGCCCGGCTCATGGAGGATGCGGGCGCGTTTCACCGACTGCCGCGGATCAAGTGCGGCTGGAGTTGCGGCGCCGAACTCGCCGGGCGCCAGATGCGCGCGCGCTTCACCAGATGCCCCCAAGCGGCGGGCAGCTTCCGACGACGTGACCGGGGGCCACTCGCAACTTAATTAACCGCGCGGCGCAAAAGGAAATCGCACCGCCGCCAATTGCGGTTCCAGTTCGGTGGCGGTGAACTCGATATTGGCGGACAGCAATCCGCCCGCGATGTTTTTGGGCAGCGGCTCGGAGCGGTGCAGTGCTTAGCGTGGAGAAACGACGGTCATCCGCCCTGCCTTCCGGGAGACTGCCGTTGCGGATCGAATTCAGGCATGCGCTCCCGCCGCAGGAGGATATAGTCGGTGGCTTCCCGCAGAAATCGGCGAAACTCTCCAGGGGTCGTTTTTATGGAGAGGCAAATGCTTTCCTCCGCCTCTCGAAAAACGTAATAGCGCCGGAGCGGTTCTTGCATGTGCTCCGGGAGCGTGCGAATCCTGGCGACGAGCTCCCATCGCCACGGCGCGGGCACGGCAGCAGGCGGATCGGGCTTCTTTCCGAGAAGCTTGCGTACGCCGCGAATCGCCCGGTTTACCACTTCCTGCCAACCGCTCGAATGCGGATCGGGAGCATCCCACAAACGCTCGGCCAGAATTCGGCCTAGCGCCACGATGTCTTCTTCATTCATTCTTGCCTCTCCGCCGCCGGCGCGGCGAAGGCGCCGGATGCTGGTGGCTCCGCTTCAGGTCCTCGACCGCGTCCTCCAGAGCCGCGAATTGCCGCTTCAGGCAGGCGACCACCTCCTCCAGCCGCGCTTCTGCGCATTCGATATCGAAAGAGCGCTTACGGTTCTTGTCTCCGATTGCGTTCCACTTAGTCATACGGCTGGCTCCTCTCCGCCTTCCTTCCCCCCGGCGCTTCCGACAGGGCGGCAACACGGCCTCGGCCGTTGAATCGAGCGGCAGGCGAAAGTATTCTTCACGGTCGCGTAGAGCTCGGCCGTTCGCCGGCGGCTTGTCGTCAGGCACGGTGAAGGTAATCGGTGTGAAAGAGAGGCCTGGAATTGCCGGACCTACGCAGGCCATCTGATGGCAACGCGCGGGGCCGCATCCGCGGCAGGGGTTGATCTGAAGCGGTCGGCGTCCTTCTATTCGCCCGCTGGCTTCCTTCTCTTTTGTGTCCCAAATTCAGGCTACGGGAATTTACCGTATATGTCCTCACGCGGCCCTAATCTGGCGATCACACTGTGATCTAATAGCAGTCATATTGTGATCTAAACCACGTTTTCGCTCTGTCCGGGCAGGCACAAGCGGAAAACGGGGGAAGGGGGCCTGATCGTGAAGGAGTTCGCTCAATTCCGGCTGGACACCCTAAACCAATGTTTATGGCGTCGCGTGGATACCGGAAACAACGAACGCATTCCTTTGACGCCCAAGGCGTTTGCGGTCCTGCGCCATCTGGTGAAGCACGCCGGACGGTTGGTGACGCGAGACGACCTTCTCGATGCCGTATGGCCCGGCGCTCCCGTAGAACCGGGCGTCCTGGATAATCAAATCCTGAATATTCGCAGTGCCTTAGGGGATCCTCCCAAGAACCCTGTCTTCATTGAGACGCTGCCCCGGCGAGGGTACCGGTTCATCGCTCCTGTCCGGGACAGCGCGGCCGGCGCGAGCCTTGGAGGCGATTCGCAACCCGAGGTACTGGTCGGACGCCAGACAGAGCTTGGCGTGTTGCGGGATTCGCTTGAGAAGGCATTGAGGGGGCGGTGTCAGTTCGTCTTCGTTACCGGGGAGTTGGGAATCGGTAAAACGGCCCTGGCCGACGAGTTCCGGCGCCAGGCAGCGGCCGGGGCGCCGGATCTTCGGATCGCGCGCGGACAGTGCGTCGAGGGCTACGGCAGCCAGGAGCCTTATTACCCGATGCTGGAGGCGCTGGGTCAACTGTGCCGCGGTTCGGATGGAGAGTCGGTGGTCCGGACACTGGCTACGCAAGCCCCTACCTGGTTGGTTCAGTTTCCGGCACTGATCAGGCGCGAATATCGCGAAATGCTGCAACGTGAAATCCAGGGGGCCACGCGTGAGCGGATGTTGCGCGAGATTGGGGACGCGCTTGATTCGATCGCTTCGGCAAGTCCGCTGCTTTTAGTCTTCGAAGATCTGCAGTGGGTGGATCGCTCCACGGTCGATCTGATCTCTGCATTGGCGCGGCGGCGCGAATGCGCCAAGCTGATGATCCTCGGTACCTATCGTCCGGCCGAAGTGGAATCGGCAAACCATCCATTCAAGGGACTCTCCGGGGAACTGGTGGTTCACAGTTTGTGTCGTGAGATCGCATTGGGGCCGCTCACCAAAGCGGAAATAACTGAATACCTGACCAGAGAGGCATCTGGAACCGAGCCCCCTGAGGCATTGGCCGCACTACTGTACCGCCGCTCGGAAGGCAATCCGTTATTCATGGTGGCATGTCTGGAGCACTTAGGCAGCAGAGGCTTGATCGCCCGCGAGCAAGAGGGCTGGCAACTGAGGGCTGCGCCGGAGAAGATCGATCTGCGCGTGCCGGAGGGCCTGCGCAAGATGATCGAAGCTCAGATTGAGCGGCTGAGCAAGGAGGAGCAGCGCGTGCTGGAACTGGCGAGCCTGCCAAGCGTCGGCCGCTCCCACTTCACAGTCGCCGCCAGGGCCGCGGCCGGAGACATGGAGCCGGAAGTCTTTGAAAACGTCTGTGAAAGGTTGTCGCGGCGGCATTCCATTGTGCGTCCGGCGGGCTCTGAGAAGCTGCGAGACGGGACAGTTACCGCGTGCTATGAGTTTGTACATGTGCTTTACCGCGAGGTGTGTTATCACCGAATCAGCCCGGGCCGCAGGGTGAAACTGCACAGGCGGCTCGGAGAGTGGACTGAGAGCCACCGGGAACCATTGAACGAAGTCGCGTCCTCAATGGCGGGCCACTTCGAACAGAGCGGAGATTGGCTGCGTGCCATCAAGTATCTGCATCTGGCGGCGGATACGGCCGGCCGGCGGTTTGCTTATCGGGAAGCCACGGCGATTCTGGACCACGCCCTCGAAGTGGCAGGCAAACTACCCGAGGCGGAGCGAACGGCAAGCGAAATCGAAATTCTGGAGAAACTGGCTGCGATTCACATGATGCTCGTCGACGGCGTCCGCGCCATCGAGAGCTATGAAGCCCTGGCAGCGCGTGCGGCTCAAAGTGGACTAATCGATGTGGAGGTGCGCGCTCTCCTCGACATGGCGACGCCGGTATCATGGACCAGTTCCCGGCGTTCGCTCGAAATCCTGGAACGGGTGCTGCGTCTTAGCGCCCGGCTTGAAGATCCGCTCCTACGGGCTAAAACGCGCGCGCGCGGCTTCGCGTTGCGCTTGTGGCAAGAGTGGAATCAGCAGGGCGTCGAGGAGTTCCGCCATGCATTCGCGGAGATTCTCGACGCCAACGATCGCCGCATACTCGCCCCTTACCTGGCCGACCGTGGCTTTATCAGTTGGATCTCCTCCGAATACCGCGAGGCGCGCCGTAGCCTGAACCAGAGCCGTACTATCCAATTCGAGACAGTAGAGGAAAGCCCCTATTTGAGTTTCCCCTATCTGATAGGCCGCCGCGCCATCCTTCCCCTCAGTCTACTGTTCCTTGGCGATTGGGGCGAGGCGCTGCGAGAGATCGATGACGCAGTCGCCATGTTGGACAAGAACGCCGACCGTTACTGGAGCCGGCGAATGCGCCTCGACCGGGCCTTTGTGCATCTACATGCAATGGACTTCGCCGGCGTGTTGGAGATTTGCAACTCGGCGTTCCCTTTGGTTAGAGATCCCGAGCTTCGCCCCGCTCCCGGCCATCCAGCTCCGTATCCAATACAATTCCGCATGCTCCTGTTTCTGGCGGGTTCAGCCGCGACGGGGTTAGGAAACTATGAAAGCGCGCTGGAGCACTTATCGGCAGCGCGGGCTGAGATGGAAGGGGCTCAGGTTGTTTGGGACTGGTGGTGGCGCATGCCAGTTGAGGCCGCTCTTACGGAACTTTGGCTTGCGAAAGGCGATCTGGCCCAGGCGCAGCCGCAGGCGGAAACGTTTCTGGCGACCACGTTGGCGACTGCGGAACACACCTGGCAGGCGCTGGCATGGGAAGCAAATGCGCGGGTCGCCATGGCCGCAATGGAGTGGAGCCGCGCGGAGGAATGCGTCTCCAAAGCCTTGGCGGCCATTGAAGGATTTGAAGCTCCATTGGCTGCTTGGCGGGTCCATGGAACCGCTGCCGACCTTTACGCACGTGCAGGGGACGGCGATTCCGCCAGACACCCCGCTGCGGGTCATCACCGTGAACTCAGCCGCGCAACCATCCTGAAATTGGCGAACTCGCTGGCAGCGGAAGAGCCTCTTCGGCAGATATTTCTGTCGGCGCCGATGATCCGGAATATCCTCGGCGGCGGTGAAACTACAGGCTTGCGCGTCTAAAGAACTGGACCGGCCAGGGAGGAGCCTGAAGGTTAAGCGTGGACACCCACCGGAGCGGCGGATGCTGTGCGCGCTGCGGCTCCGGACTCACGGCCAGCCGGATACGAACGCATTTCGCCGGGGCCGCGGATGAGATGCGGTTGGGGTTGCGGCGAACAGCTTACTGGGCCCCATATGCGCGCGTTTTAAAATATGCGCGAAGCGGCCGGCGGCCTTCTACCACTGAGTCGCCTCCGGAGACGCAAGTCGAAAAACGCCCCAGCGCGACGCATGGCGTCCGCCGTGGCTCGACGGTTTGCCGGGTTAGATTGCTGCGTCCTCGCTCGGGTCGTCGAAGTTGTGTTCCGCTCCGGGATATACGATCGGTTCCGGATTGCCGCCGAAGTTGCGGGCTTTCCGGGCGAATTCTTTCGCAACGCTTGGGCGAGACTTCCTCGTCGGCCGCGGCAATGATCATAATGAACAGTACAGATAGCATCCCCGCCTCAGCAGCAGAAAAAAGTCACACGAGATTATTAAATAGAGGGGTAAACGTGACGACGAAGATATACCTTGAACCGGCTGATTCCACAAATCAAGATAGATCCGTTCCAGTGGGAATGGTGGACTTTCGTGCATTATCTGGTCGACGCGCGTGGCGCTCAGGCGCGGATGTCGATCGAGAGTATGGGCGAATGAACCCGATGTAGGCATCGACGACGGATGCTCCCAGCGGGCTGGAGTTCCTGAAGCGTTTGCTCTCAATCGCGTTGCGGACTGCATCCGGGTTGGACGCCCGGTTTGCTGGCAATGGCGCCTACTTTCCAGTGTTCGCCGCCGCGTTCACTTGTGTCGGCGTGGCCTCGATGGGATTGTGCAGAACAAATACTAATTTTTCTTCAGGACCACTACAAAAACCGCTACACTCGATAAAATCCAGCTCATCTTTTAGGCGCAAATTTTGCGATTAAATGTTTTATATTTTTATAGTCAACTGGTGCGGATGATAGGACTTGAACCTACACTCCCTCGCGGGAACTGGAACCTAAATCCAGCGCGTCTGCCAATTTCGCCACATCCGCATTTCCTATGTAATACTTTGAAAGCAAAAGGGAATGCACGAATTTCACTTGATCGAGTTTGTCGCGTATCATGTCGTGTATTCTTCGCTACTTCACTCGCTTCAGTTTAGCCGACTTCTGCGCCGTAAGGAAGCTGTTCATCTCCGAGGCTGCGTCCTTCAGGGCCGCGTCATCCAGGATGCCGCCACGGCGCAGATAAAGCGCGAAGGCATGTTTCTTTCGACGCGAAAAACGAAGCACGGCGTATTCGCGGCGAATGCCTCCACAGAGTCGGCATCCGCCTGCAGATTCTCTCTTATGCGGCGCCCGCCGTTCTGACAATAGCGTAACCACACCACTGGCCTGGAGAGTAATATCCCGGGAGGTGACCACGTGTTCAGGATAAGTACCGGCCGCGATGTTCACCGTTGCGCCCGTGTTGACGTGGTTCACCGCGTCCTGAATCGTAGCATAGGATCATCACCAAAGCTGGCTTACATATGCGACCCGTCCCGGAGATATTTGTTGGGCGCACCGGGCGTGGGAACGTCGCCTGAGACCTGCGCCCCGCTGGCATGCGCGTGGGTCAGTGCGGCGGTGAGGGTGATGCCGGCGCCGGAGACCTGCGCGCCGGCGGCGTGCGCAGACTTGAGCGGCGCGGCGACGGTGATTGTGGCGTTGCCGCCTCTGCCGCCGCCCGTGGTGGCGGCGACGACCGCCGTTTCATGGTTCGCGCCACTGTCAATCGCAATGATCTGGCCGGCGCTAAAGCCTATCCCGCTGGCGACAGGGATAACGGTCGCGCCCACGCTGGTGGCGGCGCCCACTGTGGTGGCGCCTGCCGTGCCAACCGTCGCGATCACGGCGGTCTCCAGGTTCTCGCCCGTATCGATCATAATCGTCTGGCCGGCGCCAAAGTCCGCCACGCTGGCGACTTTGATATTGGTCGCGCCGGCGGCCGAAGCGGCCGACAGGGTGGTGGCGGGTTGCGTCACGAAATCGGTGCAGTTGCTGTCTGTGTCGCGACCGTCCGGGAAGCGGCCCGCGCTCCTATTGGCCGCGGCGGCGGAAGCGGCCGGCCCGAAGCCGCCGGCGGGGCCGGGTGAAGTCACGCGGCAGCCACCCTGTCCTGCCCCGGATGTGGCTTGATA
>Ga0182024_10024816_pt1 | contig 10629 bp, 10 predicted proteins | sample P32metaG_FD_120480 | JGI IMG/M metagenome (GOLD analysis project Ga0182024, IMG submission 120480) | Permafrost microbial communities from Stordalen Mire, Sweden - P3-2 metaG (Illumina Assembly) | ecosystem: Environmental > Terrestrial > Soil > Wetlands > Permafrost | place: Sweden: Stordalen...
CTTCAGTCATTGCCATACATCCTGATCATCGCCACACGACTTCAATCATTTCCAACAGCCTTCAATCATTTCAATCCGCGGGAGGGCTCTGATCATCAGCTGGAGGAGACTTGGGAGGACGGGACCTGACGGTCCCGACCTCCCGAGTCCGAGACCTGACGGTCTCGTATATATACGAACAGGGATCCTAAACATACGCTTTGTGGTTTTCGCCGAAATTTCGCGAAATGCGCCCAAACTCCGCCCCCGTCACAGTTTCAACCGCCCAGCTTCGACCAGCCCTGAAGCTCCGCCCCTTCAGCTTTGCCGGCGATCTCTCTGGTACGAGCTCCGCGCTCCAGCCCCGGTTTTCCTCGCCATGCCCGCAACTGTTGGCCCGCAACATTGAAGCTTCGGCGAATGTGACCGCTCTGTGTCCCTCCCGGCCCCGGCCCCCAGCTTCGCCAAGCCACCAAGCTCCGCCGCCAACACCAAGTTCGCCCAACCCGCTCCGCGGGCCGGGATGATGGGAAATCAGGGCTCCGCCCTGATAACCGCTTCCCCACCAGAGCCCAGGCTTCGCCGGCCTTCCCAGCGTCCCGCTCCCAGCCGGCTCCCGGATCGTCAAGCTTCCCGCTCCCGGCCCAGCTGTACCTTCGAAGTTTTCCGAAGTAGCCGCAGCTCCCCGCCAACCAGCTTCCCCCGGCCACCAGGTTGCCCGCCGGCCAGGCGCCGCTTGCCTTTTGAAGTTGTCAAGGTACCCGCGGGTGCCCAACCAGCTCCGCAGCTTGCTGCTTCGCCGGCACGTCGAGCTCGCCGCCCTGAAACCACTACCGGATCGCTCGGCCCAGCGCCACAGACGATCGTCGTCATCGCCAGGCGCACCCCGATCACGTGGCACGCTCGAGGCGACGCGATCGCGCCCAGTACGGGCTTCAGCTATACGCGGCCACGCCAACTTCGAGGGTCGACGCGGTCATTCCGTCCCCACTGGATTCGGGCCAGATTCAGCCCAAACTCCCGGAAAAAACGGTCTCTTACGCGTCATAGTTACAAGCGCGCCTACCTCAATGGGCTTGTCTCGCAACAGAACCATCGCATTGGGCTGCTACTTTCGATGACGGTCAGTCCAAGAACCCACGGGGTCGGCTCGAGCAGTCGAACGGAAACGGGACGAGGACCCGGCCACGCAGCATCCGAAGGACCGCAGTGCCAGCTTCACGCAGCACCCAGTTTTTGGTTGTATCGCAGTTCGCAACGCTGTAGCACCCAGCTTTTTGGCTGGTCGCAACTGAAGCGTCCCAGTCGATTCCGCTCCGCGCCGGCGTGCCTGGGGCATCGCGACCACGCCGATGAAGACAATGGTCTTCTTGACAAAACGGGCGCTTCCGGGTATTAGTGAGGGGAAGGCGCAATCGCGCTTGACGGACTCCGGTCGTGACACCCCCATTCAAGCTGTTCCGGGCCGAGGTGTCGAGAGAGTCAGACACTGAAGTTGACCGGCGGCTAGGGCCGCCGTCGAGGATGCAAGCGTAGTAGGGGAGGGGTGAAGCGCAGGGTCTAGCCGACGACCACCGATAGCAAGCTCGCCCGCGCGCGGATCGTGTCGCGCGCGGACTCGTCTCAGCCTGGGACCGCGGCGCCGCCGCGCCGGGCAAGACGGAATGAGCCCACGGCCACGCCGCGGCGTGGTCGTTCGAGGCAGCCCAAAAGCCTCGCCCGCGAAACGGAACAAGTCCCGCCCAGGGGCGAGCGGCAAGAACATCACTCGCCTTGACAAAGTGGTCACCGTCGGCACCGAACACCCTCCCAGGACACATGGTCGATCCGGTAGCCTTGATCCATGAGCTTGATAAGCAACCGTACGGTCAGCCCTGCGGGCAGTAGGTAGCTTGCACATGGCTGAGTCTGAGGAGCCGGTCCTACCCGAGAGCCCCACGGTTATTGCTGCCCCCCGGATAGCCGGGGCCGAACCTGTGCCCGACGCATCTTCGGGGACTACCGAGGCTTCGGATCGCCACGACCACGGTGCCGCTCTGATCTTGGCGGCGTTTGCTGCCGCCCGTCGCCGCGGGCGGCAGGACTGGCAGAAGATGACCGTTGCGGTGCTGAAGAACCGCATTCTCGACGTCGACCCGGAGTTCCGGGAGGAGGACTGGGGAGCGCGCACAATGGTGGACTTCGCGGGTGAGTTCGCCGACCTCGTGACGCTGGATCGGGCACCCAAACCACCGATTGTGCAGCTTCGCGACAGCCATGTCTCCCAGGTCCTCGACGAGGTGCCGTCCTCGGCAGCGCCCTCGGCCCCGGGACCTAGCGGCGACTGGCGGATTCGGCCTGATCTGTGGCAGGCGGTGACTGACTATCGGAGTGGCTGTCGCTACATTTGGGACGGGTCTACCGCGGTCGCGATTTCCGCCCACGCCGATCCTGACGATCAAGATCTTCAGTTGCCCAGCGTAGACCGTGACGAGCTTCGCGGGTGGCGCGCCGAGTTCATCGCGGAGCAGGGCGGATCAGAGTTATCGACAGCCCTGGCGAACTGGGTGGAGATGAAGCTTCCCGGGAGCGCGCTTCCCGGGCGCTTGCGTGTGAGGTGGCTGATCTTCCGCAAGCGGCGTATTCGCGATCTGCTCGCCAAGTGGTTTGATGAGCACGGCATCGAGCCTCCCGGCGACCTGGTTGAAACCGCGCGGCGCCATGACGGCGGGAGTCATGCCGAAACTGAGCAGCTGCGGGCCCTCGTGGTTCGCTCCGTAAACGGTATGACGCGTGCCGAGCTCGAAGCTCTTCAGCTGCCGTCGACGGCCCTGTTGCGAATCGTCAAGTAAGGCTGGGTTGCGTCGTGCCCGCCGCTGCAGGTACAGAGTCCCCGATGGCGATTCTCATTGCCCCGGCGAATCCCAGTGTGCAGGTCACTCGTCTGGCAAAGCAATGTAATGCTGACGCAAAAGCGGCTGGCTTCACCGTCCGGACGTTCAAGACCGATCCGGAGCATCTGCGCGACAAGCCGAAGGGCAGCAAGGTGGACTTCCTCACGCCTCGCGATGCTTTTGAGCTCTACCAGACACTTCATCAGCGTGCGGTCATGGTGTTCGCCTACACCCGTGTTCTGGTCCGCCTGAATCCCAGCAACCGCCACATCACCCGTAAGCAGGCACGCACTCTCGAGCGGTTTGTTTGGCACAAGGGGTTTTATGCGCTGATCAACGGTGTTCCTCAGATCGCCGACTCCTTTGCGCGGTTCGATCAATGGCGTGGCGAGTCGAGATGCAAAGGAGAGGACGATCCGCGTGCCCTCCCGCTGCACGTGTTCGATACAAGTGAGGATTGGACCGGGCTCGGAACGCAGACCAGAGACGCCGACTTCAAGAAGCGTTATGGCGGCCCTCGCGAGCGCAACGACGACGCAGAGAAGAAGTGGCGTCGTGCCGATCGCCAGGCCTATCACGGCAAGCCGATCGTCACGATCGCCGGCTGCGCACTGCTACCCGGCATGCATTGGGACGTCACGGCCCAGCGCAAGACCGAGCTGTTGACGTCCCGCGAGGTATGGAGCTTGCCACGGCAGAGCTACCTGAACGTCTATCCCAACGCCAGGATCAGGATGACCAAGCGGGGGAACGCGGCAAGAAAGATCTGGCCCAAGCAGCCCTCGAACGGTTGCTAGCGCCCAAAGAACACGCTATAGTCATAGGCAATCGGGGGTACGCCCCCGAGGGGCCGGTTGCAACGGTCCAGCAAACGCAGGTGTAGCGACGACCTAGGTAAGCCCAAGACTCTAAGATCGGACTCCCGAAAGCTATGTCTTTCGGATACCGGGCAAGCCGACACCGCCGCACAATCCTCGTTTCGCAAACAGGAAGTCCGATACGAGAGCCACAATGCTTCTTCAATGAGGTATTGAGGCCTGCTCGGTTCCTGCGCATCGCTTGGAATGAGACGGCAATGTAATTAGCCACTGGGCCGAGTCATTACCACTATCGTGGTGAATATCGGTCTGCAAGGCCGATTCCGCCAAACCGGCACCGGACCGAGCGGAACATTCATGTAAGTGTTAAACACAAAAGGCCCCGAACGTCTCCGGGGCCTTTCGGGTGAGCTAGTTGCCGAACGTCTCCGGCGCCTAGCTCCAACTCATCTCGGTCAAGCCTGATCAATGCAAGGCAAGAACCGGAGCACTTCTCTGTTTGGTTCCTTTCAGATCAATGTAAAGAACCATCTATTAATATACAACACGCCTAGGATGTTTTAGTGAAATCCAAGCGATTAACACAAAGCCGGCGCAATCAGTGACTCGCGTCTCCCGTGCGTCCGGCTCGGCCAGTAGTCAGCTCCTGCAGCGCTTCGCCCACGCTATCCAGGTCCCTGAACAGGCTCTGCTTGTTCAGGCCGAGCCCGTCGCACACTCGGAGGACCTCTGCCTTCCATGTCGCCTTCAGCCGAACCTTCGTCGCGACCGATTGGAAGACGTGATGCCCGAAGCTTGTTGGGGCGTCGATATTGGGTATTAGCGTCATAACACTCTGCTGCGCCGCGACCCGTGGTACAACCACGCGCGGATTGATGATTAGCGGAACGGGCTCGTCATTAGCAATCGCGGTCTGAGCAAGGCGGTTCTGCCAAGTCCGGCCAGACTGAAAGCTCTGCCAGTCCGAGGTCTCGATCGTGGCCATCGTCTTGAGATGGTTGATCCAACTGTTTCGGGCGTCAAAAATCCACAATGCTGCGTCACCGTCGGCTTCGTCGTGATGCCAAAAGGCGAACCACAACCCGATGAACGGCGACCTTGTCCAATCGAGCAGGCGGGTAGGTGCGCTGTGATGCTGCATCAGCTCCCACCATCCCAGACGATCGTCGTCGTCCGGGAGATCCGCTACCCCTAGCGCTTGAGCTTCGTCCATGAACGATCGAAGTAGCCTTGTCTCGGTGGCTTCAATGTGACGGTTCACTCTCTGGTCCTGAACCATCGAGTCCATGAGCTCTAGCAAGTTCGGGTCACCGTGTTTAGCCTCGTCTCGCAGACAGCGCGACAGTGAGCACGTGAGCGGCCAATCAGCCTGCGCCTGCCCCCGGTACAGCAGGTTAGGCGAGCCCCTGTTCATCAGGCGAGTAAGCAGCTCATCGCAGCTATCGAACGTCGCCTCGTTCTTCTCGCCCAGCGGCCAAGATTCTTCTGCCATGACTGTGGAGCGTACCCGAGTAGCCACCGGCACCAGCCCGCATCTGGGCCATTGGCAGCTCCACCGCCTCGCAAGCCGCCCCCGGGGGCGAGTGCCAGTTCCACCGCCGCTGCCCATCGTCCAGCCCTCGCGATCTCCCCAGCTCTTCTGTACAATTGCCGCGCTGCTTACTCATCTGGCGAGCGGACGTTTGCGCCAGGGGTTTCGCCTCTGGGTTCGTTCGCCTCCTTGTTGACGGCATGCTGCCGTGGGGCGCTCGTGAAGGAGTTCCCCACGGCACTCGCCGCCGCTCCAGCCCAAGACTGGTCAGCGGTCGACGTCACCGCACTCCCGCTGCCGCCGCTGCACTGGCCCCTATAGCGTCCTGACAGAGCGGGATGATCCCAGGATGGAGCTGGCGATCAGGATCACCGGAACGATGACGCTCGGCGATTTGATCGTCGGGCTGGGGACACTCGCGCTCGCTGGGTTCACGTACTGGCTGGGCAAGTCGGCACGGGCGGAGGGGTCCCAGGTCGCCGCCCAGGTTCAGCTGGAGCGCGAACGGCTTGACTCAGAAAGCCGGCCGTATGTGGTCCCAGCACCCGACCCCGCCTGGACGTGGGGCGAGGGGAACGGCCAGTATGCAGCCAATTGGTGGCGGTCGCTCCTGCCGGTCAAGAACGTTGGGCCAGGCGCGGCACTGAACGTCAAAGGGGAGTTGCATTGGGGACCGCCAAGCGGCGTCCACGTGGATCTTCTCCCCACTAGCGTCGGCCCCGGAGACCGCGAGGACTTGCGAGTGCACTGGGATGGGAACGCGCGCGACGAATGGCAGCGCGTCGAGGGCCGGATTGACTACGACGATATCCAAGGTGGTCGCTGGCGGACGGTCTTCGTCATTGAGTCTCGGGGGCAAGCACGATCGGTCCAAGTCACAGGGACGTTGCAGATGCCTGGCACCACGCGCCCGGTAGCTGACGCCCCGGGAGACTCGGGCGGCTGGCCCGCATCGCCATCGGGATAAAAACGTCATGAACCCCGTTCACGTGCTCCCGGTCGAAATCGTGCGCCACGGGCGCCACCGCCCCGTCGCCGTGGAAGTGCTGAGCGCACACCACAGTTGGTTTAGCCTCAGCGGCAGTTTAACGCTCGGCGACGCGATTGTCGGCGCCGGTACCTTGCTGCTCGCCGTGTTTACTTGGAAGCTAGGACGCGCCACGTACGCACTCGATGAACGCAACGCCGCCCGTGAACGCAAGCGCCATGAGCGCCAGGTGCGGGGAGTCGCTCGATTGGTGTACGGAGAGCTGGGTGTCATAAATACCACTCTCGAACTCGCGCTTCGATCGCGCGAGTGGCGACGTGGCTACCCTGTGCCTCAGGGCGCGTGGGACCGCGGCGGCGCGATCATCGCCGAGACGCTGCGAGAGGACGAGGCACAAGCGCTGATCGATTTCTTCTCTGAGATGGCCGCGTGGTTGGGTGCGATGGGTGAAGTGTTTGCAGCCAACCCAGGCACCGCGCCGATGCTGTTCTCTGACGTGCACACCAACCAGCTGGGCGAGTTGGCCGCGTTGCTCTCGGATGCACGTAGATATCTAAAGCCGCACGCGTACCCAGATGCTCGCGACCTCGAGCCGGATCCCGACGGCTTGTTGGCGTATAGAAAAGAACGCCGTAGGGCGCAATGGAAGCGCCCACGGTCTTTCAAAGATCGCTAGACATCCTGATGTCGACAGACGCAGACGCGTCGGCAGATCTCGCCACCGGCCAAGGACGTCCTCCATCACGGACCACCAACAGCGGCACATGACGTTTACGCCGTCTAACAACCTCGGTGTCGAGCCAGGCAAGACCTGGGAGCGGTTGGGGGCTGACCCGCAATGGTTGGCGCTGCGTGAAACCACCTCCAGACCGCCGGCTGCTGTTGGACGCCACCCTGACAGGAATCGGTGCTCCTCTGGCTCTCGTGACATCCCGAGGCGACGCTACCATCGGCGTATGAATCGAGCTGAACGAAGGCTGCAGGAGCGGCGCTCAAAGCGCGCTCGGACAGGTGCAGCTTCGACGTCGAGGCCATCCCGAACGCCGCAGTCACGGAAATCGGGCGGGCTAGCGTTCGGAGGCATGAGCCGGACGCCTCCTCCCGATGTCCGGCGTGCGCTCCGAACCGAGGTCGGTTTCGGCTGTCCGGTTGACGGCTGCGGCTCGCCGTATCTCACGTGGCACCACTTTGACCCGCCCTGGCGGGAGGGGCACAGTCACGAGGTCGACGGAATGATTGCACTGTGCCTGCAGTGCCACAAGGAGGCCGATGGCGGTGCCTTTACCGATAACCAACTACGTAAACTGAAGGCCAATCCATTTCTCAGGCGGATTGGCGCGGGACCCGGCGGACGTTTTCATTGGAGGCGCGAGCAGCTCATTCTTGCGGCCGGTAACAGCCTGTTTGTGCGCTGCCCTGTGTTCTTGGAGATCGGAGGTCGGCCGATCGTCTGGCTTAGCTCCGACGATGACGGAAACCAACTTCTGAACCTCGACATCTGGGACGAACGCGGACAGCTGGCAATGTCCATGCGGGACAACGACTGGCTCCTGGGCGCAGACCTCGACGACGTGGAGGCCCGACCCGGAGCTCGCTCGCTGGTTGTGCGAGCGCCAAGCCGAGGCTTCCGCGTGTCCATCGAGTTCGAGGCCGTCACGATCGAGGAGTTGACGGAGGGGCTACGCAAGCGTGAGGAGGAGGCTGCCGCCAGCTCGCGACGGCTCTACGAAGACCAGCTCACCGAGCAGACCGCCGCAGGTGCCCCCGACTTCATGTGCCAGTCGTTCCGCGACATGATCGACCGGTCGCACGACCAGATCGACGCGCGGACAGCAGATCTCGCAAACGCGATCACCCGTGGCTGGTCCGGCGACGAGTTTGTACTGTGCAACTTCCTGGCGGACATCCCGTATCCCGTTCGGGTGCAGGTCGCGCCGTCGAAGATCACACTGCCGGGGAACAACACAATCGGCAGTATGACGGCCATCGACTGCGGTACGGCGATCGTACTCGGCTAGCTCCGGAGCGATTGCGGGCCGCGTGCCTGTCGGCGTAGCAGTGGCCTCCGCAGGGTTACCTTTCGTCTAAGGACGTAGCTCACCTCACGGCGCTCGAGCGAAAGCTCGCCTCTGCCGCCGCCGTTGCTTGGCCCCGGATACTCCTAGGCGGGCTTCTGGCGGCCCCCGAGTCGGGGCCGCCAGGGGGTCCGGACTTCCGGCAGGGATGGCTGGATCTAGTCGGCCGGAGCTCTCAAATCGGGCCCGGGGACGCTATACCCGGTGAGCGTTTTCGCGCCAACTTTCAGAGGCGATCCCCCTGAAAACATTGGGCCGAACCTAAAGATTCTGTGCCAAAAGTGCGCCGCGGGCCAAAAGCCCTTAAGCCGAATGGGCGTTCGTGCTTAGCTGCGGGGCATGTGTCCACCAAGTCCGCCATCCCAAGTGACCTCTAGGTTTTGGGGATGACTGCGATCAGAGAGATATTGCCTGTCCCGTCGGGTTGGCCTGAGCCGCCCGATGCGGCTGCTTATCATGGTCTCCCGGGCGAGATCGTGTGGGCGATCGCGCCTCACACGGAGGCGGATCCGGTCGCGGTGCTCGTGCAGCTATTGGTTGCGTATGGCGCGTTGATTGGGGGTGGGGCCTGGTTTACGGTGGAGAGGACCCGCCATTACCCCAACGAGTTCGCTGTTCTCATCGGCGATTCCGCTGTTTCTCGTAAGGGGACTGCTCTGGGTCACGTCAAGCAGCTGCTCGGCGAAGTGCAGGAGGACTTTCCGTCGCGGATGAAGAAGGGCCTGTCATCCGGCGAGGGCGTGGTGTATTTGTTGCGTGACCGTCACGGCGAGGACCCCGGGGCGCCGGACCGTCGGCTGCTGATCACCGAGCCCGAGTTCTCCAGAGTGCTGCAAGGGCGGGAACTGTCGTTGCTCTCACCGATCTTGCGTCAGGCGTGGGACGGCGAAGATCTCGAAACGTTGACGCGTAATCGGCCATTGCACGCGACCGGGGCTCATCTCGCTTTGATCGGTCATATCACCGCGACGGAGCTGCGTCATTGCTCCACCACGCTCAGCATCGCGAACGGATTTTTGAATCGCTTCCTGTTCGTGTCGTGTCGCCGCACGCAGCTGCTGCCCGACGGCGGGGATGTGGATCCCCTCGCGAACACCGGGCTGAAGGACCGACTGGCGCGGGCGCTCGATCATGCTCGCGGTGCTGGTGAGCTTCGTTTCGATTCTGGCGCTAAACGCCATTGGCGGACTACATATAAAAAGATGTCGAAGCGGCCGATGGAGGGTGTCACGGGTGCGTTGACCGCGCGCGCTGAAGCTCACAGCATCCGGTTGGCGTTGATCTACGCGCTGCTGGACGGTGCGAGCTCGATCAAAGTCGAGCACCTCAAGGCAGGACTTGCGCTGTGGGAGTATGCGGCGCGGAGTGCTGAGTGGGCGCTCGGGGAGGCCACGGGTGTCCCGTTCGCTGAGCAGATCCATGGCCATATGGTGGATAATCCGGGTGGCGTCCCGCTCACGCAGTTGCACGAACTGCTGAATAACAATCACACGTCGGCGGAACTGAGGGAAGCGCTCAGGGCGCTAGAGCATGCTGGACGAGCCGAGTGTCGGAAGAAGAAGAATCCGAAAGGCGGGCGGCCCGCCGAGATCTGGACAGCCATTACGCCTGAGCGCACCGCCAGCCCCGTTCTCGCCCGCGTGGCCTGACCGTTGCTTCGCTAGTTAGTTCCTTCGTCGGCCCGGTCGTGTACTGCTTGCCGCCCCGGGGAGTAGCTTAGTTAGTTAGTTTCTCCGCGGCCCCCGTCGTGTACTGCTTGCCGGCCCGGGGGGTTGCTTAGTTAGTTAGTTTATCCGTGGGCCGCTGGTGGGCGAGCCGTTCGGTCTGTCGATTGTCACCCCGGCTATGAGGCGGTGTCAGTTCGACCTTGGAAACGTCGTCGCTGGGGCTGCGATCTATATCAACCCGTACACCGCGCAGCGGACCGATAACCCTGACCCGTGCCCCACGATCATCGCTGGCATCCCCCTGCAGATCAAGCACGTCAACAAAAACATCAACCGCCTGGGCTTCACGTTCAACCCCACCAGCTGCGAACCGATGTCGATCACGGGGACGATCACGGGCGGCGAAGGCGGGAGTTCTGCGGTGTCGGTCCCGTTCCAGGTCGTGAACTGCAACAGACTGCAAACCATCACAAGCAACAGCCTTAAGCAAAACGAGCAACCACAAAGAAAAGGAAAAGCAGGCATGTGAAGCTCGTGGCACCGCATGAGGGTCCTCAAGTCACGACTCCTGGGAATGCCTCGGGGACTGGCAGCACCTCTGGAACCTCGGGATCGTCAGCTTCAACCGAGGAAGCAAACATCAAGTCGGTCAAAGTTGAACTCCCGGAGCAATTGCCATCGAGGCTGACTACGTTGCA
>Ga0182024_10024817_pt1 | contig 10628 bp, 8 predicted proteins | sample P32metaG_FD_120480 | JGI IMG/M metagenome (GOLD analysis project Ga0182024, IMG submission 120480) | Permafrost microbial communities from Stordalen Mire, Sweden - P3-2 metaG (Illumina Assembly) | ecosystem: Environmental > Terrestrial > Soil > Wetlands > Permafrost | place: Sweden: Stordalen...
CGCCTTCCCTGCGATCAGTGTCGGCAGATCTTCGTGCAGATGGCGGTTGCCGTCGGAAAGGCCCGCGCCGTAGACGATCATCGAGTTATCGAGCAGCGAGCGGTCGCCGTCGGGAGTGGCCTTCAACTTAGTGACCCACTGCGAGAACTGCTGCATGTGATAGGCGTTGATCTGCGACACTTTCTCGATGAGATCGGGCAGATTGCGGTGATGCGTGAGCGGATGGTGCCCATCGGGAATGCCGATCTCTCGATAAGCGCGCGAGCTGCCTTCGCGAGTGACCAGGAACGTAACCACGCGCGTCATGTCGGCCTGGAACGCCACCGTGATCATATCGGTCATCAACTTGAAGTGCTCTGCGAAATCGGCGGGGATGCCGTAGGGCTTGTCCATGCGCGCATTCGAAGCCTCGGCAGTTTCGATCTGGCGCTCAATCTCGCGGATGGAGGATAGATACTCGTCCAGCTTGCGCCGGTCGTCCGGCCCGAGCCGGGTCTCGAGAGTGCGCGTGGATTCGTTCACGAAGTCAAGGATGCTGCGGCGATAGAGCGCCTGGCGCGCGCGCGCTTGCGGGCTCATAGGTATGCCATCGCCGAACAGGCGCTCAAACAGATCGCGCGGATTGAGCGTGGGCGGCAGCGGAACGGTATCGCTCTTCCAGGCGAGATTATTGGTATAGGCGCAGGAGTAGCCGGAATCGCAATCCCCCGCCTGGCGGCCGTCTTCCATGCCGATTTCGAGCGACGGGAAGCGCATCTGGCTGCCTGTCTTGGAGGCAATGTGCTGGTCGAACGAGACCCCGGCGTGGATATCCGCCAGCGACTTTTTCACGTGCACGCCAGTGAGATAGGTGCCGCAGCAGCGGCCGTGATCGCCCGCGCCATCAAGCAGCGCGCGGCCGGCGTTGTGCGTGAGGTTGCCGAGAAGCAGGATATCGTCCTTCAGCGGCTCGAGCGACTTCAGCGTGCGCGGCATGCTTTGCAGCGCGCCCTCGTACTCGGGATTCCACCCCTGCATGATGAGGCCGTTAGGCACGTAGACGATCGCCATGCGCACCGGCGCCTTGGGCGTGGCCGCGAAAGCCGGCGCCATGGCATCGAGGAACGGGAGCGCCACGGTGGCGCCCATGCCGCGTAGAAAGGTCCGGCGTCCAAGGGCCTTACGTTCGATCAAGGTCATTTTGCGGGCTCCTTCAAACTGGTCTTAGGCATGTTGGTATTAACGGGGCTGGTCTTAGCGGGCACGGTTGGCCGCGGGGCCGGAGCCTCGCCGCGGGATTGCTGGAACGGCAGGCTGTGTACAATTCCGTAGATCAAAGTCTGGAACGAATAGTTCGATTCCGTAAGCTGGCGCTCGATATCCGCTTCGGTGTGTCTATCGAAGGGTTGCAGGCCGCGCTCCAGCGCGTAAGTCAGCATCTTCTGCGTGAGGCACTGCGAAAACTCGGGCAGACCGGTGGTGAGTACGCTGCGCATTTCCGCGGGCGTCGCAAAGGCTTTGCCGCTGGGGAGCGTGCCGGTGGCATCCACGGGAAAACTGCCGTCCTGGGTGCGCCACTTCCCAATGGCGTTGTAATTTTCGAGGCCAAAACCGAGAGGATCCATTTTGTTATGGCAAGTGGCGCAGGCGGGGTCGGCGCGATGCTTTTCCATTTGCTGGCGCAACGAGGCCGATTTTCCCACGGCGGCTTCATCGAGCGGCGGAACGTCCGGCGGCGGCGGCGGCACGGGCGAAGCCAGAATGTTATCGAGAATGAACTTGCCGCGGAGCACCACGGAGGTGCGCGTGGGATAGCTGGAAACCGTGAGCACGGCGGCCTGGCCCAGGACGCCGCCGCGCTGATCGGTAGTAAGATCGACGCGCCGGAATTCGGGGCCTTTGACATCCGCAATGCCGTAAAACTTCGCCAGCCTTTCGTCCAGGAACGTGTAGCGCGCGTCCAGAAAATCGGTGATGGGGCGGTTCTCGCGCAGCACGTATTCGAAGAACATGCTCGTTTCGCTTTTCATATCGTCGCGCAGTTCCGCGTTCCATTCGGGAAACTTCTGCGGGTCTGGCTTCACCACGTCGAGATTGCGCGTTTCCAGCCATTGTCCGGCGAAATTCGACGCCAGCGCGCCGGAGCGGTTATCGGCAAGCATACGCTTCATCTGGGCGTCGAGAACGGCGGCGTCGTGCAGTTTCCCCTGCGCGGCGAGAGCGAGTAACTCGTCGTCGGGCATGGAACTCCAGAGAAAGTAGCTGAGGCGCGAGGCTAGCTCAGTGTCCGAAACGGGGTGAGGGGCCACATTTCCATTTTCAATCTTGAAGAGAAAATTCGGCGACACCAGAATCGCTTGAATCGCAAGCTGAATTCCCTGCTCGACCGTCTGCCCCTGGGCGCGCGCGAAATCGACGAAGTGCGCGATGGCGGCCGTTTCCTGAGTGGTGGCCGGGCGGCGATACGCGTGGCTGGCCAGATTCGCGATAATTTTTTGCACGCAGGCGGCGCCGGATTTGGGATCGCAGATCAGAATCCTCTTGCGGCTGGCGCTCTCGCCGGCGGAGGCAAACGGCCCGATGAAGGTCAGGGCATCGATGTACTTATTCTTCTTCCGGTCGTTGAAGTCCTTGGGCGACAGAGTGGCGGCGAAATCGTCATTAAGGAACGCCGCGCGAACGGTGTGCTCGCCTTCGGTGAGATGCACGGACATCTTCTCTTCGGAATAAGGGTCGAAATAGACCAGCTTCGAGGGCTTGGTTTCGACGCTCATCGTGTGGACTACCTTGCCATCCACCGAAAGCGACAGATCGACGGGTTTGCCGTCCGGCGGGCGCTCGCCTTGCAAGCCGAAGCGGACGGTATAGTCGCCGTCGAAATCGATGCGGACGTGGGCTTCCACGACGCCGCGCTCGGGCTTGGTGGTGTTTTTGTTACGGTTGGAATACTCGGCCTCAATGGGCTTCTTGGGCAGCGGGTCGATGCCCATGGCGCGCGATGCGATTTTCTGCGCGGCGTTCATGTACTTCGACATCAGCAGCGGCGAAACCGTAAGAACGGAGCCAATGTTGTCGAAGCCGTAGCCGGAATCGTCGGTGGGGAAGCTCTTATCTGCCTGAAAATCGACGGCGAGCAGGTCGCGAACGGTGTTCGTGTATTCGTAGCGGTTCAGCCGGTGAGCCACCACGCGGCCGGGGTCGGGTTTGACGCTTTTGTCGATTTCGTCGAGGCGGCTTTGGACATAAGCGATCAGCGCATCCAGCTTGTCGGGTCTCGGAATACCTGCCGGCGGCATCTCATTGGCGCGCAGTTTTTGCAGAATGATGTCCCAACCGTCGCGGCTTTCGGTGAGCGATTTCGAATCGAGAAACGGCTGAATGTTCATTCCGCCCGACGCGAGCTGTTGATTGTGACAACCCAGGCAGACGCCGCGAAATACGGGCTCTACAGCGGCTTGAAAGGCGGGATCGGTAGCGCAATTGGCCGGCGGCAGGGCGAGCGTCAACCATGTGATAGAGCATACAAGCGTAGCGATGGTACCAATGCGCATCTGGTCTCCGGTTAACATCTAGTATACCGCTTTGCCAAATTCTGTCACACATCGATAGTTGGGTGGGGGTCGGGGGCGGAGGTTCGGTTTTCGACGCAGAGGCGCAGAGACGCAGAGATCGGCGCGGAGATTGGGACATTAAAGGCGTTGGGGATTGGGAGGGTTTTCGGTCGCGCCGCGGATATTGCGGAACGAAGCTGAGGATGTGGAAGTGGGTTTGGAATGTTGGGATTTCGGGGGGGGCGGACTTCGACGCGGAAGCGCTGAGACGCAGAGATCGGCGCGGAGATTGGGGACATTAAAAGGCATGAGGATTGGGAGAGATTTCGGTCGCGCCGCAGATATCGTGGAACGAAGCTGAGGATTTGGAAGTGGGTTTGGGGGGGGCGGACTTCGACGCGGAAGCGCTGAGACGCAGAGATCGGCGCGGAGATTGGGGACATTAGAAAGGCATGAGGATTGGGAGAGATTTCGGTCGCGGCGGGCGCAGATATCGTGGAAAGAAGCTGAGGATGCGGAAGTGGAAGGGATTGGATGGTCCGGGTTCGGGGGCTTCGGACTTCGACGCGGGCGCTGAGAAGCAGAGATCGGGATGGGATATTGGACACATTTATGAGTTTGGAGTTTGAGCACTGAGTTCGCCCATCTCCGCCGCTCCCCGCTCCCAAAACTCATCGCAGCTCGCTGATTTTGCTAAGCGGTTTTTCGGGTGCAATCTCGCGAGAGAATCGAAGCGCGTTCACACGAGTGACAGACGATCCCTTCGGGAGCGTCTCTTGCGGCGGAAACCGACGGGGTGCGCAGCTGAAGAGAGCCGGCTGAAAGCCGGCTGCAGCCAGGATTGGCTGCCCCACAAAGCAGGCCGATTGACAATCGGCCGCAGGTTGGACAACCTGCCCCACAGAATAGGGTTTCTGGAAAGTGTGAACGCTGCACGCAAAAGTGCGTGCGCCACGATCCCACGATCTGTCGCCAAGTTTCCCGCTCTATGAACGACGACGACTGTCGGCGCGGAGGCTCCGCGTCGAGAACGAGACCGCCCCGCCTGAGTGGGCCGCCGTACCGGACCGTCTGCGCCGCGCGGCGGAGTAAGGAAGCCTTTTGTTCTCCCCGTGCGTCCTGGGTCGAAAGCAACCGCCCAAGGCGGAATTTGGCAGTGAGGGAGCGGAGCATGAACGTGATGGCGGCAGTGCTGCTACTGGGATCGCTGGCGGTGACGGCATCGGCGCAGGAACCGTCCGCGAGAGGCGTGAACCACGAGCCGAAGCTGGATGCCTACATTGCGCAGTCCGCGAAAGGCTTGAACTTCTACCCGGTGGAGCGCGAGCGGGAACTCGGGCGGGAGGCCGCGGCCAACCTGGAGCGCGCGCTGCCCATCGTCCACGAGCCGAAGCTGGATGCCTACATTGCGGGACTCGGCGCCATGCTGGCGAGGTACGCGAACACTCCGTTCACCTACACCTTCACGGTGTATGAGGACCGGAGGCCAGGCACGGAACCGGCCGGCGCCGGGGTATCGATGCCAATCGATGCATTTCAGGGCCAGGCCGGAGAGCCGGTGGCAGTCGCCGGCGGACCCATCTTCATTCCGTTGAGCTTGCTGGCCGCTGCCCCCAACGAAGCGGTATTCGCATTCCAACTGGCGCACGCCATGGCGCACATAGCCCTGCGCCATGCGACCAAACAAGCGACCCGGACGGAGCTTTTGAGGCTGGACGCATCGGGGGCGCAGATAACGGCTGTCGCCGACCGCCGCCCAACGGCGGTCCCAATGGGCATGTTGGCTTTCGCTCGCGCGTTCGAGCGCCAAGCGGATTACGTGGCGTTGCGCATCGTGAGTCAGGCAGGCTACAGCCCGGAAGCAATGGCGGCATATCTGAGCGGACTGCCGGTTCCCGAAAAAGCGGTAGCCGTCTTCTCGGCGCACATTACCTCCGTCGAGAGATCCAAGGCGATTCGAGCCAAACTCGAGAGTCTGCCGGCAGCCACTTACACGGCGGCCACGGGCGGTTTCGCCGAAGCCAGAGCAATTGCCGCCAGCGTTCGCTAAGCCGCGCGGCGGGCCGGCGGCCAATAGCAATATCGGGATAGCCGGTCGGAACAGTCGGGGTAACTTATAGCTCACCGCCGTGCGAGCGAGAGGGCGACGAGCCGTCCGCGAAGTCCGCACGCCACGGACAGGCTGCTCGATTTCGAACAGCAGGCGCGACTGACGTTCTCAATTCTCCGTGGGCAATTTCTCCACGTGATCCACCACCAAAAAATCGACCGGTGCCTTTTTCGCTTCGAGGCGCAATCCAAGCTGATCCTGCAGCGCGGACATCAGGGTGGGACCGCCGGACTCGGGCAAGGACGCCGTTGCCGCCCCACCCCCTGGCGGAGGCGCGCCGGCGCGGGCCACCGATAACGAATCCGCGGCCCAACAGAGGCTGATCTCGTACTGGCCTTTGAGACTGGTAGCGTCGGTGACGGGCTTGCCCAAGTTAGCCGAGAGCCAGCCAGCCAGCATTTCCATGCTGTATTTGGGCTGATACATGCCGTAGCGGCCATAGCGGCTCGCCGTCATCATTCCATAGCCGCCGCGCGGCAGCACGGGACATCCCTCTTTGTCGGTCGCGAAGCGCTTGGGAGGATCGGGCGGCGGCGGGGCATCCGGATTCTCGGGCGCGGTGTCCGCCGCGGCCTCTTTGAATTTCGGCCCGTTCTTCGCCAATATCAGATCGTATTTCGCCGCCTCCCTCGTCTCGTGATGCACCGCGAGCTTGAAGCGGTCGATAAGCAGGTTCTGCAGCATCGCGTGGAACTGCTCCTTGGTGGTTCCGGCGGGAATTTTGGCATCGATGTCGAACTTCTGGGTTCCCATCCAATCCGGCGCCGTGACTTGAAAGGCATTCATGGAATACGCCATGGTGATGAGGTTTATGAGGTCCAGGTTCTGGGCCTTGAACATGCCAGGATCCCCGGAATTCGGCCGCCGCTCCAGCCCATGGTGCTTCCGCGCAAATCAGGCGGGGGCGCTACCTTGATTGACGCCACTTCGAACTCAAGTTTGGCGCCGGCGGTTTGCGCGTATGCGGCACAGGAGGCGGCGAACAACAGCAGCGGGCGCAGGATGGGTTGCGGCACGGCTCGAACCTCCAACTCAGTATAGTTGACGCCGTCTTGAGCGCAGACGTTTAATTACCGGCCCAAAGTATCGCTCGGCGTTTGACTGTGGCCCCGCTGGCGTAGCGCACCGCAAGCATCACCCCGCGGTAGCACTAAGAGCCTTGCCCCAGCGATGTTGGGAAGCGAGGTCGTCGATCGCTACGATCAACCCAATTCCATCGACACCGGATGAAGACACGGCCGGCGTCTGTACGCTGTGTCGAGACACGCCATCAATGGAACTGGCGGAAGCATATTGTGGACAGGGTGATAACGAGAGGAGTGATTCCCCGCCGCCGCGATGCGGGTCCGTTCCTAATCGGGAAACTTCTTCGGGAACGCCGCCGCTTGCCGACGCGCGCGGCTCCGCACGGAGTCAGTAGAGGGTGAGAGTAGGAACCGGCGAGTCTGGCAACAACCCTATTTGTCCGTTTTGGCGGCCGCTGCCCGGACCAGCGCCCAACGCTTCTTAGTGGCTTCGATGATTCTCTTCCGGCCAGCGGCGCTCAGTTTCCGTTTCGGTTTCTGGGCCGCGGGCTTGGCAGCTTGCGGCGTCGCGCCGGATTGCTTCTTGGCCTCAGCCCATCTCTTTTTCTGCGCTTCGGCTATGCGCTTCCTGCCCGCGGCGCTCATCTTCCGCCGCCTGCGTCCAGGCTCCGGCGTAGCCGCGGGCGCAACGCTGCCGCCAGTCAATAGTTGCCGTATCTCTGCAATTTGAGCGTCGAGGCGCTTCTTCTGAGCTTCGAACCCTTCAATGGCGGCGGCGAGAATGTTGTTGTCGAGTTTAGTGGGCATTAGCGTTCCTATCTTTACCGAGTCTTAGAATCGAAGTACCGTGTTCAATTCTACAGCAGAGACTATGGTCCGCACGGACCTTACATCGTCAAGTGACGCAGCCAGCGGCGCAAGGCCACGGAGTTTTCCGACTTGTCTTACTGCTTCTGATATATTCGCACATAGTCGACCTCGAAGCGCGCCGGGAGTCCGGTCGCGGATGGGTCGCCGCCGGCTGTGCCGCCGATTGCCAGGTTGAGAATGATCGAGTGCGCCTGCCGGAAACCGTTCTTGCCATCCGGATTCGCCGCCTGATTCAGGTCGGATTCGTTTAGCACCTCGCCGTCCACACTAATAACGATCCGATTCTCGTCCCAATCCATCCGCCAGACGTGGAACTTGCCGCTCCATTCCGGATCGGCGAACGACGCGATCGGCTTCCGCCTGGTGAACGAGGCCGTGCGTCCCTGACCCGCCCAGATCAGGTTCGCCAGCAGCGTATCCCGATAGTACTCCATAATGTCGATCTCGCCGTTGTTCGGCCAGCGCCCATCTACTCCCAGCGACCAAAATGCCGGCCACAGTCCCGACCGGGTATCTATGCGGCCCCGCATCTCGAACCGGCCGTAGCGCCAGCTTATTATGCCTTTCGTGGTCAGACTCGCCGAAGTGTATTCGGCATACTCCCGGTTCGTCTTCCAATTCCGGCTGCCCGGCTCGAAGTTCGGGTTCTTCTTGCGCTCTCGGCGACCTTCGATAATCAGCAAGCCATTCTCGCACCAGGCATTCTCGGGCTGATACCACTGCAACTCCTCATTCCGCACGAAACCGGTTTCGTAGCTCCACTTCGTGGGATCGGGCCTCCCGTCCCGATCAAACTCGTCAGACCACACTAGCTTCCAAGCATCGGATGTCTGCGCGGCGGCGGCTGAAGCAAGCAACGCTCCGAGCGTCCAAAGGATGAATTGTCGTCTCATGATTGGCTCCTATCCCAGAGAATCACACCTGACAGCCACTTGCCAGGCCCATTTCCCGCTTTGCCGGCAAGCCAACCGCCCGCTGTTCTTGCAGTCGATGTGAACCGGGGAGGCGCCGGGGAACCGGCATTCACCCTCATCGGGCGCCTTGAAGCGTGAGAAGGGCGTGCCTTCTGGTGGCGAGACAGGAACGAATCGTTGGAGGCTAAACTAAGGAGGGAGGAGGCGTTGCTGCAATGCGGTCATGGGAGTGACACAACTCCACGTATGGCTTCAACCTTTGCCGAGCCTCGTCTTTCTGCGCCAAGATGGTAAAGAAAATCGACAGTTATACGGGTAATTCTGCAACCAGGCCTCATCACTTTCGCGGCGCAGAGGAGCCGGAGAGCATCCGCGCCGACTGACGTCGTCGTTCATGGAGCGGGGAAACTTGATCCGCTCGGGTACCGCACACGTCAGCCGCCGACAGGCCGGGAGGCCTGTCGTACATTGCAATCGACGCCCGAGAAAACCATCGCGCGTCTCAACGAGCTGCGACGAGTTTCAGAGCGGGGAGAAGGTGACGCCGCGAGGGTGGTGAGATCGCTCCACTCTTAGCCGGCGCGCCCCTGAGCCGGCTCCGGAGACAGCGGAGCCACTCCCGATGACCGAGCGGCTTCCCGAGTGTGACGCCGGTGGAACTGCCACGTTGCCCGCAGACGCCATCGAAACGGCTTTCCGGGAGATCGCGACGTGTCTGTCCAGAAGATTGGCGATCGCGGACAAATCCCAACGTATGCCGCCGCTCTTCAGTGAAGTCCAGGCAGGCAACCGTGGCCGTTCTCCACTCGATGCGTTCAGCGAGCATTGCGATTGAGCGGCATCTTCCATTAGCGGCTATCGTATAGGTAATGGATTGGCAACACAACGGCGTCAAAATCGTTCCCGCCGGCGAGCTGGACCCCAACACTCCGCAGACTCCCGGCATGACTCGCGCGGCCGCCATCACTCACGCCCGAACCGGCGCCGCCAAACTATGGGCCGGCACGGTGCTGGTGCAGCCTAACGCCAAGACGGGACCGCATCACCACGGCGAGCTGGAGACCGTTCTCTACATTGTGCGCGGCCGGGCTCGCATGCGGTGGGGAGAACGGTTGGAATTCAGCGGCGAGGCCGGACCGGGCGACTTCATCTACGTTCCGCCCTATGTGCCGCATCAGGAGATCAACGCGCTTCCCGACGAGCCGTGTGAGGCCGTCGTGGTACGCAGCGGTCAGGACCCTGTCGTGGTGAATCTCGACCTCGAAAGCCCCGAGCCCGCCAGCGCCGGTAGCCCAACTCCGTTCCATCCCAAACCGTAATCCCGCCCGCAAACGGCGGCCGCGGTTGCGCTACTTTGAAACTGTGAGCACGGATCGACTGGCAAAGCTTGAGACGCTGCCGCTGCACTCACATACCCCGATCGAGTGGGGACGCGCGGTGCTGGCCCATCCGATCAGCTTGCTGATCGATCACGCGTTTCTCGAAAAGAAGGCAGCCACGAACGCGCTGGAGCTGCTGACGCGCTGGCCGAACGACTGGACGGAAGGGTGGGTTGAGACGATGACGGGCGTGGCCCGGGATGAAGCGGCACATCTGGCGCAGGTGATGCGCATCCTGTTACGCCGCGGCGGACGGCTGGACAGGGTCCACAAAAACTCGTACGCGAACTCGCTTCGGGAACTGGTGAGGAAGGGCGAGCCTGAGGAAATTTTGGACCGGCTTCTGATTTCGGCCCTGATCGAGGCTCGCTCCTGCGAGCGCTTCGCAGTGCTCGCCGTCGCGGCCGGCGATGGGGAAACCAGCGACGAGGAACTGGCGAGTCTCTACCAGGCGCTTTACTCTTCCGAATTCGGGCATTACAGAGTCTTTCTGAAGCTCGCCGTCAAGATCGCCGGCAAGGCGGCGGTGGAGGCGCGGTGGCAACAGATGCTGGCGCTGGAGGCGCAGATCCTGGCGCGGCAAGCTGCCGGCCCGCGCATGCATTCCGGGTTCCCTGGGCAGTGAGTGGCAGTGACCCTCACTGCACGGTCAGAGTCAATCCAGTTTGAGTGGTCATTCCGCCGATAGTTAGAACCGGCAGGATGCCCGTGCCCCTGGGCGCGTTCGACTTACTTACACTCGTCACCACGCGCATTACCTTTCGCAAATCCGCGAAGTTCTCCGGCGGATTGCCCTGCGC
>Ga0182024_10024818_pt1 | contig 10628 bp, 4 predicted proteins | sample P32metaG_FD_120480 | JGI IMG/M metagenome (GOLD analysis project Ga0182024, IMG submission 120480) | Permafrost microbial communities from Stordalen Mire, Sweden - P3-2 metaG (Illumina Assembly) | ecosystem: Environmental > Terrestrial > Soil > Wetlands > Permafrost | place: Sweden: Stordalen...
CAACGGCAGCATCATCAAATCGACCGACCAAGGCAAAACGTGGCTGGACGGCGGTAGCCTCAAAGACGGCCTCGATCTCACGGACGTGGTGAAAGGATGCCAGCAATACTTCCTTCGATTTCGCTCGGGAGCATCTGCGCTGAAAAACGCGGGCTTGTCTTGGACCACCGTCTGCCAGGCCAACGTCTGTACGATCCCGCATCTTCACGTGGGAACCAATACAATCACCTACGCCGCCGGCGGCCAAGGCATCATTTCTGCCGGCCCTCTCGCTGCACAGGCGGAGACGCATGTCGTGGAAGGCAAACTCGGTACGCCGAAGATCACTCTTGAGTTGACCGCGCCGCGGGGCGCCACCCCGACCCACCTCTATGCCTCGGCCTGGCAGGCGTCAGGCGATCCGCCCGGCCCGGTGAAATACGCGATCGACTGCTCTCTCGATGGCGGCAAGACGTGGAAGCAGGTCGTCGCGAATTGGTCAATTGAACGTAGGCCGCCGGAACCCGTGGACTTCTGGAGCCAGAGCTTTACCTGGGGAGATGCGCCTCTGGAGAAGGCAACAGCCGGCAGCCCCGTCCGCATTCGCTTCTCCAACGACGGCGGTAAGTCGTTCCGCAAGGCTGAGGCTTCCCTCACCTATGAAGTGCCAGATGCCAGCCCAACCCAAGTGACATTCTGTTGGAAGGACGCTGCCGGAACTGCGCAGACCGCGACGCACACATACGCTCGATCAAAGGCAGGCGTGGAAGACGCGACATGGCATCTCGAAGCGGGCCGCGGGCCGCAAACGCTGTGGGTTGAAATCCGGTCAGAGTGAAGCAGCCAGAAGGTGAATCTTCAATGCCCGGTGGCGGCGCCCGATTGCAACGGCGCGACGGTCAGCGGCGGCGAAGTGAATGGCTCGCGCCACAGGAACATCGCGCCGGTTTCCCCGCCGACGGCCAGCACCCCGCCATCGGGAGTGACGGCGGCGGCGTGGAAGAAATCCCGAGCGCCGGCAATGGTTTTCACCGCTGCGCCAGTCTCATTGAAAACGCGGATCTGCCCGTCGCCGCTGACCGCGACGGCCTGGTCGCTCAGGCCGAGATAGCGCACCGCGTCCACTTCCTTGCCAAAGCCGGCAGCGTTGGATTTTCGTTCGCCGGAGACCACGTCCCAGAATTTGACCTGATTGTCCGCCCCGCTCGTGGCCAACGAGCGGCCGTCGGCTTTCCAACTTACGCCGGTGACTTGATCGGTGTGGCCCTCGAATGTTTTGACGATCTTCCCGCTGGCCACGTCGAAAACCTTGGCAAAGCGGTCGGCCGCGCCTGACGCGAGGAGTTTGCCGCCCGGCGAGAACTCCAGCGCCAGCACCGAATCGCTATGCGCGTCTTTCATTTCCCGCACGAAACTTCCGGAGGCGGCATCCCACAGCTTGATCTGCCCGTTGCGGCTCGGCTCACCGGCGCCGGTCGCAAGGAGCGTTCCGTCAGGGCTGAACGCGACGGCGGTCACGCGTTCTTCCAGTGGCGAGCCGGCATCCCCGGTGCCCATCGTCCGCTCCAGCGACCATGACCCGCCAAGCGTCATGAGAACCGATTCCTTCTCCGTCCCAATGAGAAGCTTCTGCCCGGCGAAGGCCAGCGCGTTGATCGCCGGCTGCGGATCGCGCACCGTTTCAAGCGGGACGCCGTCGGCGCTGAAGAGGTCGATCGATCCATCCGCGGCGCACGTGGCGAGCATCGAGCCGTCGGGGGAGAACGCGAGCCTGGAGACGGGTCCATCGACCAACGAGCGCTTTGCCGCGGCGGCGGCATCGGCCGCGGACTTGAACCGCTCCTGTGCGGCGGAGAGAGAAGATTTGCCCAGTGAAGTTTCTTCGGCGGCTTTGGCAACGGCATCGGTCGCAAAACGAAACTCCGTGGCGGCGTTGTTTCGGAGCAGCGCCGCCGCCGTCAATTGCGTCTCGGCCTGCGCCAGCGCCTTGGCCGCATCCTCCGCGCGCTGCTTGGCCTTGGGATCGGCCGACGCCGTGGTCGGCATCGTGGAAGGCGGCTTGTCTGCCTCGGTTTTCAGCGCCGCCGCCCGATCGCGGGCGGCCTGCGCTTCGGCGGCCTTGGCATCCGCCGCCGTCTTCGCATCAGACGCGACTTTGAGACGATCCGCCGCCGCCTTCTGCGCGGCTTGCGCCTTGTCCACGACGGAGGTGAAATACGCCACATCACCCGAGGCAAGCTTCTCGGCACGATCGCGGGCGGCAAACTCGCGGACGGCCAAGATGTGTCCCTTCAATTCGGTGATCGGCGTCCCCTTCTCCGTGTCCCAGAGTCGCGCCGGAGAATTCGGCCCGGCCGAGGCGATGGCCTTTCCATCGGGGCGGATCATCAGAGCACCCACCGGCCCGCCTTGAGGAAACTGGCGGACAATTTGGCCGCTGGCCAAGTCCCATCGCCGGATCACGCCATCGTCCCCCCCGGAATACAACTCCGCGCCGCGCCCGGCGGCGGCCAGCGCCGTCACCGCGCCGCCATGCCCTTTCAACTCGTGGGTGATCGCCCACGCGTCGCCGCGCCGCTGCGGAACCGTCCAGACCCAAATGACCCCGTCCGGTCCCGCGGCGGCAAGCTGAGCGCCGTCCGACACCCACGCCATCGCACTGATCGCGCCGGGCGCGGCCGCCTCGGCGAACAGTTCGCCCTCGGCGACAGTCGAGATCCGCAACCCGCCATCGGCCGACGCCACTGCGACCTTCGTGGCATCCGGAGAGAATGCAATCGCGCGGGCGGAACTCGTCGAAGCGTCTATCGACTTGGTCCACTTGCCCGTCGATGAGTCGAAGAGCTGAATCGGCAAACCCGCTTGCGCGACGGCCGCCCAGTTCCCGCCAGCTGCGCCGGCGAGAATGGGTGCATCGGCTCTCGCGGCCGAGGGCGGAGCGGTCAGAGTAAACTGCACGCCGGGCGCCTCTCGGCGCCAGAGCTTCACCTCGCCGAAAGCCCCGGAGGCAAGCCGATTTCCATCCGGACTAAATGCCAGCGACTCCACCATGCCCCGGTGCGCCGCCCCGGCCGGGCCATAGAAACCCGAGCGAACCAGCGCCGGATCCACGAGTGACATCGCGTAGCGTTGGAGCGGCACATCGTATAGATCGAGCTGGTTCGCCCGCCCCGCGGCGGCGTAGCGACCGTCTGGCGTCAGCGCGAGGGCATAGATCGGCCGCACCTGGGGCGCGGGGGCCACCCAATGGATCGGCGCATTGGCCCGCACCTCGCCCTTGGCGCCCTGATCGATCCAGAGCCGGATCAACGCAAGCTGCTCGCCAGTCAGATTTGCCGCCTGCACCTTGTTGTCCTTGGGCGGCATAAAGGGATCGGTTTGATGGGCCGCCGCCTGCAGGAGCAGGCTCCCCCGTCCGTTTCCGGGAACGACGGCCGGCCCATTTTCGCCGCCGCGTAAGATGTCGGCGGGGGTTTCGAGAATGAGATCGGCTTTCGATCGCGTTGCGTTATGGCACGCCAGGCAGTTGTCGCGGAGCAGGGGGAGAATTTCCTGCTGAAAATCCACCGTGCCCGGATGATCGATCGTTTTTAGCGGAATCGACTTTGCCGAAGCCTCCTCGGCGGCGGTTGCCCGCGATGGCACGTGAAATCCCAGCGCCATCCCGCACAGCGCGAGAGCCGCGATCCACCGCCCATCTTTGGAGAGACCCAACAACCCCATCTTTCAAGTCCTGTTCATTTGCCTACGGCCGGAACGACGTTCAGTTCGAATGCGCCCGTGTAGATCGAGATCGTCGGCTCTTTCGCCGGAGCATGGGCGGCCAGTTCCGTCGCCCGCGCCGCTGCCGCGGCAGTTGATCGTTGGGCCGCCAGCCAATCCGCCACGGACGTGATAAGGGCCCGCACCCGGGACATCGCGAGTTCCGCGGTCTTCCGTTTGATTGCCTCCCCGACTGTGCGCGCCTCGCTTAGAACTTTCTCCGAAAGCTCGCGATCGTGGTTTTGTGCACTCATCTCCACGATCCGGGCTGCCCGCAGTTCGGGAGAGTCCGGGTACTTCAGCTTCGCCTGGCCGAGAAAATGGAGCGTATAGCGGCCCGGCGGGAGCTTGGTCTGGGACAGATCCAACTCCACGCCCGCCTTATCGGCCTTCGGATCAACCGGCAACTGCTTCACGGCCAGCGGGTGGCCGGCCAGGTTCAGGATCATCGGTGAAACAAAGTCGGCGTGGCTCTTCACGTTGAACGACAGCGCGACTTTCCCTCCCGCCGGGGCCTCGAAAGTCTCCCGCGCCGGAGTGATTTCGATGGGGCTGAGCTCGACCCCGCTGACTCCAATCACGAATTGATCACTGAGGCGAGATCGGAGCAAAGTCATCGCTTTGGTTTCGGCCTTGTAGGTGCTGAAGCTGACGACGCCGGAACCGGCCACGCGCGACAATTCACCCGAGGGGGTCTGCCCCGTCCCGGTGATCGTGATCGGCCCCACCCAGTTCCGCGCGTCATCTCCGGCTTGCAGGACAATCGTCGCGGTGCTCGATCCTTCCGGAATCATCGCCGGCCCGGCGGTGACCTCCGGCGGAAGCCCATCGACTTGCAGTGTGATTGGCCCGGTAAAGCCGTCGCGCCGGACGACGATGACCTTGATCGGCGCGGTGCCGCCGCGGCGGAGCAGGGTCGTCCAGGTCGGCACGTCTTTCGAATCCGCCGGCTCAGGCAGCGGCGAAGGCGGGATTGCCACCAGCTCGAAGTCGGGCGATTCATGGCGAATCGATAGATGGTAAACGGCCGGATTATCGCCGCGGTCGCGGGCGAAGAGATCGCGCACGAGGAGGCGATACGTCCCCGCCTGCTTTGCCTCCAGCCGATAGCTGGGGTCGCGCATCCCGAGCGGAAATTCCGGGATGATTGCGGGCGGGCCGGGCGCATAAAGCTCCTGCACGTCGACGAACTTTTCCGCGCCCTTCTCGTCCCGATCGATCCGCTGCACGAGAAGAAACGGGGAAGTGTCCTGACCCAGGCGCTGCGAAACGATCTCGATCCAATACGCCTGGCCGGCGGGCACGTCGAAGGTGTATTCATCCCGCTGCCGGGGCCCGCGGAATTGGCCGCTCATCTCGCACGGCAGCTCGATCCGGCGGTTGGTCACGGCTGGCTGCGGGCCTTGTGAACCTGCTGGATCGCACGCCTTGATCGGTAACGGCAGTGAATCCAAAAACGCCGCGGCGGGAGGAAAGGGCCACCGCAGCGCGCCGGCTTCTGCGCCGGCCCGCGCATCGTCGCCGCTTACGCGCACGCGACAGAAATACTCCGCGCCGCCGCGATACAGCACGTCGTGAATGCGGATGAAGCAGATTCCGTCCTCGGACGAATCGATCCAGATTGCCTCGCCAGCCCGGTGGCCGTGCCCGAGTTCATGTCCGGAGCCGTCTGATACCGTCGTGATTGGCTCCATCCTGGAATCCAGCGCCGTCGTCGCGACTTGAACACACAATCGCCGTTGCCCCTTCACCGACACGTGATAGAAATGATCGACGTTCGCTTCCGCCGCGGCATACATCGAAGCGCCCAAAGGCAAATCCGCGGCGGCTTCGATGCTGCTGTTGCCGGCCTTGGCGGCGGACGAAGCGCCGTCGCCGACTTCAAACGTTCGCGGGTTGGTCACGCCAAAGAGTCCAACGGCACGGACGTCATACATTCCCGGTGGCACCGACGGATCGACGGCCACGGTAAACTTCAAGCCGGCCGCAGCGCCTCCCGCTGTGGGCGCAAACGGAACGGCTGAGATGCCCGGATGCGAGAACCAAAGCCGGTCGGCCCCATCCAAGTCGGTTCCGGTCAATGTGATTTCGACTTCGGTCCCGCGCTGCGCGCCGGGCGGGAAGACAGTGGCGAGCCGGGCCAGAGGGAGTTCGGCGCGTGCGGTCGTGCCTGCGAACAAAAAGCATTGAAGTGTGACGGCTGCGATCAACCACTGCCGTCGTCGCGCGCCTTGGAGGATCGTTCTGTGCATCCGCAAACCGTTCAGTGGTTGAACAGAAACTCCTTGGTGTTGATCAGCGCCCAGACGATGTCCTCGTACGCTTCGCGCTTGCTCACGGGTTGGAGAGTCCCGGACTTGTCCGGCTTCTGGCGGGCCAGGTAGCTCCGGGCGAATCCCGATTCGTCCGGCGTCGGCTCACGGGAAAACGCGAGCAGATAAAGCTCGCGAATCTTGTCCTCGTCCCCGCGCGATGCATCGGCGGCAAGACTCGCCGGCCGCGCGGGGTCGGCATTGAGCTTGGCCAGCACGTCCTGCGAATTCAGCAAGTGCAGGCTCTGCGCCAGGCTCGCATCCTGCGACCGCTCGCACTCGCAGGCGCTGGAAGACTCGGGGCGACCGAAGACGTTGAGAAAATACGATGTCACATTGAAGCTATTGTCCGGAAGCTGCACCGCACGCGTCTGCGACGGAAGCCCTTCAAATGCGCCTTTCGACTGGGCCAGAATATTCACCGAATCGAGCAGCACCTCGGCGGTCAGCCGCTTGGGGTAATAGCGGGAATAGTTCTGCTTGTCCTGCCCGTTGTATTGGTTCGGCACTGCACTGAGCTGATAAGTCTTTGACCGGCAAATCGTGCGGATCAGGTCCTTCAAATCGTAGTGGCTCTGCACGAAGTGGCTGGCCAGCGCCTGAAGCAGTTCGGGATTGGTCGCCGGGTTGGTCTCGCGAATGTCGTCTTCGGGCTCGACCAGGCCGCGATTGAGAAAGTGCTTCCAATACCGGTTCACCAGGGCCGGCGCGAAGAAGTGGTTGTCGGGGGCGACGATCCAATCAACCAGGACCTGTCGCGCGTCATCTTCGGGAGAGAGGTCGGCCGCCGGAGTGCCCAAGCCGGCGGGCTTGACCACCTGGCCGGTTTTGGTATTCGTCGCCGCAGCGGCGGCGCGACGGGCGAAGACGATCTCTTCTCCCTCTTCAGCCGGCCCGCGCGTCACCTGCGAGAAGAATGCCGCCAAACTGTAATAGTCCTTCTGACTCCACTTCTCGTACGGATGATGGTGGCACTTGGCGCACTGGATTCGCGTGCCCAGGAAAAGCTGGGCCGTGTCTTCCAGTTCATCGGTCGGGGCGACTACCTGCCGAAACCACTCGGTTGGCGGAGAATCCGTAACGCTGCCGGATGCGGTGAGGATCTGTCGCACGAACTGGTCGTAGGGCTTATTGGCGTAAAGGCTGTTGCGGATCCAGTCGTGGAAGAGGTAGTTGCCGCGTTGATACGTGGCGGCTGTGCGCTGGTTGCGGAGCAGGGCCGACCATTTGTTGGCGAAGTAGTCGGCGTAGTCGCCGCTGTCCAGAAGCCGGTCGATGCACTTGTCGCGCTTGTCGGGGTCGGCGGATTTGACGAACTCGGTCGCCTCGGCCACCGTCGGCAGCCGGCCGGCAATGTCGATCGTCACCCGGCGGATGAAGGTCGCGTCGTCGCATTCGCCCGAGGGCGGCATTCCGGTGGCGCGAAGGTGCTTGAAGACCAATTCGTCGATGAAGTTCCTGGCGGGCGGAAGATCGTCCACGGGAGCGCCCAGCGGCAGCGTTGCCTGGAAGACGCCAATTTGCCCCTGATATCGCACCATCACCGACACCGTGCCCGGCTGATTGTAAAAGACGACGTGCCCCGCGGAATCGACCGCGGCCATCTCCTTCTCGCTGGTTTCGTAAACCGCCGATCGCGTCACGTCCTGCGAGGTTCCGTCGGTATATCGCGCAATCACGGCAAGCTGCTGCTCGCTGCCGAGCGGCTCGGTGCGCAGTTTCGGAAAGACTTCAATCCCGACGACGGACGGATCGCTGGCGCCGCCGACCGGCATGCCCTCCTGAATCCAGCGGACCAGCAGCTTGTAATCATCAGAGCCGGCGTCGATCCGCTTCCCGCCGCCGTGCGGCAGCATGCCGGTGGCCTTGAGCAGCAGCAGGCTGTGCTCCGGCGCCGCCGGCGAGATGCGGCGGCCGCGCGATTCCCGCACCAAGTGCTCGTAATCTTCGGTCGGCTCAAAACCCAGCAGCGAAAGCCGGAACCCGTTTTGCCCGCTCAATTTCCCGTGGCATCCGCCGCCGTTGCAGCCGGCCTTGGTGAAGATCGGGACGATTTGATTCGCGAAATTGATCGGCTGGGCGGCGCCGAATTGCTTGACGGAAACGGGGATCGTCACCGAATGACCATCGTTCGTCGTCGCTTCGATCGATGCGGTTCCGTCGGCCAGCGGGGTGAGCAGGCCCGAATCGCTCACGCGCGCGACCTTCTCGGGCCGGACGGCATATCGGACGGCCCGTGTCAGATCGCGCTCGACGCCCGAAGTCAGTCGCGCGGTCGCGATCAGTTGGCAATGCGCATCGGGGCCAATCAGCACGACCGGAGCGGAAGCGCCATCGGCGCCGGCGCTCAGGCCGAGCGAGGCAATTTGATCGGCGGGCTGGGTCGTGGGGGCAGTTGAGGGAGAATCGGCGCGCGCCACTGAAAGCGACGCCGCGACTGTCAAGATTGATACAACTAAAGCCAGGCGTCGGTGCATAACTTGCCGTTGATTACCGAGGGAGGGCGAGGCTCCGGTTCGACTGAGCTCACCGAAGTCCGCCGAGCCGAGCCTTCGATTGATCGCGCGACTCCGGCTCGGCGGGAGCCTCGCCCTCCCGATTCATCACACCAGCTCGCGCATCGGTTGGTATCCGGCGTCCACCAGATACTGCGGGCGCCCGGTCAGATCGGGAATGGTGACCTTGTTCACATCGATGCCCAGGTTGTGATAGAGCGTGGCGAAGACTTCGCCGAACTGCACGGGGCGGTCCTTGGCCTCGGCGCCGAGGCGGTCGGTGGCGCCGATCACCTGGCCCATTTTCATGCCGCCTCCGGCGAGCATCGCACAAGAGACGTTGGGCCAGTGGTCGCGGCCGCCGTCCTTGTTGATCTTTGGGCTGCGGCCGAATTCGCCCCAGATGACCACCGACACGTCTTTTTCCAAGCCGCGTTGATGCAGATCCTGCACGAGAGCGGCGATGCCCTGATCGAGCAAGGGCAGATCCTGGCGAAGCGCGGGGAAATTGCCGCCGTGATGGTCCCAGCGGCCGAAGGCGAGCGTGACGCAGCGTGCCCCGGCTTCGACGAGCCGCCGGGCCACGAGAAAATCTTCCATGAGCTTCGGGCCACCGTCGTCGCGATTGTTTGGGTCACCCTTGCCGTAGCTGGCGCGAACGAGGGGATCTTCCCGCTCGATGTCCAGCGCCTCGACGAGCTTGCTGGAGGTGAGCAGTCCGAAAGCCTGTTGATCGAAGGAATCGACCCCGGTCATCAACCCGCTGGCGTCCACGTCGCGGCGGAATTTGTCGAATCCGGTAAGCAGCGCGCGGCGATCGGACAGCCGATCGAGTGAGATTCCATTGAGCACCATGTCCGCCTTGCCCGCGCCCGACGGTTTGAACGGCGCGTGCGCGACGCCCAGGAAGCCCGGCGTGCCGGAATCGGCCCAGGGCATGTGGCCCATCTTCGGAGACAGGCCGACAAATGGCGGGACCGCCGGGTCATACGCCCGTTCCAGCTTGGAGAGGACGGATCCCAGGCACGGCCAGCCTCCGGCCGGCATATTGCGGTTGGTTCGCCCGGTGAGGCATTGGATCGCGTCGTGCCCGCCGGTGGCGCCGACGATCGATCGGATGATCGCTAGCTTGTCCATGCACTTTGCCACGCGCGGCATCAGCTCGCAGATCTGGATGCCGGCGACGTTGGTCGAGATCGGCGTGAATTCGCCGCGGATTTCGGAGGGGGCTTCGATTTTCAGATCGAGCAAATCCTGGTGCGCCGGCCCGCCCGGCAGGAAGATCATGATGACGGCCTTGTGCGACCCGCGCACCCCCGCCTGCGCTTCTGCCCGGAGCAATTGCGGCAGCGCCAGCCCGCCGAGGCCCAGCGCGCCGATGCGGAGAAAGTTGCGGCGAGAGACGCCATCACAGAATCGATGAGAACTGCCACGAACCGTCAGCATCGAGGTTCTCCTTCCATATGAGAGCCGGCACAAACCAAACATCTCGCCCGTGGTCGAGCGGCCCGAGATTCACTGTGCCGACGTGTTGCCCGCTGGGATCATCCCTGTCCCACATCCGCTGCTACCGCTAGTTTCTAACGCCCGTTGTAATAACTTCCCAATAGTTATCGGACAAAACGTTCCTACGCATTGATGGGCGAAAGGATCATTTGGTTCTCTTCGGGAGGGCGAGGCTCCGGCCGTGCCGCTTTTTTGCGCGGGCCTCGGCTTCCAAGGAACTCTTCCGACCGCCGCTTGCGGCTTCGCAAACGAAGCATCATGGATAAACATCGGAAGTGGTATCAGGGACGTGATTCGGAGGGATCCCTTCGGAGGACGTCCCTTCGTCGGCGAAGCCGCAAGCGGCGCGTTGCTCCCGGGGCAGTTCCGCTACAAATCCCAGCGACCGCGAAGTCACTAAGTAGGCTCGGCAGGAGCCTCGCCCTCCCAAAGGACTTAACACTGTCTCCATCGGGTGTAACTTTTCTGTGTGGCGATCATGCGGCGAGCTTTGATTCCCAGTAGATCTCCCATAAGCCGCTGTATTGCAGGCATCGGATCGCTCCCATTCGCTCGGCCCGGCGTACCCGCCAAC
>Ga0182024_10024819_pt1 | contig 10628 bp, 11 predicted proteins | sample P32metaG_FD_120480 | JGI IMG/M metagenome (GOLD analysis project Ga0182024, IMG submission 120480) | Permafrost microbial communities from Stordalen Mire, Sweden - P3-2 metaG (Illumina Assembly) | ecosystem: Environmental > Terrestrial > Soil > Wetlands > Permafrost | place: Sweden: Stordalen...
CTCGTGTTCGAGGATCGTATAGGCCGACTGAGCTCGCACCAGCCGTGGAACCGTAGAATCTTCGATCGAGCTAAACGCAAGTGCGCGTAGAACCTGTTCGTCGCACGCTGCGGCAAAAGCCGCGACGGCGCGCCGGTGGGGCCAATCGGTACGCTCGTGACGCCGCGCTTCGTCGACCGTCGCTGGGTCGATCCCGCGCTCGAAGAGGCGCTCGAGAACGGGGTCGAGCGACTCCTCCTGCAGACCCCGCTCGTTGAGCGTCAGATAACTAAACGCCGGAATGTGCCCTTCGTAAAAAGCGAACGGGTGGCGCAGGGGAATCGGGCGATCATAGAACGCTTCGTCGTTAACCAATGCGAAGAGCGCCGTCGAACGCTTTCGATTTCTGCGGTACCAGTCGAGCAGTTTTGACCGGTCGAGCCCGGTGCTGGCTATCATAACGTTCCGCGCTTCTCTTGTTCGCGCTCAATCGAGACGAAGAGCGCTTTGAAGTTGCCTTTCCCGAACGATAGGCTGCCCTTGCGCTGAATGATCTCGAAAAAGAGCGTCGGCCGGTCCTGAAGCGGCTTGGTGAAGATCTGCAGCATGTAGCCCATGTCGTCGCGGTCGACGAGGATGCGCAGTTCTCGCAAGGTCTCCATCGCCTCGTCGATCTTTCCAATGCGTTCTTCGAGCAAGTCGTAGTACGAGTCGGGAGTATCGAGGAACTCCACGCCGTTATGCTTCAGTGCCCGGACGGTAGCGGCGATGTCGTCCGTACGGATGGCCATGTGTTGAACGCCGGCGCCTCGGTAGAAATCCAGATATTCCTCGATTTGCGATTTTTTCTTGCCCTGCGCGGGCTCGTTGATCGGAAACTTCACGAGGTGGCGCGGATCCGTCATCACCTTCGAGCGAAGTGCCGTGTATTCGGTCGAGATGTCCTTATCGTCGAACGAGACGAGCTGCGAGAAGCCGAAGACCCGGCCGTAGAAATCGCCCCAGGCGTCCATCTCGCCCCAGCCGACGTTGCCGACACAATGATCGATGAACGAGAGGCCCGGCTTCTTCGCGGTCGGGATGCTCTTGTGCGCTTCCACAAAGCCAGGCGCGAAAATGCCGGCATAACCGTCGCGCTGGATGAACGAGTGGACGGTATCGCCATACGTCGCGATCGTCGCTCGTATGAGCCGGCCGTTGTTATCTTCGAAGGCGGTCGGCCGCTGCAGGACCCGAGCCCCGCCGCGCACGGCCATCTCGAAGGCGGCGTCCGCATCCTCGACGAGAATCGCGATGTCCTTGACGCCATCGCCATGCAAGGCCACGTGACGCGCGACGTCGTCGTCGAGAACCAAACTAGCGGTAAGCACGAAACGTAGTTTATTCTGCGCCAAGAGATAGCTGACGCGATCTCGTACGCCCGTTTCAGGGCCCGCGTAGGCGACTTGCTCGAATCCGAAAGCGGACATGTAATAATGGGCCGCTTGTTTGGCGTTGCCGACGTAGAACTCGATATAGTCCCAGTCGATTTGCGCGAGCGGATTGCTGCGCGCCTCGGTCGCTGTGCTCATGCGAACGGACTTGGCGAAGCTTCGCCGGGTGCCCTGTCGAAAGCGGGCGTATGGAGACGTCGGTCGCGCCCCGCCCATCGGTGCGAAGTGCTTTCTCGAGATTGGTCGATTACGCCGGTCTCTTCCCACCCGCGCAGCTCCCGCTCGCGCAAGCAACCGCGCAATACCGCGAAGCGCGAGGCGGCCCGCATGCGTGGATGCTCGGACGTTTCATCATCCCGGCAACGACCTTGGCATCCTCGCCACCGGCCGGCGACGGTCCATTTTCCGTCATCCTGGACGGCGGCTCTGATTCGCCCGAGTGGCTCGATTCCATTAAACCGCGCATCGATTCGGTGGCAGCGCTGCGAGGGAAGGGCAGTGCGATCGAAGCAATCGAGGTTCCTTTGCCGGCGGTTTTCACCGAGGATTGCGAGCCGGAGGAGCCGCTGCAAGGTCTGCGCGACCTCCTGGAGAGCGCGAGGGTATCCGATCTCCCGGTCTACGTCGAGTTCGCGCGCCGCGGGCCGCGGAAGGCCGTCGTCGAGCGCGCGATGCGCGCCGCCGTGCACGCCGGTTGCGGTGCAAAGTTGCGTTGTGGCGGACTGACGGCGGAGGCCTTTCCCAGCGTGGACGAAGTCGTGGAGTTTCTCGTTGCCGCCGCTGCATCGCGCGTGCCGTTCAAAGCGACCGCGGGGCTGCATCATCCCGTACGTCATGTGGATGCTTCCAGCGGTTTCACGATGCACGGCTTCTTGAATATTTTGGCCGCGGCTGCCCTGGCGCCGCGCGGCGGCCGTCCGATGCTGGAACGGATCGTCGCAGAAGATGATCCCACCGCATTTCATTTCGAAGATGCGGCGCTTTGCTGGAGGGATGAGCGCATCGAGCTTGGTGAGTTGGAATCGAGCCGGCGCACCGCATTTGTCGCCTACGGCAGTTGCAGCTTTTCCGAGCCGGTCGACGACTTGGAAGCGCTTGGAGTCTTCGCGACGCCATGATCGCGCCGGGAGATACGATCGACCCGCATCTCGAGTCGTGGGTTTCCGTCTCACCTCGCAGCGACTTTCCGATCCAGAACTTGCCGTTTGGCGTCTTTGCGCGAAATGGACGCGCACGCATCGGCGTCGCGATCGGCGAGCAGATCCTCGATCTTTTTGAGACGGCGGAGGCCGGATTTTTGGACGACGCCGGCGAGCGGGAACTGCTGCAAGCTCCGGTGCTCAATCCACTGCTCGCCGCCGGAACCGGCACGTGGAGAGTGCTGCGCGAACGGCTATCGGCGCTACTGCGCAGCGGCGGCGACGCTCGTTTGCGCGAGGCCAACGTCGAGCGTTTCCTCTGCCACCAAGATGAGGTCGAAATGCGCCTGCCGATGGAGATCGGCGATTACATCGACTTTTATTCTTCGATCGAGCATGCGACGAACTTGGGACGCCTCTTCCGGCCCGATGCCGAGCCGCTGCTGCCGAACTGGCGATGGCTTCCGGTCGGATATCACGGGCGCTCGAGTACGGTGCTCATCGACGGAACCCCGATTCGCCGCCCGTGCGGACAGCGAAAAACGCCGGGTGATGTGGCGCCGGAGTTTGGGCCGAGTCGCCGCTTGGACATCGAGCTCGAAGTCGGCTTTGTCGAGGGTCCGGGAAATCAGCTGGGAAGACCGATTCCCGTGCGCGACGCAGCCGAGCATATTTTCGGACTGGTCTTGGTCAACGATTGGAGCGCGCGCGATATTCAAGCGTGGGAGTATCAGCCGCTAGGACCATTTTTGGGGAAATCGTTTGCGACGACGATCTCGCCGTGGATCGTGACGCTCGACGCCTTGGAGCCGTTTCGCGTGCAGGGCCCGGTCCAGGAGCCACAGCCGCTCTCGTACCTGCGCGTTGACGAACGGTGGGCGTACGCGATTTCCCTCGCCGTAGATCTTCGAACGCAGGCGATGGAAGAGCGAGGGATAGCGGCTCAAACGATCTCGCAGACGACCTTTGCCGGTATGTACTGGAACGTCGCGCAACAACTCGCGCACGCGACGGCCAACGGCGCCGTCACGCGGCCGGGCGATCTCTTCGCGTCGGGAACCATCAGCGGTTCCGAACCGGGAACGCAGGGAAGTTTGATCGAGCTAACCTGGAACGGAGAGCGTCCGATCGCACTTTCCAGCGGCGAGAACCGTCGCTTTTTAGAGGACGGTGACGAAGTTACGCTGCGCGGATGGTGCGAGAGGCGCGGAGCGCGCCGGATTGGATTCGGCTCGGCGCGCGGGCGCATCGAGCCGCCTAGGAGCCTGCAGGGCTCCTAGACGGTGCTCGGAGCTTCGATCCAGGAGCGGAAGTAGCTCGGATCCTCGGAGGCGACGGCGGCTTCTGTAAGGAGCAGCGGCTTAAAGGTGTCGACCATAACGGCGATCTCGTCGGTTGACGTCTTGCCGAGGCTCGACTCCACAGCGCCGGGCTGCGGCCCATGCGGCGCGCCCGAGGAGTGAAGCGTGATCGAGCCCTCTTCGACGCCGCGCCGGCTCATGAAGTTTCCGCTCACGTAATAGAGCACTTCGTCACAGTCGACGCTCGAGTGGTTGTACGGAACGGGGATCGCCAGCGGGTGATAATCGAACATGCGCGGCACGAAGGCGCAGAACGCTGCTCCGGGCGCTTCGAAAGTCGCATGCGCGGGCGGCGGTTGGTGCAGCTTTCCGGTAATTGGTGCGAACTCTTCCAGGTTGAATGCATAGGGATAGCAGTAGCCGTCCCAGCCGACGACGTCGCAGGGATGATTTTGCACGACATAGATCGCATGGCGTCCGCCGCTGGTGACCCGAACCTCGTATTCGCCTTGAGCCTCCACGGGCGGCTTGAGCATTGGCGCTCGAAAGTCGCGCTCGTAGTACGGCGCGTGCTCTTCGAGCTGTCCGAACTCGTTGCGATACTTGCGCGGGAGTGTGATCGTTCCGGTCATCTCGTGGACCAGCATGCGCGTCGGCGACGCCGGTACTACCCGATAGGTCGTTCCCGTCGGAATGACGAGATAATCGTGCGCGCGATATGCGAGCTCGCCGAACTGGCTTTCGATGACACCCGCGCCGGAGTGAATGAACAGCAGCTCGTCGCCGCCGGTGTTGCGATAAAAGTACTCCATCGGGCGCTGCGCGTTCGCGATGGAAATGACCACGTCGTCGTTGCCCAGCAGCGACGTGCGCGATTCGATCGCGTCTTCGCCGTCGCGTGCGACCTGCGGCGTTTTGAAGTGACGATTGCGTAGCGGCTCGTTGGGGAAAAAGCGGATCGGCGTGCGTTCCCAGGGCCGAACGTCCAGCGTCGCGGTCGGAGGCCGGAGATGATAGATCAGCGAGTAAACGCTTTCGAAACCCTTGGTTGAGAAGAGCTCCTCGGCGTAAAGGCCGCCGTCGGGTCGTCGAAACTGAATGTGGCGCTTATGCGGCACGCGCCCTTCTCGCAGATACGACGGCACTATGGAACGCTCTGCTCTGCCACCGCCGCACGTTCGGTTGCCGCGAATCCGTTTTCGCGGTGCGTCCCGTCGCAGAACGGCTTGTTTTGCGAGCCGCCGCAACGACAGAGCGCGACATTTGCGCCTTCCACGGTGTAAGGATTGCCGTCGACGTCGGTAAGCGTGATTTTTCCACGGATGAGATAGGGACCGCTCTCGCGGACTTTGATGATAACTTCGTCCATTAACGCGAAGCCTTCGACGTCGTCGGGATACGGTCCGGCTTTGCTACAGTCAGGGTTTGGTTGCCGCGGTCGCTTCGAGAACTCCTCGGGCGAGCACGTGGCCGTCGATGCTGCGCTCGAGTTCTGAGCCTGTGAGCGGCGTGGCGGCCGAAACATGCGAAACGTCCAACGCGTACACCGTTATCGTGTAGTGGTGTGCGGGGCCGGAAGGCGGACACGGGCCATGATACTCCGTGCGGGCCGCCGAGGTCTGGCCGAGTTGGTCGGCCGCAACCTTGACGTCCGGTTCGAGCCGGTTCGTCCGGCTGGGCAGATTATAGAGGACCCAATGGTAGAAACCGCCCGGAATCGGAGCGTCTGCGTCGTGCATCACGACGGCGAATGAGGCGGTGCCGTGGGGCGCCCCACTCCAGGCAAGCGAGGGAGAGCGGTTTTCGCCACCGCACTGACGTGCCATGAAGACCTTGGGGATGGCGTGGCCGGCGACGATATCGTTGCTTCCAACGTGCAGCCAGAGCGTAGATGCTACTAATGTGATAGTTGCCGCCATCAACGTCCGGGTCATGCAGGCATCGTTGGCGACGGCAAGGCCGCTTCCTCGCACTGCCGCGGGCATATGCTATTATTGCGTGGCCATGATGGGAGTTGGGCTTCACGCGGCGTAACCTCGTGAACCCCGCCAGAACCGGAAGGTAGCAACGGTAAGCGATCCCTTACGGGTGCCGTGATCCACCTGACTCTCGTCGTGGTCATCTGAATCTTAACTATGCAAGAGTTTCAATCTATCTATCCGGCCGTAGCGGCCCTCGCCGGCGCACTCGTGGCGCTGGCGATCTATCACGTCGCCGTCGTTCGCCCCGCGCTTGCGCGCACCGGCGCACTGCTCGAAACTCATGACGATCTGATTTCGGGAGGCGCCGGCGGGGCAGCCGGCCGGCTCGCGGCGCTCGAGAGCAGCGATGCATCGCTGCGTGCCGCCCTGGAGGGCGATGGCGCAAGAATCGGCGGGCTCGAGGCGCTCGCCGCGACCGATTTGTCGCGTTGCGGCTTCGTGCGATACGATGCCTTTACGGATAGCGAAGCGGGCCTCTCCTACGCCTTGGCACTGCTCAATCGCGAGGGCAACGGGGTCGTTGTGACGAGCATCTATACACGCGACGGCACGCGCACCTTCGGCAAACCGGTTGCAGCTTTCAAGCCGACGGTCCAGGCGTCACCGGAGGAGCTGGAAGCCATCGAGCGGGCTCGCTCGCCGGCTACGTAGAACGGGCCGTACGTGAATCTGCTCGTTTGCGATTTAGCAACGGCGCTGTTCTGGGTCGTGAACATCTACACGATGCTTCTCTTCGTGTACGCGATCGTCTCGTGGTTTCCCGATCTGCGCCGCGGACGATGGGTTTATTACTTAGCAGCGATCATCGAGCCGGTGCTGATTCCGATACGCCGGGTTATTCCGCCGGTCGGGGGACTCGATCTTGCGTTTCTGATCTTATTCTTTGCCTTGCAGCTTCTGGTTCGACCGGAGCTCGAGCGCCTCGCCTTCCATAGCTGCATACCGGTTTTCTAACCATACAACTTGGCTCTCAAAACCGATCGCCCACATCGTATCGACGTCGCGAGCAACGTTCGCAACTTTTGCATCATCGCGCATATCGACCATGGCAAGACGACGCTTTCCGACCGCTTGCTCGAAATCACGAGCACGGTCGCCACGCGAGACCTCGAAGAGCAGGCGCTCGACGCGATGGACCTCGAGCGCGAGCGCGGCATTACAATTCGCATGCATCCGGTTACGCTCAACTATCGAGCGCGCAATGGGGAGCAGTACCAGCTCAACCTGATCGATACGCCGGGGCATGTCGATTTCTCATATGAAGTCTCGCGATCTCTAGCGGCCTGCGAAGGGGCCGTGCTGATCATCGACGCCGCTCAAGGCATCGAGGCGCAGACGTTGGCAAACTATCACCTTGCGCTCGAACACGATCTCACGATCATTCCAGTGATCAACAAGATCGATCTGCCCGCTGCCGATCCCGAGCGCGTGATGGGCGAGGTCGAGGAGCTGCTGGTGATGGAACGCAGCGAATGCATCCTCGCCAGCGCCAAGAACGGCGTCGGCATCGAGGAGATCCTCGAAGCGATCGTCCATCGAATTCCACCGCCGAAGGGCCATCACGATCGCTTGCGCGCGCTGGTCTTCAACGCGCAGTTCGATCCCTATCGTGGCGTGGTAAGTTACGTGCGGGTGGTGGATGGGACGCTCCGCGCCGGCACTCGTTTCATGTCGATGGCGCATCAACGCGTCTACGAATGCACCGAAGTCGGCGTCTTCGCGCCGCAGATGCGGCCGGCGGAATCGCTCGATATCGGAAGCGTGGGCTACGTCATCGGCAACATCAAGTCGCTGGGAGAGATCGACGTCGGCGATACGATTACGTCGGCGAGCGACCCGGCACACATTGCGCTGGCCGGCTATCGCAAGGCGGTGCCGATGGTCTACTGCGGCCTCTATCCGAATGAGGGGCAGTACGACCTGCTTCGCGATGCGCTCGAAAAGCTCAAGCTCAACGATGCCGCACTCCTTTACGAGGCCGAAAGCTCGGCAGCACTGGGCTTCGGCTTTCGTTGCGGATTCTTAGGGCTGCTGCATATGGAGATCGTCCAGGAGCGGCTCGAACGCGGCTATGGCCTCGACCTGATTGCGACCGCTCCCTCCGTCCTCTTCCGCGTCGTGCGCAGCGACGGCAGCACGTTGATGGTTGACAATCCCTCGAAGCTTCCGCCTCCGACCGCGATTCGCTCGATCGAAGAGCCATACGTCAAGGCAACGATCATCTCGCCGCCGGAGTATGTCGGCGCGATCATGGAGATCACGCAAGGACGGCGCGGGACCCTTGACAATATGGAATACCTGCACGACGGGCGCGTGATCATGACCTACGAGATGCCGTTAATCGAAGTGATCGTCGATTTCTTCGACGCGCTCAAATCGAGGACGAAAGGGTACGCGTCGCTCGATTACGAGGTGATCGGCTATCGGGAAGGGGACCTCGCGAAGCTCGAAATCTTCCTCAACGGCGAAGTGGTGGACGCGCTCTCGTTCATCGTCGCGCGCGACAAGGCCGTGATGCGCGGACGAGCGATGGCCGAGAAACTCAAGGAGCTTATTCCTCGTCAAATGTTCGAGGTGCCGATCCAGGCGGCGATCTCCGGAAAGATCGTCGCGCGCGAAACCGTTACCGCGATGCGCAAGAACGTCCTTTCGAAATGCTACGGCGGCGACATCTCGCGTAAACGTAAGCTTCTGGAGAAACAAAAGGTCGGCAAAGAGCGGATGAAGCGCGTCGGCAAGGTCGAGCTTCCACAAGAGGCGTTCATGGCCGTCTTGCGGCTCGGGTCGTGAAGACGTTCGTCGCTACGCAGAACGCGGGAAAGCTTCGCGAACTGCGAGCGATTTTCTCGGGGAGTTCGCTTACGCTCGCGAAACCTCGGAAATACGCCGCCGTCGTCGAGGATGCCGATACATACGCCGGCAATGCGCTCCTCAAGGCGCAGGCGCTCGCCGCGACGCTGGAGGAGCGTGGCATTGAAGGCATGGTACTCGCCGACGATAGCGGACTGGAAGTCGATGCGCTTGAGGGAAGGCCAGGGGTTCATTCGGCGCGATACGGTGGAGCGGATATCGGATGGCCAGAGCGCCGCGCCGCACTGCTTGACGAACTGCGCGGCGTGCCACCCTACCGACGTTCGGTGCGATTTGTCTGCGCGCTGGCCTTGATTGAACCTGGCCGAGAGCCCGTCGTCGTGACCGGTCACGTGAACGGCTATCTGTTAGAGGTCGAGAGCGGTGCAGGCGGTTTTGGTTACGATCCATTGTTCTTCTATCCGCCATCCGGCCGCAGCTTTGCCGCGCTGAGCGAGAAGGAGAAGAACGCCGTCAGCCATCGGCGGCGCGCCGCGGATGCTTTGTTCTCGGCGTTGCGCAGCCGTGTCTGATCTCGCGATCGGACTCGGGGGTGCCGATGAAGTCCGATCGATCCAGCGCCGGCGGAACTGCGACGACACAGCGGTCGGGATCACGTTAGCCTCTGCGGAACGCGGGACGGTTTGGGTCGCGCGCGACGCCGGCGAGGGTGTGGGAATCGCGGTTGCGCATGACTCAGAGGCAGAGCGATACGTGGGCGATCTCTTCGTCGAGCCTTCGTATCGCGGTAGCGGTGTGGGCGGCGAACTTTTGGCTGCGGCTTTTCTCGACGCCGGAGATCGTGCGCGCGCGATGATGGTCGATCCCAGCGATGCCGGGAGCCTGGCACTGGCTTTGCGGCAACGCATAATGCTGCGCGAGCCGATCGTGCGACTTGCCGGCGCGATTCCGCGAGAAGAAGAGCTCGCCAAGATGGCGGCTGGCGACTATCGGTTTGAGGTGGACGCGGTCGACTCGGTTTCGCATGGATTCGGGCTGCGCGGCCTCGACGCCCAGACGCGCGGTACGACGCGCGACGCCGATCACGAGCGGTTCGCCGGCAGCGCAACGGGCCACGCGTTCTTCCTCCGCGGCGAGTTTGTTGCCTACGCCTACGTCTGGTCAGACGGCCGCATCGGGCCGTTAGGCTGCGCGTCGCAAGCCTATCTCGTGCAGATCTTCGCCTACGCGCTGCTCTCGCTTACGCGGACATACGGGGCGTCTTGGTGTTCGGCGTTGGTGCCGGGTTCGAATCTGCGGATCGCACGCGCGGCGTTGCGCGCCGGTTTGCGGATCGAAGCTGTTTCGCTACTTGCCGGCGATGTATTTCAAGGCGATCTCTCAACGTACGTCGGCTATCATGCGTTGCTGCTGTAGAGAAGCTTCGATCGCGTAAGGGCGGCAGTAGCACGGCAGAGGATAGTTCGAGAAATCGCGAAGTGGCCACAGGCGCCGGGACGTAGCTCAGTTTGGTAGAGCGCTCGCTTTGGGAGCGAGAGGTTCGCAGGTTCAAATCCTGTCGTCCCGACCACTCACTTTGCGCCCGTGGTCTAACGGGATAAGGCACGAGTCTTCTAAACTCGAAGATGGGGGTTCGAGTCCCTCCGGGCGCAGGATGGTTTGCGGCGCGGGCGCGTGAATGCTCGGCAGCCGAAGGGAAAGAAGAATCTCTCTGTGGTGACTGTAGCTCAGTTGGTTAGAGCGTCGGTCTGTGGATCCGAAGGTCGCGAGTTCGATTCTCGTCAGTCACCCCAAATTATCGCGGGCGCCTTTAGCTCAGCTGGTAGAGCACCGGACTTTTAATCCGTTGGTCCCGGGTTCGATCCCCGGAGGGCGCACGTTTTTCTTTCCCGAAGAATTGGGCGGACGCACCGCTAGCTCAATTGGTAGAGCAGGTGACTCTTAATCACTTGGTTGGGGGTTCAAGTCCCTCGCGGTGTAAAG
>Ga0182024_10024820_pt1 | contig 10628 bp, 5 predicted proteins | sample P32metaG_FD_120480 | JGI IMG/M metagenome (GOLD analysis project Ga0182024, IMG submission 120480) | Permafrost microbial communities from Stordalen Mire, Sweden - P3-2 metaG (Illumina Assembly) | ecosystem: Environmental > Terrestrial > Soil > Wetlands > Permafrost | place: Sweden: Stordalen...
CACGACCAGCCGCTCGCCGGGGAACTCGCCGGCGTCGGTGATCTCGCCGAGGTTCTGCTCGTCAAACAAGGATGGCTGGAAGATCCCGGAGCTGGCGAGTTTCTTGATCGTCGGGGCTTTCAGCGCGGTGATCCAGTCAACCCCATCCGCATACCACAGCCGATGAGTAGTGGGTACACATGCAGATCACAAAAAGGCCGGAATCCCCCACAACTACAGGGATCCCGGCCTCTATCCAGCCTGACTACAGGGGGAACTTCGGGTTAGGCGCCCACGATCGAACGTGAGCGCCGCCGATCCTCACGGTGTGCGAGAGACGAAATGCACACCCTCCAGCCCCTCGAGCGAGAAGCCCTCGGCGGCGCCTGATGAGACGTCGATAAGAAAGCGCGGCGTGCCCCAACGCTCGTACTGGTCTGAGTCGATGTAGAACGGCGCGCCTCCAATGTGCCCCAAGCGCACGTCGTGGGGTCCTGCCGGAAGCTCGCCGTCCTTCAGGCAAATCGGAGAGGTGCCATCGCAGCATCCCCCGGATTGGAAGAACATGAGCGGCCCGTGGGTGGCCTCGAGGCGATGGATCACCTCGAGGGCCGCCGGGGTTGCTGCTACTGCCGCCGCCGTCTCTTGGGCTGCGCGAGAGGCCGCGTCCATGATCAAAAGAACCCCATCGAGTTGGGGTCATAGCTGACCAGCAGGCACTTCGTCTGCGAGTAGTGCTCGAGCATCATGCGGTGGTTCTCGCGCCCCACTCCGGAGCTCTTGTAGCCGCCGAACGCCGCGTGCGCCGGGTAGTGGTGGTAACAGTTGGTCCACACCCGTCCGGCCTTGAGCGCGCGACCCATCCGGAACGCACGGCTGCCGTCACGGGTCCACACGCCGGCGCCCAAGCCGTACAACGTGTCGTTGGCGATCTCCAGCGCCTCGGCCTCGTCCTTGAAGGTGGTGACCGCGAGCACCGGCCCGAAGATCTCCTCCTGGAACACCCGCATCTTGTTATGCCCCTTCAGAACCGTCGGTTCGAAGTAGTAACCACCGGCCAGGCTGTCGTTCAGCTCAGGGCGATGGCCGCCGATCAGCACCTCGGCGCCTTCATCGCGACCGATCTTGACGTAGCTCTCGATTTTCTCGAGCTGCGCGCTGGAGACCTGCGGGCCGATCATCGTCTCCGGATCCAGCGGGTCGCCCTGTTTGATCGCGGCGATCCGTTCTAGGCAGCGCCGCATGAACTCGTCGTAGATGGATTCCTGGATCAGCGCTCGCGACGGACACGTGCACACCTCCCCCTTGTTGAAGGCGTACAGGACGAGACCCTCGATTGCCTTATCCAGGAACGCGTCGTCGGCTGTCATCACATCCTCGAAGAAGATGTTCGGCGACTTGCCACCGAGCTCGGTCGTCGACGGAATCAGATTCTGCGCTGCGTAGCTCATGATCAGCCGTCCGGTCACCGTCTCGCCGGTAAACGAGACCTTCGCGATCCGCTTGTTCGAAGCCAGTGCCTTGCCGATCTCGGCACCCGGACCGTTCACGATGTTCAGCACGCCCGGCGGGACGATCCCGCCGATGACTTCGGCGAGCTTGAGGATCGACCACGGAGTCGGACTCGCTGGCTTGAGCACCGTACAGTTGCCGGCCGCCAGGGCGGGAGCGATCTTCCACGCGGCCATCAGCAACGGGAAGTTGAACGGAATGATCTGACCCACGACCCCCAGCGGCTCCTGGAAGTGGTAGGCGTAGGTCTGGTCGTCGATCTCGGAGATCCGGCCCTCCTCGGCCCGGACCGCGGCAGCGAAGTACCGGAAGTGATCGACCGCAAGCGGGATGTCGGCCGCGAGCGTCTCGCGCACCGGCTTGCCGTTCTCGTAACTCTCTGCTACGGCGAGCATCTCGCGGTTCTCCTCGATCGCATCCGCAACGTCATTCAAGACGGCCGCGCGCTCGGCAGGGGAGCGTTGCCCCCATTCCTCCTTGGCGACATGCGCTGCATCGAGGGCAAGTTCTATGTCCTGCGCACCGGAATGCGCGACCTCGCAGAACACCTCGCCCGTCGACGGAGTCACGTTCCCTCGGTACTCCCCCGTTGTCGGAGCGATCCACTCACCACCGATGAAATTCTCGTAGCGGTCCCTGAGCTCTACTGGGCTGCCCGACGCGCCAGGCGCGTCATAAGCGGTTGACTGGATGACTGACATATTGGGCTCCTTCACAAAAACGCAGGTTTGCCCGAACAGGAAGAACGGCAGCTCTACCCGAACGAGTAGTGCACAGTCCCCGCAGTCGCAAACAGTGGCCCCGCTCCATGCCGCGACGCGCTTTCGCGCACTTGGTCGCAGTCAGGTGAGGGCTGAGGAATGCCGGCCGCAGGGCCAGCTCACCCAACGACAGTACTCCTATTGGACGCGCTTATGTGAGCGCGTCCTCGCGACCTAACAAAGCGAGGTCTCACGTCTTCGCTGTCGAGCCCCGCTTGGCGGCCTCACTCTCCCGGAGCTCGAATTTCTGGACCTTGCCCGCCGAGTTCCTTGGCAATTCGTCAATGAAGACAACCTGGTCGGGCGCCTTGTAATGGGCAATGCACGCACGCACGTGGTCGATGATTTCCTTCTCGGTGGGCTGTTGGCCATTCGTGACGACCACGAAGGCCTTCGGCCGCTCACCCCACCTCTCGTCGGGCACCCCGATCACCGCCGCGTCGGCCACCGCCTCGTGGGAGAACAAGGCCTGCTCAACCTCGACTGTGGCGATGTTCTCGCCACCGGATACAACGACGTCCTTGGCGCGATCCATCAGCAGCACATAGCCGTCGCTCTGCATGACCCCGAGGTCGCCCGAATGAAACCAGTCGCCCATGAACGCCTCGCCGGTCGCTTTGTCGTCCTTGAAGTACCCCTTCATGACGTTGTTTCCGCGCATCACGATCTCACCCATCGTCGCACCGTCGGCCGGCACGTCATTCATCGCTTCGTCCACCACGCGAAGCCGCTCGGAGTGAATCATCCCGACACCCTGTCGGGACAGCAGCTTCGCGCGGTCTTGCACCCTGAGGTCCTTCCAACCCTGTTGCCACTGACAGACCGAGTACGGGCCGTAGGTCTCGGTCAGTCCGTACACATGCACGACACGCGCATTGATGTCCTCGCATTGCGCGATGGTCTTCGGGTTCGGCGGAGCGCCGGCGGTGGTGATTACCAACGAGGGCTCCAGCTCGTGAGCTTCCTCCGCGCCCACCAGCGCGTTCAGCACCGGGGGCGCACCGTTGAGGTGGGTGACCTTCTCCTGATCCAGGAGCTGCCAGATGCGGGCGGCCTCCACGGCGCGAAGGCACACATGGCGGCCGCTGATGGCGGTGACCGCCCAAGCCGTGCACCACCCATTGCAATGGAACATCGGAAGCGTCCACAAGTACACGGAGTCGGGGCTGTGCTCGGAGTGAAGCAGCTCACCGAGGCTGTTCAAATATGCGCCCCGATGCGTGTACATGACTCCCTTGGGTTTGCCCGTAGTTCCCGATGTGTAATTGATCGTGATCGTCGCCAGCTCGTCCTCGACCGCCCATGGCAGCGGCTCGTCGGATCCGCGCTCGAGCAGGTCTTGATACCGAGGGCGATCAGAAGCGTCGAAAACGTCGCGCTCGACCACAGGGTCGATCACCGTGACGATCTCTTGGATCGTCTCGAAATGGTTCTCCACCGGATCGATGATCGATCGCAACTCCGAGTCGACTACCAGCAGCTTGGCGCCCGAGTGGTCGCAGATGTAGCGCACCTCCTGCGCTGACAGCCGCGTGTTGATCGCGACCAGGACCGCTCCCGCGAGTGGAACGGCGAAGTGCGCGACCAGCAGCTCGGGGATGTTCGGACACAGGTATGCCACACGGTCGCCCGGATTGATCCCCGACTCCTGCAGGGCGCGGGCAAGGCGGGTCGCTTCGGAGGCGAAATCGCGATAAGTGGTGCGCCGGTCGCCGTGGACGATCGCCACCTTGTCCGGACAAACCTCGGCGGAGCGCTCCAAGAATCGCAAGGGCGTCAATGAGCTGTGCGAGACGGTGGACATGGGCCACTCCTTTCCTTCCAAGGGATCTCGTTCAGCCCACGGTGGACGTCCTCTTTGACCCCGCAGCCCGACAATGCGAACTGCTGCGCCGTGCTGTTCGGAGGTATGGCCGGACGATTCATGGACTCGGCTCCTGATGCGTTGGTTTGCGATGACGTTCAGGTCACGCACACGCCAGCCGAGAGTTGGAGCCGGGAGGGCCCCGCCGGGGGTGAGGGCGAGGCAGCACGGATGATAAACGTCTCGTCAACTCGTCGTGAGACACCGGATCCGACAGTTCGTACGCGTGACGCTGCCGCTCCGGCACGGGGAAGAAGCAGCGCTCGCATGCGCCGTTGGGCGGCTGCGCGAATTCGGTGTAGGATCTATTTCAGCTTCGCCTTGGCCCCCGGCGGGCAATTTCTTTTCGGCTCCGACCTTCGGCCGTCGCGAGCGTGACCTCACGGTTAGCGCGTAACGTACGCGTCAGGAGCTGAGTCGATGCATGGTTGTGCAGTGCGATGGACGTGCTCTCGCGCGCCTGCTTCGCCCGCCCCGCTCGATGACCCGCGGTGCGACGTGCCCCGCCACGATCTCGGCTGCCGGTCGCGGCCGACATCCACCTAGGAGGACTTATGTCTGAAGCGATGATTGTTGATGGCGGAACGCGGATTGGGCCGGCCCCTAAGTGGGTTTACGATTTCGCCGAGGGTTCGCGTGACATGCGCGAGCTGCTGGGCGGCAAGGGTGCGGGCATCGCGGAGATGACGCGCGTGCTCGGGCCCGACGTCGTGCCACCCGGGTTCACCATCACTACCGAGGCGTGCGTGGAGTACATGCGGGCTGGCCGAGTCCCCTCGGAAGGCCTGGCCGAGGCCGTCGCAGAGGCGCTGACGCGCCTGGAGGAGCGCACCGGCAAGCGTCTCGGCGACCCCGCCGATCCTCTGCTGGTCTCAGTGCGCAGCGGCGCTCGCGACTCGATGCCCGGGATGATGGACACGGTCCTGAACCTGGGCCTGAACGATGGCTCCGCGGAGGGACTGGCGGCGCGCACCCGCAACGCGCGGTTTGCGTGGGACTCCTACCGGCGACTCGTGCAGATGTTCGGTGACGTCGTGTGCGGCGTGCCCGGCGCGCGCTTCGAGGAGGAGATCGCGAGGATCAAGCGCGAGCTCGGCGTCACGCTTGATACTGAGCTCGACGCCGACGCGCTGCGAGAGCTCACAGCTCGCTTCCAGGCTCTCTACGACTTCCCCCGGGACCCGCGCGAGCAGTTGGACCGCGCCATCCGCGCGGTGTTCGATTCGTGGACGGGTGAGCGCGCCGTGGCCTACCGGCGCATCAACGGGATTCCCGATGATTGGGGCACGGCGGTCAACGTGCAGCAGATGGTCTACGGCAACAAGGGTCCGACGTCGGGCTCCGGCGTGGCCTTCTCGCGCAACGAGATTACCGGCGCGCCCGAGCCAAGCGGCGACTTCCTGACCGACGCCCAGGGCGAGGACGTCGTCTCGGGCGTGCGCACGCCACGCGACCTCTCCGAGCTCTCCGACTGGATGCCCGAGCTCAACACGCGGCTGCGCGAGATCCTGCGCGAGCTCGAGCGCCATTACAAGGACATGCAGGACTCGGAGTTCACGGTCGAGGAAGGCCGGCTGTACATGCTGCAGACGCGCAACGCCAAGCGTCCGGCTCAGGCCGCGCTCCGTTTCGCCTTCGACGCGGTCGAGGAGGGGCTGTTGACCAAGGCGGAGGCGATCAACACGATCCAGGCTCGCTCGCTGCACGCGCTCCTGCACCCGACATTCGACCCGGCTGCGAGCTACGAGGTCATCGCGCGCGGCGTGGCCGCCTCGCCGGGAGCGGCCAAAGGCGACATCGTCTTCACGGCTCCGGAGGCGGTTACGGCCGCAGAGAACGGTCGCGATGTCATCCTCGTGCGCCCGTTCACCGAAGCCGACGATGTCGCGGGCTTCCACGCCGCCAAGGGCATCCTCACCTCCGAGGGTGGCAAGGCCTCGCACGCCGCGCTCGTGGCGCGTGGGATGGGCCGCCCTGCGGTCACCGGGGCCGCCGACGTGGACATCGACCTCCACTCCCGCGAGGTGCGGGTCGGTGGCCGCGTCCTACACGGGGGCGACCTGGTCGCGATCGACGGTACAACCGGTGCCATTACGCTCGATGACGTCCCGCTCGTCACGCCGGAGGTCGATCGCCGCTTCGACACCGTGCTCGGCTGGTGCGACGAGCTCCGCACGCTCGGCGTGCGCGCCAACGCCGACACTCCCGAGGACGCGCGCCGCGCACAAGGCTTCGGCGCCGAGGGCATCGGGCTGTGCCGTACCGAGCACATGTTCATGGCCGCCGACCGCATGCCGAAGATGCAGCACATGATCATGGCCGACGACGAGGCCGGACGCCGCGCCGTGCTGGATCAGCTGCTCCCGCTGCAGCAAGAGGACTTCGAGGGCATGTTCGACGCGATGGAGGGCCTGCCGGTCACGATCCGGCTGCTCGACCCGCCGCTCCACGAGTTCATGCCCGACCGCTTCGAGCTCGTGGAGCGCATCACGGAGGCGCGGCTGACCGACGCCCCTGAGCTGGGAGAGCTCGAGCACACGCTCGAGCGCTTGCGCGCGCTCGAGGAGGGCAACCCGATGCTCGGCACCCGCGGAGTCCGGCTGGGACTTGTGCACCCCGAGATCTACGAGATGCAGGCGCGGGCGATCTTCCGCGCGGCACGCGTCGTCCGCGAGCGCATAGGCCGTGCGCCGCGCGTCGAGATCATGATCCCGCTCGTGGCCTACGCCCGTGAGTTCGAGCTCGCGCGCGACCTCGTGCTGCGCGTCGGCGTCGAGGAGGGCGTTGCGATCGGTCGCGACTTCGGCATCGGCACGATGATCGAGCTCCCGCGCGCCTGCTTCGTGGCGGGCGAGATCGCCAGGCACGCGGAGTTCTTCTCCTTCGGGACCAACGACCTCACGCAGACCGGCCTGGGGTTCTCGCGCGACGACATCGAGGCGCGGATCGTCCCGCAATACGTCGACATGGGGATCGTCGAGCGCTCCCCATTCGCGACCATCGATGAACAGGGCGTCGGCGAGCTCGTACAGATCGCCGTTGAGCGCGGTCGTGCTGCGCGGCCTGGGCTGGAGGTTGGCATCTGCGGCGAGCATGGCGGCGATCCCGCCTCGATCCGCTTCTTCCACGCGGCCGGGCTCGACTATGTGAGCTGCTCGCCGTTCCGCGTGCCGATCGCGCGAGTGGCGGCGGCGCAGGCAGCATCGGCCGGCTGAGGCTCAATCGGTGCCGGGCGGGGAGCCCCTCGCCCGGCGCGGCGACGCCGCCGGTTCGGCGATCGTGAACGTCGTGCAGTCACCGCCGACGAGCTCGCGGACGTCGTCGCCGACGCCGACCCTGATCGGCTCGCTCTCGCCGTCGGCCAGGGCAACGACCGTCAGCTCGGCTCCGTGGAGTGAGACGGTGATGGGCGTGCGGGTGAACTGCATCGGCAGCGACAGCCCGTCGAGCCGGTCGGTGAGCACCGGATTGAAATAGAGCACGCCGTTGCGGATCGCAGTACCGAGGTAGGCGCGCTGGACGAGGTCCAGGGTGCCGGCCATCACCCCCAAGTGGATCCCCTCCTTGGTGGTGCCGCCCTGGATGTCGCCGATGTCGCTCTCCAGCGCGACCAGGAATCGCTCCCACGAGCTCTCTGGGTCGATCCCGGCCAAGACGCCCGCGTGCGTGACGAAGCTGAGCGTCGACCCGTGCGAGGTGCGTCGGTCGTAGTAGTCGATCGTCCTGCGGGCGGTGTCGTCCGTGTACTCGTAGCCGAGCTGCGCAAACAGCCGGCGCAGCTCGTCCTGGGAGAACAGGTAGAACAGCATCACCGTGTCTGCCTGCTTGGCCAGCTTGTAGTCGTCAGGATCCTCGCCGGCCGCCCGCAGGATCCGGTCGAGGCGCTGGATGTTGCCGTGCCTGGCACGGTAGCCCTCCCAGTCGAGCTCCTGCAGGTCCTCGTAACCCTCGAACTGGCTGATGACGCCCTCACCGTGGAACGGGACGAACATCTTGCGGCTCATCTCCTCCCACCTGCGGATCTCATCGTCCCTCAGGCCCAACCGCGCGCGCAGCACCTCTCGTCGGCTCGCAGGCAGCAGATCGAGGACCTTCTGCGCGGTTTCGCAGATCCAGGCCACGATGACGTTCGTGTATGCGTTGTTGTGCAGCCCGCCCTCGGTCGCACCCGGATACTTCTCGTGGAACTCGTCGGGGCCCATCACGCCATGGATCTCCCAGCGGTCGCGGTCCGCGTTGAAGTGCGCGATCGACGACCAGAAGCGCGCGATCTCGAGCATCATCTCCGCGCCGTGGTCGCGTAGGAAGTCGACGTCATGGGTGACCTGGTAGTACTGCCAGACGTTGTAGAAGATCGCCGCGTTGACGTGGCGCTGGTTGTGGCTGAAGTCCGCCTCCCAGCGCCCTGAAAGTGGGTTGAGGTGGATGACCTGCGTCTCCTCCTCGCCATCGCTTCCGCTCTGCCACGGGTACATCGCTCCTCGAAAGCCGGCGGCCTCCGCACCCGCGCGTGCCTCGCCGATGCGTCGGTAGCGGTACATCAGCAGGCCCCGGGTGATCTCGGGCAGCCGGTAGTTCAGGAACGGATAGACGTAGAGCTCATCCCAGAACACGTGCCCGCGATACGCCTCGCCGTTGAGGCCGCGCGCCGGCACGCCAGCGTCGTGGTGGGGTGTGAGGCGCGAGCATGTCTGGAGCAGATGCGAGATGTGCAGGCGAAGCAGGAACTGCACCCGCGGCTCGCGGGGGAGTCGCACGTCGCAGACCTCCCACAGCTCATCCCACGCGTGCGCATGGCCCTGAAACGCCTCGGCGAACGTCGGGTAGCGAAGGGCGCTTTTGCCCGCATTGCCAAGTGGCTCGCTGACCGCACGGTCACGCGAGGTGTAGAGCGCGACCATCTTCTCGATGCGGGTGGGCGCGCCCTGCTGGACGTCAAAACCCAGGACCTGGTGGACGTAGTCCTCCATCTGGTGGGTGCTACGAGCGACAGTCAGTTCCTCCTCGCGGCGATACACGCGCGTTCTGGCGGCCTGCGCAATCTCGATCCTCGACTGCCGGGTACGCGCCTTCAACGCGATGACATCGGGGGCATAGGCTCGCGGGCCCTGGGGATCGTGGTGACGACCCTCGAGCTGCTGGTAGCGGGCCACGCCCCCGTTGACGACCCGCCCGTCGAGCGCCGACAGCACCTCGACTCGCCCCGACCAGTTCTCGGCCACCAGCTCCCAGGCGACCGCCGACAGGTGCATCCTGCCCATGCTGACGAACCGCCGGCTTCTCAAGCTCGTTTCGCGGCCGCTCCGATCCCGAAAACGCAGCTCGCGGGTGAGGAGCGCATGGCGGACGTCGTAGGCGTGGCGGTAGGCCAACAGCTCGACGTTGGCGAGTCGGATCGGCTCCTCGCCCTCGACTCGGACCTTCAGCGAGGAGCAGTTGGGGAGATTGACCAGGTCCTCGTTGGGGACCGGATTCCCGCCCAGCATCGTCGTCTGCCGGTTGTAGACGCCGTGTGCGTAGGTGCCGGGGTAATGCACCTCGTCACGGTCCTCCCACTCCGCGGCGCCGCGGATGCAGAAGTAGCCGTTGCCTGTCGAGGTCAACGTCTCCCGGAGCCCCTCCGCGACCGGATCGAAGCCGTCGTAGACGAGGGCGAAGTCGTCTGCCGTGTCTCTCCCTACTTCACCCATGACGCTCAGCGGGCCAGCGCCCCCATGAACCGCTCCACCTCGTGCGTGTCATGGAGGACGTACTCGGCAGCGGTGCTCCGCCCGGCCATCTCAGGGTCAGCCGGATCCGCGACGAGAATCCCGATACCCCTCCCGGAGAGCGCTTGGAACGCGTGCTCGTCGGTGATGTCGTCGCCGACGTAGAGCGGCAATACGTCGCTCTCATCGAGGCCTAGGGCCTCGAGCAGGTACAGCACCGCCCTGCCCTTGTCCCAGTCGATCTTCGGCTGGATCTCGTACACCATCTTGCCCGGGGTCACTCGCAGAGCGTCGGGCTCGGCGGCCAGCGCAGCATCGACGATGGCCTGGACCCGCGGCCGATCCTGCTCGGCGACGAGGCGGTAATGGACGGCGACGGAGCTCTTCTTCGGCTCGACGAGAGCGCCCTCCACCGAGGCAGCCTGGTTGCGCACCGTGGCGGTGACTCTTGCGAGCAGCCCTGCGAAGCTGGTGCCCTCCTCGCGCTCGATCGCTCCCCCTTCTGGACTCCAGATGTCGAAGCCGTGGCTGCCGGCCACCACCAGATCGTCCACGCCCATCAGTCGCTGGACGATGGCGCGATCCCGACCGCTGACCACGCACACGGTGCAGCGGCGGGCCAGCTCTCGAACCACTTCGCGCATGCTCTGGGAGATGATCGCGTCCTCCGGTCGATCGACGATCGGGGTGAGCGTGCCGTCATAGTCGAGGAATACGGCAAGGCGTTTGCCGGTCATCCGCTCGGCGAGGGCGCCTGCGTCATCAAGGGCATGCGGCAGGCCGCCGATGTCCGGGCTGTCGATG
>Ga0182024_10024821_pt1 | contig 10628 bp, 9 predicted proteins | sample P32metaG_FD_120480 | JGI IMG/M metagenome (GOLD analysis project Ga0182024, IMG submission 120480) | Permafrost microbial communities from Stordalen Mire, Sweden - P3-2 metaG (Illumina Assembly) | ecosystem: Environmental > Terrestrial > Soil > Wetlands > Permafrost | place: Sweden: Stordalen...
AATCTGTCTGGGAATCTGTCTGGGAATCTGTCTGGGAATCTGTCTGGGAATCTGTCTGGGAATCCGGCTGGGAATCCTTGGCTTGGGTGTGCAAGGTCGTGCAGTCATTCCCCCAGACCTCAACAAGACTGTTCACCTTGGAGTAGTACTTGGTAAAGAAATCAGATTGGCTCAAAGTGTATGTCAGCTGACGATGCTGGTCTCGCTTAGCCCACCCCCGGCCCAGTCGTGTAACGGCCGAGTCTCTGCTTTGCTTGTAGTTCTCCAGCAGGCGGACATCGCCCGAGCCGTATTCATCAGAGTTGCTGTAGACAGTGGCATATAGCATAACCCAGAAGAATGACTCGATGTCATCCACTGGGGACTGCAGGTACTCCTCGCCATGCGTCAATGCGTCGACAGCCTTGCGCGACATGAAAGGGCGGGTGCCCTAATGGAAAAAGCGAATTAACGCCCAAATCCAACACGGATGGAGAAACATGTACGGACTGAGATGGTACCACGATGGGTCCGCGCAAAATAATCCTCCCAACTCGTGGCGATGTCAAAATCCATGATAAATGCCTTAGTGTTCTTCATACCCCCCGCGATGTCGGATATTCTGAGAAGTTTTTCGATCTCTTTCCCTTCTTCCCGTATCCTGTCCTCGATCTTCTGCCTGAAGGGGTCGTGATGATGGCCCGAGGAACTGGCGGGTGCAGTGCCACATCGGGCGATAAGACGCTCAACATCGAAGCTGAACGCTTGTTTGCTATTGAATGGCTCCTTCGCCGCAAGTACGTTTCCAATGCTCACATCGCGGTGGAGGTAACCGGCGTTAAAAACTGACCACCACCCTAGAGGATCGTAGTAAGTGGGGGACAAATCTAACGCCCTGGAAAAGGAGGCTGCACCTAGAGCCGAGTGCACCAAATTTTCTACTAGATCCTTCGCTTGCTTGGCTTCGGTGCACTGTTCGCCCTCTGTTGCGAGACATGTCAGCACAAGATACCGACGCTCCACATCCTGTGGCTGGGGTTTGGATCCCACTTTCCAAAAGTGTTTGGGAATATCCTCTTTCGAAGGGAGCCACACCTTGTTGGACCAGGAACTTGCTTCTCGGTCGCTTCCTTGTATGCAATACAGGCAATCAGGCGTTCCAAACGCGCCATTCAGAGCGTTATACACGTCTGCTTCAATATTTTTTCGTTCTTCAACTTGCCACGAGCCTTTGATGATAGTGGAAGATGGTAGCTCGTCTACTTTCAATTCCGTACGAACGTCCCAAGTAATGTTACGTGGCGGTGTTTCGTAGCTGTAAGCGACCACTTTGCAATATACAACCTTCTCAGCATCTAGAGGTACAACAATTCCGTACTTCCTACATACCACGTTTGATTGTGTTCGAATTCACCTTCTCTCCTCCATCATTGCCTTGTGCGAGTCTGGAGTTCGTGCTGTCTCCTCGATTATTGCCTTGTGTGAGGCCGGGCTCCATCTTTTTCCCATTACCCCTTCGTTTGAGTCTGGAGTCTGTCGTTACCCGACTACCACGGTTTGGTTGGGATTGGTTTGGCCCTTTTAGTACCGATGAATTCGAGGTCTTTGTCGGCTGGGCCTTCGTCCGGTATCGCACACGATCCAGGATGGTTGTCAGGCGCAGGTTCATGGGCAGGTCTCTCTTCGTGGGCGGGTCTCTCTTCGTGGGCGGGTCGCTCTTCGTGGGTGGGTCGCTCTTCGTGGCGGAACTAGCGAGAACGACACACGTATTCCGACTGCGAATGGCCAGCGCGCGATATATAACTTTCTGGAGGGTTAATATCATGGAACAGGCTGGGTCGCGGGGATTGACGGGGTGGGGAAGTTTGATCTGCTTGCCATCCGTGAACAAAGGGAGCCCAGCATGGTCAGGACTAGTCCAGGCCATCATGGAGACGAACATGATAAGTAGATCGGCGAGGTTGGAAGTAGATTTTTGGTAGAGCGAAATCCCCTCAGAACTGGAGACGCCACCTCGGTGGAAAATAAGGATTCGAAATTGATCAGACACATAGTTGTAACCCAGCACGAGTTCAAATGCCCGAAATATGGTCGCACTATTGAGGGCACGGGCATATGTCGCCGCTTGTTTCATGAGTTCGGACCAGCTGGCCTTAACTTCGCCGGGAAGTACCAAGCGGCACGCCGTATCCCCCGTACCCTCCTCTATCTGACCCCAGTACAACGCTGGGTTATCCGTCGGCGGACCAAGGATGCCTGCCAGGTCGGGTTTCAGAGGAGATGCGCCATCGACCCCATCGACCATTGGCTTGGCCCAAGAGATGAAAACGAGGCCCTCAAACCACTGCTTGGTGGTTCCGGGAATAATCTGGTGATCCTTGATAATGTTGTTACTAATCGCCACACATGAGTCGAGAATGGTTGCCAGAGGTTGATAGTGTGCACGTTCTTCTTTCTTGGGTTTCTTGGGGATTTTCTTCAATAGAACTTTGGCCGCTTCGTCGACAACCTTCCTGTTGGGAAGGTTAATGCCAGGGGGGCACATTTTCTTGGCGAACTCTTGCGGTGGGAATTGCCAAGTCTGATCAGAGAGTTCCTCGCACAAGATCTCTTTAAGCTTTTTTTGACGAACATCGGACGAGCCGCTTGGCTGAGAGGAGTGGGTTTTGGCGGGAGTTGACACAGGGATCAGGGGTGGGGAGGTCGGGGAGTGTGGGGATGGCATAGTGCATAGAATCGGTGTAAGTGGTTGTGCGTAGGGCAGCGCTTATGTTGGAATGTTGGAATCAGCGTGAAGGAAACCAACAAGGGGGTAGACTGACTCCGTCGTCTATTGGGATTGGGACACTCTCGCGGGTTGTGGGCAATGCTGGGTCAACGGGCAACGAGGGGAGTACGTGTAAGATTGTGACACTTCGGTACTAAGTCACGCGTTACTGTCTCGTGGGAAGCGTGTGTGTAACGTAACGAGTGGGTTCCCGACTCCCGTCTCCCTAGATGCTGTTAAGGCGTACGCTGCCCGCTTCACCAAAGAAAATGTTGCAGTGATCGGTTCCTGCGTCTCCGAGACGACGCTGGTGCAATTGGCACAGAATAAGTTGAGCTCGTTGCCATCGGGCTCCCAAATCGATTCGACGAAGGCGACCGATATCAACGTCCGTACCCAGCGGTACACGTTTAGCCACCACAATGGTCCGCTATTTGCTACCCAGTTCACACAGATCGCGCTGGTGGTTACCGAGAAGACTGCGTTCGATGACATGCGTTCCAAGGGACTGATACAGCGCGACTCGGCCTTCGCGGGACACTCACTCGGAGAATACTCCGCTCTCGCATCCATCGCCGATGTTCTCCCTATCTCATCCCTTGTCGATGTCGTTTTCTATCGTGCTATCACCGTGCAGAGCGCTGTCGAGCGCGATTCGCAAAATAGGTCAAACTAGTATGCTATGTCTGCTGTTAACCCAAGCCGCATCAGCAAGACCTTTAACGAAGCTACGCTCCCTGAAGTCGTCGAAATCGTGGGTCGCCGCACCGACACCTTACTCGAGATCGTCAACTACAACGTCGACGTATGTATCTCGCTTCTTGTCACGCTTCACCAGCTAACTCCGGCATTTTCCAGGGATCACAATACGTCGCGGTGGGCGACTTTTTGGCGCTGTAAACTATCACAACTGTTCTCAATTACCTGAAGAAGGAAAATATTGACCTCCAGAAGGCACGATGGTTTTTCTTCTACTCTATTGAGCGACACTGATAAGCTGCGTCCGTAATAGCTCTTGAACACCTTCAGCGTCGAGAAGATTAAGGGTATGCTGCAGGTTTATTGCCACGCGAAAAATCCGAAGGAGATTTATTATCAGTTTGAGGACGAGCCTGAGGCCGCCCCCGAGTCGGCCACCACGTCGGAGCCTGCTGCCGCTGCCGCAGTATGCTATCTCGATCTCGACACCCGTGCGGGTCACCGCGCCGCAGATGTCGATAATGTCGGTGCTCTGCAGTCCAAGTTGGACGCGATTGCCAGGGAGCAGGGAGCATGGCGACACCTATATTGAAGGCACTCGAGCCTCTCAAGGCCCACCACTTCAACTCGTCCTAGAATTGGGTCCGACAAGATACCCTCCTAATGTGGTACGACACTCTTCACGGCCGGATCCCGACTGTTGATCGTAATGTCTGGGCCTCATCAAATGACTCTTGTGTCTCAGCCCTGAGCTGCGACATTACGGTGCGATGCATTACCATCATCAACAGAGCGGACGACACTCTTCTCGAGTACATGCAGTACTACGTTAATCGCTGCGACCTATCTTGTGGCGAGACGTACAGGCTCGGTAAAGAGTTTGGCCAGAAATTTATCGAACACACTGCCGTGAGGCCCTGGGGCGACGACCTCTGTTATACCCCGTACCGCACGGGAGGCAGAACTTAAGTACAACGTGGTTACTGAATGTGCTCCATCCGCAGTCCTTCGGTCACCGTGCACTCTTAATGATGTTTGCATGTAGGTCCCGGCTTCCATCTCCACAGTGCCGCCGCCAAAGGCAATTTTGGTATGCATCCCTCAAAATTACAGCTATGCACAGTCCTTTACACCGCATGCAGCGCTCGTTCATTATGCTCTCAGTCAAGGTCAGCCGGTCAATAGCGTTCTCGAGGGTCTTCTTCCACTTCATGCCGCCGCCTCGAATGGCAGTGAGCCAGTCGTCTCCCGTTTACTCGATGCAGGCGCCGATGTGAATGCTCCTGTGCATCATTATGTCCCATTTTTTGCGCTCTGTGCATGATTACTTACCTCCATGTTGCCAGCGCCTGCCCTTGCGGTACAACAGCGAAAAGACGAAGAATAGCAGCATCATTGTTGGCACTGCAGGTGTGTTATGGCTTTGCATTCTTGTCTAAAGCTAATGCCATTTTCCTAGGTTGTACACCTACACTTTGCTGCAGCAAATGGACTTCCGATCCTGCGGCTCATGCTGAAAAGAGGTGCCGACCCTCACATTGGTGACAAACACGGCGTACGGCCGGAAGATGTTGCCGCCGACTATGGCTATCATGCCATTGTTGATTTACTTCGTGGGGGCAGTGAGATCACTGAATCCAATACTCCACCACCGAATCAACCAGCTTTGCCATCTCGCTCCCGCATCCTCAAAGTACAGCGCTCGATCGGCGACACTTTAGCTATGCGAAGGCCGTCGCTAGGTTGTAGTCCGGCTGCGAGCCCGTGAGTAGCTTGACGTAGTGCTAGCTAGTGCCAATGTCAGCGATTCGAGCGAGACCCACAATATGCATCCTGAACGCGTCGATCCCGCAATTCCAGTCAGCACCTTTTTCCAGAGCCTTGATACATCCTTCCAGCACCCAGCTTCCCACCTGCGAGCTTTCAAGCAAAAACACGCGTTTTTGACGCGCCCTCACCACATCCAAATGTTTGCAGAACTTGCGTCGCCCGTTCCAGATACAGACAACCTGGAACTCTGCTCAAATTTTTACTCCCTATCGCAAGACCGACAGGAAGACATTGCCAATGAAGCTTGGGTTGTACTACATATGCGCGAAAGCCCCGAAAATTTCGTTTGCCCCCTCGCACCACACGCTCTCGACGCGTTCAAATCAACGGTGAATGAGATTGCCAATGCTCGTGCTATCGTTTCAAGTGCTCGCCTTCGCGCCCGCATCGCTCCACCTATAACTACACCCACTCCCCCGCTGCCCCCTTCACCGCCCTTGCCCTCTCCCCCACCACCTGCTATCCCTCCCTCAAACGCAGTCGACTTCTCGTTGCTAGTTCCGGTAGCCACTGCATCAGCCGCAATTGGAGCACATGCACTGCGCCCCGAAATCAAAGAACACATTCTTTTCCGTGCCCGATATGTCCCACTTTCCGCACTCACCAACTCCGCAATCCGCGATCTCGCAGCTGGCCCCAGCGCACTCAAGCTTGAACACAAACCAGCTCGCACTGTGCAAGGATCGCTTGAAAAGCGTTGGATTCCAGTCCTCACCGACTTCATAGATTCGGAGTCCAAGCTTACCCGCTCACTTTGGGCCGAAGCCGTGAAAAACTTGCGCGAGCTAATGTCTTCGGACTGGGGGGCAGGCCACGTCCTACACAAGATGTGGGGCAACTACTTCGACTCACTATTATCCCATGAGCTATACGAAACCGAGGACGACTTCGCGTCTATCCTACGCTTCGATATCCAAACTCGCAATCTCTGGTGGTCCGGTTCCACCACCACCTCTTTGGCCCCGGACGTCTTAACAGGCCTAACAATGATCCACCACCAAGCCCTGGAAGACCGGCTCCGCGCAATCATTATGCCTCCTTACCACTCCCTGTACGTCCCGTATTCTCCTATCCGTGCGTCATACTGGCGAAGAAGACGATGACCTCCGTTTGGCCTTGGCCACCGATCACTCTTGAGATTCCACCACATGCCAGGAATCTCAACATTCGCCAGCCGGGGGTCGCCCACACTGCCGCCATTTTATACTGCTGACTATGTCAGTATGATCGGGGGTCCAGCCAATGATAATTATCTGGAACCGCTGGCATCGCCATCAGAGATCTTGGTCGCCCCCGCTTTTATTTTCACCGAGGTGGTGCTCGTCGCCGCCACTACGTGATGCAGTAACTTATGAAAAGTGTGATCCGAACACACAAATTCATGAGGTCGTATGAAAATTTATAAGATTTATGGGATTCTATGAAAACTCATGAGACCGTACGAAAAATCATAACATCGTAGACCCTTGGCCTCAATGATCACGCATCTTACAGCTGGTTTCATATTTTTAGAGAATTTTGATCCAGTTGTTATACCCTGTCGCTATGGCGGGGTGTGCGGGACAGAGGCCCGATTTGTAAGATAGATCTCAACATTTAAAATGAGAAATCCCGCCGTCGCTGTGGCGCTCTGGCTTGGCACCATGGCTGGGTCACCGGATGTCGTCTTAAAGTCGTTCGGCATTGTCACGGGACCCTGATTTTGTCGGCGACCGCCCGTAAGCGCTCATCGCGCATTTTATTCATTGCTGGTTTGGGGTGCATCTTGACAGCTCCGATTGCAGCAATGGCTGTTGTGCCTGCCACCCCGCGATGCTCCCATTGATGACCTCTCGCCATCGTATTCCCGGCGCTTATTTTCCACATTCCAGCACATTATATTTCAATGGCAGGAGTTCCCAGCTGCGCAGTGAATTATGGGCTTGAGTCAACGAGTAAACGCGGCAATCCCGAACTAATTTATTTGTATACTAGAGGTATTATGCTAATGTGTGCACCAAGCAGAGGCCCGAAAAATAAGCACCGGGAGCGTGGTGGCAAGAGGTCATCAATGGGAGTGTCGCGGGTGGTAGGCACAATAACCATCACCACAATTGGAGGGCTGCCAAGATGGGCACCAAAAACAACAATGAATAAAATGCACGATGAGCGCTTACGGGCCGTCGCCGACAAAATCAGGGTCCCGCGACAATGCCGAACGACCTTAAGACGGCATCCGGTGGCCCAGCCATGGTGCCAAGCCCGAGCGCTGCAGCACAACAGGATCTCTCATTTTCAATATTGAGGTCTATCTTACAAATCGGGCCTCTGTTCCGCACACCCCGCCATGGCGACAGGGTATAACAACTGGATCAAAATTCTCTAAAAATATGAAACCAGCTGTACGTATCGACCACGATCATTCTGGGATCGCGGCACATTTCAACTTTGGTGCACCCTTCATGTTAATAACGCTCCGAGTACGGCTTAATAGATGTGATTGGCAGATCCTCATGAGCACAGCATTTCCACAACAGATTTATCGACGACGAAGAAAACAGTCTCGAGGATCGAATGACGGCATGCGTCGTCCGAATACTATACTCGGTCATCGGTCCTGACATATTACGTCATGCAGAGTGAGTTGAAGGACGGCGGCCGTTGGAAGATGGGAGAAATTCCTGGCTGGGAGAAGTTCAGCCCTGCCCAGCTTGTCTTCCTTGCATTAGGCTTCTTGGGTCCTCAACAATTCGTCAGCCCAAGTCGTCGAGTGATTCCGAACCTTGGCTGCCGGGTGCGCTGAGATGGCCACGCACCATATCATCTCATCCACCTGGCGCATGTCAATCAACTGGCGCATTCTTGGGCCTGAAATCGCTATGTGCAATTCCTCGTGCATGCATGAACTGAACAGCTTCAAGAAGTTGCCTGCCAAAATTAGCAACTGCATGCACGGGGGGCGTCCTGTGCTCGTTGAAGAGCCTCTTACGTGGCATGGAAATAACGGCGTCACTTTGTGTGGAGAGAATGATGGTGAATGGGATGGTGTGATTGTCGGGTGTCAAAGTGTGATGTTCAAGCAGCTTGATTGATCTCATTTGCAGTGGCATTATTGATGCATTTCAATACAACCACTCCTTAAGGTTTGGCGTTTTCCCATCATCCCAATTGTTGTCAGCATCCCTCACGACGTCTTTGAAGTTGTGCGCAGAGCGGAGGAATCTGGTGGCGCAGTCTTTAGATGTGACATCAAATTCGTCGCGAGCGATATCGAAAGTGGAACGTTGTTTGAATTCTATCGAGGAATCAGCGAGATCAAGCTTGTAGGGAATCGGACGCATGACCCACCAGTTCTCCCACGTCAGCATAAGCTAAATAACGCTCAGCTTGAAATTTTGAGGGAGATAAATGGCTTGGACGAGGAGAGGTGGACGGTTAGCCTTTTTGAGAAGACCGTTTACGCGAGCGCAAATAGCAAGTTGAAGCAGCATTCTCTATCGATCCCTCTTGTCTTTGAACGACATCACTTCTCCAAGAACGGGACCTCTGGTGAGCGGGAGCGAGAGAGTGAGTGAGCAAGAGTGTGTGAGCAAGAGTGAGAGGGGAAGAGAGCAAGGGCAAGAGTGGGAGACAAGAGTGGGAGGGGGAGGGGGAGGAGATGGAGGGAGCTCGCTTGGCAGGCAACTGATTCAGCTGACGCTTAGTCTGTCGCTGATACTGGCGCTGTTTCACAATCGCCAGCATTGCCAAAATTCTGCAAGTTTGTCCACTCAGATCAGGTATCACAACTAACAGCACGTAGAGCGTGGTCTGTCGCTGAACTCGCATAGTTTCACTGCCGCGAGCCCCCTTGAAATGATCCAATGGACGTGACGTGGGTGAAAAAATGTTACATAATTTATAGGCGCTTCAGTGGTTTCCTTTTGGGGATTGTCGCGACGTCACCAGGAGGAAGTGGGCGCAGGAGCCTTCTGGGACCAAAATTAATTATTTCATCTATGCGCAAAAGATGACCTCACAGCGGGGCGGTGTTGAATTTGCGATTTTTGAACGCGTGCATCATGGAACTTTAATTGTGCGGACAAGTACGTGCTGTGCGGCTAGCGTGAGGGCAATATTCTATGCCCGTATTATGCACGGAGGAGTCTATGCGCCAGGTGATCATTATATACGCTAAGTGTACTTCTCTGGGGGGTTGGGGGTTGGCAAAGGTTCGCCCGAATTGGCCAAAAGACAACAGTACATATAACTATTACATACAAAGTTGTAAATCCATGATGAAATCTGATTATGCAAGACAGAAAAAGAACGCAAAGTCAATACCTCAGCGATAACTTCCCCGGGGAAGTTATCGCTGGCATCCGGACAATACCCCAGCGACAACTTCCCCGGGGAAGTTACCGCTGGCATCCGGACAATACCCAGCGATAACTTCCCCGGGGAAGTTGTCGCTGAGGTCTGGACATTACCCCAGCGATAACTTCCCTGGGGAAGTTGTCGCTGGCATCCGGACAATACCTCAGCGATAACTTCCCCGGGGAAGTTATCGCTGGGGTCTGGAATTGTTCTTTATTTTCTGCATCCAACGAGTCAACCATATTTTTAGCTGCATTTTTGGCAGAGATATTGACAACAAAACCCAATGGTAAAAATATAGTTGGATCAATATCTCTGCAACCAGGGCAGCTACAGAAAGGTTGAGGGCTTGTTGGAATCGGGTGGTCAAGGGGAACAAGATAATAATCCCACACAATAGCCTTCTATGCAAAATTATCATGTGAGGTTAGAACTGTCAGTGGAGTGGATAAGTTTGGGTCCTGTGGATGCAAGAGCTAAGCCGAGTCTCACTCTGTATAAAAAGAATCATGCAAAGGATTACATGACTTTTTATCAGGCCACGTGACTACTAGTGATGTTCAATTCTTGCTCGGCCGCCAGCCTGAGCCTCGGTCAAACAAACTTTTTGTGAGATATTTTTGCCGTTCCTGATAAGGACATCGTGTCAAAATTTGTTGTCGAGCTGTTGTCAGGAGAATTTGAATTTGTTTTCTGAGCCAACTTTTTGATTCCCTTATCTGGCCATGACATCGTCTTCTCAATTGTGGCATGGCTGGAGGCCCCGCCTCTTTTATCAGCTTATCTTATTTTGTCTCCTCTTGCCTCCCCCTGTCACATCCCCCGATTCCAATGATGTTATTCTATGCCGCAATGACACAATCATAAAGTATACAATTTGCTGTAAATAGCGTAAATATTGGCCTTAATACCAGCTGAAAGTAAGGCAATAGCCTGTGGCAGGCAACAGAAGGACTCGTGCAGTCCAACCTTGTGGTTCAAAGGATGTGGAATGGCGGGGTGCTGTTTGCAAGTAGGT
>Ga0182024_10024822_pt1 | contig 10628 bp, 12 predicted proteins | sample P32metaG_FD_120480 | JGI IMG/M metagenome (GOLD analysis project Ga0182024, IMG submission 120480) | Permafrost microbial communities from Stordalen Mire, Sweden - P3-2 metaG (Illumina Assembly) | ecosystem: Environmental > Terrestrial > Soil > Wetlands > Permafrost | place: Sweden: Stordalen...
GAGGTTTGGCAGGCGGTGCAGCAGCATGAAGTGAAGCCGGGGATGAACGAACTGCAGGCGGATTTTGCGGTGGGGATGGGCGTGCCGGATGCGGGGGCGTCGTCGAATGAGAAGACGGTAAGGTATCCGAATGGGGGGAAGCCGGTGGTGGTGATTTATAGCGGGGGAAGGGCGACGGAGGTTAAGGCGGGAAGCTAGTGATCTGCGGTTAAATCTTCAAAGTAGGTCAAATCCCCATTCGAACGTCACAAAGGACGCGACGTTAGAATGGGGCACCCTCAAGTTCATTTGATTCCGACTACTTCGTATTCAGTCGAGACCAGGCCGCTGGGATAGGACTTCGTTGCGACATGGCGGAGTTGGATGTCGTGGGAAAGTGAGGCGAAGAGCGGGATGCCTTCGCCGATTAGCACCGGAACGCGGGTGATGATGAGGCGATGGATGAGTCCGGCGCCGAGGAAGCGCTGGATGGTGATGCCTCCGTCGATGTAGGCGTGGTGAGCGCCGGTGGCGGTGAGTTTTGAGACGATCTCTTCGGGTGAGCCGGACATTTGTTCGACCTTGCCTCCGCGGACTGAGGTGAAGTCGATCGGCTTGCTGCTAAGGACTACGACGCGTTTATTGCCGTAGGGCCAGGGAGCCATGGTGAGGACGGTTTCGAAGGTTTTGCGGCCGATGACGATGGCGTCGACGGTGGCGATGAATTCGTTATAACCGTGAGGCTCACCGCCATCTGCAGGCAGAAAGTCGAAAGTGCCGTCGGGACGGGCGATGAAGCCGTCGAGGCTGGTGCCGATGAAGACTGAGAGTTTCATGAGCTCGCCCGGGCTAAAGCCCTTTCGTTCACAGGACTGGACGGGGCGCTAAAGCGCCGCTCTTCCGCGTTGCTCCCGACCCTGTTATTCCTCGTTTACTTCACTCCAGCGAGAGCCTTTGAGACTTCCTGAATATCGGGCACGACGGGGATGTCGTAATTCTTGTGCCAGGCTAGGTTCCCGTCGCGATCGATGATGGAAATGGCACGTCCGGTGATGCCTTTATCTTCGAGATAGACTCCGTACTTGGCGGCGACGGCGCCGCGGGGATGGAAGTCGGCGAGCAGTGGGTAGTGGATGCCCATTTTGTCGGCGTAGGCTTTGTGCGACCACACGCTGTCGACGCTTAGGCCGAGGATTTGCGCGTCGAGCTGCTCGAATTGTTTCTTGTCGTTGACCATGCAGGCGTGCTCCTTTGTGCAGGTCGGGCTCCAATCGAGCGGGTAGAAAACGAGGACGACCTTCTTCTTGCCTTTGTAGTCGCTGAGTTTGATTTCTTTCTGATCCTGATCTTTCAGGGTGAATTCGGGTGCGGGTGCGCCGATGGTGGGTGGCATGTGCTTCTCTCCTTATTCTTTCTTAGGATGATTTCTGAGTTCAATCATAACTGAGTTGGGGGTGGATGGGAGTGGAGTGGAAAAAACGAGCCGGTGGTGGAAACTCCTTGCTTGGTTTGTGATGACGGAAAGAGGGAAGGGGTCCTTCGACTTCGCAACAGTTTCGCTTCGCGAAACTGTTGCTGCGCTCAGGATGACAGGGGTCAGATCAGGATGACAGGGCGTCTAGATACTTCGTTGACGACCGCAGCAGCGAGGATTACTTGATCACTTCGGATCTGGCGTCGGCGGGTTTTTCTTCGTCGGCGTGGATTTTGTAATCGTCTTCGGCGTAGAAGGACCGGTGGGCGGCGTCGAGCTGTTTGGGCATCATGGTGAGGACGAAGCTGTCTGATTTGCCGTGGAAGCTGGCGGTGTAGTCTCCGCGGTCGGGGTTGACCATGCGTTTGGTGAAGGTGCCGGAGTGGACAAGATCAGTGAGAGAGGTTGCGAAGTGCCCGTACTGCTTGTTGAACTGGCGCTGGGCGCGAAGCACGACGCGCATGTAGCCAAGGGCCGCGGCTTCGGAGTCAGAGCGGGCTGGATCACCCTTGAATTTGGGTTGGTAGGTGGGAGCCGGAGTTTGGGCCGACATGGCGGGAGGGACTGCGGAACTAACCGAAAACGCCAATGCTAAAGCTGTGATGACAGCGAGCGAGCGAATGAAACTTTTTGTCATTATCTATCTCTCCGCGACGGCGAACCCGAGAACGCCGACGCCAATGTTACCGTTCGAAGGCTTTGTAACCGCCCTTTTTCATGTTACTCCCGTAATTTCACTTCGGTCATCTCTGTTTGCAGAGAGAGGAAATGCCGCTATGCTTGCTATAACGTAACTACGCCTTACAGGGAAACCTATGAAAGCAGCAGTAGCGAGAAAACCGATCATCAAAATTGCCGTGGTGGAGAGCGACCCACTGAGATTCGTGGGATTTCGCGCGTTGTTCGATACCGAACCTGAGTTCGAACTAATTTCCGCCGGGTTGCCGGAAATTTCCACGTTGCAGGATGTGGATTTGATTCTGCTAGGAAACCGCTCCGGGCAAAATTTGTTTGACGTAATGGCGAGCCTGAAGGCGACGCGCCCCGACCTGCGCATTATTGTGACGGGATCGGGCGTGGACGAAGAGACGATTTTGAAAGCGATCGCGTCGGGGGCCAAGGGCTACGTGGACGAGGCGGCTTCGCCGGCGGAGTTTGCGCAGGCCATTCGCATCGTGAGTCAGGGGTCGGTATGGGCTCCGCGAAAAGTGCTTTCGATGTTCATTGAGCGGGTGTCATCGGCGCCGGGACGCATTTTTCCGGCGGGCCGCGTGACCTTTACCGACCGCGAAAAAGAAGTGCTGGAGATGCTGGTGGCGGGACGGTCGAACAAAGAGATTGGCGCCCAGTTGGGGATTGAAGAACGCACCGTGAAAGCGCACGTGGCCAAGTTGATGCGCAAGGTGGGCGTGCAGAACCGGATTGCGCTATCGGTGCATGCGATTACGCACTCGCTGGTGGCGGCGAAGTAGAGGCAAGGTCTTAGGTCTTGGGTGCTAGGTCTTAGGATTTTTTGCCTAAGACCTAAACCCTGACGTCGGTTACTTCGGGACAATGACTTCGGTGATCTTGTAGGGATTGCAGGCGGAACGCATACTCGCCTCACCTACCACAGAACCTGGGAGACGGGGCTGGGAGTGGCGATTAGGGTCACCACTTTCCGGCCCCGATTTTTTTCTCCTACTGCCAAAGCTCTTTTCCCCTACTGAGTTACTTCGTACACTTCGGCACCGCCATAGTATTGGTTGTCGTAGGCTGTGCCAAAAATGTCGCCGGACGAGTCCAGAACCACGCTTGCATTCGCGGGATCGCTGGAAGTAGGTATCGGATACAGAGCGGCGATGTGCCACAACCCGTTCGAGCCGACAGAGAGCTTGTAAACCTGCCCGCAGCCGTAGAAACTGCTGCATCCGTTTGGCGACCCTCCATCGGTTGTGCCATACAGATTTCCTGATGCATCGAACGTAAGCGGCGAGGCCGGTCCCCCACCATCGGTATCGCCGGTGAAACTGTAGAGGAGGAGATATTTCCAGACTAAGCTCCCGCCTTGATTGGCCCGAGTGAGGCGGAAAACGCCGCCGGCACCATGAGCACCACCCGTTAAAATAGTGCCGTAGAGGTTGTGGGCGGAGTCCCTAGTTAATCCAGCCTGCGGGCTGCCGCTCGCGAAGGTGTAGAGAAGGTTTTCCGTCCACGCTCCCGAGGGTTGGTGAGACAGTTCAAAAACCGTTCCCAAGGAATTGGATCCTCCCGCGAAAGTGGTGCCATAGAGGTTGCCTCGCGCGTCGATGACGAGTGGTCCGTAGGGCTGGGAACCGTCGCCTGATCCGCCAAAGCTGTGCAGAATTTGTTCCTTCCAAACTCCCGCCACCCTGGCTAGCCTGAAGGCGGACCCGTTGGAATAGCGGCCTCCATTTAGCGTGATGCCGTACAGATTTCCTGCTGCGTCCAGCGTGAGCGGGGACCAAGGGGGAACCGATTGCTTCGATCGGCCAAACGAGTAGAGCGACGTAAACGTCCAGGAACCCCCGGATGCGGGTGAAAGTTCGAAGGCGACGCCGACGTTGTAAGTTCCGCCCCCCGTGTTTGTGCCGTAGAGGTTACCTTCGGTGTCGAAGACTAGCCCACCGAAAGGATAGGAGCCATCGGCGAGGTTTTGGAAGTTGTAAATCGTCGTTTGCGTCCACGTTGTTCCGCCAGCGGGAGAGAGTTCGAACACGGTGCCGCACCCTTCAAAACCGGGGCAGTTTGTTGAGCTTCCGCCGGTGTTGGTTACGCCATAGAGATTGCCCGCCGAATCGGAAACCATTCCAGCGTAGGTGATATTGGTGACAGCAATTTCGGTTTCAGTTTGCGCGTGGGTTAAGCGTGCGGTGCCGACGACGAGCGCCACCAGGCAGACGGAAAACCAAATGGAGGACTGTTGAACGTGGAAGCGAGTGTGGTTTTTCATGGGATCTCCTCAAAGCTTGAATGGAATAAGCTTGAATGCGTCGGGGCCCCACCACGCGAACGGAAATCGGGTGCGAAACCGCCGCGTGGGTAAAGCGAAAAGGGGAGGAGCAAACAGATTGCCAGCCGAATATATCACACCCCGGCGCGGGCATCGTCGGTTCCTGATTTACAATTGGAGGCCAAGCTCCCAGAAAATCTTGAGCCAGAATCTTGAAGATGTCTCCGCGAGGGATCATGAAGAAAGTTTTGCTGTCTATGATCGTGCTGCTGTCGATGTGTACCGCCTCTTTTGCGGCCGATGAGCCAAGGGAATCGAAGGCGCAGGACCGCGTGCAAGCTGCGGCCGATGTGCTAAATGAAATTCAGGGGGCGCCGGACAAGGGCATTCCGCAGGAGGTGTTGGGTTCGGCGGAGTGCGTGGCGGTGGTGCCCTCGATGTTGAAGGGTGGATTTATTGTGGGGGCGAAGCACGGGCGTGGGCTGGCCAGTTGCCGGACGGAGAAGGGATGGAGCGCTCCTGCATTTTTTGTGTTGACGGGCGGCAGCATTGGATGGCAGATCGGCGGGCAGGAAGTGGATCTGGTGATGCTAATCATGAATAAGGACGGGATGAAGCATTTGCTTTCGAGCGAGTTCGCGCTGGGAGCGGACGCGTCGGTGGCGGCGGGTCCGGTGGGGCGGCATGCCGAGGGCAACACGGACTGGAAGATGCGGTCGGAGGTGCTGACGTATTCGCGCGCGCGGGGGCTGTTTGCGGGAGTGAGCTTGAATGGCGCGGTGATTAAGCAGGACAAGGACAGCACGCGCGAGTTTTACGGACGCATGGTGCCGTTCCGGACGTCGCTGACGGGCGAGATCGATCCGCCGGCGGGTGCGAACGCGTTTTTGACGTCGCTGTCGCAGTGGGCGCAGGCCGCGGCGAAGTAAGGATCGAGCCAAGCGCGCGATTTATGCGTCGCAAAGAACGCGACGCTTCGCGTGGCTCGCTCAGATCCTTTACTCGCAAAAGGCGCTCGTTCAGAATGACAGCGCTTATCGATTCGTTTGGCAAAATCCTCTTAACGATTTACCGTTCCGCCTTCCCTAAATGCGGCAGCGACTTGAGTACGCGGCAGCCTGGCCGTTCATAAAACTCTTCGGCATCTTGCCTCGGCCGCTGGCGCGGGCGGTGGGCATTGGCCTCTCTTACATCATTTATGTGCTGCATGTGAGATTGCGGCAGGTGGGCATGCGCAATCTTGCGCTGGCTTTTCCCGAAAAAACTGAAAGTGAGCGGGCGCGAATCTTGCGCGCGGAGTTCGCTTCGCTGGGACGCCAGCTGGCGGAGGTCTGCCACTTTCCCGATTACACGCTGGAAAATATCGATAAAGTCGTAGTGTTTGAGGGCTTCGAGAATTATGAGCGGGCGCATGCGCGCGGCAAAGGTGTGCTGCTGTTCGCGGGGCACTTTGGAGGGTGGGAGCTTTCGTCGTTTGTGCTTTCGATGCGCGGGCACTGGATGCATGTGATCATGCGCGGCATGGATAACCAATATCTGGGGCGGCTGATTGAGCACTACAGGACAATGCATGGCAATAAAGCCGTCGATAAGGATGATTTTGTACGCGGACTACTTTCGGCGATGAAGGCGGGCGAAGTGGTGGGCATGCTGATCGATACCAACATGACTCCTCCACAGGGGATTTTCGTCGACTTTTTCGGGGTTCCGGCATGCACGGCGAGCGGGCTGGCTCGCATTGCTCTGCGTACTGATGCTGCAGTGGTACCGACCTTTACGATTTGGGATGAGGAATTGGGGAAATACCGGTTGCGCTTCGATCCGGCAGTGGAACTGGTTCGGTCTGAGAATTCAGAGGTGGACATCAAAGCCAATACGCAGAAATTTACTTCGATTATTGAAGACTATGTAAGGAAGTATCCGGAGCAATGGTTGTGGGTGCACCGGCGGTGGAAGACGCGGCCGCCAGGGGAGAAGCCGCTGTACTGAGCGATCGGTATCCGCGCTCCCGAGCAGTGGAAACCCGTCGGTAATCCTGAGAGTGTCCGTTTCTCTCAACCTGTAACTGAATTCCGATTGGAAGCATCCCACCAGTATTGGACCCTCCCGACAACGTAGTCGCTCCAAGGGACGTGGGAGCAACCTCTGAGGCCGGGATGGTAACTAAACTGCACGCTATCTGCTGATTACATAGCGCAGAGGGCCTTGCTAAGAGCCTCTGGATGCGGGGTTCATGACTGGGGGAAGATTGCCACATCGCATCGAACACCGCAATTGGAGGCGCCGGGCCGGGGTAATCAATCTCAATTTTGTTGCTGTGCGTGGGCGCGTTTCTATTATCGCAAAATGGTTGCGGCGATAATGGACCACCGCTTCGCACCTCCATCCAGCACGTTGTAATCATCTTCCAGGAGAATCGTACACCGGATAATTTGTTTCAGGATCCGGTGCTGATTGCGCGCGGGGCAGATATCGCGAGCAGCGGAATGAACTCCCGGGGGCAGAGTATCCCGCTGAGTCAGATCGATTTGGGCACGAACGGAAGTGCTCCGAATAACTACGATTTGAGTCACGCCCATAGTGCATTCGTCCAGCAATGTGATCAGAATCCGAGTACAGGGGTATGTGCCATGGATGGCGCGGACCTGGTACCGATTAGCTGCATCCCTGGCTTGCATTGTCCATCCGCACATCCGCAGTTCATGTATGTCAAACCGGCCGACGTGCAGCCGTACTTCAAAATTGCCGAGCAATATACCTTCGCCGATCGCATGTTCCAGACCAATCAGGGGCCGAGTTTTCCGGCGCATCAGTACATCCTTTCAGGAACGTCGGCGCCCAGTCCGGAAAGCCCGCTGTTTGCGGCAGAAAACCCCCGCCTAAACCAAGCCGGATGTGCGGCGCCTCCAAATGCGACTGTGGCAATGATTGATCCCACGGGCCAGGAATCGAGCGTCCAGTATCCGTGTTTCGAGCACGCCACGTTGACCGACTTGCTCAATGAGGCGGGAGTGAGTTGGAAATATTACAGCCCGTTGCCGGGATGGATCTGGACGGCTCCAAATGCGATTCAACACATGTGCGGACCGAACGCGCCGCCGCCGAATGCGACAGCCTGCATCGGACCGGACTGGGTGAATAACGTTGTGCTCTCCACACAAGAAAACCCGGCTCCCGTGCTGACGGAAATTGCCAACGGGCGGCTTCCCAGTGTCAGTTGGGTCATGCCCAGCGGATTGGAGTCGGATCACGCTCTGATGAATGATGGCTCTGGCCCGTCCTGGGTTGCGGCCATCGTAAACGCCATCGGGAACAGCGAATACTGGTCGAATACCGCGATCATTATTGCCTGGGACGATTGGGGAGGATGGTACGATCACGTGCCGCCGCCGCAGATGCGGAACTCATACGAGTACGGATTTCGCGTGCCGATGATGGTGGTATCGCCCTACGCCAAGGCGGCATACATTTCGCACGTCACGCACGATTTTGGCAGCATCTTGAAATTTGTGGAGGAGACGTTTGGGCTGCGGAGCCTGGGTTATGCGGATGCCCGGGCGGACGACCTCTCCGACTGTTTCGACTTTAGTCAACAGCCGCTCGAGTTCCGGACTATCGCCGCACCGCTTACTGCCGCACATTTTTTGAACGACCGGCGGCCGCCTACTGATCCGGACGACGACTAGCACCAAAAGCGTTCAGCCATCGCGCCCGGACCCGTTCTCATTTGTCTCCGGTAGGAAGGATTCCCGCATTTTCGACCATCAGGATCACGGTACGTTTGGGAGCGCGGGTACGATGCAGCACGCCCTTCGATACGACGAATCCCTGGCGTGGCGAGAGTTCGACGGTTCGGCCCTCCAGATCGATCAGTAATTTTCCTTCGACCACATAAAAGAATTCGTCGTCGTTGTCATGCTTGTGCCAGTGATACTCGCCTTCGATCACTCCCAGGCGCACCACGGCAGCGTTCACCTGACAAAGTGTCTGGTTGTACCACTGGTGAGGAGCGGCTGCGGAGAGAGCCTTTTCATCGATGAGTTCGAGATGATTGTGCAGGACGTTGAGGCGAGTGTCATAGGGATATGGGGAAAGGTTGCTCATGGGCCTCCTGTTACCGCTTATCCTAATCGGAGGTGGGGCAGGTTGGAAATGGTGTGTTGCATGGTGCGATTGCTGGCTCATTTCGCCGCGAACACTCTGCCAAATGAGCGCCCGACCAGCCAAGCCCACTTCTCGCAAACGCGGCGAGAGGTGGGGCACCTGGCGATTTCGAATTCTAAGCGACGGTGCTTTTTATGAAAGAGTATTTACTGAAATAGTAGGGAGAGGCCTGGGGCACCCAGCCTTTCGCAGAGAACGCGAAAGGCTGGGTACCCGCCCTCTTAGCCGGATGGCTGTGTTAACCCCGTTTGCCTTCGCCTGCGTGGCCGCGGCCATCGCGCACTTCATTTCCTTTGAAGTGGGCAACCTTATCGGTGCGTTTTGAGGCCTCGGCTTTCTCGCCACGTTGTGGCGTTGGGCCGTTATAGCCGTGTTCAGGATGGAAGCGGTTATTTACGTGGCCCCGGGAAGTTATCGGAACCATGAAACCACGGGCCGGCGCCAATGAAGACGCCACCAGTAAACCATTCCGAGCCGTAGTAGCCGTAAGGGGCGCAACCATAAGGAGCGGCGTCATAGTAACCATAGGGACAATCAGGGGCTGCTCCGATTTCGACGCTGACCTGAGCATCAATTTTGGGGGCGGTGACGGTAAGGCACATTCCAGCAACAACAGCAAGGGCAACAGATGTGAATATCTTCATGATCTCCTCAGTCTTGTACGGGTGTTCGCGTACTGCTCTCACACTATTCACAAGCTGGAACCGACGCTGCCCCGAATTGCTCAGTTTTCCAAATCCCCGCCCAAGCGAAGCTTGAGTCCTCCGGACGTTACGCGCTTGCTGAGCCGCCCACTGCGACGTGATGCGGGTTGGTCTTTGCGTCCGGAGGACGCCTGAAAATAGCCCGGCGTTTCAACGCCGGGTAGGCTCGGAAAACCGGAACCGCATCCCGTAGGGATGCCTGAATTCATCCCCACACGTGCTGCGGATCATACTCAATGCCGTTTTTCTTCAGGAACGCCAGGAACTCTTCCTCGAAATTTCGCTTGCGATGATGTTCCGCTTGTCCCTGGATGTAGGCGATGGTGTCGTTTTTCTGCGAGATGCCGAGTGTGAAGGCGCCATATCCTTCTTGCCACGCAAATTCTGTCTTGAACATCTCATTCATCCAATGCGACGAAGCACCCTTCACCAATTGCATAGCTTTCGCTAACGGCATAGTCGCAGGTAGTGACAGCAGGCGGTGCACGTGATTTTCAGTTCCGCCTACAATGAGCGCTTTGAATCCGTTCTTGCGGGCGATGCCGCCCAGGAAGGACCAGAGTTGGGGTTGGACCTCGGGCGAGACTAGATTGCGGCGTTGTTTGGTGGAGAAGACGCAGTGAATCAATTCGGACACGTAGGTGTGCGCCATAGGATTCTCCGGGAGATTTCAGCCTTCCCTACGGGAAGGGTCTCGATACCATCACATCGTACCCGGCGTTGAAACGCCGGGCTATTGTCAAACGTCCTCCGGACCCTGTCGTTCCCGTATTGGCACAATTCATTTTCCGGTAGAATCAGATCCTCCTATGAAAACATTCGAACAGATTGCAGACCTTGAGAAGCGGTATTTGCTGGGGACTTATAACCGGTATCCCATTGTGTTGACGCGCGGGAAGGGCGTGTTTCTTTACGGCCTGGAGGACCGGCGGTATCTCGATTTTGTTTCGGGGCTGGGGGTGAATGCGCTGGGGCATGCGCATCCGCGGATTGTGAAGACGATTCGGGAGCAGGCGGCGAAGCTGATTCACGTCTCCAACCTGTATTACCACGAGTATCAGGGGGCGCTGGCGGAGAAGTTGTGCACGCTGGCGGGCGTCGCCTCTGGAGACGGTTCTACAGGAGGCGGCTCTACCGGAGCAACCTTCCGCGCGTTTTTTCAGAACAGCGGGACCGAGGCGATTGAGGGGTCGATCAAGCTGGCGCGGCTGGCGGGACATCGCGCGGGCGGCGAGGCGAAGTCGCGGCTGGTGGCGCTGCAGGGGTCGTATCACGGGCGCACGTTTGGAGCGCTGTCGCTGACCGGGCAGGACAAGCATCGCAAGGGATTTGAGCCGCTGCTGGAGGATGTGAC
>Ga0182024_10024823_pt1 | contig 10627 bp, 6 predicted proteins | sample P32metaG_FD_120480 | JGI IMG/M metagenome (GOLD analysis project Ga0182024, IMG submission 120480) | Permafrost microbial communities from Stordalen Mire, Sweden - P3-2 metaG (Illumina Assembly) | ecosystem: Environmental > Terrestrial > Soil > Wetlands > Permafrost | place: Sweden: Stordalen...
CAACCCTCGCGCATCGACAGCCTGTTTATCGAGCGGGCGATGATCAAGGTCAGCGAAAACCTGCGCATCCTCGCCGCCGAGGCGGCGGTAGCCGATCCGCAAGTGATCGATACCGGGGCGATCGACGTGCTGCTCTACGAGCTGCGCCGGAAGTTCGCCTGGGTCCTCGTCGATCTGCCGCGTTTCGTAACGCCTATTCATCGCGTTGTCCTCAGCACCGCGAGCCGCGCGATACTGATCTGCGAGCGGAGCCTCGCCGGCCTGCGCGACACGATCCGGATGCAGACCATGCTGCGCGAGCAGGCGCCGCAGACCCGGCTGATCCTGATCGAGAGCGGCGCGCATGGCGATCGCGCGACGGTCGGCAAGGGCGAATTCGAAAAGGCGGTCGGCAAGCCTTTCGACGGTACGCTATCCTATGATCCCAAGGCCGCCGGCGCCGCGACGAATGCCGGGCAACCCCTGCCGATGGCCGCCCCGCGCAGCGCCTATTCGCGCGAAATCCACCAGCTGATCCTCAATTTCGCCGGCGCGGCGACTGAAGCCAAGAAGCGCCGGTTCGGACTGCCATGGTGAGCCTGTTTCGCAAGCCCACCGCCGAGCCCGATCTCGACGACCGCATCGCGGGTCTGGCGCGGCGCCGCACCGCCGGCCAGCCGCTCGAGCCGGCCGATCGCAATCCCGATACCCCGGCGTGCGGGTCGCAAGCCGAAAGGCCGATCGCGACGCTGACAGCGCCGTCCGAGACCCTGACATCCGCCCGGCCAACGCCGACGGTCCTGCCGTTCGCCGAGCGTGCGTCGGAACCGGCCGAGCCGTCGCTCGTGCCTTTTTTCGCCAGACCCGCCGAAGCGCCGACCCCACGGCCGGGACCCGCGGCCTTCCAGCGGCCCAACGCCACGCCCTCGCCGGAGATCGCCGAGGTTTCGCTCGACGACAAGCTCGTTACCGCCCACGCCCAGCTGAGCGCGCGGCTCGCCAGCGAAATCCGCCCCGAGCGCCGCAGCCTGCTGAGCCGCGGCGAGCTGGCGAAGCTCGTCGACGCCGCGGTCCAGGCGCATTTCGTGCGCAACGGGATCAACGCCGACCCGCTCGCCCGGCGCGACCTGGTCACCACGATCCTCCAGGAGCTGCTGACCCCCGGCACGCCGGACCCGGAGGCGCTCGGCAATCGCCGCACGCCGCACCGCGCGCTGGTCGAATCGGCGAAGGCGCAGATCCAGCCGCTGGTGCTCGAGCATATGGATGTCGCCGCCGCGGCCGAGATGCCCCGCCCGGCGTTCGAGGCCCAGCTGACCGGCTGGGTCAAGGAATTGCTGGCCGAGACCAAGATCCAACTCAATTTCGCCGAGCAGCGCGAGCTCGTTGAATCGCTGATCGCCGACATGCTCGGGCTCGGGCCGCTCGAACCACTGATGGCGGACGAGACAATCACCGACATCATGGTCAACGGACCGCGCCAGGTTTACATCGAGCGGCGCGGCAAGCTCGAACTCGCCGACGTGCAGTTCCGCGACGACCAGCACGTGATGAACATCGCGACCAAGATCGTGTCGCGCATCGGCCGGCGCATCGACGAGTCGAAGCCGCTGGTAGACGCGCGCCTCCAAGACGGCAGCCGCGTCAACATTATCATCCCGCCGCTGGCGCTCGATGGGCCGTCGATCTCGATCCGTAAATTCGCCAAGAAAACCATTACCCTCGACATCATGGCACAGACCGGCAGCATTTCCGCGGCGATGGCGACCGTGCTGAAGATCGCCGCGCGCTGCCGGCTCAACATCCTGATCTCGGGCGGCACCGGCTCGGGCAAGACGACGCTGCTCAACGCCATGTCGCGCATGATCGATCCGGCCGAGCGCACGGTGACGATCGAGGACGCGGCCGAATTGCAGCTCCAGCAGCCGCACGTGGTGCGGCTCGAAACGCGGCCGCCCAACCTCGAAGGCAGCGGCGAGATCACCATGCGCGACCTGCTGAAGAACGCGCTGCGTATGCGCCCCGACCGCATCATCATCGGCGAGTGCCGCGGCGAGGAAGCGCTCGACATGCTGCAGGCGATGAACACCGGCCATGACGGCTCGATGTCGACCATCCATGCCAACAACCCTCGCGAGGCGCTGACCCGCCTCGAAAACATGATCGGCATGGGCGGCATTAACCTGCCGTCGAAGGCCGTGCGAACGCAGATCACCTCGGCCATCCACCTCATTGCCCAGGTCAACCGCATGCGCGACGGCACGCGCCGCGTCACCCACATCGTCGAGGTGGTCGGCATGGAGGGCGACGTCATCACCACCCAGGAGCTGTTCACCTATCAGTTCCAGGGCGAAACCGGCGAGGGGAAGCTGCGCGGCACCTTCCAGCCTTCCGGCATTCGCCCGTCCTTCCTGCCCCGGGCCGAATATTTCGGCCTCGACCGCGCGCTGCTCGAGGCGATCTGACCATGCCGCTCGACCCGACAACCATCATGGCGCTCGGCCTCGGCATCATGGCCGCGCTCGGGGTGGTGCTGGTGGGCGGGATCCTGAGCGGCGCCAATGCCCGTCGCTATCGCCGCCGGCTGGCCATGGTCGCGAGCGGCAAGAAGCGCTTGGCCGAGGGGTCGGGCACGCCCGAGGCGCGCTCGCTGTCGCGGCGCGAAAGCACGACCCCGATAATGGACCGCTTCGTCAAACGCTGGCTGCCCCGCCGCGACCAGCTCGCCGCGAGGCTGGCGCGCACCGGTCGGGGGATCACGGTCGGCCACTACACGCTGGCGACGGGAATATTCTTCGTCACGACGACCGTGGCATCGATGCTCTTTCTGGGGCTCCAGGCGCTGCCGAGCCTATTGCTCGGCCTGGCGGTCGGCGTCGGCTTCCCGCATTTCGTCATCGGCTCCATGGGTAAGCGGCGCATCAAGGCGTTCCTCAACCTGTTTCCCGACGCGATCGACCTGATGGTCCGCGCGCTGCGTTCCGGCCTGCCGATTAGCGAGGCGATCGTCGGCGCCTCGCAAGAGATCGGCGATCCAGTCGGCGCCGAGTTCAGCACCATCGAGAACGGCATGCGGATGGGCCGCGACCTCGACAGCCTGCTGTGGGACATCGCCAAGCGCATCGATTCGCCGGAGCTGCGCTTTTTCATCATCGCGCTCAGCGTGCAGCGCGAAACCGGCGGCAACCTCGCCGAAACGCTCGCCAATCTCTCCGATCTGCTGCGCCGCCGGCGAATGATGCAGCAAAAGGTGCGCGCGATGTCGAGCGAGGCGCGGGCCAGCACGATGATCCTCGGCTCGCTGCCGTTCGTCGTGACGGCGATCCTCTTCATGACCTCGCCGACCTACATCAAGACGCTGTTCGCTGACCCCCGCGGCATGATGCTTATCGCGCTCGCCATCGGCATGCTGATCATCGGCATCGGCACCATGATCAAAATGGCGAAGTTCGAGATCTGAGCATGCCGACCGGCAGCATGCCCATCGATGACTATCTGCCATTCGGGCTTGGCCTGAACGACGTCATCGCCTTGACCGCGGGCTTGGCGATGTTGGCGGCGTTCTTCGCCGTCTGGCAGGCGCTGCGCGCCAACACCTCGTACGAGCGCCGGCTTACCCAGATCGCCGACAAGAAGGAGGCGATGCGCCTGGCGGCGCTCGCGACGCGGCGCCAACGCCTGCAGCTGACGCCGGCGAGCCTGATCCGCGAGCTGGTGACGCGGCTCAACCTGCTGCGCTCGCACCACGCGACCGAGGCGCGCATGATGCTCGCCCGGGCCGGGATGCGATCGCGCGACGCGATGATCCGCTACCTGTTCGCGCGACTCAGCCTGCCGCTTGTCTTCGCCTGCGCGGAGCTCCTCGACAGCTACACGCTGCATCTGCTGCCGGTGCCGGCGAATCTGAGCCTTTTGGCCGCCGCCGGCGCCGCCGTGTTCGGCTTCTTCGCGCCCGGGATCTACATCAAGAACCAGACCGCCAAGCGCCAGAAACGCATCCAATTGGGTCTGCCCGACGCGCTGGACCTGATGATCATCTGCGCTGAGGCTGGGCTGAGCCTCGATGCGACGCTGGTGCGGGTGTCACGCGAACTCCAGGCCGCCTGCCCCGATCTCGCTGAGGAGCTCGCCATCACCTCGGCCGAGCTTACCTTTCTGCCGGATCGGCGCCAGGCGTTCGACAATCTCAACAACCGCACCGACATGAGCTCGATCCGCGGAGTGGTCAACACGCTGATGCAAACCGCGAAATTCGGCACGCCGCTGGCCCACTCGCTACGCGTTCTGGCGGTCGAATATCGCGATGCCCGCATGTTCAAGGCCGAGGAAAAGGCGGCCCGACTGCCCGCGCTGATGACCGTGCCGATGATCCTATTCATCCTCCCGACCCTGTTCATCGTGCTGATGGGGCCGGCGGCGCTTGGCATTATCGATACGTTCGACCGGTCGGGAAGCCATGGCGGCGGCGCGCGGCATGTGACCGTCATAACGCACAACAACAATTCCAGCGAAGACACCGGAGCCGGTCCCGAGCAGACGGAAATCACCGAAAAGCCGGCGGAAGATGAGCCGCCGGCCGCGACCGACACGCCCCCCGTGGAGCCGCCGCCGCCGCCGGCGACGGTCATGCCCACGCAGCAGGTCGCCGCCGTCGGCGAACCGATCATCGTCGACGTCGACGCGCGTGCGCTCGCCGACAATTACAATCTGCGGGCCGTCATCGTGCCGAAGGACACTCCCGACAGCGTCATCGACGAGAAGACTTTCTTCGCCGACGCGAAGGATGTCGCCTCCACGCAGATGCAGGTGACGCTGACGGCGCGCATCGCCGGCCCCAGCGAGGTTCGCCTCTACTCGGTGCCGCACTTCTCGACGAGCTATACCGTGTCGGCCCGGACACCGATGATGGTCACCGCGGCGACGAATACCGGCGCTCCGACGACGAAGTAGCCGAATGCTTCAGGATTGCGGCCGGGACGCGGCGCTCGCCGACAGGATCGCACGGCTGCGCGCGTCGGGCGGCAGGCGCCGCAGCGTATCGTAGAACGCCAGGTTGTGATCGGCCGAAGCGGCGTCGAGATCCATCCGCGCCAGCTGCCGCGCCATTTTCTCATCGCCCTTGAGCCCGTAGATCAGGGCTAGCGTCTGCCGCTCCTGGGGCGTGGCGCCGGGGGCGTAGGCAAGCGGCCGCAGCAATGCGATCGCCTGATCGAATTTCTCGCTCAACGCCAGGGACAGCGCCAGATCGAGGGTCAGCGAATGGTCGCCCGGCGCGATCCGCAAGCCTTGCTGATAACGTGCCTGCGCATAGGCGTGCTGGCCGATGAAGTCGTCGGCGACGCCGATCAGCAACAATAGCTTGGGATCGTTCGGCGTCCCCTGATAGGCGATCGCGAGAGGACTGCCGGCAAGATCGGGCCGACCGGTCTTCAGATAGGATTTGGCGAGGCCGCGCAGCGCCGTCGAATAGTTCGGCTGGAGCTTCAGCGCGGCGTTGTAGTTGATGATCGCTTCGTCGGGCTTGCCCATCTCGAGCAGCGTGTCGCCGAGCGCCGCCAGCGGCTCGGGGTTTGTCGAGTCCATCGTCGCCGCGTGGCGATAGAGGTTGACCGCATTGCCAAAATCGCCGGCGGCGCGCGACGCGGCGGCGATATGCATCACCGCGGGGTAGCCGATGTCAGGCGCGCTGCCGTTGCGTCCACTGGTCGCGAGCGGGTCGAGGTGCAAAGACGGCGCGTCCTGGCACCCGGCCAGCCCAATCGCGCTCAACGCCAGAGACAGGGCGCCCGCGTTCCAAAATCGCGTCATCCTGCGCCTGCTCGTTCCCGCTTCGACCCCATCGCGGCAATCCGATCGTTCGCAATGGACTATGGGTCGCCCCGCCCACGGCGTCGATGACCGGAAAAAATGGCTAGCGGCGCAACGGCTTGACGCCCGTTCGCGGCAGCGGTGGCGACCCATGGCCCGCGCCGAAAGCGAATCGGGCGGTTAGCGACCCGCTTGGGCCGCGAGCGCGCGCCGGACCGCGTCGAGCGCCTCCTCGGCGCGCGCCGCGTCAGGGCCGCCCGCCTGCGCCATGTCGGCGCGGCCGCCGCCGCCCTTGCCGCCGAGGATCTCCGCTCCGGCGCGGACCAGCCCGACCGCGTCGAAGCGCGCGGTCAGATCGTCGGTGACGCCGACCACGATCGCCGCCTTGCCGTCGTCGCGCGAGACCACGGCGACGATCCCGGAGCCGATCCGCCGCTTGAGGTCGTCGGCCAGCGAGCGCAGCTCGCGGCCCGGCACATCATCGACCACCCTTCCGTCGAAGGCGACATCGCCGATCTTCGCCGCGACGGGCGCCGCGGCCTGGCCCGCTCCGGCCAGCGCCCGACGCGCCTCGGCGAGCTCGCGCTCGAGGCGGCGATGCTCGTCGACGAGCCGAGCGAGCCGTGCCGGCAACTCCGCGGGGCTGGTGCGCAGCGCCCCGGCGGCCTGGCGCAACAGCTCCTCTTCTTCCGACAGATAGGCTTCGGCCGCGGCGCCGGTTAGCGCCTCGATGCGGCGCACGCCGGAAGCGACCGAGCTTTCGCCGATCGTCTTGAAAAGACCGATATCGCCGGTACGCCGCACATGCGTGCCGCCGCACAGCTCGACCGAATAGGCATGGTCCTCGTCATCGGCCGGACCCATCGCGACGACGCGCACCTCCTCGCCGTATTTCTCGCCAAAGAGGGCCAGCGCGCCCTCCTCCACCGCCTTCTCGGAGCTGAGCAGCCGGGTGCGCACCTCGCCATTGGCGCGGATGCGGTCGTTGACCTCGGCCTCGACCGCCGCCAGATCGGCGGCGCTGACCGGCCGAGGATGGCTGAAATCGAAGCGCAGCCGGTCGGGCGCCACCAGCGAGCCCTTTTGCGTCACATGCTCGCCGAGGCGATGGCGCAACGCCTGGTGCAGCAGATGCGTCACCGAATGATTGGCGCGCAGGCGACGCCGGCGATCGCCATCGACGCGCAGCTCGGCCGCGTCGCCGACTTTCAGCGAACCATGCGCGATGGTGCCGAGATGGACGAACAGATCGCCCGCCTCGCGGGTCGTATCGCGCACCGTGAGCTCGCCGCCGGTCCCAGAGAACAGCACCCCGGTATCGCCCAGCTGGCCGCCCGATTCGCCATAGAACGGCGTCTGGTTGACAATAATCGCGACCTCGTCGCCGGCATTCGCGGCCGCGACCCGCTCGGCGCCGCGCAGGATCCCGAGCACGACGCCCTCGGCGGTCTCGGTCTCGTAGCCGAGAAACTCGGTCGGCCCCAATTCCTCGCGCAAGGCGAACCACACCGCGCCGGTCGCCGCCTCGCCGGAGCCGACCCAGCTCTTGCGCGCCTCCGCGCGCTGGCGCTCCATCGCCGCGTCGAACCCGGCGATTTGGACCTTGCGGCCGCGGCCGCGCAGCACGTCCTCGGTCAGGTCGAGCGGGAAGCCGAACGTGTCGTAGAGCCGGAAGGCAATTTCCCCGGGAAACTCCTGGCCCGGCGACAGGCGATCCTCCTCGTCGTCGAGCAGGCGCAACCCGCGTTCCAGCATTTGCTTGAAATTGGTCTCCTCGAACCGCAGCGTCTCGGTGATCAGCGGCTGGGCGCGAATCAGCTCGGGAAAAGCCGCGCCCATCTGCGTCGTCAGCGCCGGCACGAGGCGCCACATCAGCGGCTCCCGGGCGCCGATCATGTGCGCGTGACGCATCGCCCGCCGCATGATCCGGCGCAGCACATAGCCGCGGCCGTCCTTGCTCGGGAGCACGCCGTCGGCGATCAGGAATGCCGAGGCGCGCAGATGGTCGGCGATGACCCGGTGCGACACCGCGTGCGGCCCGTCGGCGGCGACGCCGGAGGCATCGGCCGACGCCATGATCAGCGCGCGGAACAGGTCGATGTCGTAATTGTCGTGCTTGCCTTGCAGCACCGCGGCGATGCGCTCCAGCCCCATGCCGGTGTCGATCGACGGCCGCGGCAGCGGCGCGCGCGCGCCGCCCGCCATCTGCTCGAACTGCATGAAGACGAGGTTCCAGATCTCGATAAACCTGTCGCCGTCCTGGTCGGGGCTGCCGGGCGGACCGCCGGGGATGCCCTCGCCATGGTCGTAGAAGATCTCGGAGCACGGGCCGCACGGGCCGGTATCGCCCATCGCCCAGAAATTGTCCGAGGTCGGGATGCGGATGATCTTCCGCTCGGGCAGCCCGGCGATCTTGGCCCACAGCCGCGCCGCCTCGTCATCCTCGCTGTAGACAGTGACGAGCAGCTTTTCCTTCGGCAGGCCGAACTCCTCGACGATCAGCTTCCACGCCAGCTCGATCGCCCGGTCCTTGAAGTAATCGCCGAACGAGAAATTGCCGAGCATCTCGAAAAACGTGTGATGCCGCGCGGTGTAGCCGACGTTTTCGAGGTCGTTGTGCTTGCCTCCGGCGCGCACGCATTTCTGCGAGGTGGTGGCGCGCTGGTAGGGCCGCTTCTCGACGCCGGTGAAGACGTTCTTGAACTGCACCATGCCCGCATTGGTGAAGAGCAATGTCGGGTCGTTGCGCGGCACCAGCGGGCTCGACGGCACGATCTCGTGGCCGTTGGCCGCAAAATAGTCGAGGAACGCGGCGCGGATGTCGTTGGTGGTCTGCATAAGCCCAATTACGGGTCTTCGGCCGATTCATGCAAGAGGCGGCACTGGAATTCTTCTAATCCACCCGCACATCGATGACCGCCTGATCGTCGGCATAGACGCGGCGCCAGCCGGGCAGACGGTCGAGCGCACCGATCGCGGGGGACTGGGCCTGCAGCAAGGTCCAGGCGATGTGGTAGCGGTCGAGCAGGCCGGCGAGCGTCGCCGCGTCGCCGCGCTCGGCGGCGAGGTAGGCGGCGAGGAAGTCGTTGCCGTAAAGCTCGATCCGGCCGTCGATAAAGGTCGGAACGCCGGAAAAAATAAGATACCCGCCAAACGCCTCGCTATTGAAGACGGGGCCGGTGAGCCCGAGGCGCGACGCGGCGGCGAGCGCGGCCTGCGGGGTGACCGCGTCGCCGGCGCGATCGATCGGGCGCAACAGCACCGGCAGACTGAGCGCGGCGGCCAACGCCAGCATCAGCACCCGCCCGGGAAGCCGCGACGGCTGGGCGAGAAAAGCGGCGCCGCGCAGCAGCGGCGACGCGGCGGCCGGACGCGTCAGCTCAACAAGCGCCGAACCGAGCGCGGCGGCGACGGCGAGCGGTCCGACGAGGCCGAGCAGATCGGCGTGCCGGACATGAGCGAGCGCCATATGGCAGAGACCGACGAGCAGCGCCACCCGCATCCACGGCAAACGCGCGCCGGACAGGAAGCCGAGCGCCAGCGCGCCGAGCAGCCAGGCTTCGAGCGCCGGGAACTGGCGCAGATCGGCGGGCATCCACTCGCCAAAGCCGGTCTGCAGCGCCGGCATCGCCATCAGCCGAAACGGCTGCACCAGCGTCGCGACACCGTTCGGAGTGACCAGCGCGGCGATCAGCGCGGCGAGCACAAACCCCGCCCAGCGCCGAGCCTCGGCCGGGCGAGACTGCCCCGGAGCCGGGCGGAGCACCGCCTCGACGCCGCAAAAGCCGGCAAGCGCGATGCCGAACAAGAAGCTGCCGTGCAGATTGGCCCACAGCACCATCACCGGCAGCAGCACCCAAGGCGGCGGGCGACCATCGTCGCGGGCGGCGAGCAAGGCGCCGCACCAGAGAACCAGAAGCGGCAGCGCCATGACATGCGGCCGGGCGAGCAAATGCGGCAAGACCAGCACCGCGCCCGCCAGCGCCGCGATCACCGCCGGCAATGGTCCCAATCGCCGCGACAGGAACCAGGCCAAGAGGCCGATCGCGACGCCGAAGCACGCCGCGCTCAGGACGATGACGCCGCCCCAGCTCGTCCCGGCATAAACGGCGGCGAGCGCGAGCTCGCCGAGCCATTCCCCGGGGACCCAATGCGCGCCGGCTTGGGTGAAGGAGAACGGGTCGGCCGCCGGCAGCGCTCTATGAACCAGCATCCAGCGGCCGGCGGCGATGTGCAAATAGGTGTCGGGGTCGTGCAGCAGCGCCAGCGGCGAGGCCAGCGCGCGCAGCATCGCCAGGATACCGACGATCCACGGCCAGGACGGCAGCAGGCGCCGCCATGTCACGGCCGGCACGATCGGTGCAAGAGGATGCTGGCAGATCTGCTCACTCACCGCGCCAGCATCGCTCATGCTTGGTTAAGACCCGGTCAACAAGCCGAAGATTTGGTTAAGGCGGCGCTCGCTGTTCTCGCTGTTATTTACAGCAAATATATAGCGAACGCCCCCCCCCCGTCCTGCCCTCGCCGCCTATTCCTCGCCCGCCGCGGCATCGCCCGGCGCGGCCATCATTGCATCGGCGACATGCCCAGCATTGCCGCGGATCTCCTGCTCGATCTGATCGGCGATCTCGGCGTGCTCCTTGAGATAGGTCTTGGCGTTCTCGCGGCCCTGGCCGATGCGCTGGCCTTCATAGGAGAACCAAGAGCCCGATTTCTCGACGACCCCGGCCTGCACCCCGAGATCGATCAACTCGCCACGCTTGGAAACGCCCTCGCCGTACATGATGTCGAAATCGACGACCTTGAACGGCGGCGCCATCTTGTTCTTGACGACCTTGAC
>Ga0182024_10024824_pt1 | contig 10627 bp, 10 predicted proteins | sample P32metaG_FD_120480 | JGI IMG/M metagenome (GOLD analysis project Ga0182024, IMG submission 120480) | Permafrost microbial communities from Stordalen Mire, Sweden - P3-2 metaG (Illumina Assembly) | ecosystem: Environmental > Terrestrial > Soil > Wetlands > Permafrost | place: Sweden: Stordalen...
CAGGCCGCGCGCTTGACCTATTTCGAAGACGACCGACTGGGCGTTCCCCTGTGCGTCTTTGTATTCGATCGTCACATAGTGGCTTTTGCTTTTCGAAAGGAGAAGGAGAAGACCGCCCACTCCCGCGACGACGGCCAACGCAATCGTCTGCCCAACCCGCAAGCTGGCGTGTTGCCCGTAGCCGGTGGCGGTTATCTCCGGATAAGGCAGGCTAAAGTTTCCTGCGGCAAATTTGCTCTTGTCGACTGCTTTGCCCGGTTCGTAGTTGAAAGTCAGATGGGTCTGGTCGGTGGTGTCGAGAGCTCCGACGGATGGCACCGGAATATCTTTGGCCGTTCCCCCAACGTATCGGGACTTCGGGCCTTTGCCTTAAAGGAATGTCACTAAAGAAGCAAACTTGGAATCTGTCCGAATCTTCCCAGAATCTCCCCTGAACCTGACCTTTCCATGGGGCCACTCTCGTCCCCACTCGGGGATCCGGCCCCCCGACAAAGCCGTCATCCTGAGCGAAGCGCTTCGCAGATCTATCGCAAACAGAGGGCTTTATGGCGCGGAGTCGAAGGACCTCGGCGATGCTTGTTGGCAGATGCTCTTGGGAGCTTTCCGGCCGCAAACTACAAGCTGAGTCGGTCAGGCGTTATGCGCCGTCATTTGCGTCATTTGGGTTCTAGCTCATCGCATTGGAGAGCACTATCAGGATCAGAGGTACAGGCCAACCCTTCAAACAAGTTAAGAGAAAAGCGGCTCCAGACCGGATTCGCGTCGTCGCGTTTAAGACATGGGGGCACCGTCGGATCCGATGTTCAAAAGGACCAACGGGGACAAGGCCGGAGATGGGTATACTGTCGACGTATCTCGACTACGGCTGCTCTCGGTCCGGGGCGATCCGGACCGCGACATCGTCGTCAAGGGCTGGGCGGGATTCAATGCTGTGGACTGGGCTGCGGATGGCAAGTCGCTCTTCGTTTCGAGTCCGGTGCTACATACCTAATGCAGCGAATCAACGGGTCGCCCACGAAACCTGCAAAGTACCAGCTCCGTCTGTTCACGAAGCTCTCGTCCACGAAACTCTTTCGAGTCGCCTACCCGCTACCCGGCAACCACCGTTGACCTTCCTTTAGCCTCTCCGTACCATGGGCGTACACCACACGCGCCAACAGGCTTACTCAACCCTCATGATTGGAACCAGGGTTTCCCGCTACCAGATCCTCGAAAGACTTGGCAGCGGCGGCATGGGAGTCGTCTATAAGGCGCAGGACGACGAACTGGGCCGCTTTGTCGCCCTGAAATTCCTTCCCGATGAGCTCACCAGGGACACCCTCGCCCTGGAGCGCTTCCGCAGGGAGGCGCGTGCCGCCTCAGCTCTGAACCATCCCAACATCTGCACCATTTACGAAATCGGGGAGGACGACGGACGCCGCTTCATCGCCATGGAATTCCTGGAAGGCGTCACCCTCAAGGACCTCCTCGTCTCGGGGGCACCCCAGCTGGAGAGGGTTCTCTCCCTCGGCATCGAGATCGCCGACGCGCTCGATGCCGCGCATAGCGAAGGGATCATCCATCGCGACATCAAGCCGGCCAACCTGTTTGTGACCGCCCGCGGGCACGCCAAAGTCCTCGACTTCGGCCTCGCCAAAGTGACAGTCAAGGGCGCCCTGGTTAGCAGCTCGTCAGAGACCATGGCCACCCGCGGCGAGACGCATCACCTGACCACCACAGGAACCATGATGGGGACCGCCGCCTACATGTCCCCGGAGCAGATTCGCGCCCAGGAACTGGACGGGCAAACGGATCTTTTTTCGTTCGGAGCCGTGCTGTACGAGCTCGCGGGTTGCGGGCTCCCGTTCCACGGCGCGACCCCGGGCGAGATCTGCGGAGCCATCCTGCATGAGCATCCCAGACCGCCCTCGCAAATCAATCCAATGCTGCCGGCCGCTTTAAATGCCTGCATCCTGAAGGCGCTCGAAAAGGACCGCGCATTGCGCTACCAGACCGCGGCAGAGATACGCGCCGACCTGCTGCGGCTGAAGCGGGAGTGGGAAAGCGGACCTAATCTCGCGGTGGCATCGGGACCAGTCGCCGCAGCCGCAGCCCGGCCAGCGGCAACTCCAGCGACGGCAACCGCCAAGAAAAAGAATTTCGGCATGCTGGCCGCGATCTGCGCCGCCCTGGTAGCGGCCGCGCTGGCCGCGGGATTCTACTTCCACTTACGCAAAGGCAGCAAGCTTATGGAGAAGGATACGGTGGTGCTGGCGGACTTCGCCAACAGCACCGGCGATGCCGTGTTCGACGGCACGCTGAAGACCGCGCTCAACGTCGCCTTGAACCAATCTCCCTTTCTCAACGTGCTTTCCGACAACGCCGTTGCCGCAACTCTGCAATTGATGACGCGCCCGGCGAACACCAGACTCACTCGACCGCTCACGCGGGAGTTGTGCCAGCGCGCCGGCAGCAAGGCCTATATTGCAGGCTCCATTGAACCGCAGGGCAGCGAGTACGTGATTGGGTTAAAGGCGGTCAATTGCAGCTCGGGAGACACCCTGGCGGTGGAGCAGAAAACCGCGTCCGGCAAAGAAAACGTATTGGAAGCCGTGGGGGAAGCCGCTGCGCAGCTGCGTGGAAAATTGGGGGAGTCCCTGGCCACGGTGCAAAAATACGACGCTTCCCTGGCACAGGTGACCACCTCCTCGCTGGAAGCCCTGAAGGCCTACAGCATGGGCGAGAGGCTTTCGTCTACCAACGATGTGCTCGCAGCGTTGCCCTACGATCAACGCGCGATCGAGCTGGATCCAAATTTTGCCATGGCCTATTGGGCGGTGGGTGAGGATTACTGGAGCCAGGGAGAACTAGGCCGGGGCAACGAGTACCTCACCAGGGCTTACCAGTTGCGCGACCATGCCAGCGAACGAGAAAAGGTGAAGCTTGTCGCAACTTACTACGGCGATGTGACGGGGGATTTGGATAAGGCAACGCAGACCTATCAAGAAGCGCTCACGAAATATCCAAACGACTATAGTGCCGGTCACGGGCTTGCCCTTTATTACGGTCAGTTGGGCCTCTATGACAAAGCAGTTGAGATTGAGAGAGCGGCGTGTGCTCCAGACAAAATGGAAGCCTGCGTAAATTTGGTGTATCACCAGATGGGTTTGCAGCACTTTGACGAGGCGCGGCGGCTGCTTGCCAAGTTGCTCCCCAAAGATGACGATGCCATCTTGCACAATGCTCTCTATGGGCTTGCCTTCATTTCTTCAGACCCAGCCGCAATGGCGGCCGAACTGCGGTGGTTCGCAGGCCAGCCGGCTTACGAAAACTACGGGCTGGCGCTCAGTGCCGACACTGCGGCCTATGCCGGCCGCGTGAGTGAAGCGCGAGAGCTAAACAAGAAGGCCGTGGACTCCGCCATCAGGCAGGACAACAAGGAGAACGGTGCGATCTATCTGGCCAATGCTGCGCTGCAGCAGGCGGCTTATGGTTCCATGCAGGAAGCTCGGCAGTCCGCGGCGGCGGCGTTGAAGCTGGCGCCGGCCAGTGAAGGCGCGATCGCCGAAGCGGTGCTGGCTCTGGCCATGGCAGGGGACACGGCCCGTGCCGAATTGTTGGCGCAAGACCTTAATAAGCGCTACCCATTCGACGCGCAGATGCAGAAATTATGGCTGCCGGCCATTCGCGCGCAGTTGGCGCTCGGCAGGAAAAACCCGGCCGATGCTGTGAATGCCCTGCAGCTTGATTCACCCCTTGAGTTCGGGCTCTTACAATTTGTGAATAACATTTCCTGCCTTTACCCGACCTACATCAAAGGGCAGGCCTACCTGGCCGCCGGTCAGGGACGATCCGCGGCGGGAGAGTTCCAAAAAATTATCGACAATAGCGGAGCGGTGTGGAATTGTTGGACAGGGGCGCTGGCGCATCTGGGCGTTGCCCGTGCCAATGCACTGGAGGCAAGAACTCTGGAGGGTGCCGACGCCGATGCGGCCAGGGTGCGGGCCCTTGCGGCTTACAAGACTTTTCTCGACTTATGGAAAAATGCCGAACCGGGCATACCCCTCTATAAAGAAGCCAAAGCGGAGCACGCCAAACTGCTAAGTCCGTAAGCGCCTGCGCGCATCGCAGAACCTCTGCACCGAGGGAGATAAGGGGACATGGCTGAAGGGACGAAGCAATCACCATCCGAACGCCGAAGCTGCAGGCAACTACCGGTCAGGGCGCGGTTGCGTGAGGAGCCGTCGCCTGCCGATGCTCGTAACCGACGCTCAATGGGTGCCTGGTTATGTCGTCGCCAGTTGACGGACTGTGACACATGTGACACACTAACTGGCGATGCCATACTTTGGCCTTACCTTGCGACCTGGGCAATCGATCTTCGACCAACTTGTCTCGGCTGCGCAGAAGGCGGTTTTGAGCGGTGAACTAACCGCGGGCCAAGCGTTTCCCTCCGTACGTACACTAGCCGCCGACCTGAAGATCCATCCCAACACTGCGCACAAAGCCGTGCAGTATCTCATCCACGAAAAATGGCTGCAAATGTTGCCCGGGATCGGGACTGTGGTTGCTCGTTCTCCCCGGATGCGAGAAGAGATGCGGTGGCAGTTGTTGCAGCGTGAGATCGCTGCACTCATAGCAGAAGCACGCCGAATTGGCCTAACACGCGAGGAACTGAGACAGGCAATTGATGCGGGTTGGAAGAAGGCCGGAAGCGTCGTGGAGGTGGGCTGATGATGATCGAAATCCGCGATCTCTCAAAGAAATACAAGCGTCATGAGGCGCTACGGGACCTTTCGTTGAGCGTTCCAGAAGGGAGTGCTCTGATCGTTGTGGGAGCAAACGGCGCAGGCAAATCCACGATGATCAAAATCCTGATGAATCTGATCGAGGCGACCTCGGGAACGGCGCAGATTCTTGGGACAGATTCACGCCGGATCTCTCCGAAGGAACTTGCGCAGATTGGATACGTGTCTGAAGATCAGCTATTACCCGCGAAGCTGACAGTGACAGAGTATCTCGATTACCTGCGGCCTTTTTATCCAACATGGGACAGGCAACTCGAAGCGGATACGGTGGAGCAGTTTCGCCTCCCTGGGGACCGGCGCATCAATGAGCTCAGCCATGGCATGCGGCTGAAGATGGCCTTAGCGTGTGCATTGCCGTATAGGCCCAAGCTACTGGTCCTCGATGAGCCTTGCAGCGGCCTTGACCCTCTAGTCCGCGATGAATTCATGGAAGGGCTGACGGAGCACGCCGGAGAGATGACCGTCCTGATGTCCACTCACGAGCTGAGTGAAGTCGAGGGATTCGGGACGGATGTCGCCTATATCGAAGAAGGTAGATTGTTGTTTCAGGAATCGATGGAATCGCTGACCGGCAGAGTGCAGGAGATACGCGTCACGACATCGCGGGAAGTACCTCTGCGCCGGCCCGCTCCAAAGAGCTGGATCGGCTTGAAACAGGCAGGAAACGTCGTCACCTTTGTGCATCGCGAATTCATCGAAAGCGACCTCGATGCTCAAGTGCGTGCGAGTATCCCACACGTGGTCCGCATCGAAGCGAGTCCTATGCCGCTACGATCGATCTTTGTCTCACTGGCCCGCGCCGCGCGCGACCACAGCATCTGAAAAGGCGACCGGTTATGGTGTGGCACATCTTCAGAAAAGACTGGAAGTTGGTGTGGAAGCTCTTCCTGGCGGTTGCGGCCATTGAGTTCCTTCCGGCAATCATTCGGGTGAAGTTGGGATTCTTCGGAGAAGATCCCACCCTCGAATATTTGCTGGCGCCATTAGGCTACATCGTCATTCTCGCGTCTGCGTTGCTGACCATTGCAATCGTGCAGCAAGATTCGATTCCGAGTGTTCGCGAGGACTGGCTGATCAGGCCCGTGCCGCGTGGCGATCTGTTGTTTGCGAAGCTGCTCTTCGCTGTGGTGCTGGTGCAGGCCACAGTACTTGCTGCAGACACCTTTCTCGGTATCGCGACGGGCTTTTCCCTTGGACCCGCACTGGCCGCCGCGCTTGCCCATAACCTCTATTGGATCGTGGTTGTTACTTTGCCCGCGTTCATGCTTGCTTCGATCACACGCAACATGACCGAGGCGATGGTGGCTGGCGTATTGGGTTTCTGCGGCGCCTCTGCGATCTTGATATTCGCTGTTGCGAGAGGTGGTCAAGAAGCGTATATCCGCGACACGCTCAAAGTCGGGGAAGCCTGGGTGGCGCAGTATTGCTCTCACCTGCTGGTCTTGCTTGGGGCCTTCGCCCTCCTGAGTCTCCAGTATTTTCGGCGGAAACCAACAGAGGCGCGATGGCTGGCCGGATGTGTGTTGCTGCTGTTTGTCGCTGCGCAGCAGTTTCTTCCGTGGAAAGTTATGTTTGCAGTCGAGCGGAAAATGTCCCTGAATCCTGCAGCGGATCGCTCCCTCGCGCTGCACTTCGACCCCGGCATCGGCAGGTTTCAGGCCCCGTCGGAGACACGACCATCGGGCGGCGCAAAGCCTGAGGCCTATCTCCCGATTCGCGTCGGAGGCCTCCCCAGGAACACCGTATTGAACGTGGATAAATCCGAATTGCGGATCATCGATTCCGATGGTCGTGTTGTCTACAACGGCGAAGGGGACGATTGGAATTTCCATCCAACCGAAGAGGCGAAGACGACTATTTATCAGAGACTGGCACTGCCGGCTTCGCTCTATGAACGTCTCAAGGACAAACCGTTGCGGCTGGAGTTCAACTATTCCATGACGCTATACAGGGTCAACTCGAACTATGCTGTATCTGCCCTCGATGGCGATCTGCGAGCCCCTGAAATAGGAATCTGCAAGACCGAGATGGACGAGACCGGAACCGAAGTGGAGCTTCGCTGCAAACAAGCCGGAAACATCACCAAATGCCAATCGTTTTTCCTTGAGGACACTGCAACCGGCCAGCGCAATCCCGAGAGATACACTTGCGAGCCTGATTATTCGCCACGGCTCGAGCGGGCGGAGAAGGCTCCATTATCTTCCTACGGGGTGAACTTCCCTTTTCGCGACCCGGCAAACTTGGCCCACTATCCAGTCGCAGGTCCGCAGTTGCCGAAATCCGACGTGATGATGACCCTCTACGAACCGGAAGAGCATTTCACCAGACGCTTGATTATTCCTTCGGTCATATTGGCGGAGTGGAGAGTTGAGTGAACGATGGACATGGGACCTGCCCTGAATATTGCATCATCCGCCAAATAACTCGTCTGCGATGAAAGGTTCGGAATCTTCCTTCTTGGTCCTTTGTACGAGGGGAGAGAGAGTCCACCCTCAAGGCGCAACGATCGTCGCCTGCCGGGCAGTCAACACCCAACGACCACTCTCCATCTTCCACACATCCGTAAACCTCCGCCGGACTTCTTTTCCAGCCATCGGAGAACCACCCTTCGGCATTACCCGCTCGTCTCCCATCAGCAATACCATCTCGCCAAGCATCCCCGCGTACTCGACGGACCGCACATAACTGCTGTAGCTGATTAGCCCTGAAGTGTTTCTTTGCCCCGTCGCCCCCCTGATCGAGATGCTATTCTGTGGATTGTTGACCACAAGGTCCTTCGCCAGCAAAGCAGCAAATGCGGCATGGTCATCCTTTATCAGCGCCGTATCTATTACATTGACGGCCTCCAGCACAGAAGCGATCTTCGGTTCTTTCGCGGCGGCGGCAACCTCTGAATTCGCTGCCTTCCATTCCGCCATCGCAGATGCTGTAAATATCAACATGATCGGCATCACAAGCGTAGCGTTCCTAAGTAGGCGTAGGTATGTCATACCCAGTTCTCCTAAAGGCCATCTCAATCGTCGAATACCCGACCTTTTTGTGCCCGTTCTCATGAGAGAGACTCTACACACAGGAACGGAGTAGGCGAAAGGAAAAAGCATACACGTCAGCAGATTTTGAGCTTGTTGCGGCACAATGCGCGTGCCGATGGACGGGGCATTTATTCCAGAGCCGGTTCGCGTCGGTCGCCATGGATGAGTCCCACTTGAGGTCCGCGGTATCGTATGTCAGCCTTAATCTGGTTCGGGCTCGCTCAGGAAGGAGGGAGGATTTGTGGTCAGAGGATTTGTGGTCAGAGGATTTGTGGTCAGGATTTGTGGTCAGGATTTGTGGTCAGACGAGGATTTGTGGTCAGACGGGACTGGAACTTTGCTAAGAGTGGTAAACCGACCGCCATTTTTCAGAGGTTCTATAGAAGCGAGGACCCCGCAAAAAGATCGTCACAGACCGAAGGCAACGTGAGCCAATTTTGACCCGTAGCAGACTCTCATTTCTCTAATAGACAGTCCAGTCTGACCAATAACTTTCGGCTTTCTAGGGCGGGGGTTCCATCCGCTCGGGGATATCTTTGCCATCACTTTTTGATCTGCTTATATTGGTCTTGGTTGGATCGGGCTGCTTTACGACGGTTTTCCCGGTTCGTGTCTCGAGGGAACTCAGGAGCGGACGAATGGCGTCCTTCCCTATTTCGAAGACGACCGACTGGGCGTTCCCCTGTGCGTCTTTGTATTCGATCGTCACATAGTGGCTTTTGCTTTTCGAAAGGAGAAGGAGAAGACCGCCCACTCCAGCGACGACGGCCAACGCAATCGTCTGCCCAACCCGCAAGCTGGCGTGTTGCCCGTAGCCGATGGCGGTTATCTCCGGATAGGGCATGCTAAAGTTTCCTGCGGCAAATTTGCTTTTGTAGACTGCTTTGCCCGGTTCCTAGTTGAAAGTCAGATGGGTCTGGTCGGTGGTGTCGAGAGCTCCGACGGATGGCACCGGAATATCTTTGGCCGTTCCCCCAACGTATCGGGACTTATTGCGATTCAACCCCGGCGAAGGCAGCATTTACGAAAAGAACACAGGTCAGAAGCAGAGCGAGGAACCTACGCATGGCAAATCCACTATAGATCGGGGCTTTGCCTTAAAGGAACGTCACTAAAGAAGCAAACTTCGAATCTGTCCGAATCTTCCCAGAATCTCCCCTGAACCTCACCTTTCCATGGGGCCACTTTCGTCTGTCCCCACTCGGGGATCCTGGCCGCACGTTTCGGTGGCCACGCTGGTTCCCGCCGATCCCGTCCAGGTTCCGGCTTCGGTATGGCCGGCCACGGGGAGCTGATCCCGGCATTGTTCCCGCAGCATGCAGCCGGATCTGACGGTCGTGGTCTGCGACTGCCATTAGGGGCGGCACCGCGTTTCTGCTGGGCAAGGAGAGGTATTGCAGTAGCCCCGAGGGATGGTGGGGAATAGGTATCCTGTCGCACTAGTGACCGGTTCATTTGTTTGGGGATGGCTGTAAGTGCAGTATTGAGTATGGTTTTTTGAACATTCGGGGGTGTCCACGATTTGAAACGACTGATACGGTGTGCGACGCGGAGCTTTGGTTTTGTATCAGGGCACGACTTTAGTCGGGCCGTAAACGAACTGTAAGAGATTGGGCTTTAGCCCCGCCATCGCACATCCCACGCGAAATGTCCGTCCCCAGGCAATTCTAAGCAGTTCACGGATGCAACGCAGATTTGCTGCCTCATTGCCTATGTCCTGATCGCCATCATCAAGAAAGAACTCCAACGCGACGCCTCTCTCCACACTTGTCTACAGATTCTCTCCGTCTTCATCTTTGAAAAAACACAGATTTCATGCGCCTTGCAGCAAATTATCTCAAACCACACTCGCACTGCCACGCTAAACTGCTGATCTTGTTCGACATCTAACCGCACAGTTGTGATCCCTTCCCCGGATTCCCTTCCCAGTCAGCGGTTGCTTTTTGATCATGCCTTCTCGCAGCCAAACCGATTTCCCCAAGAGCCGTAGCGGTGATTAGTGAGGGGCTGTTTCCACATATACCGCAAGTTTTGTGGTCAGACGGAACTGGCACTTTCGGTCGCACCCAAATTGCCAAACTTTGTCAGAACCAGGAGACATTTTCGCTTGGTGCTTAGTCGATCATTTGTCTTGGTCGAGCCCATTCGTCCAGCCTTTGCAGGTGCGCGGCACTTCCGATGGTGGTTATTTCGTCCTGGAAAGCTCTCAACTCATGCAACTTGTGTGCAACCAAACCGCAGACTTCCATGAGTCGCTCGACCCATTTGCTCCCGCCGCGATCGGCGTTTCTTGGGACGGAGAGATGACTTCACTCGTCTGGGTTTGATAACCGCGTTTGTTGCCGCAGTTCGTGGAGCATCGAAATGGGTGGTTCTTCCCGTGCTCGTTGCCTTGTCGATCTTGACGCTTGTCGGCTTCATGGAAGCAATGTCAGTCTGAACCGGATGCATCGCTTGGTCGGTCCGGCTGGGAAGTTAAGATAAGACTTTGCAGACACTCTGCAGTGTGTCCGGTCTTCCGAAAGTATGATGGAAGTTTCTAAGAGAGGTCCAGCATGAATCGTCGTCGCGCCTTGGGTCTTTTCGCTACAGCTCTCGGTGTCTCCGTTTCCTCCCAAGCGCACGCGTTTCCCGACCCGGAGAGTTGTCCCGAGCATGTTGGATGGGTCGCAAAGGTGATGGAGAAGATGGAGACCATCAAGGTTGGTGACACCAGAAAGAGCCTGCTTCGCGTATTTACGACTGAGGGAGGACTATCGACGTCTCTGGAGCATACGTATGTGAGCCAAGATTGCCCTCTATTCAAAA